>Ga0111538_10007757_pt1 | contig 14444 bp, 17 predicted proteins | sample SoiMethybrSBSTD1_FD_79669 | JGI IMG/M metagenome (GOLD analysis project Ga0111538, IMG submission 79669) | Bulk soil microbial communities from a Populus tree surrounding site in Tennessee, USA - Soil MetaG P. TD hybrid SBSTD1 (version 2)... | ecosystem: Environmental > Terrestrial > Soil >... | reverse complement strand
CGGCCACGTGATCGGCAAGACCGGCATGGAGCGCCGCCTGGCGCGCAGGGTTCTGACCCAGCCCGGCCGACACCACGTTGCCCATGATGCATTCGTCGACAGTGGCAGGATCGATACCCGCGCGCTTTACGGCTTCGGCGATTGCCAGTGCGCCCAGCTGCGGAGCCGTCAGGGACTTGAGCGCTCCAAGGAATTTGCCGGTCGGCGTGCGAACCGCGGAAACGATGACGGATTCTCGCATGGTCAGTGGTCGCGCTGTTGGTGCCAGACTAACGTGTTCGAACGGTCAGTTCCGTGATCACGTTGTCGCCCAGCAGCGTCTGCAGCCGGCGCAGGACGATCGCCGACGAGCGCCGAATTTCGCGCGTCCAGTGAGTCGTCGCCGCATCCACAAACAGCGTCTTGCCCTCGAGTCGGACCGCGGTCACCTTTCCAAAGGCCGGTCCGACTGCGGTCTTCCACGCGAATTCGACCTTGCCTGGCGACATGGGCGCGCCACGCAACAACTCGGCGATCGCTCCGGGCACGGCCGAACCAATGGGGTGCATGAGCTACAAGCTGTCAGCTTATCATTCACCCCATGCGATTGATCCTGGCATCGGCGTCGCCACGGAGAGCTGAACTGCTCGCGGCGGCGGGCGTCATTTTCGACGTCATGCCGGTGGACGTTGACGAGCGAACGCGGCTGGCGGAAGCTCCCGACGCGTACGTGCGCCGCCTGGCACAGGAGAAGTCGATGCGAGCCATGGAACTGGCCGCGCTTGCCGGCGCACTCACGGCAGCGGAGCCGGTTGTGCTGGGCGCGGATACCGCCGTGGTGATCGATGGCGACATCCTTGGGAAACCTCTCGACGACGAAGAGGCGCGCACGATGCTGCGGCGGCTGTCGGGCCGTCGCCACGAGGTCCTGACCGGCGTCAGCCTCAGGTCGAGGAGCACGGAGATGGGCTGTGTCGAAACGACGGCGGTCTTTTTCACACCGCTCGGGGACGGCGAGGTCGATTGGTACGTCCAAAGCGGAGAGGGACTCGACAAGGCGGGGAGTTACGCCATCCAGGGGCTCGCGTCGCGTTTCATTCAGCGAATTGAGGGTTCCTATTCAAACGTGGTCGGGCTGCCCATCGCAGCCGTTCATCGGTTGATGACGCAAATGGCTGAGGAGCGCATTTGACTTGAGCTTTCTGAGTGCCCGATCTATTCTGAGCCTGTACAAAGACCCGGAAGTCCTTATGACACATCGATATATCAAGATTGGTATTACGGCGCTCGTCCTGGTTGCGGCATTTGGCGGCCTGATGTGGGCGACGCTACAGGACGGCACCGAGTACTACAAGCACGTCGACGAAGTCATGACCAACCCGGCGGAGTGGGAAGGCAAGCCGATGCAGCTCCACGGATTCGTGGTGCCCGGCTCGATCATGAAGGTCCCCGATTCGTTCAAGTACAAGTTTCAGCTGCAGAACAACGGCAGCGTCGTCACCGCCTCGTACGAAGGCATTGTCCCCGACACGTTCAAGGACGAATCCGAGGTCGTGCTGAGCGGTAAGCTCACCTCTGATGGGTTCCACACCAAGCGCGACGGGATCATGGCGAAGTGCCCGTCAAAGTATGAGGCGTCAAAGAAAGTCGGGTAGCACGGCTCGTCTTTTGGTTGACCCGCACCCCTAGACCAAAATAGGATGTAACCCATGGCCTCACTCGGGGCGTTTCTCCTGCTCGCCGCTTTTGTGGTGTGCAGTTATGCGGCCGTTGTGTCGGTCGTCGGCGCGCGCCGCGGCTCTCGCCGGCTGATTGAGAGCGGCGTCGGCGCGTTCTATCTGATCACGGCCATCATGGGCGTCGCCTCGGCGGTCATGATCAACGCGTTCGTCACCAACGACTACTCGATCAAATACGTCGCCCACTACTCAGACAGCGTGCAGCCCCTGTTCTACAAGATCACCGCGTACTGGGGCGGCCTCGACGGCTCGATCATGTTCTGGGTCACGCTGCTGTCGATTTTCGGATCGATTGCCGTCTACGTGAATCGGGAACGCTATCGCGAGCTGATCCCATACGTCGTCGCCGTGATTTCCACCGTTCAGATGTTCTTCCTGTTTCTGATGGTGGTGCACAAGAACCCGTTCACGACATTCCTGACGGCCGCGCCGGTCGATGGCGAAGGCCTGAATCCGGTCCTGCAGAACTACTGGATGGTGATTCATCCGCCATCGCTTTACACGGGCTTCGTGGGGATGACCATCCCCTATGCCTTCGGAATGGCGGCGCTGATCACCGGTCATCTCGACGACGCCTGGCTGCGTGCCGTGCGCCGCTGGACGATGTTCGCCTGGCTGTTTCTCTCGTTCGGACTGACGCTCGGGATGATCTGGGCCTACGAAGAACTCGGATGGGGCGGTTTCTGGGCCTGGGATCCCGTCGAGAACGCTGGGTTGCTGCCGTGGTTTACGGCGACGGCCTTCCTGCATTCGGTGATGGTGCAGGAGCGTCGGAGCATGCTGCGTGTCTGGAACGTCACGCTCGTCATCCTGACGTTCTTCCTCACCATCTTCGGCACCTTCATGACGCGTTCCGGCGTCGTCCAGTCGGTGCACGCGTTTGGTTCCGACCCAGTCTTGGCGCGCCTGTTCACCATCTTCATGGTGTCGATCCTCGTGTTCAGCTTCGGCTGGGTGATCTATCGCCTGCCGCTGCTTCGAGCCCGCAACGATCTGGACTCCTGGATGTCGCGCGAGGCAGCCTTCCTGATCAACAACTGGATTCTCCTGTTCTGCGCGTTCTTCATTCTGTTCGTGACGATGTTCCCGACGTTGAGCGAGGCCATCCGGGGCGAGCGCCTCAGCATCGCGGCACCGTTCTACAACAAATGGATGGCGCCGATCGGGTTGGTGCTGCTGTTTCTCACCGGTGTTGGTCCGCTGCTCGGATGGCGGAAGAGCACGCCGAGCGTGCTACGCAACCAGTTGATGTGGCCGGTGATTTCCGGCACGGTAGTGGGAATCGGCTGCACGGTCTGGGGATTCCACTTCTGGCCGACCGGTTTGTGTTTCGCGCTGTGCGGTTTCGTCATGGGCACGATCGTGCAAGAGTTCTGGAGCGGCACGAACGTGCGTCGCAGCGCCACGGGGAGCGACTTCTTCACCTCGCTCGTCGGCCTGGTGGGCCGCAACAAGCGGCGGTACGGCGGCTACATCGTCCACGTTGGGGCGGTGATGTTCTTCCTCGGCTGCGCCGGACAGACCTACAAGCAGAGCAGGGAACTCCTCCTGAAGCCTGGCGAACAGACGACGCTCGATCGGTTCACCGTCCGCCACGACTCGATTGCGGTCAGCGACGATGGTCAAAAGCAGATGGTCATCGCGACCGTGACGGTCTTCGAGAACGGCAAGGAAGTGAACCGGCTTCACCCGGCGAAGTGGTTCTTCCACAAGCACGAAAGCGAACCGCCCACGACTGAGGTCGCGATGCGGCGGATGCCGGGCGAGGATCTCTATATTGTCCTGGCCAATTTCGATCTGGCCTCGCAGACGGCCAGCCTGCAAATCGTCATCAACCCGCTGGTGAACTGGATCTGGTTCGGGTTCGGGATGCTGGCGTTCGGGACCGGCATCACGCTTCTCCCGGAGCGGACGTATTCCTTCGCCCTGGCGAAGCTCCCGGCCGACGCCGCGACAACCGCGGGGATGCTGTTGCTGGCCCTGATGCTCAGCGGGACGACGCTCGCCGCGCAGCACACCGAAACGTCGGCGATTGCTCCGGTGCTGCCGAGGAACGAGATCGAGAAGCGGCTGGGACAGCGGCTGGTGTGTCTCTGCGGATCCTGCGGCAAAGAGCCGATCGGCGTCTGCGCGTGCGACTACGCAAAGGGTGTGCGCCGCGAGATTGCGAGCCTGGTCGACCAGGGCAAGAACGAGGACCAGATCCTTCAACACTTCATCGCGCAGTACGGCAGTCAGGAACTCCTCGGCGCGCCGCTGGATCAGGGGTTCAATCGGCTCGCCTGGCTCTTTCCCTACCTGGCGGGTGCCGGCGGTGTCCTGGCCATCGGCTTCGCCGCGTTCCGCTGGTCTCGACATGACGCCCCAGGTCCTGTGGAGCCGCCAACTGCCGCCGACCATGAGTTGACCGAACGCCTCGACGATGAGCTCAGAAACCTCGACTGACTCCGTCCCAGCCACGCCGGATCGAGCTGCGGACCAGTCGCTTCAACCCTGGCAGTTCTTCGTTCTCGCAGCGCTCAGCTGCGCCACGGCGTTGACGTTCATCGTTCGCGGTGAAGGGCTGAGCGCGGTCGTGCTGCTCACGGTGCTGATGGGGGCCACGGCGCTCGTGGGCATGGCGGCCCTGAAGGCGATCAGGCCGCTGGTGACCGACCATGAGGATCGGACCGTGATGATCGGCGACCGTACCCGCACCGCGCTCGAACGGGAGAAGATGCTGGCGCTGCGAGCGATCAAGGAGCTCGAGTTCGATCACGCGATGGGGAAGGTGGCGCCCGAGGATTTCCGCGAGATGGAGGGGCGCCTGCGGGCACGAGCGATTCGGCTCATGCGCCAGATTGACTCCGGTGCCGGTTATCGTGAACGGATCGAGAAGGACCTGCTCAAACGCCTGGGCGAGGCCAAAGATCAGAAGCCAGGATTGAAGAGCGTCGCACCGACGCCGGCCCTCGATTCTCCTGCGACCTCGCCGATCGCCGCGAAGGCGTGCCCTGGCTGCTCGACGGCGAACGATCACGACGCCAAGTTCTGCAAGGCTTGCGGACAGCCTCTCTAATCTGGAGCCTTTGACGGTTGTCTCCATCGGCCAACATCGGCCAACAGGGCCTACCATGGTGGGCACGGATACGGACGGATTCCCTCTGTGGTGGCGCTGTTGCGGCAGCGGCGTTCACTTGACGCAAGGCCTAGAGTAAAATAGTATGTGGTACACTGTGGAAAGGCGGTCATCCTCGAGACTCGGATTGCGGATCGGGTGGTGCCTCGTTGGCCTCCTTGCGGTGGAAACTCCGCTGATTCGGGCTCAGATCGCGATGCCCGACCCGAAGGAGATGGCCGGGATTCCACGTCCTGATCCGAACGACCCGAACGGCACCGTCACGGTCCGGGTCATCCGCGGGTCACTCTCGAACAATCTCACCAACCAGGCCGTGGATCTCCACGTCGGCGACAAGGTTCAGACACTCAAGACAGACGAGCAGGGCCGCGTCCAATTCAACAAGCTGCCAGCGGGTGCGGCCGTGAAGGCAGTCGCCACTGTCGACGGCGAGCGGCTCGAGTCGCAGACATTCCCAGCGCCCAGCGTTGGCGGTATTCGGCTGATGCTCGTCGCGACCGACAAGGAGAAAGAGGCGCGCGCGGCGGCGGCGGCGAAGGCGCCCGCGGTGACCGGCCAGGTCGTGCTGGGTGTGCGCGATCCTGGAGCGGGCGGCATCAGTGCCGAATCGCGGATCGTGATCGAGCCGGGTGACGAGATCGTCGATCTCTATTTCCTGCTCGACATCGTCAACGATGCGAACACCCCCGTGAATACGCCATCGCTCTTTACCTTCGACATGCCGAAGGGCGCGACCAGTGTCAACCTGTTCAAGGAGTCGCAAGCGGTTGCGGCCGTCACCGGCACGCACGTCCGGGTTCCCGGGCCGTTTCCGCCGGGAGTGACGTCGGTCCAGGTCGTCTGCCAGCTTCCGGTGACCAGCGGCTCACTCGAGATCTCGCAGACGTTTCCCGCGGCGATGGAGCAGCTGCTGGTGATGGTGAAGAAGTTCGGCGACGTGCGACTGACATCGCCGCAGATCGAGCGCCAGCAGGATCTCGAGGGCCAGGGCGCCATCATTGCCGTCGGCAAGGCGGTTCCGGCGGGGCAGCAGCTCACGCTGACGCTTTCGGGACTGCCGCATCACAGCCGGACACCACGCTGGACCGCGATCACACTCGCGTGTGTCATCGCACTGGCCGGCCTCTGGGCGGGTTTGCGGCGCGTCGAATCATCCGGACAGAAGGATGAACGGAAGCGACTCATCGCCCGGCGCGAGAAATTGTTTCAGGACCTCGTGCGCCTCGAGAACGAGCACCGCAGCGGGCGGGGCGACGGCGCGCGGTATCTCGCCAGACGTGAAGAGCTCCTGGCATCGCTCGAGCGCGTGTACAGCGCTCTCGATACGGACGATTCGGGCGTAGACCCCGCGCCGGCTGACCGCACGGGCGTTCCGGCGTGACGGTCGATTTCGACCGCGTCGAACTGTCCGAGGTGTCGCGGCATTTCGGTCGTCGACGCGCTGTCACCCGCGTCTCGATCGCGGTATCGCGCGGTGACATTCTCGGCCTTCTCGGGCCCAACGGGGCGGGGAAGTCCACGTTGATCGCGATGCTGTCGACGCTGGTCGTTCCGTCGAGCGGACGAATCCTCTATGGCCGCCAGTCCGCGTCGGACGGGGGAGCCGCCCTGAGGAGTCGCATCGGCCTGCTGGCCCATGAGCTGCACTTGTATCCGGAGCTGTCAGCGCGGCACAACCTCGAGTTCTTCGCGCGGCTGTACGGGCTCGATCCGGGGCGCGTGGTGCCCGCTGCGCTCGAGTCGGCCAGTTTGTCGGATCGGGCGGACGATGCGGTTGCGGGCTTTTCGCGCGGGATGCGTCAGCGTCTCGGGCTCGAACGGGCGCTGCTCCACAATCCCCGCCTCGTGCTGTTTGACGAGCCGTTCACGGGTCTCGACGATCGCTCGGTGAACGTGGTTGCCGATCGGCTCAAGCACCTGGCCTCGGCGGGGACAATCGTCGTGGTGGCGACACACGATCTCGATTTAGCCGAGGGGCTGGTGACGCGAGTCGCCGTGGTTCGTGATGGCAAGTTGATTTGCGACGAGCCGGCCTCAAAGGGCCTCCGCAGTCAGTATCGGGCCCTGGTCGGTCACGCGTGAGGAGAGCGCCGTAGACCCATGTTCCTGCGGACCGCCCTCCTCGTCCTGAAGAAGGACGTTTCCGTCGAGGTGAAGAGTCTGGAGATCGTCTTCACGACCTTGTTCTTCGCCATTTCATGTGTGTTGATCTTTTCATTCGCACTCGTGGGTCCGGATGGTGAGGCGATCGACAAGGCGATGGTCCCGTCGGCGATTCTCTGGATTGCGGTCGCGTTCGCAGGCGTGCTCGGACTCGGCCGCGCGTTCGAGCGCGAACGGTACGGCGAAACCCTGAAGGCGCTGCTGCTCGCGCCGGCGCCGCGGCCCGCGATTTACGTGGGCAAACTGCTGGGCATCCTGTTGCTGCTGTTCATGACCGAGCTGGTGCTCGTGCCGACGATCGCGTTCGTGTTTGACGCGCCGCTCTTCGATCGTGTGCTGCTGCTGGCGGGACTACTCGTGGCAGGCAACATCGGCTTCGCTGCGGTCGGCACCCTGTTTGCCGCGATGCTGGTCCGTTCAGGTTCGCGTGAGATCATGTTGCCGATCCTGCTGTATCCGATTACGATTCCAGTCCTGATTGCCGGCGTCAGGGGCACGTCTGCGCTCTTGAGCGCAGATCCCAGCGTGCCGGCGGCGACGATGTGGCTGAGCGTGCTGTTGTCGTTCGATGTGGTCTTCGTGACGCTCGCGCTCTGGACGTTCGAACCGTTGATGACTGAGTAGACCATGCGAAAAGCTTTTCTCCCGCTTCTCGTTCTGACCGGCGCGATGTTCGCGTACGCGCCGGTGATGATCGCGGGCGCGCCGTACGAATCGACGATGCTCCTCGTGCAGAAGATTTTTTACTTCCACGTGCCGTCGTGGTTTGCCATGTTCACGGGGGTCTTCGTGGCTGGTCTGGCGGGCGTGTGGTTTCTGGCGCGGACCGATGAGCGCGGTGACCGTGTGGCCGTCTCGGCGTCGGAAATTGCCCTGATGTTCGGCGCCATGGGACTGACGAGCGGACCAATCTGGGCCAAGCGGGCCTGGGGCGTTGCCTGGCAGTGGGACGCCAAGCTCACGATTGCCCTGCTCCTCGAGCTGATTTTCGTCGCCTATCTGCTGCTGCGGAAGTACGGGGGTGCCGGGTCGGAGAAGCTCGCCGCCGCTGTCGCCCTGTTCGGGATGGCCGTTGTGCCGTTCGTGTACTACGCCGTGAACATCTGGCGCACGATCCACCCGAGCAACTCGGTGGTGCCTTCGCTGGAGCCCGGCATGTTCGGGCCGTTCTGGTTCTGTGTGATGACGTTCATGCTGTTCTTTCTGGTCCTGTTGGCACTGCGCGTACGAGTCGAGCGCCTCCGCACAGATCTCGACGAACTGTACCGCGCTGAAGAGTCTTAAAAGCCATGTTGAAACGACTTGCCCTGGTTCTGTTCCTGATGACGGGCGTTGCGGCCCCGGTGCTTGCGCAGCAAACGCCGACAACCAGTCAGGAGAAGTTCGTCCCGATCGATCAACTCCCGCCGGAAGAGAAGCTGCCAGCAGCGCCGTTTCTCATCAGTGCCTACGCCATCGTCTGGCTCATTGCGATGTTCTACATCTGGACTGTCTGGCAGCGGGTGAACAAGCTGGAAACGGAATTCCGTGCGCTCGAGCGCCGCGGGCACAAGGACGCAGCTCGGTGACATCGGGCCACTTCATCTTCATCCCGTCGGTGCTGTTTGTCGGCATCGTGATCGGGTGGATTCTCGGCTCGCGTGCGGCTCGCGATGCGTATGCGTCAGAGCTGCGGAAGCGCGAGGAGAAGGCGAAGAAGATCAAGAACTAGAAATTCCGTGTGTCCTATCGTCCCGCTGCCAGTCGCCTCGCGAGCACTTCCGGGAGGCCGGCCTCGATGATCTTGCTTTGCGCCTTCGCCACTGGATAAACCAACCGCACCAATTCGACCTGCCTGGCCACCGTGTCGACGATGGCGTAGGCGGCGCGCGGGTCCCCGTCGCGCGGCTGGCCGACCGATCCTGGGTTGAGGAGGTATTTCACACCTTCCTTGATCGGCAATACCGCCCCGGCGCTGGCCGCCGGGCCCGTCCACTGGAACGCGGTGCCTGCGATCTCGAAGGTGACGGGGTAGTGCGTGTGTCCGAAGAGACACAGCGGCCGCTTTGACGTCTTCAGACCGCGGATGGCGTCGAGCTCATCGAAGATGTAGGCGTCCTCGTCGTATGGGGATCCGTGACAGATTTCGACGAGATCGTCCACGATCGTCGGCCCTGCGGGCAGCGCCGCCAGCCAGGCGCGGTGTTCCGGGGTCAGCGACTCAAACGTCCAACGCGCCGCATCCTTGGCCACGGCATTGAAGCCCTCGGCTTCATCGAGTCCGAGTGCAATCTTGTCGTGATTGCCACGCACGATGGCGGTGGGTGCGAGTGCCTGAATCCCTGATACGACCGCGTTCGGGTCGGCGCCGTAACCTATGAGATCGCCGAGTACCAGCGTCTTGTCGTAGCCGCGGCGCTTCCCATCCTCGAGGCAGGTCTCGAGAGCTTCGAGGTTCGCGTGAATGTCGGTGAGAACGAGATAGCGCATGCGTGTCGCCCGTCTGCCCCCGGCCCTTGTTTGATGAAACGTTACGCGTCGAGCCAGTCGGTCAACTGCTCGACGATGGCGTCGATCCCGGCTTTGCCGGCATCGACCCGGTGGTGCGCTTCAGCGTACGCTGCTCGCCGGACCATGTATAGCCGTTCGAACTCCGGTCGATCCGCGGCCAGCGGTCGCCGGCCGTCCGCCGGCACCCGGGCGATCAGGCGATCGAGCGGCACATCCAGCCACACCGAGACGCCATCGCCATTGATGATGGATCGGTTCTGAGGATCGACAAACGTGCCGCCGCCGGTGGCCACGACCATGTGACGCGATCCGAGCTGTTCAATCAGAACCGCGCGTTCGACGGTGCGAAAGTACGGCTCGCCGTGCCTGGCGAACACCGACGTCACGGTCTGATGCTCTCGTTTCTCGATGAGCTCGTCGATGTCGAGCATTTGCCAGTCGAGCCGTCTCGCGAGCGTGCGCGCTACCGTCGTCTTGCCTGCGCCCATGAAGCCGACCAGGTACACCTTGTCGGCTCTCACGCGACGAGCCGCTCGAGCGTATCGAAGAATCCCGGATACGAGATGCCAACCGCCTCGGCGCCGTCGATCCGCGAAGGACTCCGGGCCGACAGGGCCGCGACTGCGAACGCCATGGCCATCCGATGGTCGCCGCACGCATCCGCTGCGCCGCCCGAGGGCGCTCCCGCGCCGCGAATGACAAACCCGTCCTCGCGCTCCTGCGCCTCGATGCCGAGGGCGCGGAACCCCTGGACCAGTACGGTGATTCGGTCGCTCTCTTTGACGCGCAGCTCCGATGCTCCGCTGACGTGCACTTCACCGCCGTGCGCGGCCAGGGCGGCAATCGCCGGGAGCTCGTCGATCAAACCAGGTACTTCTGCCGGCGAGATCTCAACCGTGCCGGTGCGATCACCCTGGACGATGATCGAGCCGCGAGGCTCTCCGGCTTCGGAGCCGGCCACGACGACGTCGACCTGGGCGCCGAACCGGCGAAGGACGTCGATCAGTCCGGTCCGCGTCGGGTTGAGGCCCACGTCCTGGATCTCGACGCGCGAGCCTGGAAGCGCCGCGGCCGCCGCCATCCAGAACGCGGCTGAGGAAAAATCGCCCGGGATCGTGAGGGCCTGACGCCCGACCCGCTGGTGGCCCGACAAGGACACGGTCAGATGGTCACGCTCGAATTTGAATCCGAACGCTTTGAGTGCCCGCTCGGTATGGTCCCGGGTCTGGACCGGCTCGGTCACCGAGGTCGTCCCGTCCGCGTGGAGGCCGGCGAGCAGGACGGCGCTTTTGACCTGCGCGCTCGGTAGTTCGGGGCAATAGGCAATTCCGAGCAGCCGTGTGCCGTCGATGATCAGGGGAGCGTGGCCGTCGGTCGCCTCGATTCTGGCGCCCATTTGCGCCAGCGGGGCCATCACACGTCGCATCGGCCGACGGGAGAGGGAGGCGTCGCCGACCAGTCGCGATTCGAAGGGCTGGCCCGCCAGCAGCCCTGTCAGCAGGCGCATCGTGGTGCCCGAATTGCCCGCATCGAGGGGTTCGGAAGGCGAACGAAAGGCGTCGAATCCTCGTCCCATCAGGGTGATCGTCCCTTCGGCCTCCTCAAGAATCTCGACCCCGAGGCCTCGCAGACAGGACAGAGTAGACTGGCAGTCGGCGCCGGGCGAGTAGTTCTGGAGTCGCGAGGGCCCTTCGGCGAGCGCCGCCAGGACAGCATAGCGGTGAGAAATGGACTTGTCGCCGGGCACGCGCACGCGCCCATGCACGCGCCGTGATGGCGTGACTGTAGTCGCCTGAGACAAGGGCATCCTGGCGATCTTACGCCAGTCGGCTTGACATCGCTCAATAGATGGGATGGTATTCAACCGGCGTTCATGGGGCAGCATCGTCGACACGGCCAACACGTCCATCTGGAATTCAGCAGCGCCTTCGGGATGCTCGATCTCGTGCAGATCGTCGGCGATCATATGGCCCGCGAGCTGGGGCTGGACGACGAGTCGATCCATTGGATCGGGGTCGCGGTCCGGGAATCAGTCATCAACGCCATCAAGCACGGTAACCAGAGCAATGCGGCCAAGCACGTCTTTGTCGAGTTCGAAACCGACGTGCTCGACCGAACGCCGGCGCTGATCATTCGCGTCAGAGATCAGGGCGTCGGGTTTGACCCCGAGACACTCGCCGATCCGATGGCGCCCGAAAACCTCCTCAAGGCCAGCGGCCGCGGCATCTTCCTCATCAGAAGCTTCATGGACGACGTGAGTCTCCGACGCGCCCCCGAAGGCGGGATGGAGATTCTCATGACCAAACGGGTCCAGTCCGCCGGCGCCGCCGACAGCCCGGTCAAAGCGTAAGTGCCCCGCGATCCCGTGTTCATCAGCACGGCGATCGAAGCCGTGGTGCGAGCGGGCGACATCATGATGTCGCGATTTGGCGGCGCCGTGCGCATCGACAAGAAGGGCACGATCGATCTCGTCACCGAAGTGGATCTGGCGATCGAACGGATGTTCCGCGATCTCGTGGGGCATCGCTTCCCCGACCATGCAGTGCTCGGCGAGGAGATGGGCGGCAGCGCGGCCATCCCGCCGGGGCCATGCTGGGTGTTCGATCCGATCGACGGGACGACCAACTTTGCTCACGGCGTGCCGATTTTCTGCGCGTCTCTCGCGCTCGAGGTTGATGGCGTTGGGGAAGTCGCAGCGGTGTACGACCCGACTCGCCGCGAGCTCTTCACGGCCGAGCGAGGAGGCGGCGCCTTTCTCAACGGCCGACCGATCCGCGTGTCGGACGCGGCCGAGCTCGTGGACGCGCTGCTCGTGACCGGCTTTCCATACGACGTACACGACCGCGTGGATGAGATCGTCGGGCTGTTTGGCGCGTTCGTTGGCAGGGCTCGTGCGGTGCGCCGGCTCGGATCCGCGGCGATCGACCTCTGCTACGTCGCGGCCGGCAGGTTCGACGGGTTCTGGGAAAGCGACCTGAAACCGTGGGACGTCGCCGGAGGCAGCCTAATCGTGACCGAAGCCGGGGGAACGGTGACCGACATGGACGGCGCCCCGTTTGGTTCGCGTGGCCGCCACGTGCTCGCCACCAACGGCCGTCTGCACGAAAAAATGATCGATGTCTGTCGACGAAACGCTACGCCCTGATACCTGAGTGAGACAGTTACCATTGTAATCTGCCATTCTCTGCCGCTTTCCGCCAGCCCTTCTGGCATCGCTCCTGCTTTGCCGTCAGCAGCTGCGGTCGCTGAAGACCCATCATCCGAGGAGCTGCCATGCGTCGCCTGTTGCCTGCTCTGAGCACGTTGCTCGTCCTGAGTGCGTTCGTCACAGCCACGCCCGCCTACGCCCAGCAATCGATCAATCTCTACGTCGGTGGATTCGTGCCCAGGGGCGAGGACTCGCGCGTGGATGGGGACGTCCTGCTCAACGACATCGGATTCTTCCTGTTCGACATCGATGATTTCAAAGGTGCCACGGTGGGCGCAGACTGGCTGATCGCGCTGAACAGCCGTGTCGAAGCGGGACTGGGGCTGGGTGTGTACTCGCAAACGATTGATAGCCGATACGCCGATCTTGTCAACGAAGACCGCAGCGAGATTGAGCAGCGACTGAAGCTTCGGCTGGTGCCGTTCACGGCAAATTTTCGAGTGCTGCCGTTCGGCCGTCAGGCAGCCGTCCAGCCGTATTTCGGTGCGGGCGTGAGTGTCACGTCGTGGCGGTACACCGAAACCGGCGACTTCGTCGACTTCGACGGCTTCATCTTCCCGGACCGCTTCGTCGGCAGCGGCACCTCGGTCGGGCCGCTCATCCTTGGCGGCGTCCGCTTTCGGCTCGGCGCAATTGATGTGGGTGGAGAGATTCGCCACCAGTCGGGCGAAGGCGAAATCGGTCCGGAGGAATTTGCCGGCGCGACGAAAGTGGATCTCGGCGGATTCAGCTATCTCGCCACCTTCAACATCCGGTTCTGACGCTCGTAGAGAGCGACCCCGGATCCGGCGCAGACGCGCGAGAACCCGTCGAAGAAATGCGGGTTCTCGCGCCCGATGTTCGCGAGCATGTCTCCGCCTTCGGCCTTCTCCTCCACCAGAATCCAGCCAACGAATGGCCGCGGCCCTTCAAGCGCGGCCAGCCAGATGTCGCCGTTTCCTTCGTGCAGGAAATCGCGCACGGCAAAGCCCGCGACTGACATCTCCTGCATGTAGTGGCCGAGCGAGCCCATGCTCGCCATGATTGTTTCTCCGTGGTAGCGGGCGCTGAGACACTCGGTCACTTGACGGCGCGCGGCGACGTTCGGCCGATCCCACTGCGCTTCGACGACCATGGCTGCCCCTGGATCCAGCGGCGGCCGCTCGACCGCGACGGCGACGACCAGGCCAGCGATCGCGAGTGTTCCCAGCGCGCGTGTGCGCTTCATCAGCGCTCCCATCAGGATTCCCGCAGCGATGGCCTCGGCGGCGATCAGCGGAACCATGTAGCGAATGCGATAGGGATGTCCATGAAGGAACGCCCACCACGGAAGGGCGGCCGCAGCGTACAGGGAAAGCGTCACGGCGGCTGTGGCCCCTCTTCGAGTGACGAGCGCGTGGATTACGAGCCAGATGAAGCCTGCCACCGCAACGACGGTGAATGTGTCCCCGCTCAACGTTCGGATACCCCAGAGGATCTGAGAAAAGGCCTCGATCGGATGGTTCAGCGCCGTGTTCTCGGGGACGAAGAAGCCGCTGGCCACGAACCATTCGCCGATGACGACCCGGCTGAAGACGAGGAAGCCAAGGATCGCCAACAGGGGGTATGCGGCTGCGCCCATCACGCTGCGCAAGGCGATCGGCCACGGGGTGCCCGCTCGCCACCTCGCCCACGCCCAAATGACGAGCGCGGAGACAGTCACCGGCCAGGCCTCGTATCGGGTCAGACATGCCAGCGCGAATGCCAGACCGATCGTAGGCCCGAGCTT
>Ga0111538_10007755_pt1 | contig 14446 bp, 11 predicted proteins | sample SoiMethybrSBSTD1_FD_79669 | JGI IMG/M metagenome (GOLD analysis project Ga0111538, IMG submission 79669) | Bulk soil microbial communities from a Populus tree surrounding site in Tennessee, USA - Soil MetaG P. TD hybrid SBSTD1 (version 2)... | ecosystem: Environmental > Terrestrial > Soil >... | reverse complement strand
GCGATGTTCTGCTCGGCGCTGCCGTGCGCGCCGGCATTCACGTTCAGCTCCTTCGCGAGCTCCTTGCGCGCTTCCAGGCTGGAGTCGATGCCGAGCATCTTCAGCAGGTCGACGATCGACTCGCGCCAGTTGCCGCCACCGCCCGCCTGAGCGGCGTACTGCTTCATCACCGCTTCCATGTCGATCTGCTGCGGCACGGGCGGCGGGGTGGCCGTTCCCTGCTGGGTGGAGCTGGGCTGGTACTGGGTCTGCTGGCCGGGGGCCTGCGCGTGCGGGTCCTTGTGGCCACCGAACGGGTGGCGAAGCTTCTCCATGATGGAGCTGAAGATTCCCATGGCGTTTTCCTTAGGATGATTGGGGGAACAACGACTGTCCTCCAATTCACGCTCCTTGGATGCCGGACGCCTCCTACACCTGGTTGCCTAATTGCCCCACGAAGACGGCCGGCCGAGAAAGAGGTAAACCGCGGACTGGCCGCCAAAGGTCTTGCCGACCGCGAAGTACAGCGGGCCGAAGAGCGAGTCCATGCCGAGGAACAGCGAGGCGGCCTTGCGGATGTCGCCACGATTGACGTCGTCGGCGCGCTGCCACGCGTTGCCCGCCTCCAGCGACATCCCGGCGTAGAGATCGCCGCCGAGCGCCCCTCGCGTCTGGCCGAAGCGGTAGTAGGCCAGCCCCGCCACGAACGCCGTCTGCGAACCCACGATGGCTCCGTGCGGCGTGCCGCTCAGGTTGAGGAAGCCGCCCAGCGGGAAGCCGCCGCGATCGTCGCGCGAGCGATTGGCATTGACGAGCGCGAGGAGCGTGAGCCGGCTCCAGGTGAACGGCAGCAGGCCGCTGAATTGATACTGCTGGATCTCTTCGCCGCCGTTCTTGTAGAACGCCCGGGTGGTGTCGAAGTTTGCGCCATAGCCGCGGCGTGGGAAATTGGCGTCGTCGAGGGTGTCGAACGACACGCCGATGCGGGCGAGGCGCGCGCTGTCGTGCGTCGGGTCCTGGACCGACCGGCTCACCGATGGGCGCACCGAGTAGCGCTCGTAGCCCATGCCGGCCCGCACGACGCCGATGCCGCCGATGCGCCGGCCCGCGAGCGCATAGGCACCGGTCACCTGGCCCGTGAGGCGGTCGGTGCGGCGAAATCCCTCGTAGATGTCGAGGTCCGTCTTGGCCGTCTGCAGCGTGCCGTCGACGAACCAGGGGCTGCCCGGCCCCAGCGGCTGGTGGAAGTTGGTGAGGAAGCGCCGGATGTCGCCCAGCTCGATCTCGTTGCGCCACTCGGCGCCCCACGAGTTCACCCAGGTGCGCGTGTGCTGCACGATGACGGAGAAGCCCGACTCGGTGTTGAAGTCGGAGTACGCGCGCCCGCCGAAGCGCAGGTAGTTCGGTCCCCAGGGCTTCTCGTCCACGTCGATCACGACGAAGCGCCGCCCCTCGTCCAGCTCGGTGCGCACGTCGACGCGCTCGAACTCGCCGCTGCCGTGGAGCACGCGCGCGGCCTTCACGAGCTGCTCGTCGGTGACCTTCCCGCCGACCTCGACGTCGGTGCGCTCGACGACCTCGCGCACGAGCGCCTCGGGATTGGTGCGCGACGTGCCCACGACCTTGATGCCCGCCAGGGGGCGCTCGGGAATCGCGGCGAAGCGGGTGCGTTGCGTCTCCCATGCCGCGTACTGGGTGGGTGCAAGCGACAGCGCGGCCAGGCGCGCGACCACGGCGCGTCCCGCCGCCTCGCCGCGCGCGACCAGCTCCTGGCCGCGCTGGAAGTCGACGAAGCTCACTCCGGAGAGGTCGGGCGAGATGAGGATGTCGGTGGGCTTCAGGCGCGCGAGCGAGATGCCGACGTTCTGCTCGGTGAGGATGTTGATCATCTGCTGCGCGACGCCGAGCGCCGAGGTGAGCGCCTCGCGCGGCAGCAACGGCGTGCCGACGTTCACGGCGATGATGATGTCGGCGCCCATCTCCTGCGCCACTTCCACGGGCAGGTTGCGCACCAGTCCGCCGTCGCCCAGCAGCCGCCCCTCCACCTGCGCCGGCGCGAACGCGCCGGGGATCGACATCGAGGCGCGCATCGCGACCGCGAGCGGCACGTCCGCGAGCACGACCTGCTCGGCGGTCACGAGGTCGGTGGCGACCGCGCGGAAGAGGATCGGCAGGTCGTTCAACGACTGCACGTCCGCCCCGTGCCGCGAGATCCCGCGCAGGAACTCCTCCAGGTTCTGCGAGCCGAGCGCGCCGCGCGGCAGCACGATGCCTTCCTTCTTGAGGCCGAGCTCGGTCTTGCCGATGAGGCGCAGGTCGTCTTCCTTGCGGCGGAACGACAGCTCCTCGCGCGGCGCGCGGTCGGAGAAGATGCGTTGCCAGTCGGCGTCGCGCACCAGCGCCTCCATGCCTTCCGGCGTCGTCCCCGCGGCGTACGCGCCCCCCACGATCGAGCCCATGCTGGTGGCCACGATGAAGTCCACCGGCACGCGCTGCTCGCGCAGCACCTTGAGCACGCCGATGTGGGCCAAGCCACGCGCGCCGCCGCCGGAGAGCACCAGGCCCACCTTGGGACGCGGCGCCGCGTCCGGTGTCTGGGCATGAAGATCGAGCAAGGTGGCCCACGCGAGCATCGCCGCGGCGACTCTTCGGTTGGCGAACACTGGGGTCTCCCCGTCCCGCTGTGTTGCGCCTACCTTAGCAGCTTCGTTTCAGTCGTCCGTGGTCTCGCGCAGTCGATACCCCACTCCGGTCTCGGTCAGCAGGTGCCGCGGACGCACCGGGTCGGCCTCGAGCTTGTCGCGCAGCTGCTTCATGTAGATGCGCAGGTAGTGGGTGTCGCCGGCGTGGCTCGGGCCCCAGACCTCCGTGAGCAGCGTCCTGTGCGTCACGACCATGTCGAGGTGCCGGGCGAGGCAGGCGAGCAGCCGGAACTCGATCGGCGTGAGGCGCAGTTCCGCGCCGTCGCGAAGGGCGATGCGGCGCTCGAGATCGACCGTCGCCTGCTCGAGCCGCAGCACCATGCCGCCATCGGCCGGACGCGCCGCGTGGCGCAGGGCGACGCGCACGCGCGCGAGCAGCTCGCCGACGCCGAAGGGCTTGGTCACGTAGTCGTCGGCGCCGGCGTCGAGCGCCTCGATCTTGGAGCGCTCATGCGAGCGCGCGGAGAGCACCACGATCGGCATGGGCGACCACTCGCGGATGCTGCGGATCACTTCCAGGCCATCCATGTCGGGCAGTCCCAGGTCGACGATCGCCGCGTCGGGGCGATGGCTGCCGGCGTCGATCGTCCCGCGGCGGCCGGTCGCCGACTCGACCACGCGGTAGCCCTCCGCGCAGAGCGTCGCGCGGACGAAGCGCCGGATCTCGGGCTCGTCCTCGACCAGCAGCAGCGTCGCTGGCGTTTCGCTCATGCGGGCGCCATCCCCTCGCGTGGCATCGCGGGCGCGGGCTCGATCGGCAGCGCGAAATGGAACGCGGAGCCGCCTTCGGGCACGCGCTCGGCCCACGCGTGCCCGCCATGCAGGCGCACGATCGCGCGGCAGATGGAAAGGCCCAGCCCGATTCCGCCGCCGCCCTCGAGAGTGCCGTGATGGAACTTGGAGAACACCCGCTCGGCGTCGCCGGGCGGAATGCCGCCGCCGTAATCCTCGACCGTGACCACGAGCTCGCCGTCGTGCACGCGCGCGCGCAGGCGCACTACCGTCCCGGCCGGGGTGTGGCGAGCGGCGTTCTCCAGCAGGTTGCCGAGCGCCTGCTCGATCAATGCGGCATCCACGCGCACGAGCGGCAGGTCCGGGGCGAGGTCGACCATCATGCGATGCGAGGCGAGCCGGGCCTCCTGGCGGCGCAGCACCGAGTCGACGATCTCGTCGATCGACGACCAATCGCGCGCGAGCGTGATGCCGCCGCTTTCCAGCCGCGTCATCTCAAGGATCTTCGACACCTGTTCCGAGAGCTCTCGCGATTGCTCGAACACGCTCTGCGCCAGGGCGCGGCGCTCTTCCGGCGCCAGGCGCTCGCCGCGTTCGGCGAGGCTCGAGGAAGCCCCCGCTATCACCGCGAGCGGCGTGCGCAGGTCGTGTGAGATCGAGGCAAGAAGCGTTGCGCGCACATTCTCGTTCTCCGCCTCCGCGGCGAGACGCGCCTGCGCCTCGGCCTCGCGCCGCAAACGGTCGCGCAGTCCCGCGATCACGAGCGCCACGGCGATCATGATCGCGAAGGTGAGCAGGTACTGGGGATCGTCCACGTGCAGCGAACCGTACGGGGGCACGAAGAGCACGTCGAAGGCGAGGACCGAGAGCGCGGCAGTGGCGATGGCCGCGCCGCGGCTCGCCCGCAGCGCCACGACGACCACGGCGAGCAGGTACACCATCGCGATGTTCACCGGCTCGAAGCGCGCGCGCATGGCGAGACCGGCCAGGGTGCACGCGGAGGTGGCCGCCACCGCCCAGGCATAGCCGACCCAGGTCCTTGCAGCGTTCATGGCCACCACTCTACCCGCGCACGCATAAAGATCGCGTCAAGATTCGCGGCTGGTGAGGCGTTTTCCGGCGCGCGCCGGTATACGCTGCGCGGCCTATGAACGCACCCAAGCGAACTTCCACCGCCGGCCTCGCACTGCTCGCACTGGGCGTGGTCTACGGCGACATCGGGACCAGCCCGCTCTACGCGGCCAAGGAAACCTTCAATCCGGCGCATGGGATCGCGCTCGACAACGACAACATCCTGGGCGGCGTGTCCGCCATCTTCTGGCTGCTGATGGTGGTGGTCTCGCTCAAGTACGTGACCCTCGTGCTTCGCGCGAACAACCGGGGAGAGGGCGGAATCCTCGCGCTGATGGCGTTGGCAACCGCCTCGGTGCGCGATCGTCCGAGGCTGCGCGCGGTGCTCGCCGTCATCGGAGTGCTTGGCGCCGCGCTCTTTTATGGCGACGCCGTGCTCACGCCGGCGATCTCGGTGCTCTCGGCGGTCGAGGGGCTGGAAGTGGGAACCGCGGCATTCAAGCCTTACGTCGTGCCGATCTCGCTGGGGGTCCTGGCCGGGCTCTTCCTCATCCAGCGCCATGGCACCGCCGTGGTCGGAGCGCTCTTCGGCCCGGTCTGCGGGCTGTGGTTCGCGGCGCTGGCGGCGGCGGGCCTCTGGAACATCGTCAAGGTCCCGGGCGTCCTTGCGGCCATCGATCCCGCCTATGCCGTGTCCTTCGTGACCTCGCATGGCGCCGCCTCGTTCCTCGTGCTCGGCTCGGTGCTGCTCGCGATCACCGGCGCAGAGGCGCTCTACGCGGACATGGGCCACTTCGGCAAGCGCGCGATCCGCGTCGCCTGGTTCGGCGTGGCCGCGCCCGCGCTGGTGCTCAACTACTTCGGGCAGGGCGCCTTGCTGATGGCCGACCCGAAGGCGATCCAGAACCCGTTCTACCTCGCTTTCCCGTCGTGGGCCCTGTATCCCATGGTGGCGCTTGCGACCGCCGCGACCGTGATCGCGTCGCAGGCGACGATCTCCGGCGCCTACTCGCTCACGCAACAGGCGATCCAGCTGGGCTACCTGCCGCGGATCACGATCCGGCACACCTCGGCGCGGACCATGGGGCAGATCTACGTTCCGGCGGTGAACTGGATCCTGCTCGCGGTCGTGGCCGTGGCGATCCTGGGCTTCGGCTCTTCGTCGCGGCTCGCCTCGGCTTATGGAGTCGCGGTAATGGGCACGATGCTCGCCACGACATTCCTCACCTTCTTCGTGATCCGCCACGCGTGGGGCTACCCCCTGTGGGTGTGCGTCGTGGCCACCGGCGGATTCATGCTGGTGGACGCAACGTTGCTCGCGGCGGCGCTGAGCAAGGTCCTCGACGGCGGCTGGTTCCCGGTCGCGCTCGCCTTCGCCATGTGCGTCGTGATGTTCACGTGGCGCCGCGGGCGCGAGCTGCTGCTCGTCCGCCTGCGCGGCTCCACACCACCGTTGCGGTCCTTCATGGAGTCGCTGATGCATTCGCCGCCGCAGCGCGTTCCCGGCACGGCCGTGTTCCTGAGCTCGTCGCCCGAGGCGACCCCGCATGCGCTGCTCCACAGCCTCAAGCACTACAAGGTCCTGCACGAGCGCAACATCTTCCTGACCATCGAGTTCGCGGACCAGCCGTTCGTGCCCGACTCCGAGCGCCTGAGCGTCGAGCCGTTCGCGCCGGACTGCTGGCGCGTTGCGGCGCGCTACGGATTCGCCGACAACCCGGACGTGACCCTGGCCCTCGAGCTCGCCGCGCCGTTCGGGCTCACCCTCGAGCCGATGGAGGTCTCGTACTTCCTGTCGAGGGAAAAGATCGTCTCGGCGGCGCACGACCAAGGGATGGCGCGCTGGCGCGACCGCATGTTCGCCGCGATGGCGCGCAACGCCGGCAGCGTGACCGACTTCTTCAACATCCCGACCAACCGCGTGGTGGAGCTGGGAACGCGGGTCGAGATCTAGCGCTTCAGGGAAGCCTCGGGGGAAGCTCGAAGTGGATGGTCTCGCCTTCGCCGGAAAGCCATACCTGCCCTTCCTGGATCGTGCAATCCAGCCGCATGGTGCGCTCGGCGAGCGCCTCCATGGCGGTGGCGACCTCGTCGGGAACGTCCACCACCGTGAGGTTGGGCAGGCGCGCGAGCGCGGCGGCGTTCTGCGCCCACCAGAGGTCGGCCGAGCGACCGCCATACGTGTACACCTTGACCCGGCGCGCGCGCCCCGAAGCCTTGCGCACCTCGCGCTCGTCGGGCAGCCCCACCTCGATCCACAGCTGGATGGCTCCGGTGAGGTCGCGCAGGACCAGGTCGGGCTCGTCCTCGGCCGAGAGGCCGCGGCCGAACTCGAGCGCCTCGTCGGCGTTGAGCGCGAAGGCGAGCAGCCGCACCATCATGCGTTCGTCCGTCTCGGACGGATGGCGCGCGAGCGTGAGGGCGTGGGTGGCGAAGTGGCCGCGGTCGAGGTCGGAGACCTGCAGCTCGGCCTTGAAGATCGTGGCCTTGAGCGCCACGGCTACGGCGTCACTTCTTGTCGAGGCCCTTGCGCAGCAGCTCGGCGGTGATCTCGTTCAGGCCCACGCCCTTCTTCTCGGCGGCGGCGCGCACCTCGGCCACCAGGTCGCCGTGCAGCTTGCAGGCGAACGGGATGAGGCCCAGCTCGCGGTCGTGCTCGCGCTGGGCCCGGCGGTCGCCCGGATCGGCGGCCCCCTTGCCGAAGCGGTCGGACTGGCCGAAGCCGCCACCCGCGATCTTCTTGCCCTTCAGCTTTTCCAGGTCGGTCTTTTTCATGCGCGTGAAGTTATCATGCGCGCGTGAAGAAGTGGCGAGAGATTTACGGGGCGCTCACCGTCGGCCCGAGCCGGTTCGCCGGCCGGGGCCTGTTCGCGGGCACGGGCATCCCCTCGCGCGCGAAGATCGGCGAGTACGAGGGCGAGGTGATCGGCCTCGCCGAGGCGCGGCGGCGCGCCAGGGGCCGGGCGATCGTCGCGATCGTGGAGCTCGAGCGCTTCGCCCTCGACGCCAAGGGCATGCGCCGGGGCTTCCGCTACATCAACCATTCCTGCGACCCCAACACCTTCTTCCGCTGCACGCCGGAGCGCGCGGAGGTCTATGCGCGCCGCGACATCCGCAAGGGCGAGGAGCTCACGTGCGACTACGGCGAGAGCCAGCACAACGGCACGCTCAGGTGCCGCTGCGGGGCGAAGAACTGTAGGGGCTTTATCTAGTGCCGGGTGTGGGCCTGCCTGAGCGACGCCTCCATGGAGGCGTTGAGCGCCGTGGCGAGCGCGGCGTCGCCGCCGAGGATCGCCTCCCACTTGAGCTCGATGCCCTTGCGCCGACCCTTGGATACGAGCTTGAGCCCGTCCGGGTCGAGGGTCAGGGTGTACTTCTCGCCATTGACTTCAAGCTCTCGCTTGAAGGGCCTTGCCAGCTTGGTCGTCATGTCCGTCTCGCTTTCCTTCGTAGATAGACCGGGCCCGGAGCGGGCGGATTCCTGGGACCGGTCCGATCGGAAGGGGGGCGCATGGATTTCGCGCCGTCGCGTAGGGGCATGTACAGCCCGGAGGGGCTTCTCTTCACATCCCTGTAACGCAGGGGGTGCAAGGCCGGATGACCGCTGCGGGAGGTGGTCCTACAGGACGGGGGAGGTGAGGCGGGCGATCGATTCGACCAGCTGCGTCACCATCGCGCTGCGCCGCTGGGCAGGGAAGGTCCGCGACTTGCGCCGGTCCTCCTCGAAGCGGCGCGCGAGGTGCCGGATGATGCGCTCGTCATAGAAGGCGGCGGCGACCTCGAAGTTCAACCGGAAGCTGCGGTTGTCGAGGTTGGCGGTGCCCACGATCGCCACGGTGTCGTCGACGATCATCGTCTTGGCGTGCATCATCGGCGGGCCATATTCGTGCACCGTGATGCCGGCCTTGCCGAGCGACTCGCAGTAGGTCTTCGACGCCATCGTCACCAGCTTCGAGTCGCCTTCCTTCGGCACGATCACCTGCACGTCGATGCCGCGGAGCTCCGCCACGCGCAGCGCCGATTCGAACGGCTCGTCCGGGATGAGGTACGGGGTCTCGATCCATATGCGGCTGCGCGCGGTGGCCATCGCGGCGAGGAAGTAGGCGTGCATCGGCGCGCTCTCGTCGTCGGGGCCCGAGGCGATGATCTGGACCGGGTAGGCGTCGGTGCCGCACCCGACCGCCGCGGGAAAGTAGGAGGGGAGCGCCTTGTTCGACAGCCGGAAGACGCCGCCCGAATAGGTCCAGTTCTCGAGGAAGAGCCGCTGCAGCTTCCTCACCGGCTCGCCCACGATGCGCACGTGCTGGTCGCGCCAGGCGTCCTTGCCCGAGCGCGTGGCCGTCGCCGGATCGTGCAGGTTCATGCCGCCGAGGAAGCCCACCATGCCGTCGCAGATCCCGATCTTGCGGTGGGTGCGGAAGTTGCCAAGGCGGATGTTGGCCATCGAGTAGCGCAGCGGGTTGAACGGCAGCACCTCGCCCCCGGCGTCGACGAGCGGCTTCCAGAAGGAGTCCTTGAGGCTCGGCGAGCCCATCCAGTCGTAGAGCACGCGCACCTCGACCCCGCGCCCGGCGGCGGCGGCAAGGACGTCGCGAAAGTGCTGCCCGACCTGGTCGGGCTCCCAGATGTAGTACTCGAGGTGGATGTGGTGCCGGGCCTCGAGGAACGCCTTGTCCAGCGCCGCGAACTTCTTGTCGCCGTCGTCGAGCAGCTCCACCTCGAGCGCGAGCGTGGGCTCGCCCATCGCCAGGCGCTTGCCGACCCGGGCGAGCCCGCGCGCATCCGGGGACAGGTCGGGCTTGGGCTCGCACGAGCTGCCGCGCAGGTAGCTGGACACGCTTCCCGCCATCGTGCGGGCGACGCCGTAGCGGCGCTTGCGCCGTTGCAGCCGGCGCGGGCCGAACATCAGGTAATAGATGCCCGAGACCACGGGCAGCGCGATGAAGGCGAAGATCCACGCGAGCGTCGCCGTGGGCGAGCGGCGGTTCATCAGCAGGGACGCGCAGGCGAGGATCACCCACACGACGTAGGAGCCGATGAAGATCTCCATCCACGGGATCACGGGCATGGCGCATTGTAAGATGAGGGCGTCCGCGAAATTCCCCAAATCACATGCTCGATACCCGAATCGCCCGTCAATGGGACGACGACATCGTCCCGCAGCTGATCGACTACATCCGCCTGCCGGCCAAGTCGCCGAACTTCGACGCCGACTGGAAGCGCCACGGCCACATCGAAGCCGCCGTCGCCCAGGCGCACACCTGGGCCGCGCGCCAGGGCATCAAGGGCATGCAGCTCGAGATCGTGCGCCTCGAGGGGCGCACGCCGGTGTTGTACTTCGACGTTCCCGGCAGCGGCGACGGCACGGTCTGCTTCTATGGCCACCTCGACAAGCAGCCCGAGATGACGGGCTGGCGCCCGGGCATGGGCCCGTGGACGCCGGTGATCGAGGAGGGCCGCCTGTACGGCCGCGGCGGCGCGGACGACGGCTATGCGCTCTTCGCGGCGCTCTCGGCCATCACGGCCCTCGACGCCGAGGGCATCGCCCGCCCGCGCTGCGTGGGCCTCATCGAGACCTGCGAGGAGAGCGGCAGCTACGACCTGCCCGCCTACCTCGACGCGCTCGCCCGCCGCATGGGCCACGTGAAGCTCGTGATCGCCCTGGACTCCGGTGCCGGCAACTACGACCAGCTGTGGGTGACGACGTCGCTGCGCGGCCTCGTGAACGGAACCCTCAAGGTCGAGATCCTCACCGAAGGCGTGCACTCGGGCGACGCCGGCGGCGTGGTGCCCTCGTCCTTCCGCATCGCGCGCCAGCTCCTCGACCGCATCGACGACTCGCGCAGCGGCGTGGTGAAGTCCAAGGCCTTCACGTGCGAGGTCCCGCCCGAGCGCCTGGCGCAGGCGCGGCAGGCCGCCGACATTCTCGGCGACTCGATGTGGAAGCGCTTCCCGTGGAGCTGCTGCGACGAGTCGCGGGGCCTGTTCGCCGAGCCGGTGACGAAGGACCCGGTCGAGCTGATCCTCAACCGCACCTGGCGCGCGGCGCTCGCGGTGACCGGCGCCGACGGCCTGCCGCCGATCGAGAGCGCCGGCAACGTCCAGCGGCCGTCGACCTCGCTCAAGCTGTCGATGCGCCTGCCACCCCTGGTGGACGGCGCCACCGCCTGCGAGGAGATGCGCAGCATCCTGCAGGACTCCCCGCCCTACAACGCGCGCGTCACCTTCGAGTGCGGCGGCTCGAGCGGCTGGAACGCGCCGCCCTTCGCGCCGTGGATGTCGCAGGCGCTCGACGGCATCTCGCGCGATGTCTTCGGCAAGCCCGCCGCCTACATGGGCGAGGGCGGCACGATCCCCTTCATGAGCATGCTGGGCGCGAAGTTCCCCGATGCGCAGATCCTGGTCACCGGGGTGCTGGGCCCGAAGTCCAACGCCCACGGGCCGAACGAGTTCATCGACATCGGCTACGCCAAGAGGGTCTGCTCGGCCGCGGCGCGCATCGTGGCGGCGATGCCGGCCGCGTCCATGGGGCGCGCGAGGTAGTAGCCCTGTAGCGAGTCGCAGCCGAGCGCGCGCATCGAGGCGAGCTGTTCCTCGGTCTCGACGCCCTCGGCGACCACGCGGATGCCGAGCGTGCGCGAGATGGCCGAGCAGGCCTGCACGATGGCCGTGCACTCGCGCTTGTTGGGGCAGTAGCTCACCAGCGACTTGTCGATCTTGACCACCTGGATGGGCAGCCCGCGCACCAGCCCGAGCGACGAATAGCCGGTGCCGAAGTTGTCGATCGCGATCTCGGCGCCGAGCGCGCGCAGGGCGAGGACCGCGCGCGAGATCACGTCGGAGTCCTGCATCAGCGAGGGCTCGGTGATCTCCAGGCGCAGGCGCCTCGGATCGGTGCCGTGCTTGGCGAGGAGGCCCGAGACCTCGTCGATCAGCTCGGGTTGCTGCAGCTGGCGCGCGGAGACGTTCACGGCGAGCGTGAGGTCGAGCCCCAGCGAGCACCACACGCGGTGGTCCGCGAGCGCCCGGTCGAGCACCCACGTGCCGACGGCGTGCGCCGCGCCCGCCTCCTCGGCGAGCGGCATGAAGACCGGCGGCAGCACCACGCCGTCCTCGTCGCGCCAGCGCAGCAGCGCCTCGACCGCGAGCACCTTGCCGGTGACCGCGTCGATCTCGGGCTGGTACTCGAGGAAGAACTCGTTGCGCTCGATCGCGCCGCGGATGCGCTTCTCCTGCTCCTGGCGCACCTGGGAGAGCTCGTTCAGCTCGGCCGAGAAGAACTGGAAGTTGTTGCGGCCGCGCTCCTTGGCCTGGTACATGGCGGTGTCGGCGTTGCGCACCAGGGTGGGCACGTCGGCGCCGTCCTCGGGGAAGCCCGCGATGCCGACGCTGCCCGACACCGTGACCTCGCGCCAGTCGATGGTTACGGGGCGCTGGAGCGCGTCCAGCACCTTCTGGGCCACGATCATCACCTGCTCGGGGCCGCCGCTGTCCTCGACCAGCACCACGAATTCGTCGCCCGCGAGGCGCGCCACGAGATCGGCCGCCCGCACCGCGCCCGTGAGGCGCTCGCCCACCACCTTGAGCAGCACGTCGCCCGCGTGGTGGCCCATGGAGTCGTTGATCTCCTTGAAGTGGTCGAGGTCGAGGAACATCACCGCGAACCGGTTCGCGCGACGGCGCGCCTTGTGCACCGCGCGCTCGAGTGCCTCCATGAACATGGCGCGGTTGGGCAGGCCCGTGAGCGTGTCGTGCATCGCCTTGCGGTGCATGTCGTCCTGCAGGCGCTTCCTCTCGTCGATGTCGGCGAGCGCGACCAGCAGGCAGACCTGCCCGCCGTAGCGCGTGGCCTCCGCCGACAGGAGCAGCCACATCTCGCGCCCGCGTGCGTCGCGCAGCTGCACCTCGCGGTCGCGCACCCGTCCGTGGCGCGAGAGCGCTTCGCTCAGGCCCGCGCGCGACTCCGGGTCGACGTGGAACTCGGCGAGCGAATGCGCCAGCGCGGAGTCGAGGTCGAGCGCGAATTGCTCGAGCGCGCGGCCGTTCGCATAGAGGATGTGCTGGTCGGAGACGCGCACGACCATGAGGGGCAGGGGCGCGGTCTCGACGATGTGGCGCAGCTGGCTCTCGTTCTCCGCGAGCGTGCGCTGCAGCTGCTCGGTCTGGGCCAGGAAACGCCGGGAGATCGAGATGCCGGCGATCAGCAGCAGGCACGTGAAGATGAAGACCACGTTGGTGACGATCCACTGCGCGGTGCGCTGGATCTCGGTGAGGGTGCGCGCGAACTCGTCCTCGAGCGACGCGAGCGACTGGTGCAGGCGCAGCACCCGCTCGCCGCTTCCGGGAACCGGCCGCCCTTCGTTGCGGGCGGCGGCGATCGCGCGCAGCTCGTCCACCAGCAGGTCGCTTTGCCGCCAGAGGTTGGCGAGGTAGCGCGAGGGCTCCAGGCCGCGCAGCTGGTTCGCGAGGAAGACGATGTCGTCCACGTCCGCGTCGCTCACGCCCGCGCCGCGCATCTGGGCGCGCACGGCGGCCATGTCGGGCTGCGGCCGGACGAGCTCGACTCGCGCCGCGCGGGTGGCCTCGATCACGCCGATGGCGGTCTGGTAGGCGAGGTAGTCGTCCGCATCCCGGGTGCGGAGATAGCGCGAGAGGTGGAACGTGGCGTCGCGTTGCGCCTTGGCCCAGCGCGCCTCGGCGGCGATGAAGGTGCGGCCAGCGGCCAGCAGCTCGACGCTGTAGAGCGTGACGGCCAGCATCGCAGCCACGATGCCGACGAAGATCCAGATGACGACGCCCGGCCGCACCCTGGGCAGGGCGGGCGGGGCCGTGAAAAGTCGCAGGGCCATTGTAGAAAGCAGACAGGATGCCAATACCGTCGTTCCACCCCGGCGGACAGGCGGCATCGGGGAGGGGCCGAACGGCGCAGGTAAAATTGACCCCATGAAAACGTACTCCGTGAAGTCGATTCTTTCCGGCCACGCTCCGGCCGATACCCCCGTCAGGGTGCGTGGCTGGGTCCGGACCCGCCGCGATTCCAAGGCAGGCCTGTCGTTCATCCACGTCTCCGACGGCTCGGCGTTTCACCCTGTGCAAGTCGTGGCCCAGGCCGCACTGCCCAACTACGGCACTGACGTACAAAAATTGACAGCCGGGTGCGCGGTGGAGGCCACCGGGACGATCGTCCCCTCGCCCGCCAAGGGGCAGCCCTTCGAGATGCAGGCGACGGCCGTGGAGGTCGTCGGCTGGGTGGACGACCCGGACACCTACCCCATCCAGCCCAAGCCGCACACGATGGAATTCCTGCGCGAGGTGGCCCACCTGCGCCCGCGCACCAACGTGATCGGGGCGACCACGCGCGTGCGCCACACGCTCGCCATGGCGATCCACCGCTTCTTCACCGAGGACGGCTTCGTGTGGGTGAACACGCCCATCATCACGGCCTCGGATGCCGAGGGCGCGGGCGAGCTCTTCCGCGTGTCCACGCTCGACCTCGCGAACCTGCCGCGCACGCCGGAAGGCAAGGTCGACTTCGCACAGGACTTCTTCGGCAAGGAAGCGTTCCTCACGGTTTCGGGCCAATTGAACGTCGAGGCCTACTGCATGGCGCTTTCGAAGGTCTACACCTTCGGGCCGACCTTCCGCGCGGAGAACTCCAACACCAGCCGGCACCTGGCCGAGTTCTGGATGATCGAGCCCGAGATCGCGTTCGCCGACCTCTCCGACGACGCGACACTTGCCGAGCGCCTGTTGAAGTACATCTTCAAGGCGGTGCTCGAGGAGCGCGCCGACGACATGGCCTTCTTCGAGGAGCGCATCGAGAAGGGCGTGATCGCCAAGCTGCAGGGCATGGTCGACAAGCCCTTCGTGCGCATGGACTACACCGAGGCGATCCGCATCCTCGAGAACGTGAAGGGCCACAAGTTCGAGTACCCCGTGCAGTGGGGCGTGGACCTGCAGAG
>Ga0111538_10007754_pt1 | contig 14446 bp, 11 predicted proteins | sample SoiMethybrSBSTD1_FD_79669 | JGI IMG/M metagenome (GOLD analysis project Ga0111538, IMG submission 79669) | Bulk soil microbial communities from a Populus tree surrounding site in Tennessee, USA - Soil MetaG P. TD hybrid SBSTD1 (version 2)... | ecosystem: Environmental > Terrestrial > Soil >... | reverse complement strand
GACCTCGCCCAGCAGTGGGCGCCCGGCTCCAACAGCTACGCGCGCATGATCGACGGCATCGCCGAGCGCTTCGTGGAGTTCTGCGAGCAGCCCGATCCGCGACCCGAGCTGCTGGCGGAGGTGCGCCGCGACCTGCGCTTGGCGGCTGCGAGGGCCCAGGTCCCGTCGGGTGCCGAGCTCGCAAAGCGCGCCATCGAGACCGGCAAGTCCGAGCAGGACGGCAAGCGCTCGGCCCTGGGCCTTGCCCAGCCGCCTGCCTCCCAGCCGCTCGCGGCTGGGCTCCCGTCGTCCAAGGCCCCGCCCGCCAGCTTCAAGATTCTCAACGCTCCGAAGGAAGCGGAGGCTGAGGCTGCAGACGCCCCTGCCGCGCTGCCCCCAGCCGCGCCTCCGGCGGCCGATCACAAGGCGCGCGAGCGTGAGGCCCAGGCGAAGGCGGCGGCCAGCGTATCCAAGGCGCCTCCGACAGCCGAAAAGCAGCAGCCGTCGTTCCAGGTCGCCTCGGCAGCAGGCGCGGCCAAGCAGGCGGCGCCGCCGGCGGCCACCGGCCAGAAATGCCGTGTGTGGACCGCAAGCTATGGCGGGCAGAAGGCCCTCATCATCCGCTCGGTGATCGACAAGGTCGTCAACTACACCGTGCTTGACGTCAACGACGGCGCCGAGAAGCGCGAGGCCGACGCCTTCATCGCCGCCTACGCCAAGGACGGCACCATCGCCGGGGAGTTCGTCAGCCAAACGCAGGCGCTCGACAAGGCGTTCGAGCTCTGCCCGGAAGGCTGATGCGGCGGACCGGCACACCGGCAATGCGACGGCATGCGACGACACTGGCCTTGCTCGCCGGCGCGCTGCTTTGCAGCCTCGGCAGCGGCGGCCACGCCGCCTCGAGGTGGGGGCCGACGTTGCCGGACATCCGCCTGGGACCCGGCCAATCCGTACCGCGCTGCGTGACGCCGAGCCGCCTCAACCGTCACCTCCAGGAGCGCACGCGCGACCTCGATCCCCGCTTCCGCGAGATCGCTCGCTACTACAAGCAGCACGGCGAGACCCTGCGCGTGCGCTGGGACTACGCCTTCTTCCAGATGCTGCTCGAGACCAACTACCTGTCCTACAAGACCGGCAGCGGCCGCTGGGGCGACGTCAACCCGAGGCAGAACAATTTCGCCGGCATCGGCGCGACGGGGGGCGGAGTGGCGGGCGACAGCTTCCCCGACGTGTCGAGTGGCGTGCTGGCGCAGATGCAGCACCTCGTTGCGTATTCGGGCGAGCGGGTGCCGCGGCCGCTCGCGCCGCGCACGCGCGAGAAGCAGGACGACATCATCGAGCTGTCCCAGGCGCTCGGACGGTCGGTGCGCTTCGACGACCTCACCAACCGCTGGGCCAAGGACCGCAACTACGCCAAGTCGATTGAATGGGTCGCTGAGCGCTATCGCCAGGCGAACTGCACGGCCTCCGGGGAACCGCTACATCCGGCCGTGGACGACGTCGAGGTGCGCAAGCCGCGCCAGCAGGTTGCAGGTGCGGGGTCTCCTCCGGCCGCCTCCATGGCCGCGCCCGCACCGCCGCGTCCTCCCGCCTGCGACGTGTACCGGGCGAGCTATGGCGGCTCGGTCGCGCTTCTGATCCGCTCGGTGTCGGACGCCGCCATCAACTACACGGTGCTGCAGGTGGATGCCGGGCTCGAGGAGCCGCAGGCCGAGGCGTTCATCAGGATGCACGCGCCCAACGGCAAAACCATCGCGCGCTTTGCCTCGCCCGAGCCGGCCTTGAGCCGCGCCTTCGAGCTGTGCCCCGGGCCTTCCTGAAGGGCTTCCTGGGCGCATCGCAAGCTGCACCCCCGTCCCCGCAGGCGCATGGCCTCGCAGGACCGTACGCCACCGGATGCCGGGCAACCCGTCGCATCGGGGGGTGCGCGCCGCGAAAACCCATCCCCTTTTTGGGGTTAGCCAGCATTTACATGGCGGGCCGGCGACTCCACATTACGTTGCGCTGTTAGCATCTCCCTCGCGCCTTGGGCTCGTCGATGTCGCAACTGCAATCGCGAAGACTGGCGGCAATTCTTGCAGCGGACATCGCTGGCTACAGCGCGCTCATGGGCGCGGACGAGGCGCGCACGGTCCTGGATCTCAAGGCGCACCAAGCCGTCGTGCTGCCGATGATCGGCGCGCACGGCGGACGCGTCATCGACACGGCAGGCGACGGCATCCTCGCGGAATTCTCGAGCGTAGTGAACGCGGTCGAATGCGCGGTGGCGATCCAGAGGGCGGTGGCCGAGCGCAACGCCTCCATCGAGCCGGCGCGACGCATGCAGTTCAGGATCGGGATCAATCTGGGCGATATCATCCATGACGACGTGCGCGTCTATGGTGACGGGGTGAACATCGCGGCGCGGCTCGAAGGTCTGGCTGAGCCGGGCGGCATCTGCGTCTCGGGTGCCGCTTACGACCAGGTGCATACGAAGCTGCCGCTAGCCTTCACCAGTCTCGGGGCACAGTCCCTCAAGAATATTGCAGCGGCCGTGCAGGTCTATCGCCTCGAGTTCGGCGATGAGCAGCACGCCTCGACTGGCGGAGAAAGGACCCCATTGCCCCTCCCGGACAAGCCTTCGATCGCGGTCCTGCCGTTCGCGAACATGAGCGGCGACGACGAGCAGGAATTCTTCGCCGATGGCCTGACCGAGGACCTCATCACCGCCATCTCCCAGTTCCGGGACTTTCTCGTCATCTCCCGCAACTCGACGTTTGTCTACAAGGGCAAGGCGGTCAACGTTCAGGAGGTCGCCAAGGCGCTCGGCGTCCACTACGTGCTCGAGGGCAGCGTGCGAAAGGCGGGAGGTCGCGTGCGCATCACGGCCCAGCTGATCGATGCCCAGACCGATCGTCATGTGTGGGCCGAGCGCTACGATCGCGAGCTTCAGAGCATTTTCGAGATCCAGGATGACGTGACCGCCTCGATCGCGGCGACGCTGCCCGGCAGGGTCGAGGCCGCCGCCTATCAGCGGATCAAGCGCAATCCGACCCGGAACATGGCGGCTTACGAGCTCGTCCTTGCTGCCAAGGTGCTGCACCACCGGACGAACAAGGACGATAACCTCGAAGCGCAAAGGACCGTCGAACGCGCCCTGGTTCTGGACCCCGACTACGCGCATGCTCACGCGTGGCGTGCTTGCCTTCTCGGCCAGGCGTGGGTGCACGACTGGTGCACCGATCGCGATGCCGCGTGGCGAACCGTCAACGAGGCGATCAGGGTCGCGCTTGCTCTCGATGACCACGACAGCGATGTGCATCGCGTGCTGGCTGCGGTGAATCTGGCGAGCGGCAACCACAAGGCCGCCGAATACCATCAGCACCGCGCCCTCACGCTCAATCCCAACAACGACCTGATCGTGGTCCAGCAGGGCGAGCTGCATACTTGGCTCGGCGCCCCGGAAGAAGGCCTCGAGTGGATCAGGAAGGCAATGCGCCTCAACCCGCATCACCCCGAGCGCTTCTGGAATCATCTTGGCCGCGCGTTTTTCGTCGCCCGCCGCTACCCCGAGGCAATCGATGCCTTCCGGCGCATCAGCCGCCCCGATCAAACCCACCACGCCTTCCTTGCAGCGTGTTTCGCCATGCAAGGTGATGAAGCTGCAGCCGCTGCAGCCGTCCGCAGCGGCTTGGCTCTCGACCCCGCCTTTGCGGTGGAGGCTTATCTGCGCACCCTGCACTATCAGCGCGAGGCTGATCGCGAGCATCATCGAGCGGCCCTGCTGAAGGCCGGTTTTCGAGCCTGAAACGCCGGCACCGTCCAAAGAATGCCGGCACCGTCCAAAGAATAACGCGGCGGCACAAGAGCTTCGCCGCGTGACTGGGCTCCGGCGCCTCGATCGGCATATTCCCGCCGCAATTGCGCCGCCAATGCTTGCCGCCCCGGACCGACGGCCGCAAATTTTCCGCTCGGGCGACTCGTGGCAAACCGATACTCTCGCGAAGACGTCCGTCAGGACCTCGACCTTCCCCCCTCCGAGCAGGCTCCCGATTATGCGTGCAGCGACGGCGAAACTGGCAGCGATCGCGATCGTGTCGACATGGCTAAGCGCCGGGCCTGCCGCGGCCGCTGATCCCAGCAAATATCCCCCGCCCAACAACAATTGCCGCAATACCGGGAGCTTCGAGCGATGGCTGGCCGAGTTTCGCCAGGAGGCCGCTGCGAACGGCGTCTCCCGCGCAACGATCGCGGCCGCCCTCGACGGCATGACGATGGACCCCGGCATCATCGCCCGCGACCGGCGACAGGGCTTCTTTGCCCAGAGCTTCACGGCGTTCGCGACCAAGCTGCTGCCCCAGAACCGCATTCAGAGCGGAACCGCGCGGCTGAAGCAGCATGCCGACCTGTTTGGGAAGGTCGAGAAGGAGTACGGCGTGCCGGGAGCGGTGATCGCCGCCTTCTGGGCGCTCGAGAGCGACTTCGGCGCCGTCATGGGCAATCTGTCCGTGCTGCGCTCGCTCGTCACGCTTGCCTACGATTGCCGCCGTCCGCAAATGTTCCGCGACGAACTGATGGATGCGCTGCGCATCATCGACCGCGGCGATCTGAGGCCGGAGGACATGATCGGGTCCTGGGCAGGCGAACTCGGGCAAACGCAGTTCCTGCCCTCCCACTATCTCAAGCATGCCGTCGATTTCGACGGCGACGGCCGCCGCAACCTCCTGCGCAGCGTCCCCGATGTCATCGCCTCCTCTGCCAACTTTCTCGTCTTCCTCGGCTGGCAGCGCGGCCAGCCCTGGCTGCAGGAGGTGCGCGCGCCCGCCAACATGGCCTGGGACCAGGCGGATCTGGCGATCCAGCATCCGCGCTCGAAGTGGGTCCAATGGGGTGTCGCGTCCCTCGACGGCAAGCCGCTCCCCGCCGACGACATGCCGGCCTCCCTGGTGCTGCCGATGGGACGGTACGGGCCGGCCTTCCTCGCCTATCCGAACTTCCACGTCTTCATAAAGTGGAACCAATCGCTGAACTATTGCCTGACCGCGGCTCACCTGGCGGCGCGGCTGGCCGGGGCGCCAGCGTTCCGGCGTCCGTCCGTCGAGATGCCGGAGTGGTCGCAGGAACAGGCCAAGGAGTTGCAGCAGCTGCTCGCCCGCCGCGGCTTCGAGGTCGGCGAGATCGACGGCAAGTTCGGGGCCGGAACCCGCGCTGCCGTCAAGGCCGCGCAGATGAAGTACGGGCTGCCCGCCGACTCCTATCCCACAGGCGACCTGGTCGAAAGACTGCGCGGACAGCGCTAGGCGCGCCAGCCCAGCCGAGAGCGCCGACCTTAGCGGTGAGCCTGTCGAACCGCGGCGCAGCAGGTGCAGACCGCCCTTCGACAAGCTGAGGGTGGGGTCGCAAGCTCCAGCCTCAGCAGTCGAAGGCGGGGGTCGACGGCTTTGGGGCGCGTGCTTCGATCGGGGAAGAAGAGGCTTAGGCGACGGTCCTTGCCGTCAGCACGATGTCGGTGCCTTCCTTGGCGATCTCCAGCCGCATGCGCGAGGACGCAGCGAGGCGCCAAGCGTAATAGGCCTGGATCGACAGCGCATCGAGCTGCGGCGGCTGGGCGCCGCTGACGAAGTCGGCGAGATATTGCGGGGGTCGTGCCGCGGTACCCTGGCAGCGCAGACGGAACCTGGGCTTCTCGAGGCTCTCCGAGATCGTGACCTCGATCTCGCCACCGCGCGGCAGCGCCGTGATCGCGCTGGCGATGAGATTGAGCAGCAGCTTCACCTTGTCCTTGGCCATGTGGCCGGGCATGCCGCGCCACACGAGCTTATGCTTGCCCTGGCCGATCAGGCCTCGGCTGATCTGCTCGGCCGTGCCGAGGTCGATCTGGGCCCCCGCCGAGCCGGCCGCGCCGAAGGCAAAGCGAGCAAACTGCAGGCGCGCCGAAGCCTGGGCCGTCACATTGCGGATGACATCGAGCGCGTAGTTCTTGGCCTCGGCATCGTCGTCCTCGTCCAGGATCTCCAGGCCATTGTAGATGGCGCCGACCGGACCGATCACGTCGTGACAGATCTTGCTCGAGATCAGGGCGGCAAGCTCGAGATCGGTGGGCTGGGCGCGCTCGGTCATCACGGGACCTCAGTTCTTCTGGCTTGAAGCGCGGCCGGCCGCTCACGATCGTAAGCACGCCACGCTGGCCAACAGAACCGCTTGCGCAAAGGTGCATCCTTGATACACGCTTCGTGGCCCACCTCCAAGGCCGGGCTCCGCGGCCAATCGAGCCTACGGCCGAAAGTATTGCTTTTGCGTCACTACCGTTGCGGACGCGGCTGTCCGGACGGCAACAACGCGCCTGGACGGCGTGCGAATCGTGAAAGCTGAGGGATGCACGCAAGCGAAATCGAGAACCTGGCCGACGGACTGCTGGGCGTGGCGCTGGCCGCGGCGCGGGCGCAGATGTCTCATTTTCGCACCAACGCGAAACTGGCAGTCGAGACCAAGGCGGACCACAGCCCGGTGACGGAAGCCGATCGGCAGTCGGAAGCGATTATTCTGGAAGGCTTGGCCCGCCTCGCGCCCGGCGTGCCCGTCATCGCCGAGGAGGAGGTCGCGGCGGGCCGCATTCCCACGCTGGATGGCCCCTTCTTCCTGGTGGATCCGCTCGACGGCACCAAGGGCTTCATCAAGGGGCGGCCACAGTTCACGATCAACATCGGCCTCATCGAGGAGCGTCGGCCTGTATTCGGCCTCGTCTACGCGCCGGCCCTGGCCGATTTCTATGTCACGACCGGCCCCGACAAGGCTGCAAACGCCCACCTCGAGCCGGAGGCCGCCGTTACGACGCTCGCGGACTGCCGGCTCGTGGCGTTGCGCGCGCGTGTTCCCGACCCCCACGCGCTGGTGGCGTTGACCAGCCAGTCGCACCTCAACCGCGCCACGGAGAGCTTTCTGGCGGGCTATCAGATCATCGAGCGGCGGCAGCTGTCGTCGTCGCTGAAATTCGGCATTCTCGCCAAGGGAGAGGCCGATCTCTATCCGCGCGTGGGGCCGACCAGCGAGTGGGACACGGCCGCCGGGCACGCGGTGCTGGCAGCCGCCGGCGGAACCGTGACGACCATCGACGGGAAACCGTTGCTCTACGGCAATGCCGACCGGGGCTTCATCAACCCCGATTTCGTGGCCTGGGCGCGCGGGCCGCTCGCCCGCGTGCGCGCAGGGTAGGGGATATCGGCAACGGTGACGGCCGAATCGGCCATACTTTGGTAATACTTTACGATAACTGTCAGTGTGGGGTGCTCGGCGCCGATGCCGGGGGCTGGGCGTAGTCCGTCTGGCGTCTAACCTGAAGGTCGATCCATGCCGATACGCTTCTCGGCGCTGGCCTGCTCCATGCTGGCGAGCCTTTCATTGCTGGTGTGGGCCGCTCCGGCCTGGAGCCAAGAAACCTGGCAGCAGCGCGGATACCCGCCCCGCGACGATGCCTACCGGCCCGAGACCAGCGCCCCGCGCTACGATCAACCGGCCGACGACGCCTACAGCCCTCGCCGCGGCGCCAACGATCCCTACAGCCCGCCGCCATCACGACCCGGCTACGCGCAGGGCCCCGGCCAGTACAGTCAGCAGCCCTATCCACCACCCCCGCCGGCTCCGGTCTACGGGCAGCCCTATCCCCCGCCTCCAGGCCAGGGCTACGGCCAGTCCTATTCCAACCCGGCGCCGCGCCCCGCATACGGGGAACCCTACACGCCCGGCCCGCGCGGACAGGGCTATGACGACCCACCGCCCTACCGGGGCTACAGTCCCTCGTCGGCCGACCGTGACTACGGTCCGCCGGGTCCACGCTACGAGGACGACCCAGGCGACGGCAGCTATTCCACGCGGGAGATCCTGCAGACAGGCCACGGGTTCTTCGGTTCGGTCAGCAAGGGCCTCGCCAGCGTGGTCGAATATGCCTTCAAGCAGCAAGGCCGACCCAACGGCTACATTCTGGGACAGGAAGCCGGCGGCGCCTTCGTCGCCGGCCTGCGCTACGGCGAAGGCATCCTCTACACGAAAGATGCCGGCACGCATCGCGTGTACTGGCAGGGGCCGTCGATCGGCTATGACGCCGGCGCCGAGGGCTCGAAAGTCATGATGCTGATCTACAACCTGCGTGACCCCGAGGAGATCTACCAGCGCTTCGGCGGCGTAGACGGTTCAGCCTATCTCGTGGGCGGCCTGGGCGTGACGTTCCAAAAGAGCGGACCGGTCATCGTCGCGCCGATCCGCTCCGGAGTGGGCCTGAGACTGGGCGCCAACGTCGGCTACCTTAAGTACACGCGCAGGCCGACCTGGAACCCGTTCTAAGTCGCTCCTATTGTAGACTCATCACCGCCGGAGGGCGCGTGACGTCACGTGGCCGCGCCCTTAATATTGCCGATGTGCGAATCTCGCCACAAGCGCCTGGGTCCTCGTCCCGCTGCCTTGCGTGGCAATGGAATTTGGGCCAAGGCTTTGAAAACGCGACAGCAACGCAGCCCTAGGAAGCGCCGTTGATCTCGGTTCAATCAGCCATGCTGGTGGCGCTGGGCTTCCTGGCCGCGAGCCTGCTGGGCCTGCTGGTCGCGTCGGCGTTCTGGTCGCGCGCGGTGCGGCTCACGACCGCCCGTATCAAGCAGTCCATGCCGGTGAGTGAGCCCGAGATCAAGGCGGACCGCGATCGCCTGCGCGCCGAATATGCGATCAAGGTGCACAAGCTCGAAATGGAGCTGGAGCAGGCCAAGCTGGCGCGGGCGCGCCAGATCATCGACATCAACCGCCGCGACGCCAGCATCGCCACGCTGGAAAGCAGCGTGGGGGAGCTCAAGGCCGACCTGGAGGAGAATCAGAACGCGCGCCGCGTGCTCGAGCAGACGGTTGCCGATCGGCTGCCGCGGGTCGAGGCGCGTTTGGCGGAAGCCAAGCGCGTGCTCTTCAACCGGGATCGCGAGATCGCCGAGCTGGCCGCCGCCGCCAAACGCAGCAAGCAGGCGCTGGAAGAGGTGAGCTCGATCAACGCCCAGAAAAATGCACAGATCGAGCGGCTGACGACGACACTCATCACCAAGGGAGGCGGCCGGAGCTCCGGTACCGCCTCCGAAGGCGAGGTAGCGCTGCGCGCCGAGATCGAGATGCTCCGCAGCAAGGCCAGCGAGCAGGCGCTGCTGATCGACCGGCTGCAACGCCGCCTCGGGCATGGGCATACGCTTGGCGGTCCGGCCAACTCGGCAGCCGCGGCGCCCGCCGAGACTACCGCCGAGCGTGCCCGCAAGGACATATCGGAGGCCGAGGCGGCTCTTGATCAGGTGCGCTCGGCTTCCGGCGAGGCGGCATCGGCCAACGCCGTGTTCGAGCGCGAGATCAGGGCCCTCACGGCCAAGACGGACGACCAGGCTGGCGAGATCGCGCGGCTCAAGGCTGCGCTCGCAACTTTCGAGCAGGAGGACAAGCCGACCGGGCTCAAGGACAGCAAGATCGCGCTGAAGGCCCGGCTCGGTTCCGCCCAGGCGCACGCCGATCAGCAGGCAGCGACCATTGCCAAGCTCAGGGCCGAGCTGGCGGCAACGCACGAGCGATTGGCCAAGCAGGCGGCCCACTTTATGAGTGAGATGCGGCGCATCGGCGGGGCTGCCGCGGGCCAGTCCCGCCGCCCGGTGCTGGGCGATGAACGCCGCAGCCTGGTTGACCGCGTCGCCCACGTGCGCGTCAGCACTCCGGCAACCCGCGCCTTGCCGCGGCCAGCGCTGCCCGAGCCCGCCGGGGAAGACAAGCCGGCGGCTCCGGCCACCGGCCACGGCAACGCCAATGGCAGCAGCAATGGCGGCAGCAGCAGCGTGGAAGCTGCCGCACCCGATCCCGCCCTCCCGGTGGCGGGGGAGGCAGCCCCGGAGACGCCGGCTGCCCCAGAAATGCCCCAGCCCAGCGAGATACCGGAGAAGCGCCGCAGGCCTCGCCTGTTGGACCGCATTACCGGAGCGACCAAGGGCTGACGCAACCGCGGCCCGGCGCAAGACGGGTACGACGGCTGGCTGCAGCGAAGGCTGCGCGGGGATGCCACGCAAACGTCGGTGAAGACAATGCATGCGCCGGCGGGTGGGAGCGGGCGCCGGAAAGCCGCACGTCTCGGCAAAGAGGTGGGTATGGCGACAAGGCCTGTGCCGCTCGAGGAAATTCCCGACCGCGATCGCGCGGAGCAATTGCCGCAAGAGCTTCAGTCGGGCGAAGAAGTCGTGGCCCTGCGCGGCAGCCTCAATGGTGCTCCGCCGACGGCGACTGGGACCGGCGGGATGCAAGGGGAGGAACTCTCGACCGCCCTTTCCGCACTGACGCCGCCGCCATCCCTCGCCTCGCCGCAGCCCGCGAACGATGGACCGCCCCCCGAGCCTGGCGATGCCCGGCACAGCGCCGGCAGCGATCCGTTCGCGGAGACGCCGACGGACGAGCCTGCGCATCCGCTGGCGACCGGCACGGCGACCCTTCCTGCCGCGCTCGACCCGGCCATCAAGCCTGCCCCGGAGGCCAACGCCGCAGCCGAGGCACTGGAAAACCTGAAGCGGATGCTCGAGGGCGATCCAACGGCCGCCACGGTGGCGCCCGCGCCGAATGAAGGCGGCGCGTACTCGTCGATGGCAACCCTGCCGCTCGTGCCGGCCCACGCCGGCGACGACGCGTTGCGTCTGCCCGAACCCCTGCGTGCGCCACGAGCCGCGGCCCCCGAGCGCCGGCGGCTGGACGTGCACGGCTTCCTGGCCGGCTTTGTCATGTCCCTCGCGTTCGGCGCTCTACTGTATCTGCTCCTGACCGCCGGCTAGAGCCAGGTTCCGATCGGCTCCACTCATTGTCATGTCGGAATTTCGCGTCAGCCCTCGGGCTTGTCCCGAGGGTCAGCGAAATACCCAGGATTCATTGGTGGTCGCACACCAGGGCCCGGTGCCGGCGCTCGGGCCGCCGCTCTCGGGCGGATCGGAAATTGATCCAAGACTGCCGGGCCGCGGGCGCCGACCGGCACGCGTCTTCTTCGGCGCGGGAATAAATGGGCCGTGCACGTCGTCCGTTTGATCTCGCCGTCCACCACCTGAAACCGGACCCTGGAATGCCCCCGGTACACCGTTTGATCGGTGGGCGGATGGAATTTGCGCGGCAATTCCTGGCTTTGACGATCGTTTGACGCGGCCGTGCAAAAGTCGGGAGGCGTGGAGGAGACGGCCCGGTGTGGCGAATTGGCATTACGGCGGATCGGATGAAGCAATGCGAGGCGCCAACACAAGGCGTCCGCGTCTGCCGAGGTGGCGTCGGTCTCCCCTGCAGTCGTTCGGGATCGCTAGGTTGGGGAGACGCCGCATGCGGGAGACGAGCCTCTGGAGCAGTGCCTTGGTCGCAATCGATCCGCAGCATCGCGCCGACCTGCGCGACCACCTGCTGCGGCTGGACGGAGATGCGCGGCTGGAGCGTTTCTGCCACCTGGCGGACGATGCGCACGTGTGCGCGCACGTCGAGGGTATCGACTTCGAGAACGGACGCGTCATCGGCTGCTACGAAGCCGGCCAGATTCGCGGCGCCGTCGAACTGCAGCCTGCCGGCGCCAGACATTCACGCGTCGTGGAGGCCGCTTTCTCCGTGGAAAGACGGTGGCAGGGGCACGGCATTGGGACGGCCCTGCTCTTTCGAGCCATTCCCGTAGCCCGCCGGCTGGGCGCATGCCATCTGCTCGTCGATCGCCTCGCGTGCAGCGTGCGCATGCGGCGCATTCTGGCGCAGTTCGACGTGTGCCTGTTCTTCGACCAGGACGACTGCAAGGCCTGGCTGCCGCTGACGGAGCCCTCGACCCGCCGCAGGCGGCACACCGTGCAGGGCTTCATGCCGCAGGCCTGACCGCCTGGCGCTGCCGGAGGAAGGGCGCTGCGGCATCGCGCCGTCCCCGTCTTGGACGCACGACCTGAACGCGAATTGACTTCCGACATCGTGAAATACTAGTGTGAGGATCGAGAGTCCCCGGCATCGCCAGCGGTGGATGGCCAGGCGGATCCCTCAATCTGAATCACACGAGAAACATTGGTTTGGCTGGTATCCTTCAGATCGCGAACTCGTTCCGAACCTGCTGCACACCGAGACGAATTTCGCAATCACGACACTAGCCTCTGCAAAACCTGCGAGCGGCCCCGCGCGTCCCGCGCTCCCTCGAGGGTCATCTGGGGAGCCAGGCGATGGACGGCGGCAAGCGCCAAAGCAAGTTCGACGACGCCGCAGACTGGATCGAGCCCGCCGCCCGCGGCTCGCTCCGGGACAAGGGCGGCGTGCAATCGATCGAGCGGGCCTTCGCCATATTGGAGGAGGTCGCGCGGCACCGCGGCGGCATCCGCCTCGGCGACCTGAGCAAGCGCGTCGGCCTGCACAACAGCACCACATTCCATCTCGTGAAAACCATGCTGCTGCTCGGCTACCTGCGGCAGATGCCGGACAAGCTCTATCGCGTTGGCCGCCCCCTCTTCACGCTCGCCGCCGGAGCGCTCGACGAGGTGGAGATGGTGGCGCTCGCCACGCCCGTCCTCGACGAGCTGTCCGCCGCGACGCAGGAGAGCTGCCACTTCGGCATCCGCTCGGGACGACAGGTCATCGTCCTGGCGCGCACGGCCGGCACCGGCCCCTTCCAGCTCACCGAGCGCGCCGGCGTCGTGCGCCCGGCCCACTGCACGGCGCTGGGCAAGATCCTGCTTGCGGCCATGCCGGCCGGCCGGCTCGACAAGTTTCTCCAGGACGCGCCTCTCGAACGCTTCACCGACAAGACCATCACCAGCCCCGCCGACCTTGCGCGCGAGATTGTCGAGGTACGGCGGACGGGCGCGGCCTACGATGACGGCGAGTTCAATGCCGAGGTCCGCTGCGTCGCCGTCCCCGTCTACAACTTCGCGGGTCAGGTGCAGGGCGCAGTCGGCATATCCGGGCCGATCTGGCGCCTGACGAACGCACTTCTCAAGGAGAAGTCGAAGCTGGTGCGCGCCGCGGCGGCCAACCTGTCGCGCGAGTTCGGCTGGGTGGGCGAGACCGAACCCCCGCGAGCTGCCGAGAAAGCCCGCAGCCCGCGCCCGAAAGTCCGCTAGCGTGGCCGAAGGCGCAGCGATGCTGGTGAGGCGACTTCTCGATCTGACGCCGCGCGGGCGCCAATCGCGGACACGCCAACAGCCGCCGGCGCCCCGAGCGCGGGGTTGCTACAAGGAGCGCCGGACGGCCCATCCGCCCATGCGGTGGCATGCGGATGTAGGCTGACAATCTCACGATCGCCGGCAACGCGCTGTCACTGATGGAACAGTACCGGCCCGAGCGCACGCCGCTCTCGATGGTCGATGCGCACAGAACGGTACGCTCCGCCTGCGCAGGGCAGCCGATGAGACACTGAAGGCCGGCATTGCTTGCGACACGTCTCAAGGGTCGGCTTCCCCATCTCGCACATGCGGGGCTCGTCCAGGACAACTTCGGAACATCAACTGCGGCCACGAGTTCGCATCATGACCTCTCTCCAACGGAGACAACGGTTATGAGACGAATGCTACTCATCCCAGCCCTTGCAGGCGGTATCCTCGCCCTCCACGGCGGCGTCGTTTCGGCGCAGGGCCCAGGCAATCGTGAGTGGCGAGGCGGAGGATCGCCCGGCGGTGGTCCCAGCATGCGTGGCCCCAGCCCCGGCGCTGCGCCGCAGCGCCAAATGAATGTGCCCCCTGCGGCTCGGGAACGCCCCCGTGTCGATCGCCCTGATCGAACGCGGGAAGGCCCACGCGGTTTTGAAAGGAGGCGTCAGGCGGAGCCTCACGCCCGGCCCCGTGCAGCAGAGCAGCGGCGAGAGCGTGCTGTGCGCCAGCAGCGCACGGAGCAACGCCGCGATTTGGAGCGCAGGCGCAATACCGAAAAATCCGACCGACGTGAGCGAAGCCGCGCGGCCGAGCGGTCGGAGCAGCGCCGCAATGCCGAGCGTGAGCGAAGCGCCGAACGGGCTCGCGCCGCCGAACGCGAACCTACAAAACGCGAAGAAAAGCGGGTCGAGGAGCGGCAGAGGCGCGAGACACAGCAACCACGCGAGCGGCAGGCAACGGATCGCCCCAAGGACATTGATCGGGTTGCGGAGCGGCGAAACGAGATGCGCCTCGCACGTGAGCGTCTCGGATCCAACGAGCGTCAGAAGCTGCGGCAGGCTTTTGATTTCCGGCGGGCCCGGGTGACCAATGCGAGATTCGCGCATCGGGTCGGCCATCGAATTCCCCGCAGCGTTCGGCTGTTCGCCATCCCCGCTGGGATCATCTCGTTCTTCCCATACTATCGAGACTACCGTTACGTTGTCGTGGAGGACGAGATCTGCATCATCGATCCCCGCACCTATGAAATCGTCGACGTGATCGGCCAGGACTACTATCGCGGAGGCGCGAAGCAGGAGGTAGCTGATCTCTCGCTCACCGATCGTCAGATCGCAATCGTGCGCGACAGCATCCCG
>Ga0111538_10007753_pt1 | contig 14447 bp, 9 predicted proteins | sample SoiMethybrSBSTD1_FD_79669 | JGI IMG/M metagenome (GOLD analysis project Ga0111538, IMG submission 79669) | Bulk soil microbial communities from a Populus tree surrounding site in Tennessee, USA - Soil MetaG P. TD hybrid SBSTD1 (version 2)... | ecosystem: Environmental > Terrestrial > Soil > Tree... | reverse complement strand
TCGCCGCTGCGCATGCGCTTGTAGAACATCGCCTCGTCGGGCTCGGCGCGGTTCAAGACCACCAGCGCCTGGCACACGCACCATGACGAGTCGGGCCGTTTGGCCGCGGTGTAGAGCTTGCGCAGCGCCTTGTAGGTGTCCGGGCGGTATGGGTCGTAACGCAGCACGCCCGCGTGCGCGGCCACGGCCTTTTCCATGTAGCGCGTCGGGTCGCGGGAGTAGAGCTCGGCCAGCCGTTCCTGGCGCTGCTCGTTGTCGGGGTCGACCTCGTGCGCGCTCTCGAGCACGGCGATCGCCTGATCGAGGCGCCGGAACTGCCGCAGGTAGAGCTCGGCGAGCTCGTGCAGGGTCTCGATCAGGTTCTGGCGATCGCCAGACTCGGTGAGAACCTTGGCTTTCTGCTTGAGCAGCTGCTTGACGCCCTCGAAATCGCCCTTGCCCTTGCGCAGCGTGAGCGCGAGCTCGACCGCGGCCTGCATGTCGGGGTCGGCGACGAGCGCCTGGTCGAGGATCTCGAGCGCGCGCTCGACGTCGCCCATCTCCTTGTGGGCGACCATCGCCGCGGTGTGCAGATACTTGGCTTTCTGCTTGTTGTCCTCGACGAAGTCACTCAGCTTGAGCACGACCCGGACGAGTTTTCTCCAGTCCTTTTCCTCGCTGTAAAGCTGCATCAGCTTCATCAGGATCTTGCGGTCGTTCGGGCTTTCGCTGAGCGCGGTGAGGTAATTCTTGGCGGCGTAAGTCGGGTCGCGCAGCTTGGTGGCGGCGATGTCGCCCATCCCGAGCAAGAGCTCGATGCGCTCTGGGCCGGTGACGCGATCGAGCTGCGCGTACATCATGCGCAGCGCCTCGTCCCAGCGCTCCTCGGCCTCGTGGATCTTGGCCAGCGATTTGAGCGGCAGCGCGCTCGTGGGATCGAGCTGTGCCGATTCTTGCAGCGGACCGACCGCGCTCTCGAAGTCGTTGCCTTTGCGCGCGGACTCGCCCAGTCGATACAGCGCCACGGCGCGGTCGGAATGCGTGAGGTCCTCGCGGAACTCGTGGACGAGCTTCCAGTAGAGCTCGAAGGCCTGGCGCGGCGTACCGTGCTCGAACACCACGTCCCCGACGTACATCGCGGTTTCGAGATCGTCGGGCGCGAGCTTGAGTAGCGCGTCGCACGCGGAGAGCGCCTTGTCGGCCGACTGGCTCTTGGTGAGCGCGTCGACGTACGCGCGGAGCACGCGCAACGCTTCTTTCTTTTCGAGCCCCTCGCTGCGGCCGGCGACGGCTTCGTAGTGCTTGGCCGCTTCGAGAAAGTGCCCGGCCTGGACCGCGAGATCACCGAGCACGGTGAGCGCGTCGAGGTTCGCCGGGTCGTGGCGCAGCGCGCGCCGGGCCGCGGCGTCCGCCCGCAGATCGTCGTGCAGGTGCACGCTGTAGAGCCGGGCGAGCTCGCCGGCGAGCCGCCCGCGCACCGCTTCGCCCTCGACGTCCTCGAGCTCGCGCTCCAGGAGCTCGACCGCGGCCTTGGCGTCGCCCTGACGGACCAGCGCCGAGCGCAGTGAAGCGGCGGCACCTCGGTCCTTTGGGCTCGCGTCGAGCGCGCGCTTGTAGCGGTCGATCGCGCCTTCGAGATCGCCGCGCTCTTCCAGCAGCTTGGCCGCCCGCAGGTATTGCTCGGCCTTGGCTTCGGGCGCGGTCGCGCTGATCGCGAGGGCCTCGATCGCTTCCAGCGCGCGCTCCGCGTCGCCGGCGCTCGCGCGCAAACGGGCGAGCGCATCGAGCGCCGTCGTGTTCTCGGACTGGACCTCGAGCACCGCTTCGTAGGCGCTGATCGCGCGCTCGGGCAGATTGAGCTCTCCGGCCAGCACCTTGCCGAGGGAAAGTCCCTTTTCGACCTTGCGCGCCGGCTCGGTGATCAGCGCAATGTGGCGCTCGAGCACGAGCACGACGTCGCCCCAGCGCTCGAGCTTGCGGTAGTGGCGTTCGAGTGAAGTCAGCGCGCCGTCGTGGTTGCCGTCGATGTCGAGGATCGACTCGCAGGCCTCGGCCGCGCGGTTGTGATCGAGGAACTCTTCCTCGTAGATGGCGCCGACGCGCTCCCAGAGCCCGATCCGCTGCCGCGGCGTGACCGCGATCTGAATCTGCTGCTTGAGGTTGTCGACCAGCTCCTTGTAGCGCCCGGTGCGGTTGTAGACGCGATCGAGGCCGCGCAGCGCGTCCAGGTGCTGCGGATCCTCCTCGAGCACGGACTGAAAGCGCCGGCCCGCCTCTACCACGTCGTCGAGCCGGTCTTCGTACACCTCGCCGATCCGGCACAAGAGCTGGTGGCGGGCCTCGCCCTTGAGCGCACCGGCGCGGCGTTCGAGCGCCTTCACCAGGCCCGTGTAGTTGTTCGAAGCCTCGTAGATCCGCGACAGCGCTTCGGTCGCGCCTTCGTGCGTCGGGTCTTCGGCCAGCACGCGCTCGTAGATCTCGCGCGCGTGGTCGAAAGCCCCGAGCTTCTGCTCGAGGATCTCGGCGGCTTCGGCGCGCAGATCGCGGGCCAGCGCCGGCGCCGCGGCCTCGGCACGCTGGATCAGCACCTGCCCGAGCTCGGCCCACTGCTGGGCCTTCCGGTAGATCGACGCCATGCCGTCGAGCGCGGCGTCGTTGGCCGGATCGGTGGCCAGCACCTGCTGAAAACACGGCAGCGCGAGATCCGGCCGCTGCACCTTGTCCGAGTACCAGCGGCCCATGCGCGCGAGGATCAGGTTCTTGGTGTCGGGCTGCGCGTTACCCTGCGTAGCCTCGATGCAGCTCGAGAGCGCTTCCTGCCAAGCGTCGCGGCGGTTGCCGGCCAGACGCTCGACCTCGTCGCCGTAGCCCGTCTCGTGCGGGTCTTCGCAGAACGCCTGCGTGTACGCGACCAGCGCCTGCTCCTTGTCGTTGAGCTCGTTGTTGTAGAGCTTGCCGATCTCGGCCAGGGCGCGGGCGCGCTCGCTGCCGGGCAGCGCGGCTTCGCTCCGGGCGAGCAGCATCTCGACCAGCTCGTCGAACTTGCCGAGCCTGCGCCGGACGCGCTCGAGCGCCGCCTGCGCGGCGTCGTCCCCCGGATCGATCTCCAGCAGGCGCGTGTAAATGCGCTCGGCGCTCTCCGGATCCTGCGCGCTCGTCTCGTACAGCTTGGCGGCGCGGGCGAGCATCTTTTTCTGTGCGCGCTCGGCCGCAGCGCCCTCCGTCGGGTTGAGCTGCTCCGCCACCCAGCGAAAACCGTAAGCGACGCGCCCCGGATCGACGCCTTCGTCGATCGCCGACTCGAGCATCGCCGCCTCCTCCTCGTCCCAGGGATTGGTGACGAGCGCGGTCATGCGTTGCTCGAGCTCCTCTTCGCTGATCGACGCAACCGGTACGGAGACGTGATCGCCGAGCAGCTCCATCGCCTCGATCACGGCCGCGGCGTCCTTCGCGCGGTGCGAAGGATCCTTGTCGAGCAGGCCGAGCACGAAGTCGTCGATCTCGGAGGTCACCCAGCCGCGCGGCGCGGCCAGGCTCACCGGCTCGGGCTCCTTCGTCAGGTGACCGAGCAGCGCGTCCATCGGCGAGTCGCCGCCGAAGACCGGTTTGCCGCTCAGCACCTGGTGCAGGAGCGCACCGAACGCGTAGACGTCGCTGCGCGGGTCGCCAACCTTGCCCGCGATCTGCTCGGGCGCGAGCACGCCGCCGAGCGCGGCCAGGCGCGTGCCGTTGCCGTTGGCGAGCGGCGCCGGAGCGCGCAGGTGGTCGCTGCCCGGATCGAGCAGCACCACGTGCTCGCCGGCAAAGCTCGGCACCAGGAGCACGTTTTCGAGCCGCAGATCGCCGTGAGCGAGCCGCCGCTCGTGTAGCGCCGCGAGCGCGGTCAAGATTCCCTGCAGCAGCTCGCGCACTTCGAGCAACCGCATCGGGCCGGTGCGCGCGAGCCGCGCCGCCAGCGTTTCACCTTCGAGAAAAGGCTGCGAGACGCCCCAGCGATCCGCGAGCGGTCCGGCCCGCACTTCGGCGGGAAGGCTCATGTGTCCGAGCCCCGCGACCATGCGGGTCGCGGTGAGAAAACGCTGCAGCCCGCGCCGATCGAGCGTGACGTCGCGGCGCAGGATCTTGAGCCGGATGTCTTGACCGTCGTGACGCGCCAGGTAGCTGACGCCGTGCCGGCCCTCGCCGAGCTTCCGCAGGATCAGACGCCCGCCCAGCGACTCGCCCATCTCGAGCTCTTCGGTCGGGCGGAATCCAGATAAGCGCAACTCGCCGACCCGCGGATCGACGTCGGCTCGCGAGCCGGCCACGGCGTCGCACAGCGCTTCGATCGCGTCGCTTTCGGCGCAGCGATCGACCAGGGCCTTGGCAAAGGATCCCTTCGCCATTTCGCCCCCGACCTCGCCTGGAGCGAGCCCGAGCAGCGTCCCGCTGAGCTCCTTCAGCTCTTCGAGCTCGAAAAGGCGCTCGAGCTCGGCACGGAGAATATCGAGCGACATGACTTGCCCCCGGACCAGGGGGGAATCGTGTTTACCAGGGGCCGCGGATAACGGCCATAGCCTTCCAGGGGGTGTTTGAAACGGCACGCTCGGCCGTTCTGGAGCAGCCTGATCACGCGCTGCGCCATGGGCGGTAGGGGTAAAAGGTTCTTGCCCTACGGTCAGCCGGTGGGGCCGCGGTTTCCCCCTGGGGGCCCGCCTACGAGCCGACGCGGGTCTGAAGGTACTCCTCGATCGCGTCGAGCTCCGGAGGGCTGACGGCGCGTGCGTAGACCAGCACCTCGGCGATCTGGCCCGGGAACGTGCCACACCCTGCGTAAAGCGAATTGGCGACCGAGTTCTGCCCGCGCTCGACCACCTCGGGGAGCCCGGATTCCCCGGAGCCGGCCGGCTGGCGATTGAGCCGGAGCTCGTACGAATGGTCCGGCTGGTGGACCACGGCCCAGAGCAGCGGCACGTCGGCGGGCACGGGATCGCCGAAGTTTGCCTGCACGTCGACCTCATAGAGCAGGCGGCCGTCTGAAACCCCGAGGTTGAGGTCCGCCTCCTCGCTTCCATTCGAGAGGTGCAGCACCGCGACGCAGACGTCGCTCGCTCGGTGGAGAGCGACGGCAAAGATCGAAACGCCGGCGCTGAAGTCGGCAAAGCCGCTCGGCAGGTCCAAAAAATCGTCGATACCGTCGAACTCGAGGCTGGCGCCGCCGCCGGGCTCCGTTCTCGCCAAGCGCGGCCGGCGTTCGGGCGCGGCTTGAGTCGCGTCGGCAGCATTGCGCGACTGATCCGACCAGGTCGCCACGTCGCCGCTCGTCAGCGCGACGCCGCGGTCGGCTCGTAACCAGAGCAGCAGGCCGTCGCGCGGGATCGCGGGGTCGACCGTGCCGTCCGGCGGCGACGAATCGGCCACGCCGGCGGTGCCGCCGTCGCCGCCCTCAGCGGCGCTGCCGCCGCTACCCCCGTCCCCGCCGATACCGCTCGCACCACCGCTGCCGCCGGGACTCGCCGGAGCGTCTTGCCCTGCGTCGGGCCCTCCGGGCTGAGCCGGCGCGGAAGTGAATTTCTCGCCACACGCGACGAGGATCGGGGCCAATGCGAGCGCGAACCCGACGACGGCGTGTCGAGAGCCCATTACCGCCAAACCTAGCACGCGGAGCCGCGGTGCTCGCGTTTCTGGCGATGCTCAAGAGCGACTGGCACGGCGACAGACTTTGATAAGGTCGCCCCCGTGAAGCTCCGAGCGCTCGCACTGGCCTTCCTCGCCGCCGGGCTCGCTGCCGCGGCGTGCGGGAGCGACGACCTCAAGTCGAACCCGGTGTGCCCCGACGGGCAAGAGCAGCGCTGCGACGGGAACGGCGAGAAGCTCCGTTGCGCGTGCGTCGCTCCCGATGCAGGCGGCGACGCCGGCGGCGACTAGGGCTGAAAACAAATTCGCACTACGCGACGTGCATCAGATCGAGCAGCGGCAGGTCGGGAGACTCGGGGTTGACGCGGACCTCGCGCGACTTGGGATCCACCACCAAGTCGAGCGCCTCGAGCGGTATCTGCCCGATCAACGCGGTCGCTCCGGCCGGTAGGACCAGCGCGTCCGTCGTCATTTCGCGCCCCAGAATCTCGATCCTCAAGTCCCCGACCCACGGCACCTCGATCACGAGGCCGCGCGCGTCACGAACCCTCCGCCGTCCGAGCACCGGCACGCCGAGCGGCGTCACCACGTCTTCCGGCAGCGCCAGCATCGTCGCACCGGTGTCGACCAGCGCCTCGATCTCGAGCGAGCGGACTGCGCTGGTTGCGATCATGCCGCGGGCAGCGATGCTGAGGTCGGTGCTGTTGGTGATTTTCAATCGAGTCATGACACGCCCCATGGTGATGCTCCCAAAGCGCCTCTTCGGCGCCTCGGAGCGACGAGTTGCGTGAATGATAGCGCAAGCGATCAGGTTTGGCGGGCGACTCTCGGCTACAATAGGCACCGGAGCCGTGCAGGAGGGACGCCGATTTCTCATTTTCGCCGTCGCGGTTTCGATCGCGGCAGCGCCCGGAGTCGCGCACGCGTTCTCGACCAGCCGCCTCGAGTACAGCCTCGGCCCAGGCGCCGAAGCTTGCCCCGCCGAGCTCGAGGTGCGGGCAAACGTCGCGGATCGACTCGGCTACGATCCGTTCGTCGAGTCCGCGTCGCGGACGATCGTGGTGCGGATCTCGCGCGTCGACGAAAACCTGAAAGCGACGGTCGAGCTCGTCGATCCGCGCGGCTCGCGCCAGGGCAGGCGCGAATTTTCGGCCGGCGCGGACCGCTGCGGCGAGCTCGTGTCCGCGCTCGCGCTCTCGATCAGCATCGCGGTCGATCCCGAGCGCGCGCAGCGCACGGCGGAGAGCGAAGAAGCGGCGCCGAGCGTCCCCGCCACACGGCCGATCGAGCACCGGGAACCGAGTCCACGGCCTTTGCCGCCCACGCGCGACGCCGCCCCCGAGCCGCCGCTCGAGCGGCCCCCGCCTCGCGCGCTAGGCTGGCAGTTTGGAGCGGGCGGCCACGCCGCGATCGGGTCGGCGCCGAGCGCCACCGGTGGTGCATTCGCCTTCTTCGGCGCGCGCCTGGCGAGTGCGTCACTGTCGCTCGAGGGTCGCGCCGATTTCCCGGCATCGACCACGGTCGCCGGGGGCGCAGAGGTCAGCGCGTCGCTGCTGCTGCTCAGCGCAGTACCTTGCTGGGAAGGCGCGAGACTGTTTGCCTGCGCCTTGCTGACGGCGGGCTCCTTGCAAGGAAGCGGCGCGCGCATCACGAGCCCGGGCGACGACGCCGGTTTCTATGCGGCTGCCGGCGCGCGCCTCGGAACCACCATCGAGCTTTACGATCCGCTTTCGCTTCGCATGAGCTTCGACTTTCTTAAGACGCTGACCTTGCCTACGCTGGATATCGACGGCCAGGCGGTCTGGAAAGTGCCGCCATTTTCCGGGGCGGGCGGTCTGGGCCTGCTGGCGCGTTTTCCATGACGGAAACGGCCGCGCCGTCCCAAGGGAGGAACGTGCAGTCCCAGGAGGTCCCGCACGGCCACCCCCCGGTAGAGACACCCGGTGAGGTTCCGACGTTTCGCGCCGTGTTCGCCGCGCACTTCGGCTACGTCTGGGCAGCGCTGCGCCGGCTAGGGGTGAAAGAGCGCGATCTCGAGGACGTGACGCAGGACGTCTTTCTGAAGGTCGTCGACAAGCTCGCGGAGTTCGATCCGGCGCGTCCGATCCGCCCGTGGCTCTTCGCCTTCGCCTTCCGCGTGGCGTCCGATTACCGGCGCCTAGTGCGCAATCGCCGGGAGCTCCTGGACGCTCAGAACGGAGAGCCCGTCGACACCGCACCCTCGGCCCTCGAACGCGTGATCCAAGCCGAGGCACTCGATCTCGCCCAGGCAGCATTGGACGAGCTCGATCTCGATCGCCGTGCGGTGTTCATCCTGCACGAGCTCGACGACTGTTCGATGCCGGAGATCTCCGAGGCGCTCGGCATCCCGCTTAACACCGCTTACTCGCGCCTGCGCCTCGCCAGGAAGCAATTCGCCGCGAGCGCCAGGCGTCTCCGCTTACGTCGAGGTGAACCATGACCAAGCGCGGGCAAGGGCCCATGGATAGGGAATTGATCGACGCACTGCGCGCCGATGCGGCACGCGTGCCGGGTCCCGCCGTACGAGCGCGGGTGTTCTCACGGCTCGAGCAGCGGATGGCCGGGATCGGCGCGGCAGCCGCGGGATCGGCGATCGGCACGGCGGCCGAGGGGGCGGCGGCAGCGGGCGCCAAGCCGCTGCTGCTCGCGGCATTGATGCATCCAGTGGGCATCGGTGTGCTCGCGGCGGCGTTCGGTGGAACCGTCACGGGAACGATCACGGCGTTGCAAGACTCGAACCCACCCGCGGCGTACACATTGCCTGCACCACCTCCCGGCGGCAGACCCGTACAGCCGCTGCTCATGGGCTCGAGCTCCGCGCCGGCGGCTCCAAGTATCGTCGTCCCAACGCAGCCGGTTACCGCGCAGCGGATCACGGCTTCGCACGCGCAGAAGCGTCACCCCTCGCCGGTGCCGGTCACGCAACCGAGCGCAGCGGCGCCGATCAACGCCAGCCTCGGCGAACAGCTGGCGTTGCTCGAGGCGGCTCGCAAAGCGCTGGCCCGCGGAGAAAACGCAGCCGTGCTCGACACGCTCGAAGCGCACTCGGGGCGTTACCCCGAAAGCGATCTCGCCGAGGAGCGCGAAGCGCTTGCGATCAAAGCGCTCGTCGCCGCGGGAAAAATCGACGCGGCGAAGCAGCGTGGAGCGCGCTTCCAACGGCTTTTTCCGAAGAGCCTGCTCTTGCCTTCCGTGACCCAGACGCTGGAGATGATTCCGTGACGGAACGTCGAGTCGTCACCCAAGCAAGTGGGGGCACACGATGCGTGCCGCAGAAAGGTGGGTGGAAGCCATGAACGGAAGACATTTGGGTGCGATTTTCGGGTCGGGGCTCTTGATCGTGGCCTGCAGCAGTGAAGGGCTCGATGTGGGATCCAATCGGGGTCCAACGTCGCTCGGTGGCGGTAGCGGGTCGGGTGGTTCGGGAGGCGATGGCGGCACGCCCGATCTAGAGTTCCCGGTGTGGCCGGATCCGAGCGCCTGCGCGGCGGAGAGTGATCTGCCGATGGCGGGGGTCTGGGAACTGAACAGCCCAAATGACACTCGCCTGTCCCCGCTACGCGTTACGATCGGAGGCACGGTGGCGACGGGCCTGTGCGGCACCGTCACGTGGGGACACGGTGAGCTCCCCCCGCCGGCCACCGATCCCGATGTGGGCTACCCGAGCGAGGCGTTTGACTATCCCCCATACGGCCAAGGATGGGGCGGTGGCCCGTCCAGTTGGGGACCGCTGCCCGGTTACGCGTACGCCATCCGGCAGCCGGAGGTCGGGAAATCGCGCGCCGTCTTCACGATCTCCCTGAACGAGCTCTGGAAGGGCTGGTGCGCACTGCAAACCCCGATTCAAACGGACGTCGGCTACCGTTGTGTTCCCAACCGGTCGGCTCGTGGCGGCACGGACGGGTGTTTCTTGATCGACTCGACCGGAGCCGAGGAACCCATCGATTGCCTCAAACTTTCGCTGTGCGGATTTGTCAGCGTGTGCGCTTGCGACGCCGACGAATGCGGCGCAACCGAGGATATGAGTAGCACCCTCGACATGCAGTTCGACGGCGACGAAGCTTGGACCACCCTGAACGGGGCCAACGTTCCGATACTGCTAAGGCGCGTCCAACCGTAAGAGCGTCACCCCGAGAGTGCCGCCTTGATCTTCTCCTGAAGCCGCCGCATCCCGCGCAGCCAGCGATCGTAGTCGCCGGTTTTGCGCTGCATGTATTCCTTCACCTCGGGGTGCGGGAGGATCAAAAACTGTTCGGCCGCGATGCCCTCGATCACGCGATCCGCAACTTGCTCGGGCTCGATCATGCCCACCAGCAGGAACGCGGGGCCGCTCTTCTCGTTGAGCATCCCGGTGCGCACGCCCTGCGGGCACAAGCAGCTCACCCTGATGCCCTGGTCGCCGTAGGTGATCGAGAGCCACTCCGCGAACGCCACCGCGGCGTGCTTGGTGACGGCGTACGGCGCCGAGCCGACTTGCGTCAGCAGGCCGGCCGCGCTCGCGGTCGTGAGCAGGTAGCCGCCGCCGCGCTCGATCATGCTCGGGACCACCGCACGCGCCGCGTAGACGTGTGCCATGAAGTTGATGTCCATGATCCGGCGCCACTCGGTGTCCGGCACCTCGAAGCCTCCGTCGATCGCGATGCCGGCGTTCGAGCAGAACAGGTCGACCGGGCCGAAGCGTTCGATCGCGCGCGCGACCAGGCGCTGGATATCGGCCTCGACGCTCACGTCGGTCGGCACCGCGATGCCGCTGATCTCTTCCGCGATTTTCGCCGCGCCCGCGCCGTCGCGATCGGCGACCACCACGCCGCGCGCCCCTTCCTTGGCGAAACGCCGGCACAGCGCCGCGCCGATTCCGCTCGCACCCCCGGTGACCACCACGACCTTGCCGTCGATTTGCATCGCCGACCCCTACCATCGCCCGGCCCGCGCGGGCACGGGTTACGTGCCGAGGCGCGCGGTTCGCGGATCGACCGGGGTCGCCAGCATCTCGAACAGCGGCACGCCGGCGTTCGGATCGCGGTCGGCCTCGAGCCCGAGCAGGACCCGGACCGTGGGGGCGATGTCGGCGAGCCGGCGGGCGCGTGGCGCCGAGACATAGCCGTGGTCGGCAATGCCGGATCCGCTGGCGATCAAGAACGATCGCGCCGACTCCGGCGCGCGCGCTCCGTGGTTGCGACAACGGCGGTCGCGCCCGTGGTCGGCGGTGACGAACAGCGTCGATGGCCAGCCCGCCGCGCGAAGATCCGCGAGCACGCGGCTCACCTCGCCCACGACCTTGTCCGACTCGTGCAGTGCGTCGAGGTAGTGGCCGTACATGTTGGCGTGACCGTACGCGTCCGCGTCGCCCAGGCTGAGCAACATGAAGCGCGGCCGGTGGCGTCGCAGGTGATGGAGCGCGAGCTCCGCGGTGTTGCGATCGGGCCGATAGTCGCCGGGCTCCGGATAGCTGCTGGCGTGGCGGCCGCGCTCGAAGAGGCGCGTGGCCTCCGGGTCGTCCAGGATCGGATCGAGATTCCTCCCGGCGCGACGTCCGGCCGAAACCAGCACGCCGCCTGCTTCGATCGTGGCGCGCAGCAAGCCCGGCCACGACGCGAAGACCGCAACGTCCGCCGGGCCGCGCGTCGAAAGGGCGGCCATCTGGCTGAGCAGGGTGTGTTCACCCTTGAAGCGGCAGCCGTTGTTCGGGCAATCGACGGCCGGGCGCCCGGACATGATCTCGATGTAGCCGGGCACCGAAACGAAAGCCGGTCCGCTCGCGGAGATCGGCGCTCCACGCTCGGGAGCGCCGAGCGCCACGCCCCCGTCGTCGATCAGGCGGTGCAGCTCCGGCAAGAGCTCGCGGCCCGTGCAGAGAGCGTTCTTCCGGATGCCGTGAACCTTCGCCAGCTCGGAATCGGTGCCCGAGAAAATCTCCTGCCAGCGCGCGCCGTCGATGACGACCACCACCACCGTCTTCGGCGGCGGCTCGGTGACGGGCTCGGAATGGACCGCCCGCGTGGCTGGTGGCGCTACAAGTGGCAAGTGCGTGACAGCGGCGTGAGCGCTTGTGGTGTCGACGCGCCGCGGCGCGACCGGGCAGTGAAACGAAGCGGCGGCGGCGATCAGTAGAAACGCGCCGAACCGCGAAAGAACGCCGGCGTCATAGCCACTTTTCATGGGCGCTCGAAGCAAGGGCCTAGCAGCTACAGTATGAGACGGACAACTTCGTTGCGCCATTCACGGCGCGGAAGATCGCTCACCGACGTAGCCCCACTCGCGGAGGAGCTCGGTCGTCTCCGCGTGTGCCCGCGCGGCCGATGCCGTTTGCGTGACGACGGGTGAGGCCACGCTCTCCGCGCGGTCGAGCGTGGTGTATAATCCGAGATCGAGCTTGGGGTCGACGAACGGAGCGATCGCGGACACCGCGAGCGCGCGCGCCGTCTCGTCGCCGAGTCCGTCGAGCGCCGCGGGCAGCGCGACGCCGAGAGCACCGAGGTGAACGCCGTCAGCCGGCCACGCCTTGCCGTCGAGTTCGAGCTCCCAGCGCGGCACCGCGCCGGCTTCGAGCTCGAGCTCGAGCCTCAGCGCGTGATCGGGCTCGGTGGTCAGCGCGATCGCGATGCCGTCACTGCCGCGGCGCTCGACGCGGATCGGCGCGCCGCCGGCATCGACGCGCACGATCCGCGCGGGCTCCGTGCCGGCCTGGGCGTGGATGGTACCGGTCACGCGGCGGCGCGCACCGGCACCGGCGAACCACAGCGACACCTTGAGCGGTCCGGCCGCGGCGCTCGGCGCCGGCGCCGCCGGCTTCTTGGCGCGGTTGCGCACTTCGGTGAGCCGCTTCAACAGCCCGGCCGCGACGTCCTTCTGCTGCTCGATCAGATTCACGCGCTCCCCCGGATCGGTCTCGAGGTGATAGAGCTCGTAAGTCTTCTCCGGGCCGGCCTTGGTGCGGCCTCGCAGCACCGGCGCGACGGCATCACGCTCGACCAGCCGCCAGCCGCCGTATTGCAGCGAGCGCGCAAAGCGACCTTCGACGACCACCGGCGCCTCCGGCATGCTCTTGCCGCCCAGCACCGGCAAAAGCGAGCGACCGCGGATCGCGGGATCGATCGGCAGCTTCAAAAGATCGAGCACCGTGGGCAGCGCGTCGATCGTGGTCACGGGCGCGCTGACGCGCAGACCCGCCGGCACGCGACCCGGCAGGCGGAAAAGCAGCGGCACGCGCGCCGTCTCCTCCCAGATCGCGGTGGCATGGCGGAAACGCATGTTCTGCTTCCGTCCGTCGAGCTTGACCATCCAGTTGTGCGCGGCGCTCAGCGTTTCGCCGTGATCGGCGGTGACGACGATCAGCGTGCGTTCGCGCAGCCCCAGCCGATCGATCTCGGCCAAAACCTCGCCGATCGCGGCGTCGTCCTTGGACACCTCGCCCAGGTAGCGCCGCACCAGCGCATCGGCGGGACCGCGCGGCGGCTTCGGGACGCGCTCGTACAGCGACTTCGGCGGAATGTACGGCGCGTGCGGCGAGTTGTAGTGCACGAACACGCCGAAGCGATGGTGCGCGTGCTCGCGCAACCAGGCCTTGAGCTCGAGGTTGATGCGCCGCGTGTCATCGATCTGTTCTCGGTGATCTTCCAGCCCCTCGAAACCGAGATCGACGCCGAGCGCCGAATAGCCGACCAGAAAAAAGTCGTTCACCCAGCCGCGCGTGTGGAAGCCGTGGGCGCGCGCGATCAACGGCCAGAGCGGCGGCTGGGAGCGGTACAAGCGGTTGAGATCCGCTTCGGGAATCGTCCAGCCCGAGCTCGTGACGCCGAGCTCGGAGCTCGGCATGCCCGACAACATCGAGACCACGCCCGGACGGGTCCAGGTGGCGACCGACCACGCCCGCGTGAACAGCGTGCTGTCGCGCGCGAGCGCGTCCAGGTTCGGCGCCACTTCGGGCAGGCGCGGCAGCCAGGCCTCGAGCGGCGGCGGATTGGCGTCTCGGCGGCGATCGCTTTCCTCGTCGTGGAAGGCGGCGATCGCATCGGGCCGCAGCGCATCCACGCTCAGCCACAACACGTTGTAAGCGACGTCCGAGGCGCCGGGCGCGAGCACCACCGGCGACGCCCACAAAGGAAGCGCAGGCCACGGCGAGGTCCCGTCGGCGCGGGCCGAGAGCTCGAGCTCGATGGTGCGGCCGGCGAAGGCGCCGAGCTCGGCCGCGAGCGGAGTCCAGCGGTGCCCGCGTTCGAGCGGCAGGGCATGCTTGATCAGCACCTGGCGTTCGCTGCCGGCCCTGACCGCGACTTCGAAAGTGACCGCGCGCGGCGGGCCGGCGACGGCGACCTCGGTCTCGAAGCGTGCGCCCTGGGGCACCGCGATCCGATAGCGGATGCTCGACGGCGCGGGCGCGACGATGCACTGCCGCTGCGAGACACCGCCGATCGGCTTGATGTTGCGGCTGAAGCTCGGAGGCTCCTCGGTTTTTTTGTGAGGGTCGTCTTCGCTCGGAAATCCGAGCTGCAAAACCACGCGCCCGAGCGGTCCCTTCGGCCCGATGAACGGCGCCTTCATGCGCCGCCAGTGGGTGTCGAGCGCGAGCTCCGCGCGCGACCACGGCGCGGCGTCGTAAACGGCTTCGTCGAGCCGATCGATCAGGCGCACGACGACCCCGAGATCGCGCGTGCCGGCTTGGCCCGGTGACGGCGGCGGCGACGCAGGGGCGCTGGCCGCGGGGCTCGAGCGCGCGCTCGGCCGCGGGGGGCCGATCGCGTCGGCGGCGGTGCGCCGCGTGCGAGCGATCACCACGGCCGCCGTCGCCGCGATGACGAGCGCCGCGATCAGCCCTGCGCGATCGGGAGCCG
>Ga0111538_10007752_pt1 | contig 14448 bp, 13 predicted proteins | sample SoiMethybrSBSTD1_FD_79669 | JGI IMG/M metagenome (GOLD analysis project Ga0111538, IMG submission 79669) | Bulk soil microbial communities from a Populus tree surrounding site in Tennessee, USA - Soil MetaG P. TD hybrid SBSTD1 (version 2)... | ecosystem: Environmental > Terrestrial > Soil >... | reverse complement strand
CTCCAGCGGATCAGTGACGTGATCGTACAGCCGCCCGACCGAATCGCCCGGATACTGGATGTAGTGGAATCGTCCTACCTGCACGCTCGCGATTGACCTTCGCGCTTCTGTTTCTGGTGCGTTCCGGATCGGCGCGAACGTGACGGTCGAAAGCACGGCGACCTGCGGCGCTGATTCGCCGCGCCAGAGTGGAGCCAGGCTCGGTCCGGGGAAGGGACCCGGTTGACCCACGAGCTCCATGATCGTGGCCGGGACCCGGGCGAGGCTGACAGGATCGGCGACTCGGATCGGCGCCAGGTGACCGGGCCAGAACAGCAGCAGCGGTACGCGAAGCGCCTGCGTGTGGAGTGTCTGGCCGTGGCCTAACGCGGCATGCTCGTTGAACTCCTCGCCATGGTCGGCGGTGACGATGACGAGCGTGTTGTTGAGGAACCCGCGTTTGAGCATCGAACCGATCAATTCGCCGATCTCGGAGTCGAGATGCGAGATGGCGGCGTCGTACGCCCGGCGTGCAGAGGCGTCCGTCGGGTCGCCTCTCCGCATCACGCGGATCGGAACGGCACGCCGGGTTTCTCCCGGCAGGAAGCGACTCCAGAACGGCTCCGGCGCGGAATACGGAGCGTGGGCGTCATAGAAATTGAGAAACGCGAAATACGGCTGCTGCGGGCGTCGCTCCAGCCAGGCCAGGAACCGGCGACTGACACTCTCCGCGGGAATCCTGCCAGCGCCGTCGAGCGGTGGCTCGTGCAGCCACTCACGTTTCCTGTCGAGAAGCCGCCTCGTCAGGCTGGGCATTGTCAGGGCCCGGCGCATCGTCAGGCGGTAGTCTTCGTACCAGTCGAAGCCGCGATCCAATCCGGTTTCGGCGCTGGTGTACGCCGTGTTCGCGACGATCCCCACGGTCGAGTAGCCGGCGCGACCCAACTCCTCGGCCAGGGTCGGGAACGTCGCGTCGAGCGGCCGGTCCCAGTCGATCGAGAGTTCAGCCGGCTTTCTTCCGGTGAACAGGCTCGCGTGCGACGGCGCGCTCCACGGTGCCGTGGAAAACGCCTGGTCGAAGACAACACCAGCGTTGCCGAGGCCGTCGATGGCTGGTGAGTTGGATGGCGTGAATCCGTAGAGGCCCAGCTCGATCGCCCGAACCGTGTCGAGTACGAGCAGCAATACGTTAGGCGCGCCGATGTTGTGCGTCGCGCGGTGTGAGGCCAACCGGCTGGTGTCCAGGTGCAGACTGATTCCGAGGAGAAGCGGAGCCAACCCCATGAACGGCAACGAGCGCCGCACGACTCGATCGAAACGACGAGTCCGAGGTATCAGCCAGCTACTGCCGCACGCACCGACGCCGATCGCGAGAACGAAAGCCGCCGAGGGCGCGAGCCAGCGAAACATCCACAGCACACCGAGGCTCGCCAGGATGAGTGGCACGGCGAACCGGACGCGTTTCGCGAAGGTCGCCAAACGGCGTGGGACTACTGCCGTGGCGAGGACATTGGCGACGCCCACGATGACGCCGGCCAGCAGCGGGGTGAGCCACCAATAGTCGCTGCCCACGAAGAGCAGCCGGTCCAGCACCCACCGCCGGTATGCCGCGACGATCAGCTCGACGGCACCGCCGAGCATACCGATCCACAGTCCCACCTCGAGACTGGTGCGGGCGAGAACCACGCGATGCTGCATCGGCCAAACCGTCGTCAGGAAGATGAGGCACGCTACCTGACAGTCGTACAGCTGTCGTTCCTGGCTACATAGACCCGACGTTCCTTTTGCGTTCCTGCGTACCAGACTTCAGACGGCAGACTTCAGACTACAGGGCAGGTTGAAGACGTCGGGTTGAAGGGGTGACTCACCCTACTACCTGCGCGTGTCCGCTACCCTGAAGTCTGTAGTCTGAAGTCTGAAGTCTGTAGTCTCGGTTCACGGCTTGATCGTCACATACCGCTCGAGCCGCGCGACTTCCTTCTCACTCCAATACTTCCCCATTTCACGCCGGAACTGCTCTATGCTCTTGTAGGGCCGATATTCCTTGAACTCGCGAAGCGTTCTTGGCCCCGCGCCGGGAATCGAGAGGATGGCTGAGTCCGAAGCGGTATTCAGGTCGATCGGGATGAACGTGTACTGCTCGAGGTGCGCGACTTCCTGTTCGTTCACGTACTTGCCGATCTCGCGACGGAACTGAGCATAGCCGCCGTTGTAGGGCTTGTACTCGTCGAACTCGCGCGCCATGCGGTTGCCTGCTCGTGGGATCAACACGATCTCGGCGCGCGGAGCGAGGTTCAGGTTCACGTGGATGAACATCTTCATGTATGACTCGCCGAGCTGCTGCTGCGTGAGCCCCTGCGACAGCAGCCACGTGTTCAGCTCCACGATGCTCATGAACGGGCGCTTCTCCATCAACGCCTTCACGATCGTCGCGTTCATGTGCGGCACCGCGAGCAACTGCGCTTCGGTGGCCACATTGGGATCAATCAGTCCCATTTGACGTCCGAGCTGCGCCGACACTCCCAGCGGAACGAATGCAGCGGCGGCGACGACCAGTTGGAGTACTCTCGTGCGAATCATTGCGTCATCCCTCGACTGGTTGAGCAGGGTTTTTCGGCTTGAAGGCTGGGTGACGGAACGTCCACGCCAGGCCGACGAGTCCGATCTGTAACATCGCGCCAGGCGCCAGGGCCGGCGTGGCGCCCATCATGGCTTCCTTGAACAGCTTCCAGCCGTGGAGGTCAGGGTACATCTCCAGCTCGAATTCCACGTTCCCCCGGTAGTGCAGCAGCACTCCAACGACGCCGCTGGCCGCAGAGAGGACCATCAGGCCACGCAGAACGTTAAGGCTTGTCGCCCCGCGTTCCAGTGCGTGCCACCCGAGCGTCAGCAGCGCCGCCGCCAGGAGGATGATGGGAGTCCATTGCCAGGCGTCCTCGAAATGTTCGAGGAGGGCCAGTTCGATGATCGTGCCGACGAGGCTCACGATCAGGGTTATGAGAAGGAGTTTTCGGAGGGAGGAAGGCAATTGAACGCGGAATGCAGAGTGCAGAAGGCAGAATAGCTGTGAAACGTAGCCTGCCGCGTGACGTCGCCGGAACACTTGGGCAGGGGCCCGAGTAAGACCGCGCCGTGCGGATTCCGTTAATGCTCGCCCGAACCCTCGTCCTGCGTGGAATCGTGCTCTGGTTCCTGGCGCGGTTGATGGCGCTTGTCGTCATCGCGTGGGCGGCGTCGACGCGCGGGGCAGGACTCTACCTCGACACGTCTGACCTGTACGCGCAGCTCCCTGGTTGGGCCCTCGTGCTGACCCCAATCGCATTTTCACTCGACCTTCGGCGACGAAAGGAGCTCATGCTCCTGAAGAACCTCGGCGTGACGTCAGGTAACGCGCTTCTGTTGGGCAGTCTCCCAGCGTTGGCGTTCGAGGCGATGCTGCTCGCGTTTCGCGCATGACGGAAGTCCTGGTCGCCGATTGCGTCGCCAAGAAGTACGACGAGAGATGGGTGCTGCATTCGGCGTCTCTGAGGGCAACGCGTGGTGAGCTTCGCGCACTGCTTGGACGAAACGGAGCGGGGAAGTCGACCTTGCTCAAGATCGCCGCCGGTCTTATCGAAGCAGACAGTGGCACCGTCCACTTCAACGGCGCGTTTCGATTGCGGCCACGCCTCGTGCGCCTTGCGCGCGAGGGGTTGTGCTTCGTCCCCGACCACGACCTGCTCTCGAACGCATTCTCGGTCCGGCGGCAGCTCGAGTTCGCGCGCGCCCCTCAGGACCACGACGGCATTGACCGTGTCGCGGAGCGCCTGGCCATAGCGCCATTGATCGACGCCCGACCGTTCGAGTTGTCGAGCGGCGAGCGCCGTCGCGCCGAGATCGCGTTCGCGTTGCTGCGTCGCCCCGTGTGCCTGCTGGTCGATGAACCGCTGAGGAATGTCTCGCCGATCGACGGTGAAGCCCTGCTGAAAGTCTTTGTCGAGATGGCGAAGGATGGCTGCGCCGTGGTGATCACCGGCCACGAAGTCCCCGCGATATTGTCGGCCGTGCATCACGTCACGTGGTGCACGTCAGGCACGACCTACGAGATGGGACCTCCGTTCATGGCCCGCAACGACGAACGGTTCATGCGCGACTACTTGGCATCTGCCGGCGGCTGGCGATCGACCTGACCACTCTCGGCCACGCGCGCGATGACGAGGTCGTCGTACTCCTTGTGTGAGCGCAACCACGCCGTCACGAATGGGCATTTTACGACCACGTGTGTGCCGGTCGTGCGGGCTTCGTCGAGTGCATGACGCGCCAGCTCCTGGCCCAGTCCCTGGCCGCGAAGCGACATCGGCACCTCGGTGTGCGCGAGCAGGATGTGGTCGGGCTTCCGGCGATATGTCAGGAACGCGACCTGGCCATCGACGTCGATTTCATAACGATTCCTCTCGGGCCGATCCTCGACGCGCGATGACGAGTCAGGCATGATCGCTCAGTTCCTGGTAAACTCGGGTGTCCCTGTCGGGGCCGTGCCAGAAGATATGCGCCGGAACGGCAAGGTGCCGCTCGACTGCCCGCCGGCGAAACGCGCTGTAGCTTACGGCATTCCCGGTCACGGATTCATCCGAGGAGCTTTCGTTGAGCGACTTCACCTGCGGCCACCTGACGGCGATCAAGACGGTCCTTCAGCCGCGCGCGCACGAATGCGAGGAGTGCGTAAAGATCGGTGCGCAATGGGTGCATCTGAGAACGTGCCAGACGTGCGGCAAAACGGGCTGCTGCGACCAGTCGCCGAACCGTCACGCCAGGAAACACGCGAAGTCGAGTGGGCACCATGTGGTCGCGTCGGCCGAATCCGACGAGAGGTGGCTGTACTGCTTCGAGGATGATGCGTTCCTTGATTACTGAGGAGACAGGAACGCGCGAAGCTCGCGTTTTTTCGTGACGCTTCGATCCCCGACGTTGCAGGTCGCGATCGCACTCGTCGCCGGGTTCGGCGCCGGTGTGCTCCTGCGGTCGACGCCAGTTCCCGGGTTCATCGAGCCCCTCGGCGCGCTCTGGATCAACGCCATCCGCATGCCGGTGCTGCCCCTGATCGTCACGATGCTGATCGCGTCGATCGCGGGGTCGGAGGATACGCGCCGGATCGGGACGATGGGCGCGCGAACGCTCGTCGTCATGCTCGCGTTGCTCAGCCTCTTCGCCGTGATCATGACGCCACTGGCGAAGTTTCTCCTCGGCGGACTGACGTTCGACCCCGCCAGCACGGCGGCGCTCCGAGAGGCCGCGCGGTTCGATCCGACGCTGTTGCAGCAGGTGACGCTTCGCGAGTGGCTGCTGTCCCTCGTGCCTAACAATCCGATTCGCGCGGCGGCCGACGGCGCCCTGCTGCCGCTGGTGATCTTCAGCCTCGCCTACGGCATGGCGCTCTCGCGGGTGTCCGAGGGGATTCGCGAGACACACGTCCGGTTCTGCCAGGGCGTTGCCGATGCGATGTCAACGATCATTCGATGGGTCGTGGCTGTTGCGCCCATCGGCGTGTTCGCACTCGCCCTTTCTGTCGGGGCGCGACTCGGGACCGCCGCCGCCGGAGCGATCATCGTGTACATCCTGGCCTGCGCGGGCTGCCTCCTCGTTGCGCTGGCGGTGCTCTATCTCATCACGGTGCGCCTGGGCCGGATATCCCTCCGCACCCTGGTGCCTGCGTTGCTTCCGGCGCAGACGATTGCCTTCACGTCGCGCTCGTCGCTGGCCGCGCTCCCGGTCCTGCTCAACGACGCCCAGTCGAAGCTCCGCCTCCCGCCTGCGGTGGCCGGGTTCGTGCTGCCCCTGAGCGCATCGATCTTCAAGCTCAACTCCCCGATCACGTGGCCGTTAGGCGCGGTGCTGGTCTCGCGTCTCTACGGCATCGACTTCACCGGTACGAGCCTGGTGATGTTCGCGATCGGGAGCGTCATCCTCGCGCTGACGGTGCCGGGCATTCCGAGCGGCGGCTTCTTCGTTCAGGCGCCGCTCTATCTCGCGGTGGGATTGCCCCCCGAGGGGATCGGAATCCTGATTGCGGTCGACTTCATCCCCGACCTGTTCAAGACCCTGCTGAACCTGACGAGTTACGCCAGTACGGCGCTCATCGTGTCGCGCGGCGAGCGATCGTCGCCGGCAACCGCGCCTGCCTGACGAGCTCAGATGGACAACCTCTGCCACACGCTCGTCGGCGCGGCACTCGCCGAATCGGGGTTGAAGCGCCGGACAGCCATGGGCACGGCGACCTTGATGATCGCCGCCAATCTGCCGGACGTGGACGTGATCGCCGTGCCGCTGGGGCACAGCCTTGGATTTCGTCGCGGCATTACGCACGGCCTCCCGGCGTTGATCGTGCTGCCGGTCGTGCTGACGTTGATCATGCTGGCCTGGCACCGCTGGCGCCGAAGTGGCGAACCGCCCAGCGCGCGATCGCTCTTGCTGCTTTCGGCGATCGGGGTGGCGACGCATCCGTTCCTCGACTGGATGAATTCGTACGGGATGCGCTGGCTGATGCCGTTCAGTGGGAAGTGGTGGTACGCCGATACGCTCTTCATCATCGACCCATGGATCTGGCTGGCGCTCGCGGTTGGCGTGTTGTGGTCGCGCAGGCGTGAGGCGCGTGCAGTGCAGGTGGGAACGACCACGCCGGCCCGCGTGTCGCTGCTTGCGGTTGGCGCCTATATCGCGGCGATGGCAGTGCTGGCTTTGACCGCTCGACGCCAGGTCCGCGGTGAACTGCAGGCACGCGGAATCACCGCTGACACGGTCGTGGTCGAGCCGGTCTTCGCCAGCCCGGTGAGCCGGCGGGTGACCTATCTATGGAAGGGGGCCTACCACCTCGCCTCGTACCACATGCTGCGAGGTGAGCTCACCAACGCCTGGTTCTCGATTCCCGTGAACGTGGACGACCCGGCCGTGGCGGCGGCCAACGGCACGGAGCAGGCCCGCGAGTACCACTCCTGGACCAGGCTTCCTTATTACGTCGTCGAGCGGGGACGCGACACCACCTGGGTGACGATCGCCGATGCCCGCTATACCCTGGACGGGCGAAGCTCGTGGGCAGTGACACGGATCAGGGTTGGGAATCGGGAGTAGCGAGATCGTTCTTCCGGCACGGAGGCATCATGCGAAGGGTTTCTGCAATCGCGTTAGGCGTGCTGCTGTCAGGCGTGGTACAGGCGCAGGAAGCGCGGCCGCGCGCCCGCGAGATCGGCGTCGCCCCGGGCGTCTTCAAGCCGGGGACGCATAACGCCATCACCGATGTCGCCGGGGTACGCGTCGGCCAGGTAACGGTGGTGGAAGGTGACTCCGTCCGAACCGGGGTGACCGCGATCCTGCCTCACGCGGAGAACCCGTTCTTCGAGCGCGTGCCGGCTGCGCTGCACGTGGGGAATGGATTCGGCAAACTGCTGGGCGTGACGCAGCTCACCGAACTGGGTGAGCTGGAGACCCCCATACTATTGACGTGCACGCTGTGCGTCTGGAAGGCGGCCGACGCGATGGTCGAGTGGATGCTCGGGCGGCCCGGCATGCAGGGTGTGCAGTCGATTAACCCGGTGGTAGGTGAAACGAACGACGGCACGCTCAATGCCATTCGCACGCGGCCAATCAGGCCCGAACACGTTCGTCAGGCACTCGAGGGAGCAACCGACGGACCGGTCATGGAAGGTGCGGTCGGAGCCGGCGCGGGAACGGTCGCGTTCGGCTTCAAGGGCGGTATTGGTACGTCGTCTCGTGTGATCCCGGCGTCGTTGGGCGGGTATACAGTAGGCGTACTCGTCCAGTCGAACTTCGGGGGTGTCCTTCAGGTACTAGGGGCGCCAGTAGGAAAGGAACTCGGCCGTTATGCGTTCCAGAACCAGGTGGAACGTGACGGCGGAGATGGGTCGATCATGATGGTGGTGGCAACGGATGCGCCGCTCTCGGACCGCAACCTGAAGCGCGTGGCCGCTCGGGCCATCATGGGATTGTCGAGGACGGGTTCGTCGGCGTCGAACGGGAGTGGTGACTACGTCCTCGCTTTCTCGACGTCGCGCACGGTGAGGCGTACCGTGACGCAGGGTGGTGGAACGGCGTCGCCAGTACGCCAGGTGGAGGATCTCGGGAACGACGCGATGTCGGCGCTGTTCCAGGGCGTCGTGGAAGCAACGGAAGAGGCGATCTACAACTCGCTGTTCAAGGCGACCACGGTCACCAGCCACGGTCGCACGATCGACGCGCTGCCGCTGGACCGGCTGCGTGAAATCCTTGCGAAGTACAATGTCACGAATCGATGAGGTGAATCATGATGCGCAAACGCTTGTTCGCACCGATAATGTGCCTGACGAGTGCGTTGCTGCTTGGTAGTGCGTCGGTGGCCCGTGCCCAGGTGAGCGTGTGGGCCGGCGTCGGCGGTTCGCGTGAGGCCGGCGTGTCGACGTTTGCGAAGGACGTCAAGCAGGCCGGCGTGCAACTCACGGTTCCATTGCTGCCGCTGGCGATTCGCGGTGATGCGCTGTTGCTCGGCAACGATTTCAAGACCGAGAACCTGTCGTACAACGTGAACGCGGTCGCGGTCATGAAGCTGCCGCTGTTGCAGCCCTATGCACTCGCCGGTCGCGGTAGCTACGTGATTGCCCCGAACACGCCCAAGGAATCGGGCTGGAATTACGGCGCGGGTGTCCGGCTCGGAGTGTCGCGTTTCGGCGCGTTCCTCGAGATGCGCCGGCATGATCCATTGAAGCGGACGATTACCACGTTAGGCATTACCTTCTGACAAGGGTGGTTTAACAAGGGTGGGTAAGGGTGAATGAGGGTGGGAAGGGTGGGCTGTTCCACCGTATCCCACCCTCTTTTTCGCACCCTTCTCACCCTGCGTGTTTGGGCTCATGACGGAGTGAGCGCCTCGGGGACGAGTGGAGCGGAGTGGATCCACCTCGTATCTTTCCGCCTCCCCGCAACCCACTCCCATGAAACGCTGGCCCCTCACCACGAGCCTGGTCGCGCTCGCGTGCCTCACGTCCAGGACTGACGCTCAGGCACTCGCCGATCGTTATCGCGACGCAGCTGCCCGCATTATCGCGCGCGCGACGAAAGACAGCGCCGCCTGGAATCGTCTTGCAGTTCTCACGGAAACATTCGGCAACCGATTCTCGGGCTCGGAATCTCTCGAGCGCGCCATTGACTGGACGCTGGCCGAAATGACGAAGGACGGGCTCGATGCCGTGCGTGGAGAACCGGCGATGGTGCCGCGCTGGGTGCGCGGCGCCGAATCGATCGAAATGGTTTCGCCTCGCCGCGCGGCACTCCCGATGCTCGGACTGGGCGGGAGTATCGCGACGCCCGCCGGCGGGATCACGGCCGAGGTAATGGTTGTGACGAGTTACGACGACCTTCGCGCGAGGGCGTCCGAGGCGCGCGGCAAGATCGTCCTGTTCAACGTGCCGTTCACCAACTACGGGCAAACGGTCCAGTACCGGAGCGGTGGGGCCGTGGCCGCGGCTCGCGCTGGTGCGGTCGCGTCTATGATCCGGTCGGTGACGCCCTATTCGCAGCGGACGCCTCACACCGGCGGCATGGCCTACAACGACAGCGTGCCGAAGATTCCGCACGCGGCGATCACGCCGGAGGATGCGGACATGATCGCGCGCATGGTCGCCCGCGGGCAGCGTGTCACGGTGAAGATCACGATGTCGGCGCAAGTGATGCCCGACTCGCCGTCGCGGAATGTGGTCGCTGAGTTGAAAGGAACGACGTCGCCCGACGAGGTCGTCGTCATGGGTGGCCACATCGATTCGTGGGACGTCGGCCGCGGCGCGATGGACGACGCTGGTGGGGTGGTCGTGGCCTGGGAGGCGATTCGCATCCTCAAGGAGCTCGGACTTCGTCCTCGTCGGACCATCCGGGTGGTCGGATGGACGAACGAGGAGAACGGGACGCGCGGCGGCAATGCCTATCGCGACGCGCATCGCGCCGACCTCGACAAGCACATCGCCGCCATCGAGAGCGATGGTGGCGTCTTCAAGCCGCTCGGTTTCGGCTTCACGGGATCGGATTCGGCCTTCAATCTCGTCCGGCAGATCGGCACGTTGCTGGGAGGCATCGGCGCCGGTGAGATCGCGAAGGGCGGCGGAGGCGCCGATATCGGCCCGATCATGGCGCTCGGTGTTCCGGGACTTGGCCTGAACGTGGACGGGACGAAGTACTTCTGGTATCACCACACCGATGCCGATACCGTCGACAAGCTCGACCAGCGCGAGGTCGCGTTGTGCGTTGCGACCATGGCCGTGATGGCCTACGTGCTGGCCGACATGCCGGAACGGCTTCCACGCGAGGCACGTTAGGCTCTTGACTTCCGTCGTGAACCGCTGTCTTCCGGGCACGCCGTTCCATCAGCGCACCGCTCCGCTGGTCGAGGGGCAGACGTGGCGGCGCTGGGCGGGCTATGTCGTCGCCAGTTCGTACGAGCTGCACCACGATCGCGAATACCACGCCATCCGGAGCAGCGCGGCGCTGTTCGACGTTTCACCGCTCTTCAAGTACCACGTGCGCGGGCCGGACGCGCTGCGCCTGCTCGATCGCGTGGTCACGCGCGACGTGGCCAACGCGAAGGTTGGCCAGGTGCTCTACACGCCCTGGTGCGACGGCCACGGCAAGGTGATCGACGACGGCACGGTGTCGATCCTCTCGCCCGACTTCCTTCGCCTGACGTCGGCCGACCCGAACTATCGCTGGCTCGGCGAGAACGCGCGCGGGCTGCGCGTCACGATCGACGACGCGAGCGAATCCATCGCCGCGCTCGCGCTGCAGGGGCCCAACGCACGCACGATCCTCGAGCACGCCGCCGGCACCGACCTGTCGAAGGTTCGCTTCTTCCGCCTGACGAACGCGATCGTGCGTGGCGTGCCGGTCACCATCACGCGCACCGGCTACACGGGCGACCTGGGGTACGAGATCTGGATGGAAGCGCAGCACGCGCTCCCGGTCTGGGATGCGATCGTGGCGGCGGGCGCGCCGTACGGGATCACGCCCGCCGGCATCCTGGCGCTCGACGTCGCGAGGATCGAAGCGGGCCTTCTCCTGCTCGACGTGGACTATGTGTCGGCGCGGAAGGCACTGATCGAGCAGCAGAAGTCCTCGCCCCTCGAGCTTGGTCTCGAATGGACCGTCGGCTTTGACAAGCCGGCATTCGTCGGTCACGAAGCGTTGCTCGCCGAGCGCGCGCGGCCAGCCGAGTGGCGCTTCGTCGGCGTCGAGGTGGAGTGGGAACCGCTCGAAGCGCTCTATTCCGAACTCGGCCTCGCCCCGAAACTGCCCACGACCGCGTGGCGCACGAGCGTTCCGCTCTACGCGCCGGACACGGACCGGCAGGTCGGGTACGCGACCAGCGGCTGCTGGTCGCCACTGCTCAAGCGGTACCTGACGCTGGCGCATCTCGAGGCACACGCGGCCGAGCAGGGCGCGGCGCTGGAATTCGAGGTCACGGTCGAGCACCGTCGCAAGCGCGCACGCGCACACGTGAGGCCCATGCCGTTCTTCAATCCCGAGCGGAAGCGCGCATGACGAGAGCGAACGGCAGGTACGACGCGATCGTCATCGGCGGCGGGCACAACGGCCTCATCACGGCGGCGTACCTCGCGCGTGCCGGCAAGAAAGTGGTGGTGCTCGAGCGTCGGCACCTGGTTGGTGGTGCGGCCGTGACCGAGGAGATGATCCCTGGGTTCAAGTTTTCGGTCTTCTCGTACGTGGTCAGCTTGCTGCGTCCAGAGATCATCCGGGACCTCTCGTTGCCGACGCATGGCCTCGAGATCCTGCCGCTCGAGAGCACGGTGACGCCGATGTTCAACGGCGATTACCTGGCCGCGTGGCCTGACGCCGACCAGACGCGCCGGGAGGTGGCGCGGCATTCGCTCAAGGATGCGGAGGCGTACGAGGAGTACAGCCGGTTGATGGGGCTGATGGCGATGGCCGTGAAGCCGATCATCTCGATGATCCCGCCGGATCCAACGTCACTCTCGCCGCGGGACCTTCGTGGGCTGCTCAAGGTCGGACGCCACTTCCAGTCACTGACGGAGAAGCACTTCCACCTGCTGTACAAGCTCATGACGATGAGCAGCGCCGACTTTCTCGACGAGTGGTTCGAGACGGACGTGCTCAAGGCGACGAAGTCAGCGAGCGGGATCATCGGAACGTTCATGGGACCGCGGACACCAGGGTCCGCGTATGTCCTGCTGCATCACTACATGGGCGAGATCGACGGCGCCTTCCGGGCGTGGGGCTTCGCGAAAGGCGGCACCGGCGCCATCTCCGAGTCGATCGGCCGCGCCGCCAAGGCGTTAGGCGCGGAAGTGCGGCTGGAAGCCGAAGTGAAGAGCGTGCGGACCAGCGGAGGACGCGCGACGGGCGTCGTGCTCGCGAATGGGCAGGAGCTCGAGGCGCCGATCGTGGTGTCGTCGCTCGACCCCAAGCGCACGTTTCTCAAACTCGTCGAGGAATCCGATCTTCCAGCAGAGTTCGTGGGCGACGTCAAGCGCTTCAAGATCCGCGGCTCGTCAGGCAAGGTGAACCTGGCGCTCTCGGGACTGCCCGACCTGACGTGCCTGCCGGGGATGGGGCCGCACCTGCGCGGCGCCATCTCGGTTTCTCCGTCGCTGGAGTACGTCGAGCGCGCCTACGACGACGCGAAGTACGGCTCGTTCTCGAAGCGCCCGTACATGGACATCATCATTCCGTCGATGATCGACCCGGGCATGGCGCCGCCGGGGAAGCACGTGATGTCGATCTTCGTGCAGTACGCGCCGTCCACGATCACCGGTGGATGGGACAACATGAAGCGCGACGCGTTCGGCAACGCGGTGATCGACGCGATCGCGCAATTCGCGCCGAACATCCGCGACATCATCATCGATCGCCAGGTCCTCACGCCGGCCGACATCGAGCGCATAACGGGACTGACCGAGGGGAACATCTTCCAGGGCGAGCTGGCCTTGCACCAGCTGTTCTTCCTGCGGCCGTCGCCGGGATGGGCGCAGTACCGGACGCCCGTGAAGGGACTCTGGCAGTGTGGATCGGGAACGCATCCGGGTGGCGGAATCATGGGAGCGGGCGGCCGGCTGGCCGCACTCGAAATCCTCGGAGCCGGCGCATGAGCCGCTACGACGTCATCGTCATCGGCGCGGGCGCAAACGGGCTCGCTTCTGCCGCGCTGATCGCGAAGAAGGGCAAGCGTGTCCTTCTTCTCGAGCGTCGGGATGTCGCGGGCGGAACGAACGCGACCGAAGAGTTCCATCCCGGCTTTCGGGCCAGCGCGTGTCGCGACGATGCCGGCTGGGTCCCCGAGTCACTCGTCAGGCGGCTGCAGTTGGCGCGACACGGCCTGCAATGGCTGCCACCAACGGCAGGCATGGTTTCCGTCTCGGCTGGTGCGCCCCCTATCGCCACGTATCCGGACGTTGCGCGGACGATCGATTCCCTCAAGCCGCATTCGGCCATTGACTCGGCGAAGTGGACGGCGTTCACGGCCTTCGTCGATCGAGTTGCGGGCTTTCTGCAGGCGGCGTATTCGCTGCGTGCGCCAAAGGTGCAGTCACGCGCGCTCGGTGACCTGTTCGCCCTGGCCGGACTCGGCCAGCGTCTTCGGCGCCTGGGCAAGCGCGACATGATGGAAGTGCTTCGCGTCGTGCCGATGCCCGTGAGCGATCTCGCCGAGGAATGGTTCTCGCTCGAGTCGTTGCGCGCCGCGCTCGCGACGGCGGGTACGCGCGACGTCATGCACGGACCGATGTCTGGAGGCACCGCACTGGTTTTCCTGCATAACCAGGTAGGGCAGGCGGCCGGGTCGATCGGCGTCAGGCGAGTACCGCGCGGCGGAACAGGCGCGCTCGCGTCGGCCTTTGCCGGTGCCGCGCGCGAAGCCGGCGTGGAGATCCGCCTTGGCGCCGAAGTGCGCCAGGTCATGATCGAGAAGGCACGGGTGACCGGTGTTCGACTCGCCACTGGGGAGGAGATCGGAGCGCCCCAGGTCATCTCTTCCGCGGATCCGAAGCGTTCGTTCTCGTGGATCGATCCCATGTGGCTCGATCCTGAGCTGCTCCGCGCCGTGGACAACATCCGCATGCGCGGTTCAACGGCGCGCGTGCATTACGCGCTCGATGCGCTGCCGAAGTTCCAGTCCGGCGGGCTCGAGGTTCCGCGCGATGCGTTAGGTGGCACGTTGGTCTTGGCGCAATCACTGGCGTCGGTCGAGCGCGCGTACGACGCCGCCAAGTTCGGCGAGGTACCGGCGGCTCCGGCGCTCACCTTCACGATCCCGACGCTGCTCGACCCATCCCTGGCGCCGGATCGAAAGCATGTGCTGTCGGTGAGCGTTCACCACGTCCCCTATGCCCGCCGCGAGGGCTGGAACAGTTCGAGCGCCGCATCGCTCGGGCAGCAGGTGACATCAATCCTGTCGTCGGTTGCGCCCGAACTGCGGGAGCGGAT
>Ga0111538_10007751_pt1 | contig 14449 bp, 17 predicted proteins | sample SoiMethybrSBSTD1_FD_79669 | JGI IMG/M metagenome (GOLD analysis project Ga0111538, IMG submission 79669) | Bulk soil microbial communities from a Populus tree surrounding site in Tennessee, USA - Soil MetaG P. TD hybrid SBSTD1 (version 2)... | ecosystem: Environmental > Terrestrial > Soil >... | reverse complement strand
CACCTTCGCCATGACACCAGCCTGGCTCGGTGGGCGCCCGGCTGCGGCCGAACGTTCCTGGCAAGCTACCCCTGTCCTTCGATCGAGAGGAACGAGTTGGGACTTCTACGCATGGCAGCCCGCACCGCCGTGGTCGCCGGAACCGCCACGGCCGTGCACGGGCGTGTCCAGCGCCGTCAGGCCGAGAGGTGGGAAGCGCAGGACGCGCAACAGTACGCGCAGCAGCAGCCGCAGTACCAGGCGCCGTCGGAGCCCCAGGACGACGGCACCGCGCAGCTTCAGAACCTGGCGAACCTTCACGCTCAGGGCGTCCTCACCGACGAGGAGTTCTCGGCCGCCAAGGCCAAGATCCTCGGAATCTGACCGGATCGCACCCGGCTAGCCTGTGCCGCAGGCGCTCACGGCTTGCTCCACTGCGACGCCGGGCGTGCGGAAGCTCTTGTCCACAACTGGTCACGGGACGGACGTGCGGTGACGTCAAACGGCCTGTGCCGCCAACCCGCGCACGGTGCTTAACTGGACCGGATGCCCGATGAGGCGCCCGTCATCGTCGTGGGCGCCGGGCCGTCGGGGCTCTCGACCGCGGGCGCCCTCGCGCGGCTCGGCATCCGTGCGACGGTGCTCGAGCGCGACGCCGAGGTCGGCGCCCGCTGGGCCGAGCGCTACGACCGCCTTCGGCTCCACACGATCAGGCGCTTCTCCGGCCTCGCGCACCATCCACTACCACGTGAGCTCCCGCTACGTCGCGAAGGACGAGTTCGCCGGCTACCTGCGCGACTACGCGGTGCGGCTCGGGCTCGACGTCCGCCTCGAAACGGACGTGTCGCGCGTCCGCCGCGACGGGGACTGCTGGGTCGTCGAGGCGCCGACTGCGGCGTTCCGCGCTCATATCGTCGTCATCGCCACCGGGAAGTACGACACGCCGGTCGTCCCGGAGTGGCCCGGCCGGGAGACATTTCGCGGCTCGCTCGTCCACTCGAGCGCATACCGCTCCGGCGCGGACTACGCGGGCCAGGACGTGCTGGTCGCCGGCCTCGGGAACACCGGTGCCGAGATCGCGGCCGACCTCGTGGAGTCGGGAGCGAATCGGGTGGCCGTCTCCGTCCGAACCTCGCCTCCGATACAACGCCGAGACGTCGTCGGCGTCCCGATCCAGCTGCTCGGAATGGCGGCCTCCGTGCTGCCGCCTCGAGCCGCAGACCGGATCGCGTCGGCGCTACGACGGGTCGCGATCGGCGACCTCAGCCGTTACGGCCTCGGGCCGGCCGAGTGGGGGCCGTTCACCGCCAGGCGTCCGCCGGTCATCGATGTCGGCTTCCTGCGCCAGCTCCGGGCACGGCGCGTCGAGATCCTGCCCGCCGTCGGGCGCCTGACCGAGCGGGCGGTCGTCTTCGCCGACGGTCGCAGCGAGCCGTTCGACGCGGTCGTCGCGGCCACGGGATTCAGGAACGCCCTCGCCGACCTCGTGGAACTCGATGGAGAGCCCGCGCGAGCGCCCGCAGGTGGCGCTCCTGCCCGGCTAGCGCACTGGCTGTACGTGATCGGGCTGCGAGAGAGCGTGCGCGGAGCCCTCTTCGAGACCCGGCGCGACTCGCTCGCGCTCGCGCGCGTAATCTCGCGCGACCTCGCCTCTCAGCGCTGAGACAGCCTGACCTCGGGTCAGGTGATCCCGAGGCTGCGGTAAACCCGTGTCGGGGGAGCGCGAGCACCTGGCCGCGTAGCTCCGCAAAACGGTAGGCGGGCGGCGCGCCTCGGTGCCGCTCGCCCAGCCTCCACTCTCACTTCGTTCGGCTCCATGTTCTTACTCTGCTCAGCGCCGCGCCGGTGCCTTCCAGAGCGTCGTGATCCCCACGGCGATGAACAGCATCCCCAGGACGTCCCTGATGTGGATGCCGTGGCCGCGTGGAAGGGTCACGAGGATGAAGTCCCATCGGTTCGGGTTGAAGCCGATCAAGACGGCCCCGACGACGATGCCGAGCGCTCCGAGACTCCTGCTCACGGTTGCGGCCAAGGCATCGGCGTCGAGGAGACGCCGCGTACCGGGGCTCGTAGGCTCGCAGCCGGGATCATCCGATCATTGTGGCCGCGTTGGGCGGCGCACGGCGTCGCCCAGCCGCTCGTGGTGTACGTCGAGGCGTAGCGTCGGGTGCTCCCCCACTCCCCGGGCCGGGTCGGATTCAGGGATCGCAGTTGGGCGCACTCTGCGTCTCGACGACATTCCCGTCCGCGTCGGCCGAGGCGGCTGCGGAGGACACGCAGACACGCGACAGCTCGGCCGGCCCGCCCGCTGATATCGCCGCGACGACGACGAGCGCGAAGATGGCGACGGCCGCGACCAGAAGCGCCACGACGAGCGGCTTCTGCTGCCATGCGAGACGAACGGTTCGAGTCATCGGAGATCCCCTTCGTGCCCAGCCTGACGCTCCCGAAAACGTGAGCGTCGGGGGCCGAAGGCGGCGGCCGTGGCCAGCCGCGTCCGGGCTCACTCTCAGACTCTCGAGACGACCTTGTCAGCCGTCAAGTCTGGTCCCTGTCGGACGGCGTCAGACGAGCTCAGGGTCGAACGGTGAGGCGCAGCTTCTGCGAGTCGCGCTGGCCGAGCGTGTCGGTGGCGACGACGTAGAGCGTGTAGGCGCGCGCAAGAGGTGTGCGTCGCACGCGCTTCGTGATGACACGCACGCCGTGCTTCTTCTCGACGCGCTTGGTCTTCACGACCGGCTTGCGAGCCGGAAGCGACGGGACACCGCGTAGCTCGCCCGACGCCGCATCGAACCGCAGCCCTTTGGGCAACGGTCCGAGGAGCCGGAGCGAGACGGGCGTCCCGCCGCCGTTGGTCTTGAGCACCGCCGCGAAGCGCTTGCCGTTCCGGGCGCTCCGCAGGGTCGTGGTGAGAATCGAGAGCTTGTCGACGACCTGTACGGATGCTGCGACGCTCTGTGTCGTCCCGAGGGCATCCGTCGCGGTCAGCGTGAACCCGAGCACGCCGAGGTCCTGGGGTCGCCCGCCGACCTGGCCCGTCAGCGGGTTCAGGTTGACGCCCGCGGGGAGCGAGATGGCGCTCCAGCGGTACGGCGCAAGCCCTCCCTTGGCCGCGACGGTGAGGACGAACGACCGGCCGAGCTTGATCGCCTTCGGCGGAGGCGCGGTGAGGACGAGCGGCTCGACGACGTACAGCGTGAACTGCTTCGTGGTCGCGCGGCTGCCGTCGCTCGCCCGGACCGTGAAGGAGGCCGAGACCGTCTGGCTCGGCATCCCCGTGATCGCACCGCTCGCATCCAGCGTGAGGCCCGACGGCAGCGACCCGCCCGTCACCGACCAGCTCGAGGCGGTCCCGCCGGAGGTCGAGAGCTGGAAGCCGTACCGGGCGCCGACGTGACCGCTCGGCAGCCCGCCGTTCGCGATGCTGAGCCCCTCGATCACATTGATCGTGAACTCCTCCTCGGTGCAGCAGACCCACGGCCCCGGTGCGTCGCGGACCTTGAGGTAGAAGCGGAACGACCCCGGCTGGGTCGGCGTCCCGTAGACCGTCGCGGAGCGATCGTTCGACGAGAGGCGCAGACCCGGCGGAAGGGCGCCGGAGGAGACGCTCCAGGACGCGCCGGCGCTCCCGCTGCCCGGCGAGAGCTGGAACGTGTAGCTGTACGGCGTCCCGACGACGCCGGTGGGCGGGGACGCGTCCGCAATGTCGAGGGCCGAGGCGCCGGGCGCGACGATCAGCGCGAGCGCGCCTACGACAAGCGAGACGAGGAGGCCGCAGCGGGACACTGTGCCGTGAACCTCGGCGCGGGCCGTCCTTCGCTGGACCCGTCCCGGGTCCAGGTTCGACTGGCCGTCACGGTGGTCCCGAATCGCGCCTAGGTCGCCGGCGCCGGGCGGCCGAGCGCGCTGCAGCGCCCGCAGCGAGGCTGGAGCTGGCCGAACGAGTCCGGGAAGAAGCGCCACCCGGATTCCTCTGCGGCCGACTCGGACTCGATCGTGTCGCCGCACTCGACACAGCGCACGAACCAGGCGAGCATCCGGAGCGCCGATGCGCAGCGCAGGCAGAAGCTCCCGGGCACAGCTGCGCTGAGTGGGCTCACGACCCACCCGTGCCTCACCATCCCGGCCTCCGCCGCCTGGCGGCCGCAGCCGTCGCAGCGCGCCGGAGCGCCTATCTCCACGTTCCCGCCGTCACCCGATTTTCCCCTCCCCGCACTCAATCTACGGAGGATTTCCGCGTTTGCCAGAGCGAGATTCACACCGCGAGGGGTTGTCAACCGGCCCCGGACTGTGGAAACCTCCCCGGTACCGACGTCGTAGTTCCCCCGCCCTCCCCCGTGACGACCGTCGACATCGAAGGCCTGCTGGCCCAGGACGATCTTCGAACGCTTCTCGAGGCGTGCGAGCACACGGGCTCGATCCGGGCGCCCGAGGTGAGCGACATCGTCGAGACGCACGAGCTGACCGGCCTCGAGCAGGAAGCGCTCGTTCGCGAGCTCGACAAGCGCGGGATCGAGATCGTCGAGGTGCCGCCGGAGGCGCCTCCGCGGCCGATCGCTCCGACGCCGGTCGAGACGACGACCGACGCGCTGCAGCTGTTCCTGCGCGAGGCGGGGCGGCATCGGCTCCTCACCGCCGCACAGGAGGTGGCCCTCGCGAAGCGCATCGAGCGCGGCGACCCCGACGCGAAGGCGCAGATGATCCAGTCGAACCTCCGCCTGGTCGTCTCGATCGCGAAGAACTACCGGAACCAGGGGCTGCCGTTCCTCGACCTCATCCAGGAGGGAACGCTGGGGCTGATCCGGGCGGTCGAGAAGTTCGACTGGCGCCGCGGCTTCAAGTTCTCGACGTACGCGACCTGGTGGATCCGCCAGGCCGTCGCGCGCGCGCTTGCGGACAAGGGCCGCACGATCCGCATGCCCGTCCACATCGTCGAGCGGATGCAGAAGATCAATCGCGCCGAGCGCTCGCTCTGGACGCAGCTCGGTCGGGAGCCGACGCTCGAGGAGGTCGCCGACGAGGCGTCGCTCACGCCGCAGCAGGTCATCGAGGTCCGCGCTGCGGCACGTGCGTCGACGAGCCTCGACGCCCCCGTCGGCGACACGGACGACGCGGTCTTCGGCGACTTCGTAGCCGGCGACGAGCCGCTGCCGGAGGAGACCGTCGAGGTGCGGATGCGCAAGCAGGCGTTACGGAGCGCGCTCGCCTCGCTCCCCGAGCGGGAGCGCGAGGTCGTCACCCTCCGCTACGGCATCGACGGCAGGGAGCCGCGCACGCTCGAGGAGATTGGGCGCTGCCTCGGGCTCACACGCGAGCGCGTCCGCCAGATCGAGCTCGAATCGCTCCGCCGCCTTGCGCTCGTGCGCGAGATGCAGGCTGTCCAGGGCTGAGGTTTGCCCGCGAAGCGGGATTCCGCGGGAGCGAAATCCCGCCGATCCCCGCCTGCGGCGGGGCAATCCCTGAAGGCGTCGCTTCGGCGCCGCAACTGCCTCGGTGCGCCGCCCGATCGGAGCCCCGCCTCGCGGCAGCGGTCAGGTGCGCAGGTATAGCTCGAGCGCGGGCGCGACCGTCCGCAGCTCGCGGAGGGCGCGGGTCTCGAGCTGGCGCACGCGCTCGCGCGTGATGCCGAGCTCGACACCGACCTGCTCGAGGGTGCGACCGCCTTCGCCGTCGAGCCCGTAGCGCAGTACGAGCACGCGCTGGAGTCGCGGGCGGAGCTTCGAGAGCGCCCGGGCGAGCTCGGTGGAGCGCAGCCGGAGGGCCGTCTCCGCCTCGGGCTCGATCGCCGAGGTGTCTTCGATCAGGTCGCTCATCACACTCTCGCCGTCCCCGACCGGGGTCTCCAGGCTCACGTGATCCTGGACGAGATCGAGGAGCTCCTGGACACGGAGGGGCGTCAGCTCGGTCTCCGTCGCGATCTCGTCGATCGACGGGTCGCGGTTCAGCTGCTGGCCGAGCGTCCGCCGAGCGCGCTGCACGCGGCGAACCTGGTCTGCGATGTGAACGGGGAGCCTGATGGTGCGGCTCTGCTCGGCGAGCGCCCGCTGGACGGCCTGCCGGATCCACCACGTCGCGTAGGTCGACAGCTTGTAGCCCATCGTCCAGTCGAACTTCTCGACGGCCCGCATGAGGCCGAGATTGCCCTCCTGGATCAGGTCGAGAAGCGGCACGTCGGCACGCGTGTAGTTCCGCGTGATCGACATGACGAGGCGCAGGTTCGATTCGATGAGCTTCCGCTTGGCGACCTCGTCGCCCTCGTCCTTCCGCCTTGCGAGCTCCCGCTCCTCGACAGGAGTCAAGAGCCTGCCGTCCCCGATCGCCCGGACATACAGCTTCAGGGGATCCTGAACGGTCTCGCCGGTGTCGAAGTCGTCCGGCCCTTCGCTCGGCGTATCGAAGAGCGGCTCCGCAGCGTTCGTCTCCACGAGAGACGTATCGGCCAGGCGCGTCCCCCACTTGAGGCATCTGCAAATCGAGGAGTCGTCGATCAGGATCCGAACAGAACCCTCACGGCTCTCCGACTACGCTGAGAGGCAGCTCACATGTGCGGAATCGCAGGCTATAGCGTCGGCACCGAGTCGCAGATCGACCGGACACTCGCGACTCAGGCGCTGCTTGCCGGAATCGCCGAGCGAGGCGCCGACGCCGTCGGATACGCCGTCCGCGGAGACGGGCCGCTGACCGTCCACAAGCAGCAGACCGGGGCGAGCGCGATGCTCGAGACGATCGCCGTCCCCTCGACGACCCGTCAAGCGCTCGTCCACGTACGCGACTACACGAAGGGGCATCCGACGATCGCCGCCAACAACCACCCCGTCCGCCACGGGAGCGTCGTCGGAATCCACAACGGGATCATCTCGAACGACGAACAGCTCTTCGCCGGCCACGAGATCGAGCGGCACGAGCCGGAGATGACGGTCGACTCCGAGGCCATCGTCGCGCTCGTCGACCGGTACGGCACGCGGACGGATGTGCTCGAGCACCTCGTCGGCGCGATGGCGGCCGCCTGGATCGACGAGCGAGAGCCCACCCTCCTCCACGTCGCGCGCGGCGTCGGGCGCCCGCTCTGGCTCGGGCGGGGACGCCACGAGGTGCTCTTTGCTTCGACGCGCCACGCGCTCGAGGTCGTCGAGAAGGCGCTCGGAACGACGCTCCGCAAGACGCAGGTCGAAGAGGGCCGGCTCCTCTCGCTCGTGGGCGGCGAGCTCGTCGAGGAGCGGCGCTGGAGCCCCGACCGAAGCTACCGCGAAGATCGGCAGCTGCCGGCCGTACGCGCCCCCCACGAGGGCCGCTCTTGTCTCGATCGCCTTTGGGCGATCGCAGCGCCCGCGACCGGCTAGGTCGCCAGCGTCCCGTCGGGCGCGACGTCGACGCCCTCCTCGCGCAGCCGCTCACGGACGAGGAACTGGAACGCCGCCCAGGTGCCAGGCTGGATGTCGACCATGCGGTAGACCTGCCATTCGGAGAGGAGCGTCGCGTTCCGGGCCCGCGCGTCCTTCCAGTCGGCCATCTTGGGCAGGTGGCCGAGCTCCCGCGCGAGCACCGCCCCGTCCGCGACCGCGCGCTCGAGCCGCTCCTCGCCCACCGGGACGTCGAATCCGGCCTCCCGCAGCGCGGCAGACAGCGATCCGAACGTCTGCCAGATCAGCGACTTCGACGCCATCCGACCGCGCCGCTCCTCGATGTCGCGGGCCGTCGGGATGCGGCCGAGCTCGGCACCGAGCTCGCGAAGCTGATCGAGCAGCTCGTCCCGGCTGATGAACCGTCTCGGCGTGAGCCCGGCCGCGCGCTTCGCGGCATTCCACGCGCCGAAGTGCTCGATCACGGTCTGCGGATGCACGCTCGCCTCGGGGTCCGCCGCGAACTCCCTCATCGTCGGCGAGCGGCCGAGCCGAGCGGCCGACGCGCGGAGCTCGGCGAGGATCTCGTCGTCCGTGTAACGGCGGCGCATACCCGCGCGGAACTCGGCGAGCGCCCGCTCGTCGATCCCTTCCAGCGCCGGATGACGGCGACGGGCTCGTGCCATGCAATCATACTAGATCACCTTCGACGTTCTGCAAAGAGGTCAGAACGGTCACGGCGCGCGGGTACGCTCGGCCGGATGAGCGCCCGGCTCTCGCTGGAGACGTCCGCCGCCCGGCTCGTGGGGCGGCTTTCGCGCGCCGCCGGCCGCGGCGGCGGGACGACGCTACCCGGCAAGCTCGTGTGGAAGCTCGACCCCGGCGCGCTCGACGCGCTCGCCGGCCGGCTCCCGCTCGGCGTCGCACTCGTCTCCGCGACGAACGGGAAGACGACGACGACGGCCATGGCCGCGTCGATCCTCGCTCCCCGCCGTCGCCTTGCGTGGAACCACTCGGGCGCGAACCTCGCGTCGGGCGTCGCCTCGACGCTCCTCGCCGCGCGCGACGCGGAGCTCGGGCTGCTCGAGGTGGACGAGTTCGCGCTGCCGGAGATCCTTCGCCGGACCCGGCCTCGCGTCGTCGAGCTGGGAAACCTGTTCCGCGACCAGCTCGACCGCTATGGCGAGCTGGAGCACATCGCGGAGCGTTGGCGTGCCGCGGTCGAAGAGCTCTCCACGGACGCCGTGCTCGTCGCGAACGCCGACGACCCGCTCGTCGCGGCCCTCGCCGAGGGGCGCGAGCGCGCCGTCCTGTTCGGAATCGACGATCCTCGCCGAGCGCGTCCCGCGCTCCAGCACGCTTCGGACTCGAAGTACTGCGTCCGGTGCGGCGCCCCGTACCACTACGACGCCGCATACGTCGGTCACCTCGGCGCGTATCGGTGCGAGAGCTGTGGGCACGTGCGGCCGCCACTCGATCTCGCGGCCCGGGACATCGAGCCGGAGGGCCTCGAGGGCGTCTCGTTCAGCCTCGTGACCACGGACGCGAGCGTGCGCGTGCGGCTCGCCGTCCCCGGCCTCTACAACGTCTACAACGCGCTCGGTGCGTCGGCGCTCGCAGTCGCGCTCGGTGCCGGGCTGGACGAGATCGCCGCCGGCCTCGCGCGCTTCCGCGCGGCGTTCGGACGGTTCGAGCGCTTCGCGGCCGGCGACCGGCGCGTACTCCTGCTCCTCATCAAGAACCCGGCCGGCGCGAACGAGGCGATCCGGACGCTCGAGGACGGCGGCGTCCCTCCCACGCTCGTGATCGCCCTCAACGACGAGATCGCCGACGGCCGCGACGTGTCCTGGATCTGGGACGTCGACTTCGAGCCCCTTCTCGAGCGGGCCGGACGAATCGTCGCGAGCGGGGAGCGCGCGGCGGAGCTCGGGCTCCGCTTCACGTACGCGGGCTTCCCGCGTGAGCGGCTCGAGCTCGAGCCGGATCTCGAGCGCGCGCTCGAACGCGGGCTGGAGCTCACCGAGACGGGCGGCGAGCTCGCCGTCCTACCCACGTACACGGCGATGTTGCGACTCCGCGCGATTGCGACGCAGCGCGGCCTCACGCGACCGTACTGGGAGGCCTGATGGAGCTCCGCGTCGCGCATCTCTACCCGGCCTACCTGAACATCTACGCCGATCGCGGCAACATCGCCGTCCTCGAGCGCCGTGCGGGGGCACGTGGCCACGAGCTCGTCGTCGAGCCCATCACGCTCGGCTCAGGGTCGGAGCTCGGCGCGTACAACCTCTTCTATGTCGGAGGCGGGCAGGATCGCGAGCAGGCCATGATCGCCCCCGACCTCGCGAAACGCGGCGGCGCGATCCGTTCCGCCGTCGACGACGGCGCCGCGCTGCTCGCCGTCTGCGGCGGCTACCAGCTGCTCGGGCGTGGGTACCGGGGCCGCGACGGGTCCTGGATGCCGGGCGCGGCGCTCTTCCCGCACGAGACGGTCGCCGGCGACGTACGGATGATCGGCGACGTCCTCCTCGAGAGCGCCCTCCCCGAGGCGTCGCGCGCAACGATCGCCGGGTTCGAGAACCATGCCGGGCGGACGCTCCTGGACGAGGGTGCCGCGCCCCTCGGCCGCGTCGTCGCCGGGTACGGGAACGACGGCGAGTCGGGATACGAGGGAGCTCGGATCGGCCGGGCAATCGGGACGTACCTCCACGGTCCGCTCCTGCCTCGAAACCCGTGGCTCGCCGACCTGCTGCTCTCGTGGGCGGTCGCGCACGCCACAGGAGACGAGCCGGTGGCGCTCCGGCCGCTGGAGGACGAGCTCGAGCGCGAGGCGCACGCCGTCGCCGCCGCCCGGGCGCGTTCGCGCGGCGGTCGGCCCGCCTAGCCTCCCTATTCGGCCCAGCGCGCCCCGAGGTACACGCACGGGTCGCCCGGCTGCCAGCGCTGCAGGAACCGTGCGATCGGTGGGTGGAGCGTGACGCCGTCGAGCTCCTCGATCCCGAACAGCCGGTGCCCGCGCACTGCCTCGTCCGTCGAGGCGACGTCCACGAGCGAGCCGTCGAGCTCACCGGCGAACACGACGTGGACGACGTGCTTGGACCAGATGCTCCGCTCCGGAGAGATCGACTCGACGATTGCGACCGGCCCCTCGACCGGCAACTCCTCGTACTCCCGGACGAGACCCGTCTCCTCGGCCAGCTCACGGTGCAGCGCCTCGACGAGGGTCTCGCCGCTCCGGACGCCGCCGCCCGGTAGGAGCCAGTTCTCGCGGCCGCGCTTCTCGTGGCGACAGAGGAGGATCGAGCCGTGCCATCGCAGCACGGCAGAGACACGGATCCTCGGCTCCGGCCGCATCAGGCGCCCGACGAGCCGAGGCCTCCTTCGCCTCGCTCGCTGGCCGGCAGCTCGTCGACCTCGACGAGCTCGACCGCCGGCAGCTCGACGATTACGAGCTGCGCGATCCGCATCCCGGGCTCGACGACGAACGGCTCGCTGCGGTCGGTGTTGAGGAGGATGACCTTCACCTCGCCGCGGTAGCCGGGGTCGATGAGGCCCGGCGCGTTCACCTTTCCGAGCCCGTGCCGCGCGGCGAGCCCTGAGCGCGGAACCACGAGGCCGGCGTAGCCGGGCGGGATCGCGACCGCGAGCCCGGTTCCCACCACCGCCCTGCCGCCCGGTTCGATCTCGACCCGCTCGCACGCGGCGAGGTCGAGACCCGCATCCGCCTCGTAGGCCTGACCGGGAAGCGTCGCGTCGTCGCGCAGGCGCCGCACCGGGACTGCCAGCCTGCTCAGATCGGCCGCCCGGTCACGCGGTGGAGGCGCTTTCGGCCTCGATGCCGGCAACGAGGTAGCGCGCGAAGCGGCGCACGTCCCTGTGCGGCAGCCGGGCGCGAATGAGGACCCCCTCGTCCGTGTCGGTCCGCTCGTCGATCGGCGCACCGAGCGCGTAGAGATCCGAGAGGACGCGCCCTTCGTCGTACGGCACCAGCAGCCGCACGTCGTCGAAGCGGTCGGCGAAACGCTCCGCGATCCTTTCGCGCAGCGCGTCGAGGCCCTCGCCGGTGGTCGCGGAGACGAGCGCGGCTCCGGGGAACCGGTTCGAGACACGGCGTCGGGCGACGAGGTCGAGCCGGTCGACCTTGTTGAGGACGACCTCGACGGGCACCTCGCCGGCGCCGATCTCCGCAAGAACCGTCTCGACGGCGCGCTGCTGCTCGACGAGCTCGTTCTCCGGGAGCGAGGCGTCGAGCACGTGGAGAATCAGATCCGCGACGAGCGTCTCCTCGAGCGTCGATGCGAAGCCCTCGACGAGCTGCGTCGGGAGGCGCCGGATGAACCCGACCGTATCGGTCACGAGATAGCGCTTTCCGACGTACTCGAAGCCGCGGGTGGTCGGGTCGAGCGTCTCGAACAGCCGGTCCTCGACGCGCACCTCGGCGCCGGTGAGGGCGTTGAGGAGCGTCGACTTGCCGACGTTCGTGTAGCCGGCGAGCGCGACCGTCGGCGCGGATGCCCGTGTGCGAGCCTTCCGTCGCGTCGCGCGGTGCGCGCCGACGTCCCGCAGCCTCCGGCGGAGGAGCGTGATCCGCCTGTTCGCGAGCCGACGGTCGGTCTCGAGCTGAGACTCGCCGGGCCCGCGCGTGCCGACGCCGCCGCCCAGCTGCGCCGTGCCGCCGCCGCCTGCGAGGCGCTCGAGGTGCTTCCACATGCCGCGCATGCGCGGGAGGTTGTACTCGAGTTGCGCGAGCTCCACCTGCAGCTTGCCTTCGGCCGAGACGGCGTGCTGCGCGAAGATGTCGAGGATCAGCTGCGTCCGGTCGACGACCCGCGCCGACAGCGCATCCTCGAGCGCCCGCTGCTGCGTCGGTGCGAGCTCGTCGTCGACGATCAGCACCTCCGCGGAGGTGCTGCCGTACGCGTCCTTCAACTCGTCGAGCTTTCCCTTGCCGACGTAGCTCCGCGGATCGGGCCGCACGCGGTGCTGGACGACCTGCCCCACCGGCGCGACGCCCGCCGTGCGAGCGAGCTCCCGGAGCTCCGCGAGCTCCTCGTCGCCGTCGCTGCCCTTCGGGAGCACGGCGAGGAGGAGCCCGCGCTCGGGCTCCGGACCGGCTGCTCGCTCGACCACCGCCTGCGTCATGGACGGAAGTATGCCCCTCCCTCCTGCGCGGTACGCTCGGCGCGATGAGCGCGCTCGCAGACCGCCTCGCCGGGCGTACGCTCGAGCTCGTCGACATCGCGTCCGAAAGCCTCGACGAGGCAGAGATCCGTAGGCGCCTCGAGGAGCTCGTGCCAAGCGCGTTCGCTCCCGTCTTCCGAGGGGACGAGGTCCAGCTGTGGGCGCGCGAGCGCCGCGCCGACACACCGCTGCTCGTCCTCGCCGGGCACTACGACACCGTCCCCGCACAGGGCAACAGGCCGGGCCGGATCGCCGACGGAGCGGTGCACGGTTGCGGTGCGAGCGACATGAAGGGCGGCGTCGCCGTCGCCGTCGAGCTCGTACGGGAGCTGTCGGCACTCGAGCCCGGTCCGGTCGACGTTGCGCTGCTCCTGTTCGGGCGCGAGGAGCTGCCGACGTCGTACAACCCTCTCCCCGCGCTCTTCGACGGCTGCCCACTCGTGCACGACGCCGATCTCGCGATCTTGCTCGAGCCGACCGACCTGACGATCCAGGCGGGGTGCGTCGGGACGCTGACGGCCGAGGTGACCTTCCATGGCGTCAGCGGCCACGCGGCGCGGCCGTGGCTGGCCGACAACGCCGTTCATCGCGCGATCGAGGGCCTCGCGCGGGTCGCGACCCACGAGCGCAGGGAGGCCACCGTCGACGGCCTGACGTTCTTCGAGGTCGTCTCGGTGACCCGGCTCGAGGGCGGCGTCGCGGACAACGTCGTCCCCGACCGCGCCGTCGCGACTCTGAACCTCCGCTATCCGCCCGACCGGACGCCGGCCGACGGCGAGGCGCTCGTCCGCTCGCTCGTGCCCAGCGATGCGACCGTCGAGATCGTCGGCAACTCACCGCCGGCGGACGTCGTCGTGGACGTGCCGCTCGTCCGTCGGCTCATCGAGATCGGCGGGCTCTCCGTCGAGCCGAAACAGGCGTGGACGAACGTCGCGGACTTCACGGCGCGGGGGATCCCCGCCGTCAACTTCGGCCCCGGAGCGACGCGCTACGCCCACCGCCGCGACGAGCTCGTCGAAGTCGATGCGCTCGAGCGGGCGTACGAGGCGCTTCGCGGGCTCGTGCTCGGGGCGATCGACTAGCGTCCGAGGCGTGCCGCTCTCGCCGACGCTCAGGTCGCAGGAGACGTATCCGTTCGTCCGCCTCAACGAAGCGGCGGCCGCACGGCGCGCCGCGGGACACGACGTCGTCGACTTCGGGATGGGCGACCCCCGGGAGCCCACCGACCCGGCGATCCTGCAGGCGCTGCGTGACGGCGTGCGCGAGCGAATGGGCTACCCCGCCGCCGCGGGGCTGCCGGAGCTGCGCGACGCGATCGCCGCTTGGGTGGGTCGCAGGTTCGAGGTGACCCTCGATCCGGCCCGCCACGTCATCCCCACCCTCGGCTCGAAGGAGGCGATCTACTCCTTCGCGCAGGTCGTGCTCGACCGGGACAGCCGCGACACGGTCGTCGTGACCGAGCCCGGCTATCCGGTGCCCGGTCGCGGCGCCGCGTTCGCCGGCGCACGCGTCGTCGAGCTGCCGCTCCTCGAGGAGAACGGGTTCCTCCCCGCGATCGACGACGTCGCCGACGACGTCTGGGGCCGCGCTTCGCTCGTCTGGCTGAACACGCCGAACAACCCGACGGGCGCGGTCGCGTCGCGGGACTTCCTCGCGCGGCTCGCCGGACTCGCGCGCGCACACGACTTCGTGCTCGCCTCGGACGAGGCGTACAGCGAGCTCTGGTTCGACGAGCCGCCGCCGTCCGCCCTCGAGCTCGACGACTGGACGAACGTCGTCGTCTTCAACACGCTCTCCAAGCGCTCCTCGATGACGGGGTTCCGGAGTGGGTTCGTCGCGGGCGACGCGCACCTGATCACCGCGCTGCGCCGGTTCCGGCCGAACCTGGGAACCGCCCCGCAGGAGTTCGTACAGCGCGCGTCGGTCATCGCCTGGGGTGACGAGGAGCAAGT
>Ga0111538_10007750_pt1 | contig 14450 bp, 10 predicted proteins | sample SoiMethybrSBSTD1_FD_79669 | JGI IMG/M metagenome (GOLD analysis project Ga0111538, IMG submission 79669) | Bulk soil microbial communities from a Populus tree surrounding site in Tennessee, USA - Soil MetaG P. TD hybrid SBSTD1 (version 2)... | ecosystem: Environmental > Terrestrial > Soil >... | reverse complement strand
CGCACGGACAACGATCAATGACCAACACCTCGGTTACACCCGCATCCTCGGCGTCCATCTCCGTCACGGATCACGAAGCAGAGCAAGTCGACCGCGCAAACGCCACCGGACTTCAACCCGTCGTGTTCGTGCACGGCCTGTGGCTGTTGCCGAGCAGCTGGGACAGATGGGCAACGCTGTTCGAACAAGCGGGGTTCACCGCGCTCACGCCGGGCTGGCCCGATGATCCCGCCACCGTACCGGAGGCAAATGCGCATCCGGAAGTGTTCGCGGACAAGACCGTCGGACAGGTCGCCGATCACATCGAGCAAATCACCCGCGGACTGAAGAAGAAGCCCGCAATCATCGGACACTCGTTCGGCGGCCTCCTCGCACAGATTCTCGCGGGGCGCGGCTGCTCGGTGGCGACCGTCGCGGTCGATCCCGCTCCCTTCCGTGGCGTGCTCCCCCTTCCGATCTCCGCGCTCCGATCGGCGTTCCCCGTTCTGGCCAACCCGGCCAACCGCCATCGCGCCGTGCCGCTCACGTACGAGCAGTTCCGCTACGCGTTCGCCAACGCGGTCAGCGAGGAGGAGGCGAAGGAGCTCTACGAGACATACGCGGTCCCTGCCCCCGGCGCACCGCTATTCCAGGCCGCGACCGCGAACCTCAACCCGTGGACCGAAGTGAAGGTCGACACCGAGCATCCGGATCGCGGCCCGCTGCTCATCATCTCGGGCGAGAAGGACCACACGGTACCGTGGGCGATCGCGAACGCGTCATTCCATCAGCAGCAGAAGAACCCCGGAATCACCGAGATCGTGGAGATTCCGAACCGCGGTCACGCGCTGACGATCGACAGTGGCTGGAAGGAGGTCGCGACGACGGCGCTGAGCTTCGTTCGGCGGTTCGTCTGATCTCCTCCATCCGCTGAAGCCGCCTCACCTTTCCACCGCTCCTCGCACCAGGGCTGTTTGAAAAAGGGGAACGGCCTCGGGCGGCTCGGCGCTTTCCGAGGTCGTTCCCCTAAGTTCCCGGCTCGTTGAGAGCGGAGGCGAGACTTGTCATCGGATACTTCAGCGTCCTTCTGCGGCCGGGCGCGCAACGCCTGGTCTGCGTTTTCTGCGTCTGCCTTTGTTCAACCTTACCCGCTCGAGATGCCAGCAGGGCGTAGCTGAGCGGGTCATTTCACTTGGCGGGCGTCAGACGAATGTTGCGATACTCGACCGAGGTGTGATCGCCCTGCAGCAGAATGGGGCCCGGCGTGCCCTCCGCACTGTCCAGCGCACCGCCCGTGATGCCCGGGATGATCTGATCGGCGATCACGGTCTTGCCATTCAGCACCACCGTGACGCGGCGGCCGACGAGCGTGATGTCGTACGTCTGCCACTTGCCCGGCCCCGTCGACGCGTTCTCGTTAGGCCAGAGAAAGCCGTACACGCCGCCCATGTGCACCGCGAGCGGAAAGTCGCCGGACGGGCTGTCCTCGACCTGCACCTCGTGGCGGCCACGCAGGTAGACGCCGCTGTTTCCTTCCTTCGGGTAGCGGAACTCCAGATGCAGCTTGAAGTCGTTGAACTTCTGTGTCGTCACCAGGTTCGCACCGCCCGCGGGGTTCGTGAGCACGCCGCCGACCACGGTCCAATTACTCTTCCGACCTCCCTGCGTCGTCCACCCCGTGAGGTCCTTGCCGTTGAACAGCATGACCGGCGCGCCCCACGTCGGAGCGCTCGCGCGATGCAGGGCCGGCGCGCGCGACCCCGTGAACGTGTGACGATCGCCCGCCGGATTCACGATCGTGCCCGTCAGCTTCTCGCCTTCGATCTTCCCCTCGAGTCGCAGGTCGGCCTTGCCCTGCTCCCACTGCGCCGGGATCGCAAAGCTGAACGCGCCGTTGTCGTAGGCCACGTTGCCGATCGGTCGGGCGCTGCCCGCCTGGCCTACGAACCGGCCTACGAGCGCATTGTTCCCCGACCGCGTTACTTCCAGCCACGACGGGTACGTCCCGCCGGAATCAGAGACGACCAGGTCCCACCGCCCCAAGAGGGGCGGCGGCGGGGCCTGCTGCGCGCTGGCGGCAACGGAAGTAGCAAGGCCGAACGCGACGGCGAGCGTGGTGCGCGGGATCAGGCTGACACGCGGCATGAGATGTCCATTGAGTGGGTCGCACTCAATGATGCATGATCCGCGCGCAATCCGCCTCTACTCCGAGCGCAGCACGTCCGCCGGGTCGACGCGCGCCGTCCGACGCGCCGGCAGCCAGCTCGCGATCGTAGCGATGCCGACGAGCAGGAGCGACGCGCCGAGCAGCGTCACCGGATCGGTGGACGCCACCCCGAACAGCAATGACTTGAGCGCGCGCGCCACGATCACGAACAGCACGAGCCCGCCCGCGACGCCGAATCCCGTGACCATCACGCCCTGCGTCGTCAGCATGCGGATGACTGCCGACGGCGTCGCGCCGAGCGCGATGCGGACCGCAAGCTCTCTCGTGCGGAGCGATACGACGTACGCCATCACGCCATAGAGCCCGACCGCGCCGAGGATCAGCGTCACGAGCGCTGCGGCGCCGAGCACGATGATGGTGAACGACAGCTGAGCCATGGACGCTTCCATGATGTCCGACATCGATCGGATGTCGAACAGCGGGAGCGTCGGGTCCAGGTCACGAACCGCGCGCTGGACCGCCGACGTGATGGCCGTCGGCTCGCTCGCCGTACGGACGACGAGACCCATCGTCCACTGCGTCGGGTGATTGTCGCCGCCGCTGACGCTTTGTGGCCTGTACACGACGAGCGACGGTGGATTGGCGAGCGACGTGTCGCGCGTGTCGCCGACGACACCTACGATCGTGAGCCACGGAGTGGCCGGCAGCTCGCGGAACCGCTTGCCAAGCACGCGCTGTCCCGTGGAGTCCTTCCAGAACCGGATCGCGGTGGCTCGGCTGATGATCACCTCGTCGCCGCGCTGCAGCTCGAGGCGATCGAATGTCTTGCCCGCGATCAGCGGGATGCCCATCGCCTGGAAGTAGCCGCCATCCGTCGTCGTGTAGAAGTTGAGCGGCGGGATCTTGTTCGCGTACGTCGCGAGATCGTCCTCGGGATAGAGCGGGTCCTGGCTCCAGCCGTTCCCTTCGAACGGAAGCCTCGAGGTGAGGCCGACGTCCTTGACACCGGGAAGGGCTCGCACGCGGTCGAGCAGCTGGGAGTAGAAGCGGACGGCGCTCGTGTCGTTCGTATAGCGCGCGAACGGCAGTGCCACCCAGAACGTCGCGAGGCCCTCCGGCTCGAAACCGGGGCGAACGGCATTGAGTCGTTGGAAGGTACGAAGCAGGAGTCCCGAGCTCGCGAGCGCGACGAGCGCGAGCGCGATCTGGCCCGCGACGAGCGCACTGCGAACGCGTTGACGCGCGCGGCCAGCGGTGCCGCCGCGGCCACCTTCGCGCAGCGCGTTGGAGAGATGGACGCGGCCGATCCGCAGCACCGGGACGATGCTGCAGGCCACCGCCACCAGCGCCGACACGACGATCGCGAACGCGATCGTCGCCAGATCGATGTGCACCTCCGACAGCCGCGGAATGCTCGTCGGCCCCAAGCTCACGAGCAGTCGTATCGCGACCGCCGCCAGCGCTATCCCCGCCGCCGCGGACACCGCCGTGACCACGAGCGATTCCCCGAGGAAGTACACCGTGACGCGGCCGCGCCCGGCACCCAGCGCTTCGCGCACGGCGAGCTCGCGCTGACGGCCGTCGGCCCTGACGAGAATGAGGTTCGTGACGTTCGCGCACGCGACGAGCAGCACCACGCCGGCGGCCGCGGCCACGATCCACAACGTCTTCGCGATGCCGCTGGTCACGTCATCCTTGAGCGGCGCGACGTACGGAACCGGCCTCGCCTGATCGAGCAGCATCTGCGTGGAGACACCGGGTGCGAGATTCGGGGACAGCTCCAGGATCTTCGGCAACACGGACACGAGGTCGCGATTGGCGGCGGCGACGGTGACGCCTTTGCGAAGCCTCGCGATGCCATCGTAGTTGAACCCGCCGGGCGACGGATTGTTAGGGTCGAGGCGCATCGGCACCCAGATCTGCGTCTCAGGCGATGGGAAGCGGAACCGCTTCGGCATGACACCGACGATCTCCCACGTGCGCCCGTTCAAGTCGATCGTGCGGCCGAGAACGCCGCGGTCCGCGCCGAAGCGCGAGCGCCAGAGCCCTTCGCTGATGATCACCACGTTAGGCCCTTTCGGCGCATCCTCGACCTCCGTGAAGTTGCGACCGACAAGGGCCGGCACCTGAAGCAGCGGGATCACGCTCTGGGTGATGAACGCGGAGCTCATGCGCTGCGGCTCGCCGCCGCCGCGCGGGTCCGACATGTTCAGGGCGCCGCGCTGATATACGCCGATGGCCTCGAGGGACCGCGCGAGCTTCTTGTACGTGAAGTACGTGCCCTGGGTCTGGTTTCCCTTGCTCATCCCGATCAGCTGCATGTTGTGGTACGGCACGACGAGCCGGTCAGGGTCGCCGTACGGCAGTGGACGCAGCAAGACGCCGTTTACCAGTGCGAAGATCGCAACGGCGGCGCCGATCCCGATGATGAGCGTCACCGAAGCGGTGACGGTGAACGCCGGGCTCCGGCGGAGGGATCTCCAGGCCGGTCTAATGACGGATGATATCGACGACATGGGGCTCACAGGCTGCGGGGTACCTCCCGCCTACGAGCCTCACCAGGGCGCGGTTTCCCGAGTCCGCCGGGTCACTCCTTTCCAAGGCGCCGCGCAAGGGCGTGAAACCGAGGGTCGTCCCGGAGCGGTGCGAGGCGCGGATCGATCATGAGATAGGCCAGCACGGTCGAGCGCTCCTCGTACGCGCGCTCGAGGTCACGCAGCGCGTCATTGCGCTGCCCAAGTCCGGTGTGCACCAGCGCGAAATAGTAGGATGGCACGTAGCTTCGGACCGCCGCCGAGCGCAGCGCACGCAGCACGCTCCGTCCCTGCTCTGTCTTCCCGGCGGCCGCATAGGCGTGGCCGAGCGACGACTTGCGATTGAGGCTGTTGCCGCTGATCGGCTCCAGAATCGCGATTGCCTCGTCCGGCTTCCCTTGCTGTTCGGCGACGAGGCCCAGGCCCCACTTGACCGTGACATCGGTGGAATCGGTCTTGAGGAGTTCCCGTAGTCGGCTCGCCGCGTCGTCATAGCGACCGGCGAAGTAGTCGAGCAGGGCGCGGTTGGCCTGTAGCGATGCCGACAGCGGGTCAAGCTCCACGGCGCGCTCGAGCTGGGCGATCGCCTCGTCGAGGCGGCCGCGCGATGCGAGAAAGCGGCTGTACGAGAAATACGCATCGGCGTAGCTGGGCTGAAGCTCGAGCGCGCGTTTGAATTCTTGCTCGGCGGCACGCCAGTCCCACTCGTAGTAGGCGCGGATGTAGCCGTTCGCGGCGTGCGCTTCCGCCAACGTCTCGTCGAGCTCGAGTGCTCGGACGAGCGCCGCACGGGCCTTGGGCAGCACGTCGATCGGCGGAACGTCCGTGAAGAACGGAAGCGATGTGTAGTAGTTGGCGAGGCCAACGTTAGGCGGGGCCCACTCCGATGCGATCCGGCTGGCCTGCTCGAAGAGCGCCCGTGCCTGCTCCATCTCGCCGCGCTCCAGGTGGAAGCGGCCGCGCAGGTAGGCGTCGTAGGCTCGTTGATCGACCTCACCGCGTGCGCCGAGGCGGCGCTGCTCGGCGCCGTCGAGGTTGGCGTCGATCGAGGTGGTGATGGCCGTGGTGATTTCCCGCTGCAGGTTCGGAAGCTCGCCGAGTCGGCGTTGATAGTCTCTGGCAAAGAGGACCGCGCTGTCACCGACGTGCATGAATCGCACGTTGACCGACACGCTGTCGCCCGACCGTCGAATCGAGCCGGTCACCACGGCGTCGACGCGAAGGTCGGCGCCGAGGCGCGCGAGCGACCGAGCCGTTCCCTGTGCCACGGCACCCGATGAGCGCGACACGACCTTCAACGCGCCGATCTGTGCGAGATCGGCGGTGAGCCCGTCCGTCATACCGACACCCAGATAGGAGCTGTCGGGGTTGCTCGTGAGGTCCTGGAACGGGAGTACGGCGATTGCTCTGACCACATGAGAACCGTCGGGAGCAGCGCGCATCGCGCGTCCCGCACCCAACCACCATGCAGTCGCCGCCAGCACCGCGATGCCTAACGTGATCATTATTGGCCGACGCCCCGACCAGGCGAACCGACGTTGTGGCGGAAGGGGCACAGCCAGAGCTCCCGCGTCGTCGGGCACCTCGAGGGCGTTCAGGAACTGCTGGATGGAGGCGAAACGATCGGCGGGCACCTTCGCCATCGCCCGCAGAATCGCGGCCTCCACCGTCCTGGGCACCGTCTGCCTAACCACGCGCAGACTGGGCACGGGCTCGGCGAGGTGCCGGGCGATGACCGCTTGCGTCGTCGGTCCTGTAAACGGCGGCTGACCGATCAACATCTCGTACAGGGCGCACGCCAGGCTGTACTGATCGCTTCGACCATCCACCGTGCTTCCGCCCGCCTGCTCGGGACTCATGTACTGCGGCGTGCCGACCACTATTCCACTCATGGTGAGCTGCTCCGGACCCGCGGCGTGGAGCGCTCGGGCAATGCCGAAATCGGCGACAACAGCAACGCCGCCGGACATCATGATGTTCTCCGGCTTGATATCCCGATGGATTACACCGTGCTCGTGCGCGTACTGTAGCGCGCTGCCGACTTCGCGCGTGATCTGGAGCGCGGTGGTGATTGGAAGCTGCTGTTCGCGCGCGAGCAGCTGGCGGAGCGACTCGCCCTCGACGAACGGCATGACATAGTAAAGGAAGGAAGCGCCCGCCGGCACCTGCCCCGAGTCGAACAGCGGCAGAATGTGAGGGTGCTGGAGCGTCGCGGCGATTTCGATTTCGCGGAGGAACCGCTCGCTGCCCAGCGCGGCCGACAACTCCGCCTTGAGCACCTTGATCGCGACCCGTCGCCGGTGCTTCAGATCCTCGGCGAGGAAAACGACCGCCATGCCGCCGCGGCCGAGCTCCCGCTCGACCCGGTAGCGATCACCGAGCGCCGCTGCGAGCTGATCGAGGAGCTCCATGGGCTAATACGTAGCCGAGGTCGCGCTCGAGCGACGAGCGCGCTGCTCGGTCTCCCTCCTACGTGGTTGGCGCAGCCTCGTTCGAGCTCCACATCACGTGGGCCATGCGCCACGTTCCGTCGGCGCCGCGTCGCGCGCTGTCCGTATACTTCCCGTCGAAGTCGACCGTCTGGCCGGACACATCGAGGGTCATTCTGACCCAGCCACGAAGCCACGCCAGGTCCCCAGCCTCCTCGATGTGGTCGATGCCCCATCCCATCTTCGAAATGGTCGGGAAGCCTTCGAGCCAGGGCCGGGCTGCTGCGCCCTGGACCAGCGGCTCGTTAGGCGGCGAGAAGGCGACGTCGTCGGTGCAGAACGACAACAGGGCGTCCCAGTCTCGTGCCACACAAGCGCGGATCCAGGGTTCGATGAGCGCGCTCATGGCGGATGCGGCGGTGCTGCTGGTGGTGGTCTCTGCAGCGGTCGCTGACATGGTGCCTCCGGACGAAAATGGGCCGGAACCATCCGGCCCACGCGGTATGCCGCCGTCGTCGGCACTTCATCGTGCGGTGCGCGGAGGCCGAACGCAAGAGCCCGGCACTCATGGGACGCGCCGGAAATCAGCGTCAGCGCGCCCGCGCCCACTCCAGCACGCCCGAGCGCCTAACGGCGGGATCACCAGCACTGCCGGCAACCCACGACTCTGTCGTGCCATCAGGTCCGACGTTTGTCTTTACCGCTTGAGGAACTCCCGAACCCGTGTCTTCGCGGCCGTGTCACCGAAGATCGCGCCGTGTCCAGCGGCGCTCGCAAGGACGAGCGTGTCCGCGCCGATGAGCCGAGCAAATGCGCGAGCAGGCTCAGAATCGATAGAATGGTCCTGCGGGGATGTCACCACGAGCGTCTTTGCGCGCCAGACCTTGGCGGCTTTCGTCATGTCCCCGTTGAAGCGTCGCGCGATATCGTGGCGGAGAATTGCGCGGCCGTGCACACTCCACTCGTAGAGATCGACGTCGCGCAACTGGCGTGCTTCCGCGGCGAGATCCCGAGAGTAGTTGGTGTCGGCACGTTGGTTCGCGCTCGCCGGGCTGCTGGCGGCAAGCACCATGAAACGCGCGAGGTTCGTCGCAGTCGAATCCAACGGAACGACGCCACGTACGCCGTCCTCTGCGGCGCGGGTTACGAGTTCCCACATCGCCCGACCGTAAACCGCCTGACGCGGGCCGCCGTGAATCGGAACGATCCTGCGTACATACTCCGGATGCTGGACGCCCCACTCGAATGCTTGCAGCCCGCCGAGGGAAATGCCGACGACGGCGTGCAGTTCCGGAAGCTTCAGTTGTTCTGTGGCAAGTCGATACGACGCCTCGACCATGTCGCCGACGGTAATCTCGGGAAACGCGAGCCCATGCTGAGATTCGCTATTGCTCGGCGACGATGAGGAGCCTGCACCAAGCGACTCGACGACAACGACAAAGAATCCTGTCGTGTCGACGATTCCCGTCGGGCCGAGCAGCGGTAACCATGTGTCGGCTCGACTCGCGAACCAGGTGGGAATCAGGATCGCGTTCTTCTTCTGAGGGTCGAGTGATCCGAAAGTCCGGTATGCGACCCGACAGTTCTCGATCCGGCCGCCGAGCTCCAATGGGCATTGACCGAGATTCGCCTGGTGGGTCTGAGCCGAGGCCCGTGCCGCGATGACGGCGACGAATACCGCAGACAGTATCCGCATCGTTCCTCCCGGTTGTGAACTCGACGCGGGCGCAGCACCGCGTTAGGGGGTGCACGCTGCGCGGCCGAATACGCGGTGCCAGATGGCGATGTAACGGCCCCGTGCAGCCTAACGCCAATCTTGCGCGCAGGGCACCGTCGCCTGAAGGCGCTGTGGCAGCGACCGCTCTCTTATGTTACCGGTACAGTCGCAGTCCACCAGAGTCCGGGTCGCGCCCCGCCGGTTGCCGATTCCCCATTCCCGATTCTCCATTCCCGATTCCCGATGTCGTAGGGGTATTGCGCCCTTCACCCGTTATAGTCATATACACGTTCACGCGCTCATGACCATCGCCGCCGCCCAGACTCGACTTATTAGCCCGCTCCTTACCGCGATTCTCCTCGCGGTAGTACTCGGCGTTTGGGAGTCAGGCACCATGATCGCGCGAATGTAGCCAACGCGAACCGCCACCCTCCCGCAAGCCACCACTCGGGAGGGGTGAACAGCCGACGAGGCCCCTTCCGAGTGCGGAAGGGGCCTTTGTCGTCTCGACCCATCACGAATGCGATCCGACACGATCAAACGAGGATTCCACCGCGCACCGCACCGGGCGCTGCTCCGCGCAACAGGGCAGCTCCGGAGCGCCAGCGACTTCGACAAGCCGTTCATCGCGGTGTGCAACTCCTACGTCGACATCGTACCCGGCCACGTACACCTGCAGGCGTTTGGACGCGTCGTGAAGGACGCGATTCGCGAAGCGGGCGGGATCCCGTTCGAGTTCAACACGATCGGCGTCGACGACGGGATCGTCATGGGTCACGCCGGAATGCACTACTCCCTGCCGTCGCGCGAGCTGATCGCCGACTCGGTCGAGACGATGGCGCGCGCCCACTGCTTCGACGGAATGGTGTGCATACCGAACTGCGACAAGATCGTGCCCGGCATGCTGATGGGCGCATCCCGCGTGAACATCCCGACGATCTTCGTGTCCGGCGGACCGATGGCAGCCGGGGTCGATCGGAGCGGAAGGAAGATCGACCTGATCTCGGTGTTCGAGGGCGTCGGTGCACGCGCGGCCGGATTGATCGACGACGCACGACTTGACGACCTCGAAACCAACGGCTGCCCGACCTGCGGTAGCTGCAGCGGCATGTTCACCGCGAACTCGATGAACTGTCTCTGCGAGGCACTCGGCATCGCGCTTCCAGGCAACGGGAGCGCGCTCGCGACCTCGCCCGAACGGCTCGCGCTCGCGCGCTGCGCCGGGACGCATCTCCTGCGCATGGTGCACGACGACGTTCGCTTCCTCGACATCGTGACGCCCGCGGCGATCGACAACGCAATAGCGCTCGATGTCGCGATGGGTGGCTCGACGAATACCGTGCTCCACGTCCTCGCGCTCGCGCGAGAAGCGGGGCTCGACTACTCGCTCGCGCGCTTCAACGACGTGACGGCGCGCGTGCCGCATCTCGCGAAGGTCTCGCCGGCATGGGACGGCGACCGGCAGTGGCACATGCAGGACGTCCACGCGGCCGGCGGGATTCCCGCTATCCTCAAGACGCTCTCCGCGAAGCCTGGTGTTCTCGACCTCGATGCCCCGACCGTCACCGGTCGTTCGCTCGCCGAGAATCTCGAGGGCGTCGAGAATCGAAACCCTGAGTGCATCCGACCGCTGACGTCGCCGCACGCCGAGCGCGGCGCGCTTTGCTCGCTGTTCGGATCGCTGGCACCGGAGGGTGCTGTCGTGAAGGTCGGCGCCGTGGAACAACACGAGATGTCATTCCGCGGACCGGCGCGTGTGTTCGACGGTGAAGAAGACGCCACACTCGGCGTCCAGGACGGCCGCATCACGCCAGGTGACGTTGTCGTGGTGCGCAACGAGGGGCCGAAGGGCGGTCCGGGAATGCGGGAGATGCTCGCCCTAACGAGCATGCTCAAGGGCATGCCACTCGGCGCGTCGGTAGCGCTCATCACGGATGGCCGCTTCTCGGGCGGTACGCGAGGGTTGTGTATCGGACATGTGTCTCCGGAGAGCGCGGAAGCAGGTCCGATCGCACTCGTTCGCGACGGAGACATCGTCGAGATCGATCTCGCGGCGCGTCGTCTTGACATCTGCGTGAGCGACGACGAGCTGGCGCGTCGCCGCAGTGTATTCGTTCCACCGGCCCCGAAGTTCGAGCGCGGGTGGCTCGCTCGTTACGCTCGGCTCGTGACGAACGCGAGCCAGGGAGCGGTGCTCGCATGACGAACGCGACCGAGCTGCGCAGCGGAGCGCAGATCCTTTGCGAGGCGCTCATCCGCGAAGGCGTCGAGGTGATGTTCGGCATCCCCGGCGGCGCGATCATGCCGTTCTACCACGCGATGTGGGAGTATCGCGACCGGCTGCGTCACGTGCTGTGCCGTCATGAACAAGGCGCCGGTCACGCCGCGGAAGGCTACGCGCGCGTCTCGGGTCGCGTCGGCGTTTGTGTCGCCACGAGCGGGCCCGGCGCGACCAATCTCGTCACGCCGATTGCGGACGCGTGGATGGATTCGACTCCGCTCGTGGCGATCACTGGTCAGGTGGCGAGCGCATTGCTCGGCACCGATGCATTCCAGGAGACGGACATCACGGGCATTACGATCCCGATCACCAAACACGGGTACCTCGTCACCGACGCGCGTGACATTCCGCGCGTCGTGCGCGAGGCGTTCCACCTCGCATCGACCGGACGGCCGGGACCGGTGCTCATCGACGTCACCAAAGATGCGCAACAGGCGCGCGTGGTGCCCGAGTGGGACGTCGAGCTCGATCTCCCGGGCTACCAGTTATTCGCGCAACCGACGCCACACGCCGTCCACGCAGCCGCGACGCTGCTCGCCGGCGCGCTCAAGCCTCTCATTCTCGCCGGCAACGGCGTGATTCAATCGGGGGCGTCCCACGAACTGCTTGCGTTCGCCGAGTTGACGCAGGTGCCGGTGATCACGACGCTGCACGGCAAGGGTGCATTCCCGGAGGACCATCACCTCGCGCTCGGCATGCCCGGGATGCACGGCTGGGTCCACGTGAATCGCGCGATCCAGGACTGCGATCTGCTCATCAACATCGGCGGTCGATTCGACGATCGCGTGACCGGGAAGGCGTCAACGTTCGCCCCGAAGGCGAGGATCATCCACGTTGACATCGATCGTTCCGAGATCGGGAAGCTGGTGCGCGCCGATGTCGGGATCGTGGGCGATTCCAAAGAGGTGTTGCGCGAGCTGCTTCACCTGGTCGTTGCGGACACGACGCTCCTGCGCGCGGTGGGGCGTGATGACGGTCGCTGCCGAACGCGCGCGGCGTGGCTCGCCGAGATCCGCCAGATGCAGGCGGAGCATCAGCCTCGTCAGGCGTATGCGCAGCGACCGCCTACCGCCGCACTCATGCCGCATGACGTGTACGCTGCGCTCGACTCGTCGCTCCGCGAGCGCACGCGGGTTGGAGCGCGCGTCATCACGGACGTTGGCCAACACCAGATGTGGGCCGCGCAGCTCATCGAATGGCGCGAGCCTCGAACGCACATCACGAGCGGCGGCGCCGGCACCATGGGCTTCGCCGTGCCGGCGGCGTTGGGCGCTGCGCTTGCCTGCCCCCACGAGACGATCTGGGTCGTGGTCGGTGACGGCGGCTTCCAGATGACGAACCAGGAGCTCGCGACCATCCGCCAGGAACACATCCGCAACGTGAAGGTCGCGATCATCAACAACGGTTATCTCGGCATGGTGCGGCAGTGGCAGGAGCTGTTCGAGGGCCGTCGCTATAGCGGCACGCCGCTCTCCGGTCCCTGCTTCGCTCGTCTCGCCGAGGCGTACGGCCTCCTCGGCCTCACCGTAGAGCGCACGGAGGACGTGCGCGACGCGATTGCGCTCGCCCGGGACCACGACGACTCCGTGGTCATCGATTTCCGCGTCGAGCGCGAGGCGAATGTGTTCCCGATCGTCCCTGCCGGAAAGAGCATCGGCGAAATGATCACCGCTCGTCACGAGCCTAACGACCACAGCCCATCGACCGAGTCGTTCCGAACATGAAACACACCCTGACCGCACTCCTGCAGGACCGTCCCGGTGCCCTGAATCGCACGGTGAGCCTGTTTCGCCGGCGGGGGTTCAACATCGAGAGTCTGAGCGTCGCGCCGAGCGAGACGCCGGGGCTGAGCCGCGTGACGATCGTCATCGACGAGCCGAACATCGACCGCGTCGTGAAGCAGTTCACGCGCCTCATCGAGGTCGTCGACGTCAACGCAACCGCCAGCCAGCACGCCGTGGAACGGGAGACGGCGCTCGTGAAGGTACAGCCTCGCGGCGTCACCACGGCGGAGCTCGCGGCACTCAGCGCGGCGGCGGGTGCGCGCGTGGTGGACGCCAACGAGGCCGCGATGATCTTCGAGATCACGGACACACCGGACACCGTTGCGACATTCATTCACGGCATGCGCGAGCTCGGGCTCGTCGCCGTGACACGAACCGGGCGCGTTGTCATGCCGCGCGGCGCAGTGCCGCTCGCCGTCCCCACGACTCCCGTCCCATTCACCTCACAAGCCGATGGAGCCTCCGATGACGTCGCGGCCTGATTTCTCTTCGCGTGCTCGACTCTACTACGACGCCGATGCGGATCTATGCCACCTTCGCGGACGGCGCGTCGCCGTCATCGGCTTCGGGAGCCAGGGGCACGCGCACGCGCTCAATCTTCGCGACAGCGGCGTCGATGTGCGCGTTGGCCTTCACGAAGGATCGCCCAGCCGCATCAAGGTGGAGTCGTTCGGCCTCCGGGTGGTCACGACGAGCGAGGCATCCCGTGAAGCGGATATCGTGATGCTGCTCGTGCCTGATACGGCCCAGCGGGACGTCTACGACGCTGACGTGAAGCCGTGGCTCGTGCCGGGCAACACGTTGATGTTCGCGCATGGGTTCAACATCAGGTTCGGCCAGATCGAGCCGCCTCCGGGTGTGGACGTCAGCATGGTCGCTCCAAAAGCGCCGGGGCACCGCGTGCGCGAAGTATTTGTCGATGGCGGCGGCGTGCCGGCGTTGATCAGCGTTCACCAGGATGCGTCGGGCAGCGCGCTCGCGGATGCGCTCGCGTACGCGAAGGCGATCGGCTGCACGCGCGCCGGCGTTCTCGAGACGACGTTCGCCGAGGAGACGGAGACGGACCTGTTCGGTGAGCAGGCGGTCTTGTGCGGCGGTGTGTCGGCGCTCGTGAAAGCCGGCTTCGAGACACTCGTTGACGCCGGGTACCAACCGGAGCTCGCGTACTTCGAGTGTCTGCATGAGCTCAAGCTGATCGTCGACCTCATGTACCGCGGTGGGCTTAGCTACATGCGCTATTCGGTGTCGGATACCGCCGAATATGGCGATTACACGGCAGGCCCTCGCGTCGTGAATGACGAGACCCGGCGTACAATGCGCGAGCTGCTCGCCCGAATTCAGGACGGTTCGTTCGCGAGACAATGGATCGAAGAGAATGAGCGCGGACGGCCCGAGTTCAACCGTGCCCGCCGGCAGGATGTCGATCACCAGCTCGAGGTCGTGGGGCGAACGCTTCGCCGCATGATGCCGTTCGTCGGTCCAGTGGAAACCCGTCCTGGCGAATACCACAGCGAGCCGATGGCCGAGCCGTCGTTGTCTGTAGCAGGCCGTTGACCATG
>Ga0111538_10007749_pt1 | contig 14452 bp, 10 predicted proteins | sample SoiMethybrSBSTD1_FD_79669 | JGI IMG/M metagenome (GOLD analysis project Ga0111538, IMG submission 79669) | Bulk soil microbial communities from a Populus tree surrounding site in Tennessee, USA - Soil MetaG P. TD hybrid SBSTD1 (version 2)... | ecosystem: Environmental > Terrestrial > Soil >... | reverse complement strand
TGAAGCGGCAGGCCGACGTTTTCCAGGCACGTCAGCGTCGGCAACAGATTGAAGAACTGGAAAATGAAACCGATCTTGTCGCGCCGCACCTGTGTCAGCTTGTCGTCGTGCAAGCCGGCGAGCGACTCGCCGTCGATCAGCACATCGCCGGTCGTGGCACGGTCGAGGCCGCCCACCAGGTTGAGGAGCGTCGATTTGCCGGAACCCGACTGACCGATGATCGACACCATCTCGCCGCGAGGAATCGTCAGCGTGACCTCGTCGAGCGCGGTGACGCTGCGCTTGCCCTCAAAGCGCTTGGTGGCGCGATCGAGTTCAATCATCGCTTCTGTTATCGAACGGTCGGAGGAGTGGCATTACTCGAAAAGGGACAGGACTGCGCATCTTCGCAAACGCACGATCGAATCGCGGCACATCGATTGCACGCTTCTTCGCCGCTACATGTGACTGGTTGGCCGGGTCGCCGCTGCAACGCCTAATCATATAACGCGCATGTTGGGACAACCTGAGCCGCGAGGTGACGTCGCGCACCGCGGCACACGCCCGGTTCGCGTCGTGCCGCTCGACGTCCTTCGCGCCGCCGCGATTGCACTCGTCTTCGGATCGCATCTGCCGACACCCACCACTCCCCTGCCCGCTGGGCTGGACAGGTTCTTCCTGTTCTGGAAACGGTTCGGATGGACCGGTGTCGATCTGTTTTTTGTCTTGAGCGGCTTCCTCGTGTCCGGTCTGCTCTTTCGCGAGTACGCGACGACCGGTGCGATTCGTCCGGGACGATTCCTGATTCGGCGCGGACTCAAGATCTATCCCGCGTTCTACGTGCTGTTCGTCGTCACTCTGGTGGTGCGGCACGAGCTGGCGATCCCGACCGGGGTGTGGGCCACGATCGGCGAGGCCGCGTTCCTGCAGAATTACCACTATGGGTTGTGGGGACACACCTGGTCGCTGGCGGTCGAGGAGCATTTCTATATCCTGCTCGTTGTCGCGCTGACGTCGATCGTCGCGGTCTCGCGGTCGCCGTTTCGTGTTCTGGAAAGGATTTTCATCGCCGTCCCGATCGTCGTCCTGGGGCTGCGCATCGCAACACACGTCCTGCTGCCGTTTCAACACCACACGCATCACTGGCCGACACACCTGCGCATCGATTCGCTCCTGTTCGGCGTATCGCTCGCGTACCTGGAGCACCTGAAGCCTGCCCGCTTTGCGGCGCTTCTGCGATGGCGGATTCCGCTGCTCTGCGTCGGCGCCCTGGGCCTCATTCCGCCGCTCTTCCTGCCCGCCGATCATCCGTTCGTTCACACGATCGGCTACACACTTCTCTACGTCGGTTACGGCTCCATTCTGATCTTTGCGCTAGGTCAACCGCCGGCGCGGTTCGGCTGGTCTCGAGCGGGGCTGCGGTGGACCGCCGCGCTCGGCGCCTACTCGTACTCCATCTACCTGTGGCACGTGCCGTTTACCGCGTGGATCATGCCGGCCGTCATCCGCACCGTGCGGGGGCCGTTTCTCGTCACGGTTGCCTTTCAGTGCGTGGGCGCCGGACTCGCTGGCGTCTTGCTGGCGCGTCTGATCGAGTTTCCGGTCCTGCGGCTGCGCGATCGCTTCTTCCCTTCACGTGTCGACGCCGCCGTGACTCCCGCCACCTCGGTGCCGGACGCACCGCCCGCGCTGACCTGACGAGCGAAACCGCCGGGCTATTCTTGGCTTGCCCGCGTCGGGCCTGGTAGCGGATAGTGTGGACCGGAGGTCAGCATGGGACACGGCCCTTCCGGCCGCCGCGATTTTCTGAGACAGATCAGCGCCCTCGGTGCGGCCGGCCTGCCGGGCTTCGCACCGCTCATCGGGCGCGGCTCCGCGGAGTTCGCTGCTGCCGTGGCGATCGAACCCGCCACCACACCGGCCTACGATCCCACGGCGAAGTTCGAGATCGCCGTCACCGAGGTCGATGTCCGACGGACACCGGCCGGGCGAATGCTGATGGCGCGCGTGTATCAGCCGAACGGCGCGGGACCGTTTCCGACCGTGCTCGACCTGCACGGCGGCGCATGGAATGCCAAGGATCGCCGTGCTGAAGAGCCGATGGATCGCGCGCTGGCCGCCAGCGGCATCCTGGTCGTGGCGATCGATCTCACGCTGGCGCCGGAAGCTCCCTATCCGGCGTGCGTACAGGACGCCAACTACGGCGTGCGCTGGCTGAAATCAAAGGCCGCGGCCTGGAAGGGCGACCCGTCCAGGATCGGCGTCTACGCCAGCTCCAGCGGCGGACACGTGGCCGAGCTGCTCGCGATGCGTCCGCGCGATCCGCGCTACAACGCGATTCCGCTCCCCGACGCGCGCGCGGTCGACGCCACGATCGCCTACGCCGCGATGCGTTCGCCGATCAGCGACCCGTTCGCGCGCTTCCAGCACGCGGAGAAAATGAAGCGCGAGGCCATGGTGAAGAACCACACCACGTTCTTCAAGCCGTGGGAGACCATCCATGAAAGCAACCCGCAGGAAATCCTCGAGCGCCGCGAGCCGGTGACGCTCATCCCGCTGCTCATCATGCAGGGCGCGCTCGACGACAACGTGCTGCCGGCCGTGCAGGAAAAGTTCGCCGCGACATACAGGGCCGCCGGCGGCGACTGTCAGTATCAGCTGTTCGAGGGCAGCGAGCACGAATGGGTGGCGACGCCAGGGCCGCAAACCGATCGCGCGCGAGAGATGGTGAAGGCATTCATCGCCCGGCAATTGAAGGCACGGTCATGAGCCGCATCACATTGAAGGTGAACGGCACGGCGCACACCGTGGACGTCGAGCCGTTGACGCCTCTGCTTTACGTACTGCGCAACGACCTTGGCCTGCAGGGCCCGCGTTTCGGATGCGGGCTTGGCCAGTGCGGCGCCTGCGCCGTGATCATCAACGGCGTCGCGACCCGTTCGTGTGTGACGCCATGTTCCAACGTGAGGAGCGAGATCACCACGCTCGAAGGCCTCGCCAGCAACGGCACGCTGCACCCGGTGCAGCAGGCCTGGATCGACGAGCAGGTGCCGCAATGCGGCTTCTGTCAGAACGGCCAGATCATCACGGCGAAAATCCTGCTCGACAAGACCCCGAATCCGACCGACGCGCAGATTCGCGAAGGCATGGCCGGCGCGCTCTGCCGGTGCATGACCTACTACCGCGTGCAGGCCGCCGTCAAAAGGGCCGCGGCAACCATCAATGGCCTGCCTCGCCGAAGCGGCGAAGCCGCGAAGGTGGGGGGGGCCGCGTGAAGGCGCCTTCCAACGTTCCGCGACGGGAGTTCCTCAAAGGTTCGGGGATGCTGATCGTCGGGATCAGCGCCGCGGCGGCCGCCGGACCGTTTGCCATAGATGCGAGCCAGAGCGCCGGAGCCGCGACGGCGGGACCCTATCCCGATCCCAACTTCCGTCAGCTCGACTCGTGGATCGTCATTCACGAAAACAACACCGCCACGTTCTACGTCGGCAAGACCGACTGCGGTCAAGGCACTGGCACCGCCTTCCGCCAGATGATGTCCGACGAGCTCGACATCGCATACGACAAGACCAGCTGCGTGATGGGCAGCACCGACGTCACGGTCGACCAGGGCGGATCGGGCGGATCGGACGCGATCCAGACCGACGGTTGGCCGATGCGGCGCGTGGCCGCCGAGGCTCGCCGCGTGCTGCTCGACATGGCCTCGACCAGGTTGGCAGTGCCCGTGGCGGACCTCACCGTCAGCAACGCGCTCGTCACCGTCAAGTCCGATCCCTCGAAGAGGCTCACCTATGGCGAGCTGCTCGGCGGAAAGCGGTTCAACGTCACGCTGACCGGCAACAATGTCGACGCAACAACCGGCGCGGCCAAGGTCAAGGCCGTGCAGGATCTCAAGATCGTCGGCCAGTCGCCGCAGCGCTACGACATCCCCGCGAAGGTGAACGGCTCGTTGAAATGGGCCGTCGACGTCAAGCTGCCGGGCATGCTGCACGCGCGCAACGTCAAACCGCCGGTGGCCGGCGCGACGCTGGTCAGCATCGACGACTCCGCGGTCCGGAATCTTCCCGGCTTCGTCAAGGTCGTGAGCAAGGGCAACTACGTCGCCGTTGTGTGCGAACGGGAAGAACAGGCGATCGCCGCGTCCAGACAGCTCAAGGTCCAGTGGCAGAAACCGGCCGCGTCGCCATTTCCGACGTCGGACGATCTCTACGCGTACATGCGCAGCGCCACGCCAACCTCGAAGCAGGGCCCGACCGTGAAGGGCGACCCCGACGCGGCGCTCGCCGGCGCCGCCACCGTGGTGGAAGCCGAATACGACATGCCGTTCCAAGGGCATACCGCCTTCGCGCCGGCGCACGCACTGGCCGACCCGTCGAACGGTCAGATGACCGTCTACTCGAACGACATGAAGTCCTACGGGATGCGAAACGGGATCGCACAGTTCCTCGGCATGCCTCGCGAACAGGTTCGCGTCGTGTGGATGGAAGGGCCGCAGGGCTACGGGCGCACGGCGGCGGACGATGCGGGATTCGAAGCGGCCTATCTCGCCCGGGAGATCGGCCGGCCGGTGCGCGTGCAATGGATGCGGCACGAAGAAACGGCGTGGGACACGAAAGGGCCGGCGTTCACCTTCAAGATGCGCGGCGGGCTCGACGCGCAGGGCCGCCTCGTCGCGCTCGACTACAACGCCCAGGCGGCGGATTACTGTCACGTGGGGTACAACGAGCCCGACACGGTGTTGATCGCGCAGCTGATGGGACGACGGCGCGCGACGCCGGCGGCCGGCAGCGCCGGTACGCCGTCGGACATGTACGAGATCCCGAACAAGCGGACGGCGTCGCAGGTCGTGAGCCTCCCGCTCGTCTGGGAGACGCCGATCCGGACCGGCAACCTTCGCGATCCCAACGGTCCGCAGATCACCTTCGCCGCCGAATCGTTCATCGACGAGCTCGCGGCCGGCGCCAAAGCCGACCCGGTCGAGTTCCGCCTGCGTCTGCTCACGGGCGCTACGAGCGACGACAGCGGCTTCAAACGCGCACGTTCGATCGCCGTCGTCAAGGCAGCGGCAGAAGCGTACGGCTGGGATCCTCGCCCGTCACCGAAGAAGATCGACAGCGGCACCATCCTCACCGGCCGCGGCCTCGCCTACTCGTACCGGAATCAAACCGTCGTGGCCGAAATCGCCGAAGTCGAGGTGAACCGCCGCACCGGGCACGTGTGGGTCAAGCGCCTCGTGTGCGCGCACGACTGCGGCCTCGTGATCAACCCGGAGGGGCTGCGCCGCACCATCGAGTGCGGGATGCTCCACTCATTGAGCCGCGCACTGCACGAAGAAGTGCGGTTCGACAGCGAGAAGCCGACCGGCGTCGACTGGATCACCCATCCGTCGCTGAGGCATACCGACACCCCGTCGACGATCGACGTCGTGCTGGTCAACGGCGACCCGAACCCGAAGCGGCCGGATCTGCCGCACTACGGCGCCGGTGAAACCATCTGCAAGCCGCTCATCGCGGCGGTCGCCAACGCCATCTTCGATGCGACGGGTGTGCGGCTGCGGCGGGTGCCGTTCCGTGATGCCCGCGTCCTCGAGGCGCTCAAGGCGGCGCGCGTGTAAGAAGGAACGCCACGAAGACACGAAGACACGAAAAAAGATCGATCTTGTTTCGTGCCTTCGTGCTTTCGTGGCTAAAGACGCTCGACTAGTCGGGCACCAGCATCCGAATCATCCCGTCCTGCCGCGACGTCAGCAGCAGCTCGCCATCGCGCGTCCGACTGAGTTGGAGATCGGCGCGGGTTGCCGTCGTCCCATTGACGGACTCGACGAGCTCGCGGAACGTGACGTAGGTGCGGCCACCGTGTGCGCCGTTCACATACAGCTGAATCTCTTCGACAGGCGCGACCGTCTCGGGGACACCATCGTCCGCCTTCTTGATCGCGGCGAGATCGGCCGCGAACAAGCGGCCGCGGACGATGTCGCCGAAGATGAACTTGTCGCGGAGCGCGGGAATGCGGCCGCGATACGCGAATCCGCCGGTCACCGCCTGCCCTTGCGTGTGGTCGTACATCGCAACCGGATAGCTGAACTCGTCCTTCGTCCGTCCCTGGAGGACCTCGGCCGACAGCGGGAACAGCTGATCGAGCCGGCCGCCGGGCCGCGAGATGCCGTTCTCGAACAGCCCTTCGCGCTTCATCCACCCGTAGTTCCGGCCTTCGTGAACGATGTTGACCTCTTCGATGTGGTTCATCCCGATGTCCGCCGCGAACATCGTTCCATCCGTCGCGTCCCAGCTCAGGCGATGGGCGTTGCGGAATCCATACGCGTAAATCTCGCCGAGCGTCTTCGAGTCGTTGTCGGCGGCAAACTTGTTGATCGCCGGAATCGTGTAGTCGCCCAGCCCTTTCGTCCCCCGCGACGCGGACGGGGCGCGCGGGTCGATGCGCAGGATCGCGCCGATCACCGTGTCGAGCCGCTGCGTCTGACCCGGGTTGTTCGCGTGCGGGCCGCCGCCGTTGCTGAACCCGAGGTCGCTGGCGCTCGTGTAGAGCAGCCCGTAGTCGGCGTCGCCGGGCTTCGCCGTTGGATTGAACTCGACGTCGCCGTACGGATGCGTCAGGTTCGCGACGATGTGAGCGACCCTGAGCAGCTCGCGCCTCGTTCCCTCGAAGGTGCTCGCCGCCGGGTTCGTGGCGTGCCACTCCGTGATGATGTTGTGATACGTGACATCGGAGGGCGCGAAGCCTGGCGGGATGAAATTGGGCGTCGCCGGATTGCCCGGCGCGCGTTCGGCGTGGACGGTGTAGAACAGGCCGTTCTGCGAGAACTCGGGGTGAAACGTAAACGCGATGAACCCGCTTTCGAGCCTGTTGTAGATCGAGAGCGGAAACGTCGTGGCGACGTTCGTGTAGACGGTCGGCCGGTTGCCGCTGTCGAGCAGGTACAGAATTCCGCGCGAGTCGTTGACGAACCGCCGCCCGTCCGGCAGCTCGCGCACGAAATTGAGGCGCGCCCAGCCGGCCGGCGTGACGTCCTGATCCAGCGGCCGCATGCCGCGCGTGTCCGGCAGCCGGACGACGTCGCGGATCTGGACCGTCAAGCCGCGTTTCACGACCGGCGCCGGCGTTGGACTGCTGACGGTCGGTGCCCCTCCCTGCCACTCGCGGGCGCCGGCCGACGAGACAGCAAGAAACAGAACGGTTACGAGCCGCAACGGTGATGGCATGTCGTCCCTCGCTCGCGACATTCTCGCATCGACGAGCGCCCGCGTGTCATTTCAAAGCGAGAGACGACCTTTTGGCCTGCCCTGAGCGCCGTCAGTGCGACCCGGCCCCGGCGGCCGCCGGCGCCTCGTACAGCTGCCGCAGTTCGCACTCGCCTTCCCCGACGACATGCAGGAAACGTTTGACGAACTCGAGGGCCTCGTCCTTCGAGTTCGCCTGGATCAGGGCGAAGCCGCCGACCACTTCCTTCGATTCTGCGAACGGCCCATCTTTCACGGCGAACTGGCCGTTCGTAATCCGGATGCGCGCGCCCAGCGGTGTCGGCAGACAGCCTTCGGTGCCGAGGAGGTAGCCTTCGCGCATGCCCTCCTCGATGAGCTTCCCCATCGCCGCGATGTGCTCGGGGCTCGGGGGCCGATTCGTCTCCTTCGCGGTGTAAATCGACAGAAATCGCATGTCCTCTCTCCTTTTCGGCTCAGCCGACGTATGTCCACCCATTCATACGTCGAACGAGGGCGCCCGAAATCGACAAGGCGATCAGTGAGGCCGGCCGGAGAACCCGGCCGCGCGACGCAGCGCGTCTGCGTCGAGCAGTTTCCCGTCGAGCATCACCAGGCGCGTCTGACGCAGGTCCCCGATTTTCGTGGACGGATCGCCGTCGACCAGCACCAGATCGGCGGCCTTGCCGACCTTGATCGACCCGGTCTTCCGATCCTGGCCGACCAGCCGGGCCGGCACGATGGTCGCCGCCGCCAGCGCCTCTGCCGGAGTGAAGCCGGCCTGCACGTAGATTTCCAGTTCGTGCACGAGCTCGATGCCGGCGCCATCGGTGCCGGCGACGATCGGAACACCGGCCTTGTGCATCCGGCCGAGCAGGTCGACCATCTTGGCCCAGCTCGCCCGATAGTCCACGCGAGTCAGATCCTTCGGTACCGCAAAGCCGCCGCTCCTGAAGCCGCGCTCGGTCGTCGGCGGCAGGGTACCGACAAATGGCGCGTAAGACGGCGACAGGTCGCCGTTCTCGGGCACGTACAAACTCTCGAACGCCACCATCGTCGGGTCGCTGTAGATCTGCTTGCTCGCCATCGTGCCGATCATCGTCTTCATCGCGGCGCCTTCGAGGTTCACGTCCTTCGCATAGCGCCCCGGGCCCTCGAAGCGGAGAATGCCGTTGGACTCGCGGATGACGCTGTCCGGCATCGCCTGCATCATGATCCAGTTGATGTGCGTGACCTCGTCGTATCCGGCGTTGATCGCGTCGAGCGGCCGGATGCCCGCCGGGATGTGGCCGTGGACGTGGAGGCCGAGCTTGTGCGCTTCCGCGATGCTTCGCGGCAGCCACGCCGGGTTCAGCGTGCCGTAGAACTTCACGCCGGTAAAGCCGTTCGCCTTGGCCTTGGCGACGAGGGCGACCGCTTCTGCCTCGCTCGTGGCGACGTTGGCGACCTGGGCGGTATACGTGCCCTTGCCATCGATGAGCGACGACGGGTAGACATGCGGCATCAGGAGCGAACCTGCCGCCGCACGTGTCCTGCGATCGATCGTACGCACGTCGTCGTTTCCAGGGTCGCGGATCGACGTGACGCCCATCGACAATTCCTGGAGCCCGGTGTAGTCGTCGCCCACGTGCATGTGGCAATCCCACAAACCAGGAACGAGCGTCTTGCCGCGGCCGTCGATGACCTGTGCGCCCGCCGGTACCGTCACCGACCCGGCGGCGCCGGACGCGGTGATGACCCCTTTGTCGACGACCACGGTCTGGTTGGCCAGGAACCTCGCGCCCTCGGCGTCGAACAGCCTCACGCCGCTGAACGCGACCGGTCCCGCAGGTACGGTGACGAGCGACTTGAGCAGGGCCGGCGCCTGCGCCGCCATCGCGCTGGCCTGCGCGTCCTGAATCCGCGCCTGCTCGCCCGCGTACGCCTCGGGCAGCCACGCGAGACCGAAGGCCACGCCGAAGAACTTGTTGTTCGCGTCGGCCCACACCGGCAAGGGTGACGTGCTGATGCCGGAGATCGCCCACAAGGTGATGGTTTGCTTCGCCGCGCCGCTGCCGACGTCGAGATCCGCCAGCTTGACCGCCCGCGCCGTTCCACCCGGCAAGAGATTCATCGTCTTATCGGGACGCGCGAGCAGCGTGTCCACCAGCCACGCGTTCGTATCGATCGGTCCCGCCTGCGAAACGTAGAAGGCCGGCGCCGAATAACTGGCGCTGCCGGCGTCGATTGGACTCTTCCATCGCGCCGTCCCGGCGCCGATGGCGAACGTCTCACCCGCGTCGCCGGTCGGCGTCACACCGCGAATCGCGATCGTCGACGGCATCGCGTCGGGTCCGGCTTTACCGCTCGAGTCGAGCTCGAACACCTGGCCCCGGAGGTTCATGCTCTCGCGCCCCATCCGGGTGCCATCGGTCGTCACCCAACTCCAGGAGTCGCCGTGCTTGCCGCCGGTCGATTGAATGACGAAATGCCTGGCGTTGGCCGGCGGCTTCGCGAGCTCGGACGCCGGTACCTGCGCCAACACCACCGAGGAGGCCACCGCCGCGATCGTGGCCAGACCGATTGTTCGATCGATACGCATACGAAATCATAATCTGTCACGCAGCGTAAGATGGGATCGGCGTCATTCACGCGAATCGCGAAGGAGAAGACAGCTCGATGAATCCAAACCAGGCGTTGTGGGAAAAGGGTGACTTCACGCAAATTGCGGACACGATGCGCGAGAGCGGCGAGGCGTTCGCGAAAGGACTCGGGATCACGAAGGGCCTCAAGGTCCTCGATCTCGGCTGCGGCGACGGGACGACGGCCCTGCCGGAGGCGAAGCTCGGAGCAGATGTCCTGGGTGTCGATATCGCGAGCAATCTGGTGGAGGCCGGGAACCGGCGCGCCAGAGCCGCGGGCCTCACGAACTGCAGGTTTCAACAAGGGGACGCGACCAACCTGCATGAACTGAACGACCAGACGTTCGACCTCGTGGTCAGCGTCTTCGGGGCGATGTTCGCGCCCAAGCCGTTTGACGTGGCGAAGGAGATGGTGCGCGTGACCCGGCCCGGCGGTCGAGTCGTCATGGGAAACTGGATTCCCAACGATCCGACGTTGGTCGCCCAGATTCTGAAGATCAGCTCCGCGTACTCGCCGCCACCGCCTGAGGGTTTCATCAGCCCGATGACCTGGGGAATCGAAAATCACGTGATCGAGCGGTTTGCGGGCGCGGGAATCCCCGCAGAGAGAGTCTCATTCGTCAAAGACACGTTTACCTTCAACGTCAGTGGCAGGCCGTCGGAGTTCGTCACTCGCTTCAGGAAGTACTACGGTCCGACGATGAACGCCTTCGATGCTGCGGAAAAGAACGGACGCGCGGAGGATTTACAGAAGGAGCTGGAAGCGCTGTTCAGCAGCCAGAACACGAGCCCGGATCCGGCGGCGACCTCCATCCCGGCGACGTTCCTGCGCGTCACCGTGGCCGTCTGAAGGTGCCTTGCATTCGGCAGTCGTTTCACTTATCACAGAAGTGTGAAGGCGTCAGCGAAGAACCCACGAGCTGGCGATCGTCCCGACACCCCCGGCCTTCGGCAGGTCGCCGATCAGATGTTCTCGCGCGCGTCGGGGGCGCGGCTGCGCGAAGGCAACAGCGTTCGGCTCCTGAAGGACGCTGCCGAGAACTATCCCGCCTGGCTCGACGCAATCGGTGCCGCGCGGCACACGATTCACTTCGAGATGTACATCGTTCACGAGGACGATCAGGGCCGCCTGTTCGCCGACGCCCTCATCGAGAAGGCGCGGCAGGGGGTTCGCGTCCGGCTGCTTTACGACTGGATGGGCGGATTCGGAAAGACGTCGCGCGCGTTCTGGAAGCGCTTGAGCGCCGGTGGCGTCGAGGTCCGCTGCTACAACCCCCCTCGCTTCGACAGTCCGCTCGGCTGGGTCAGTCGCGACCATCGCAAGATGATCTCCGTGGACCGCACGATTGCGTTCGTGACCGGACTGTGCGTCGGCCGGATGTGGGTTGGCGATCCGGGGCGGCACCTGGACCCCTGGCGCGACACCGGCGTCGAAGTGCGCGGTCCGGCGGTCGCCGACATCGAGAGTGCGTTCGCGGACGCCTGGGCGGCGGCGGGCCGCGCGATCGACGACACCACATCGGTCGAGGCGCCCACGGCATCTGATCACGCCGTCACGGGCGATGGGTCCGATGTCGCCGCGATGCGCGTCGTCGCCACGGTGCCGAACACCGCCGGCATGTTCCGTGTCGATCAGCTCGTCGCCGCCCTGGCGCGCAAGACACTCTGGCTGACCGACGCCTATTACGCCGGGACCACGTCCTACGTGCAGGCGCTGCGGTCCGCCGCCGCTGACGGCGTCGACGTCAGGCTCCTCGTGCCAGGTACCAGCGATATCGCGGTGCTGCGGTCGCTCTCGCGCGCTGGTTACCGGCCACTCCTTGAAGCCGGGATCCGTGTGTTCGAGTGGAACGGATCGATGCTCCACGCCAAGACCGCCGTCGCCGATGGCCGATGGGCGCGCGTCGGTTCGTCGAACCTGAACCTGGCCAGCTGGTTGGGAAACCGCGAGCTCGACGTGATCATCGAGGAAGGGCCGTTCGTTCGACGAATGGAAGAGATGTATCTCACCGATCTGGCCAACTCGACGGAAGTCGTGCTGGACGCACGCAACCGCGTGCGGGCACCCGGCGCTCCCCCTCGCCCGCACAAGGCGGCGGCGACGAGCACTGGCGGTCGGGCGGCCGCCGGGGTGATGCGGATTGGGAGCACCGTGTCGGCCGCCGTGAGCAACCGCCGAGTGCTCGAGCCGATTGAAGCGCATATCGCGATCATCGCGGGCACCGCACTCGCGGTGCTCGCCTTCCTTGCCTTCACGTATCCCCGCGGCATCGCCTTTCCGCTCGCGACGATCGCCGTCTGGATGGCGGTCGCGCTTCTGTTCCGGGGCTTCACGCTGCTCCGCGCTCGAACGCGACAAACACGCGAACGCGTTCGGCTGCGGGAGACCGCGTCCATCCACAATCCGCCGGTACGGCACAAAGGCCCGGAACACCGGGCCTGAACGATCCACAGCACAGCGGCTGCGATCCTGTCATAAGGATTCGCGCGCCGGTATCGGCCTTGCTGCTTCCACTTACGTGATGGTGGTCACATCGGTTGCCGCCCTAATTGTTTCCCCATTCAACGTCGTCGGGACGTAAGGACGTGGAGGTTGTGCAACGTACCGTGATCCGTCACCAGATGCCGTGACTTCACCGTGGCGTCGTCGCCACAGGAACCGAATGGAACAGGAAGGCCATCATGTCTCGCACCAGCAACGGAACAGGAAACGCGGCGCCCGTCCTCGGAATGGCGACGCTGATCGTTGTCCTCGGAGTGGGATGGTCGTGCGCGCCACGCGACACCGCGCCGGCGACGGACGCGGCCGATGCGTCTGCTGCGCCGAGCGCGCAGGAGTTGCCGGTCAAGACGACCGGACAGACGCGGGCCGACGCCGGACTGACGCGGACCGAAAAGGATCTCATCGGGGAAAAGCAGATTCCGGCGGATGCCTACTACGGCGTGCAGACAGCCCGGGCGCTCGAGAATTTCCAGATCTCTGGCATTCCAATCAACCACTACCCCGGGTTCGTCGAAGCGTGGGCCATCGTGAAGCTGGCGGCGGCGCAGGCGAACACCGACGTTGGTGCGATGAAAAAGGAAAAGCTGGCGGCCATCGAGCAGGCGACGCAGGCCGTACGTAACGGCGAGTACCACGATCAGTTTCTCGTCGATTGGTACCAGGGGGGCGCCGGCACGTCCACCAACATGAACGCCAACGAAGTGCTGGCCAACATCGCCCTGGAGAAGACCGGGCACCAGAAGGGCGAGTACTCGATCGTCGAGCCGCATGACGACTTGAACATGTCGCAATCGACGAACGATTCGTACCCCACGGCCATCAAAGTGGCCCTCGTCCTGCGCAACGACAAGTTGGTCGCAGAACTTCAGATGCTGGCGGACTCGTTTCGCGCGAAAGGCAACGAGTACATCAACCTGCTGAAGATGGGACGCACCGAGCTTCAGGATGCCGTGCCGATGACGCTCGGACAGGAATTCCACGCCTTCGCGGCGTCATTGGGCAGTGAGATCGCGGTACTTCGAGACGCCGAGAAGCAGCTCTACGCCGTCAACATGGGCGCCACGGCCATCGGGACCGGGATCAACGCGCCCAAGGGCTACGCCGAGAAGTGCGCCAGGCGTCTCGCCACCCTGACGGGCAAACCATTCGTGCCGGCGTCGGACATGCTGGCGGCTACCTGGGACCAGCAGGGCTTCGTGGCCTATTCCGCGGCGCTGAACAGCGTGGCGGTGAAGCTGTCGAAGATTGCCAGCGACTTGATCCTGCTCACCTCGGGTCCGCGTGCCGGCCTTGCCGAGATCAACCTGCCGGCGCTGCAACCTGGCTCGTCGATCATGCCGGGCAAAGTGAATCCGGTGATTCCCGAACTCGTCAATCTCGTCGCCTTCCGGGTGATGGGCAACAACTACACCGTTGTGCTGGCGGCGCATTCGGGGCAGCTGCAGCTCAACGCCTACGAGCCTGTCGAAGGCCTGACCATGATGGAATCGCAGCACCTGCTTTACAACACCTCCCGAGTCTTTCGAACGAAATGCGTGGATGGGATCACCGTCAACCAGAAGGTGCTGACTCACTACATGGACACCACGGTGGGCATCGTGACCGCGCTCAATCCGGTGCTCGGATACGAGAAGACATCGGAGCTGGCCGCGGAAGCCTACAAGAGCGGGAAGGGCGTGCTCGAAATCATCCGGGAGCAGCACCTGCTGACCGAGCAGCAGATTGGTGACGTGCTCGACCCCGCAAAACTGACGAACCTCGACCGCAGCGCGCACGGCGACAAGAACGCGTCCCTCAAGAAAACGAAGTAGGAGGTCATGATGACTTGGTCTTCAAAGACTCGGGTTGCGATCGCGATCGTCGGACTGATGGCCATTGCGCAGCCCACCGCGGCAGAAAACGGGAAGCCGAACATCGTCATCCTCGCGACTGGCGGCACGATCGCGGGCGCGGCTGCAACCGGCACGCAGTCCGGTTACCAGTCCGGCGCCGTCACCATCGATGCGATGGTCGCGGGCGTTCCTGGACTCAAGGACCTCGCCAACATCAAAGGCGAGCAGATCTCGAACGTCGGCTCGCAGGATATGAGCTTCGAGATCATGCGCAAGCTCGCGACCCGGATCAACGAGCTC
>Ga0111538_10007747_pt1 | contig 14455 bp, 9 predicted proteins | sample SoiMethybrSBSTD1_FD_79669 | JGI IMG/M metagenome (GOLD analysis project Ga0111538, IMG submission 79669) | Bulk soil microbial communities from a Populus tree surrounding site in Tennessee, USA - Soil MetaG P. TD hybrid SBSTD1 (version 2)... | ecosystem: Environmental > Terrestrial > Soil > Tree... | reverse complement strand
CAGGCGCTCGGCCTCCGGGGCGAGCGCGCGGGTGCTGCTCGATCGACTCGATCGCGCCGCGGAACAGGATCGCGCGGCGATCGCGATCGCCCTGGCCGGCGCTTTTGCCCGCACTCGTGATCCCGCCGATCTGGCGCGCGGTGAACGCCTGCTGCTCGCCAGCCGCGAGGGGGAGCGCGACGCGCTGATCGAGGCGCTGGGTCGCTCGGCGCTCGCCGTGGAGCGGCTGCGCAGCTTCGCAGAATCCAGCGGATCGCTCGCGGATCGCGCCAAAGTCGCGGAAGCGCTCGGCGCGCATCCAAGCGGCGTCGCCGCCCTGCGCCGCATGAGCGCGGACAGCGACACTTCCGTGCGCGCCAACGCCGTCTGGGCGCTCGGCGGCAGCGCGGGTTCGAGCGAGGTAACACTCCTGGTTACGGCCCTGCGCGACCGCGACGTGGCCGTGGCCGGAAACGCCGCGGCGGCGCTGGGACGGATCGCCGCCCGCACCCGGACCAACGTCGCGGCCCCTTTGTGCAGCGCGCTCGGCGATTCGCGCAGCTACGTGCGGGCCAACGCGCTCGCCGCGCTGCGTGTGGCAAAGCAGCGCTGCACCCGGGACGAGGAGCGGACCCTGCTGTTTCGCGATCGCTCCGAGGTCGTGCGCAGAAAGGCCGCCGAGCTTTTGGTGGCGGTGCCGGCCAGCTCTCAACCCGCTGATCGCGCCGCACTGACCCGCTGCATCGAGGAGGACCCGAGCGGTGCTGTGGCTGCCGCGTGCTCGGAGTCGGCGCAAAGCCTCGAAAGCGGCACCGAGCCGGTCAGTGTGTTCGTGATTCCGACCGGCGAAAGCGCACCGCAGCCGCGCGCACCGTTCGCGCTCGTGCTCGCCAACGGCTTGATGCGCCTCGGCGTCAGCGACCGCCGCGGCAGCGTCTTCGAACCCGCCGCGCCCCGCGGCTACGTTTCTCTCGCTGTCCCCGCGCCGTTAGCGCGCTGATCTGCAAGCACCCGGGACGACTCGCGGGGTCCTGGCACGCCTGCGGCGCGCACCTCCGTAGCGCCAGCTGCGCTGGCGCAGACTCCGTCGGTTTCGGCGGGGGTGGGCGGGCGGGATATTACTTGGACGCGCACTTCATGTGACACATGAGGTCACCGGGTGCGCACCCGCAGGCGCTCTTCGCAGCTGCCGGCTTCTTCGCGGGCGCCGAGCTCTCGGACGAAGACGACTTGCTGCTGCTGCTCTCCGAAGACGACGACTTCTTGCTGCTGCTCCCGCCGCTCGACGGGCGGGCTCGATAGCTTCCGCCGCCGCCCTTCGCAGCGACCTTGGGCTTGTCCTTGTCGTCGCCCTCGGCGGTGCCGGTTGCGGGAGGCTTGGCCGTTTCGGCAGCCTCCGGCGTCGGCGCGGGCGAGGGCGTGGGCGTCGGCGTCGGAGCCGCCATCGCTGCCGGCGTGGCTTCAGGCGGGGGCTGAGGCGTCGGTCTGAGGATGAACGCGATTGCGATCACGACGGCAGCGATCGCAATGCCGGCGCCGATGAAGAGCCCGGTGCGGTTCTTCGGCTGCGGCATCATCAACGGTGAGGCCTGCGCTTCGACGCCGCTTCCGAGCGGCGCGAGCCCGAGCGGTGCCACGCCGAGCGGCGGGGCGCCGAGGATCTGTGCCGGCGCGTCGTAAGCCGGCGTCGCGGCAGCTGCCGTGAGCGCCTTGAGATCGATCAAGCCCGAGTCGTCGTCGTCCTTGCTGCTGGCTTTGCTCGCGCTGACCGAGCTCGACAGCGCGCCCATGCTGGCTGCCGCCGGGGCCGGCGCCGGCTTGGCTGCGGCGGTGAGCGCGCTCAGCGAGAACAACACGCTCGATTCGTTGCGAGCTCCGGTTGCACCCGCCGCCGCCGCCATCTGATGGCCTTGCGGCTCGGGCGCGCTGGTCGTCACGTCCTCTTCGCTGCCGGCGCTCTCGAAGCCGCCGAACAGGTCTCCGGCTGGCGCGCCGCGACCGCCGCTTCGCGCGGCGGCGCGCGCAACCGACGCATCCGACTGGCGCGGCTGATCCCACGGAGGCGCGCTCTGGCGGCCGCCTGGACGAGAGCCGGGTGCGCTCGGGCGCGACGCGGCGCTGTGCAGCGCTTCGACGATCTGCGGCACTTCACCGAGCGCCGTCCAATCAGCCATCCCGTCGGCCCAGACGAACGTCTCGGCCGTGACCTGACCCGTGTTGTACGCCGCGACGATCTCCGAAAGCTGCATAGTGCGCTGATCGTTGTCGCCGAAGTCGACGGAGTACTCGCCGCCGCCGCCGGGCGTGTCTTGCGCCGGAGCCGCTGGGCTCGTTTCGATCATGCCGGCTTCAGCCGCGTACACGTTCGGCGGACTCGTCTTGCCGTCGATCACGATCGTGGTTCCGCACTTCCGGCAGCGAATCTTGGCAAGCCGGTCGTGGACCTTTTCGTCTGCGATGGAATACTTGGCCGCGCAGGCAGGGCACGAGATCTTCACTCTAGGCCTTTCGATACGCTTCCGCCGTTGGAACGGGCAAAAGGTCTGGGGTAGCTTTTTTCAGGCATTACCAAGTGTTATCGAGAGGTACGTCCGGCATCGGCATTCGGCTTACCGAGTGTCGAACGAGATCCTTTTAGCATTTGGTCATCTCGTGACACCACCCTGAGGCGAACGAACCCCAGAGCTGCCCGGGCCGGCAAGCATAGCATGGGGGAGAGCCGCTGCTCGGTTTGAGACGCGCGCCGTTAGTCCTGGAAAATTGCAATATTTTCCTCGTTATCGGTTGGGGCCGTTCTCTCGTTGTCGGTTTGGGCCCCAGCCCCAACCGGCCCCTTGTCGCGCTGTCGCCTGAAGCGCCCATAAGCATCAGACGCCCTGGAGGCCGGCGAGCTTGGCAGGGACGGCTAGACTCGCCCCGGCCTTGTCTCACCCTGAACCGCCCGAGCCCGCCGCGCTGATCGCGCTGATCGGCTTCATGGACCTGACGTCGCTCACGGGTTCCGAATCGGCCGAGGAGGCCCGCGCGCTCTGTCGAAAGGCGATCCACCCCGAGCCGGGGGATCCGCGCGTGCCGAGCGTTGCCGCGGTCTGCGTCTATCCGGCGCTGGTTCCAGAGTGCAAGCGCGAGCTCGCCGGCTCACGGGTCAAGGTGGCCAGCGTGGCGGCTGCCTTCCCGACTGGTCGCGCGAGCCTAGCGGCGAAGCTCGAGGAAGTGCGTGCCGCGCTCGAGGCGGGCGCCGACGAAATCGACGTCGTGATCGACCACACCGCGTTTTTGGCCGGAGAGAGCGCCCGCGTGTCCGAGGAGATCGTCGCGATAAAGGCCGGCGTCGGCACCAAGCCGCTCAAGGTGATCCTCGAGACCGGCCGGCTCGCTTCGCAAGCGCGCGTGCGCGAGGCGAGCGAGCTCGCGCTCCGGGCCGGCGCCGATTTTCTCAAGACGTCGACCGGCAAGATCGAGCCCGGCGCAACGCTCGAAGCCACCTCGATCATGCTCGAGGCGATCGCTGCCCACCGCGCGGCGACCGGCGCCAGGGTCGGGATCAAACCGGCGGGTGGGATCCGCACCGCGCGTCAGGCGCTGGACTACGCACGTCTGCTCGAAACGATGCTCGGCAAGGAGTGGCTGACGCCGTCACTGTTTCGGCTCGGCGCGAGCGCTCTGCTCGACGACGTCCTGAAAGAGCTCAGTCGCCCATCGCGAACAGCGCCAGATCGATCGCGTCCAGCCGATCGCTGAGCTCCTGGTTCGTCCCGCCGTCGCGGTGCAGCGCCAGCTGGAGCTCGCGCTTTGCTCCGCGCAGGTCGCCGCGGTTGATCAGGTCGTCGGCCTTCTGAGCGTGCAGGCGAGCGGCCGCGGTCTTGCACAGCTCGTCGAGCGATTTCGCGTTGACCTGGCCCGGCCGCTTCAGGACTTCGCTTGTCTCGAGCCTGACCTGTCCCTTGGCGACGGCGAGGTCGTACTTCTGGCGCAGCTCGGGATGGGTCAGCACGCGATAGGCTTCGGCGCCGCGCTGAAAAACGCGGCGCACCTGGCGCAGCGTTTCCGGGTCGGCTCCGAGGTGCGAATCGGGGTGAAAGGCGAGGGCGAACTCGTGAAACGCCTGCTTGATCGACGCATCGCCGGCGATCTCGAGCACTCCCAGCACTTCGTAGTAGGTCGAATCGTCGAGCACCTCGTCCCACTGGCGAATCAGCTCGCGCGTCGCCGGTTCCCGATCCTCCTCCGCCATCGGCTAACCGACGTAGTGGGATTGCTGTCGCGCCATCATTTGCTCGACGTGCGCCGCTTCAGGTGCGCCGACGAGCCGCACGCGCGCGCTGGTCGCGCGGCCGCTCGCCACGTCGCGCGCGCTCACGTTGAGAATGCCGTCGCTGTCCAGCGCGAAGCTCACCTTGATCTGCACGCTACCGCGCGGTGCCGGGCGCAGACCGTCGAGCTCGAGCTCGCCGAGCAAGGTATTTTCCCGGAACTTGCCCGACTCACCCTGGCTCACGCGCACGCGCACGCTGGTCTGGTTGTCGACCGCGGTCACGAAGTCCCGCGTACGTTCGCACGGGACCGGCGTATTGCGTTGGATGATCGTGTCGCAGAAACCGTTGACGGTTTCGACCGTGAGACTCAGCGGCGTGACGTCGACCAGGAGCGGCGCGCTCGGGACCACGAGCGGCTGAGTGCCGAACGTGCTCGGCGCGGGAGCGACCGGTTGAAACGGCGTAGTCTGAGCGAGCGGCGGCGGCGGCGCGGGCGGACGTTCCCAGGGAGCGGGGGCCGGCGCCGCGGCAGGCGCACCCCAGGGCGGAGGCGGTGGGACAGGCGCAGGTACCGCCGGCATCGGAGCGGTGCGCGGCGCGCTCGCCACGGCTGCCGGCGGTTGCGGTATCGGCCCGGTGATCGGCGTGAAAGAGGCGGGTGGGGCATCCCAGAGCTCGGCCGCCGCCGCGGCGCTGGTCGCGGCGGCCAGCGGCGCAGTGGCAGATGGTGAGCTCATGCCCGCGCGTGGCATTGCCTCAGCGGCATCCGGGACGTCGGGCACCGGCAGCTCGAGCTCGGCATCGTCGACGGCGGGGACGTTGCGCCGGACGACCGTGATGTCGTCGACCGCCATCGCCCCGATCGGCGGAGCCAGCGCCTCGACGCGTTCGGTCAGATCCGGTTCGATGTCGTCGTCCTGAACGACGTAAGCGCTGACGCTTTCCTCGGTAAGCGCCTTCTGCACTTCCGCCGGGTCGAGCACCAGCGTGCCCGCCTTGTTCCGCTGCGGCGGAGGCGGCGGCGCCAACACGTCGGGCAAGCTGCCCAACCGACCGCGAGCGAGCCCGGTCTCGGTCGGCTCGTCGTCTTCCGCGCGAGGCGGCGGTGCTGCCGCGCGTCCGGCCGGCGTAGCAGCGGGCATCACCAGCGGCAGCTTGCCGTACTTCTCGGCGATCTGCGCCGGACTGAGCTGCGCGACGTCCGGCTTTCCCCCGGTGGGTGCCGCGATGTCTCCGGCAGCGGCGCGGGCGCGCGCTGCCGCGTCCTGAGCACTGAGCAACGTCGCGGCCGGTGGCGACACAGGCGCTGCGGTGGTGCGCGCAGGCGCGGGCGGCGGCAAAGGCTCGCCCGGCGGACCGATACCCGATCCGGTCTTCACGCGAACGCGCGCGACGGCGACCGGACCGACCGGCGGTGGCGGCACGCCGAGGCCTTGACCCGTCGTCTGCCGTTTGCGTCCTGGTTGATCCGCGGTGACGGGCACGCGTTCCGTCGGCAGCCCGCCCGGAGGCTGAACGATCACCGCCCCCGGTCGCGTAGGCGCCACCGCGTCGAGCCGCGAGTTTGGACCCTGGAGACCGGGCGAGGTGGGCATGCGCTCGCGGCTGAACGGCTGCGTGCTCGGTCCGAACGGATTGGTGTCGAAGCGCGGCCGTCCCGCGGCCGGAACGTCGAAGGGATTGGTGTCGAGCCGCGGCCGTGGCGGAGCTTCGGAGCCTTGCTCGCGGGCCGCGGGTTTGGGTGGCGGCGGCACGTTGGCACGCCGGCGCTCGGCTCCGCTCAACGCGCTGGCCTGGATCGCCGCGCCGATCGCGACCACTTCGTCAGGACTGATATGACCGAGCGCCGGGCGCTTGAAGAACTCTTCGACGCGCTTTTTCACCAGCGGGATGCGCGTCGAGCCACCCACGAGCAGCACCTGGTCGAAATCGCCCGGCTGGAGTCGCGCGATCCCGAGCGCCTCGCGGCAGACATCGAACGTGCGATCGACGATCGGTCCCACCAGCCGCTCGAGCTCGGCGCGAGTGATCGAGAAATCGAGATCGAGCGAGCGGCCGCCGGCGCCGTGCGCGACTTCGCTGATCCGCGTGCGGGCCTGATTCTCGACCGATAGCTGGACCTTCACCGTCTCCGCAGCGGCCCGCAAGCGCTCGAGACCCAGCGGGTCGGTGCGGGCGTCGTAGCGGTGAACCGCCAGAAACTCGTCGGCCATCTTGTCGGCGATCGCCTGGTCGATGTCGTCGCCGCCCAGGAAAGTGTTCCCGGCCGTCGCCAGCACCTCGAACACGTTGTCCGATAGATCGAGCAGGGTGACGTCGAACGTGCCGCCGCCGAAGTCGTAGACCGCCAGGCGCTCGGTCGTGCTCTTGCCGTAGCCGTAGGCGAGCGCGGCGGCCGTCGGCTCGTTGAGGATGCGCAGGACCTCGAGCCCCGCGACGCGCCCGGCCACTTTGGTCGCCGCGCGCTGCAGGTCGTTGAAGTTCGCGGGCACCGTGATCACGGCGCGCTCGACCGTAGTGCCGAGCGCGGCTTCGGCCACGGCCTTGGCCTTGCGCAGCACGAAAGCGCTGATCTCGGGCAGCGTGTAGGTCTCGCCGCGTGCGACGACCAGAGCGGCCTGGCCGGGGCCCTCGCGCATCTCGAACGGGAAGCGCGAGCGCGCCCGCCGAACTTCTTCGGAGTCCCAGCTGCGACCGATCAGGCGCTTGATCGAGTAAATCGTGTTTTTCGCGTCCTGGAGCCGGCGCTCCTTGGCGCCGCGGCCGACCAGCACGTTGCCCCCGGGGTGGAAGCTGACCACCGACGGAATCAGCCGCTCGCCGGCCTCGTCCGGCAGCGCGGCGGCGTGGCCGTCCTTGACGACGCCGACCACGGTGTTGGTCGTTCCCAGATCGATGCCTACGACGGGCGTCATGCGAAAAAGGCGGCGAACATTATACCGAGCCGGGTCGATCGCGCAGAAGTTCCGACCTCGGTGTTTCGCGCGTTTCGAGCTCGGCGACGACGCGATCGAACCAGCGGTTCACCTGGCCTCGGAACGGCCACATCCAGCCATAGTCTCCGCCCGTGAAGCGGCTCACGATTTTTTCGCGCAGCTCGGTCGCGCGGAGCGCCTGCACGCCCCTGAGCTCCGCCGTGGCGCGCAGCGTCTCCGTGTAGGCCTCCCATTCGAGTCGAGCCCGGCCATATGCGAGCCCAAGCGGAAAGAACGGAACGAGATAGAGGAAGGTCATGAGTGCCATCCCGAGCCGTCGGCGCTGCCGCAGGTGAATCCGCTCGTGGCGCAGCAAGATCGCGCGATCGATATCGCTCGCCGTCTGCCAGGACTCCGGAACGTAAAGAGTATTGCCGATCACCGTATGGTAGTGCGTGAGGTATTGGCGCTGGCTGCCAAACGTCAGGATTTTGAGCAGCACGTCGATCAGTCGCGAGAAGCGGCTCCCAGCCTTGTCGACGATGCGAAAGGCAGGGAATTCCGCGGTTATCTCGCGGATCAGCTGCTCGGATAGCTCCAACGGTGTCGTTCACGATATCGAAGCTCTCTTTCGAACCAAAATCATCAAGAATTCGTCATTCCTTTCCACCTGATGGATTGCGATACTTCGAGGGCCTCGCGAAGCTGTTCTGCCTCACTGAAGGACGTCGCCGGGGCGCAGAACCCGCCCGTTCAGCAGATCTACGACGTCGAGCGCCTTCCGGCCTTCGATTTGGGCTCGCAGGATCGAAAGCGCGCCGCGCCCCGTCGCGACGCGCGCCTCGCCGCTCGCCGAAAGGTCGACGCCGCCGGGCGAGAGATCGAGCGTGATCTCGAGCGGGCGCGCTTTCAGGATCTTGAGCGCTTTGCCGCGGACGCTCGTATGCGCTCCTGGGCGTGGAGCCATGGCGCGGACGGTGCGGTCGAGCTCGACAGCCGAGCGCGACCAATCGAGCCGGGCGTGCTCGCGCTCGATTGGCGGCGCGTAGCTCGCGCCTGCGTCGTCCTGGGGCAAAGCGTCGAGCTCCCCGTGAACCGCGCGGGGGAGGTCCTCGCGAACCACGAGCGCCGCCAGCTCGGCGAGCCGCTCGGTGAGCTCGCCTGCGGTTTCCTCGGCGCGGATGGCCATGCGCCGCGTCGTGAAAACCGGACCGGTATCGAGCCCGGTATCCATCTGCATCAGCGAGATCCCGGTTTCGGCGTCCCCTCCTAGCAACGCCCATTGAATCGGGGCGGCTCCGCGGTATTTCGGAAGCAACGACGCGTGCAGGTTGATGCAGCCGCGGCGTGGTGCTCTGAGCACCGGTTCGGGCAGGATGCGACCGTACGCCAGCACGACGGCGACATCCGCCTCGCGCTCGGCGAGCCACTCATGGAGGTTTCCCGTCTTCACTTTCACTGGTTGGTGCACCAAAAGGCCGAGCTCTCGCGCCGCTCGCTTGACGGCGGGTTCGTGGATCTCGAGGCCGCGCCCCGCCGGCCGATCGGGCTGGCATACGACGCCGACGACCTCGCTGGTTTCAGCGAGCGCCCGCAAAGCCGGGACCGCAATCTCGGGGGTGCCGAAGAAAACGCTGCGAAAAGCTCGCGTCACCCGCGAAGGTTTAGCCTAGGATCGGAAAGTCAGGGGGGCTTCAGCCCACCGCGCGCCGGCCGTTGACCAAGATGTGGGTGTCACGACTACGCCGGATCTGCTCACCGGCTCGCTGTGGGTATACGGTCGCGCAAGTAGCATGCCACCGCTGGCAAGCTCGGATCGACGTGCTTAGCTTGACCATTGTGCTCGATCGTCGCATGACGCTGAAAAGCTCGGGCCCCGAGGTGACGCGATGAGTGAAAAGAAAAAGCCGCCCCCGCCCCCGCCGCAGCCGCCGCCGGCTGAGGACGAAATAAGGTTTGGGGACGAGCTGGCGGTGCTGCCGATCCGGAACGCAGTGTTGTTTCCGGGTGCAGTGGCGCCGTTCGACGTGGGCCGGGAGAAGTCGGTCGCCCTGGTGGAGGACGTGCACAATCTGCCGTCGCCGGTGATCGCAATCTTCGCTCAGCGCGATCCGTCGACCGACGACCCGGGGCCGGACGATCTTTATCCCGTCGGATGCGCGGCCCGCGTGCTCAAGGCGCTGAAGCACAGCTCCGGCAACTACTCGCTGATTTTGCAGGGTCTGACCCGGATCCGGCTCGAAGGAATGCTGCAGAGCGCGCCGTACCTCAAGGCCCGCATCACCCGCGTCGAGCAACCGACGAGCGAGGACGTCGAGGCCGAGGCGCTCGCGATGAGCCTGCGCGACGTCGCAAAGCAGGTTATCCAGCTGATGCCCGAGCTGCCGCGCGAAGCGGGCTCGCTGATCGACTCGATTCAGGCCCCCGGGGCGCTCGCCGACCTGGTTGCGGCAAACCTCGACGCTCCGGTCGAAGAAAAAGCCCAGCTGATCGAGACGCTCGAGGTCAAGGAACGGATCCGCAAGGTTTTGCGGTTGCTCACGCGCCAGCTCGAGATCCTCAAGATGCGCGAGCGCATCAACTCCCAGATCAAGGAGGAGATGGGGAAGAACCAGCGCGAGTACGTGCTCCGGCAGCAGCTCAAGGCGATCAAGGAGGAGCTCGGAGAAGACGACGGCGATCAGGGCGACCTCGACGGGCTCGAGGAGCGCATCGCCAAGGCGAACCTTCCGACCGAGGCCGACAACGTCGCCAAGAAGCAGCTGAAGCGGCTGCGTTCGATGCAGGTCGGCAGCGCCGAATACACCGTCGTGCGGACCTACCTCGACTGGATCCTCGATCTGCCGTGGACGCAGTCGACCGAGGACAACCTCGACATCGCCGAGGTGCGCCGCGTCCTCGACGAGGACCACTACGGTCTCGACAAGGTCAAAAAGCGCATCGTCGAGTACCTGGCCGTCCGCAAGCTGAAGAAGGACAAGAAGGGTCCGATCCTTTGCTTGATCGGCCCGCCCGGCGTCGGCAAGACCTCGCTCGGAAAGAGCATCGCGCGTGCGCTCGGACGAAAATTCGTGCGCATCTCGCTCGGCGGCGTGCACGACGAGGCCGCGATTCGCGGCCACCGCCGTACCTACGTCGGCGCGCTGCCCGGACAGATCATCCAGGGCATGAAGAAGGCGAGCACGATCAACCCCGTGTTCATGATGGACGAGGTGGACAAGATCGGCCACGACTTCCGCGGCGATCCGAGCGCCGCGCTGCTCGAGGTGCTCGACCCGGAGCAGAACAACACCTTCGCCGACCACTACCTGGAGATTCCGTACGATCTATCGAACGTCATGTTCGTCGCCACGGCGAACATCGCGGATCCGATTCCGCCGCCGCTCCGCGACCGCATGGAGATCCTCGAGATCCCTGGCTACACGCGGCGCGAGAAGCTCGCGATCGCGCGCCAGCACTTGATTCCGAAGCAGCTCGAGGAGCACGGGCTCAAGTCCGAGCAGCTCCAGATCACCGACGAAGCCGTCGAGGAAATCATCGAGCACTACACACGTGAAGCCGGCGTTCGCTCGCTCGAGCGCACGATCGCCAGCGTGATCCGCGGCGTGGCGGTCAAGGTCGCCGAGGGCGAATCGAGCGCGCGCAGCATCCAGACCGAGGAGCAGCTGCGCGAGTTCTTGGGTCCGATCAAGTACACGAGCGAAGTCGCCGAGCGCACCGAGGAGACCGGCGTCGCGACGGGCCTCGCCTGGACCAGCGTCGGTGGCGAGATCCTGTTCATCGAGGCCACACGCATGTTCGGGACCGGCAAGCTCCAGCTCACCGGCCAGCTCGGCGAGGTGATGAAGGAGAGCGCCCACGCCGCGCTCAGCTACGTGCGCACCAACGCCGAGAAATACGGCATTCCCAAGGACTTCCTCGAGAAGAGCGACGTCCACATCCACATCCCGGCCGGCGCGATGCCGAAGGATGGCCCGAGTGCCGGAATCACGATGTTCACGGCGCTGGTGTCGTTGCTCACCGGGAGCCGCGTGCGGCACGACGTGGCGATGACCGGCGAGATCTCGCTGCGCGGGCGCGTGCTGCCGATCGGCGGCATCAAGGAGAAGACGCTCGCCGCCCACCGCGCCGGTATCAAGCGCGTGATCCTGCCGGAGCGCAACAAGGCCGACCTCGAAGAGGTGCCGAAGGAAGTGCGGGACGAGCTCGAATTCGTCCCCGTGCACAAGCTCGATGAAGTGCTCGAAGCAGCGCTCGAGCGAATGCCGGAGCCGTCGGCGGCGTACCTCGAGCAGGTCGCCCAGAAAGAAACCGCGACGCCTTCGCCGACCAACTAGGCGAAGCGCCAGCGGATCGAAGCCCTGCGCAAGCGCCAGAGCAGCCACGTCCTGAGTGGCTGCTCGAAGCGCTCGAACGACAGCACCGCGATCGGAACCAAGATCGCGTAAGCCTCGAGCACGTAAAGCGGCGCCTCGGGCCAGTCGCCGTCGATCCACGTGACCATCGCGTCGTAAATCGGGTGATGCAGGATGTAGAGGCCGTAGCTCGCTTCCCCGCAGCGCACGAGCCAGGGCAACGAGAGCAGGCGGGCGGGCAGGCCGCGGTGACACAGCCCCAGGACCAGGAGCGCCCACAGTGGCGCAAGCAGCCCGTTGTGGGTGAAGGGGAAGCTCCACCTGAGAAAAGGCAGCCCGTGCGCGGTCAACCACTCCAGGCCGCCGGTCAGGCAGATCGCCAGCGGAACCGCGCCGAGCAGCGTCAAAAGCGTTCCGTTGCGCTGTCGACCCGCTGCCCGATCGGCAGCCAGAAAGCGCGCGCACACGATTCCGAGCACGAATGACGGCAAGTGGAGCGGCGGCAGGTACCTCAGAAGATCGAGGTAGAAGGGTTCGGGCGATCCCGGGGCGGCTTGCGGCGGCCATCCATCGGGCCTGACGCGAACGTAGGCGTAAGCGAGCAGCTGTCCGAGAAACCACAACACGAGCGCGATCGCGAAGCCGTGGGAAAGGCGCAGCCGCGACAGCCGCACCACCAGCCACGGAAACAGGAGATACAGGAACGCCTCGACGGAAACCGTCCAGCCCGGTGAATTGCCGAGCCACACGTACGGCGGAATCCAGCCCTGGACCAGCAACGCCTGCGCGATCGCTCCGGCCACGTGATCGCGGCTCGCTCCGCCGGACTGCCAGACCTCGACCGCGAAGCGCAGCCCGAGCGCCACCAGGTAAATCGGCCAGATTCTGAGCCAGCGCGAGATCCAGAAGTCGCGCCGAGTGAGCGATCCCGATTCGAAGCGCTCACCGTACGTGTAGGTGAGGACGAAGCCGCTCAGCAGGAAGAACAGCGGCATCACCGAGTTCGTGTGCAAGAGCAGTCGCTGCACGACCCACGCACGCTCCGAGAACTTCTCGTCGTTGCTGAGCAGATGAAACCAGACGACGTAGGCGATCGCGAGGAAGCGCAAGCCGCTGAGCGCTTGCATGCGCCCGCGCGCGCTGCCGTGGTCGACGCCGTTCTGCAATAGACTCAGGACGCAGCGCCGTCGCTGGTCTCGGCGGATGCGTTGGTTTCCGGAGCCGGACGCGCGCGCGCCGGGAGCTGTCCCTGCCAGAGCCGGATCCCGCCCTTCATGCCCTGCACGTTGTCGAACACGCTCGCGTCCTTCGGCAGCTTGCCCTTCAACTCGCCGACGTTGCCGCCGCCGAGATACAGGTGGTCGTAGTTGAAGAGCGCGGCGATCTGAGCGATCGCTTGATGGACGCGCTTGGTCCAGCGCCTTGGTCCGATACGTTTGAGCTGCCGGTCGCTGAGCCGCTGCTCGTAGGTCTTGTTGCGCCGGAACGCGTGATGACCGAGCTCCAGGTTCGGGACCAGCCGGCCGTCGATGAACAGCGCCGAGCCGAGGCCGGTCCCCAGCGTCAGCACCAGCTCCACACCGTGATCACGCACGACGCCGTAGCCTTGCAAGTCTGCGTCGTTGAGCACCCGGACCGGACGTTTCAAGAGCTTGGTGAGCTTGGCGTCGATATCGACGTCGGCCCAGAGCTCGGTCCCCAGGTTTGGCGCGGTGCGCACGACGCCGTGCATCACGACGCCAGGAAAACCCACGGAAACCCGGTCAATCGGCGGAAGCGCGGCGACCATCTTCTCGATCAGCGCACAGACGGCGTCGGGGGTCGCCGGCTGCGGCGTGAGCTCCCTGATCCGGTCGGTGATTGCCGTACCCGCGCCGTCGACGACGATCATCTTGATCCCGGTGCCGCCGATGTCGATCGTGAGCGTGTGCGGCCGCGAATCGGCCTTGGGGCGGCGCGATTCGCTTTTCTCAGGGGTTTTGGTCTTCGAGCGTCGCTTGGGGCGCGTCATGGGCCTAGAAGCTATCGCGCCCCGCGGGTCCGCGGGAGGGTTATGAGGCAGGAAGCGTATCGGGGTTATTCGGGGTCGGGGCCCCGAATAGCAAACTAGGGAGCGGCGTTGCAGTTAAGTAGCGCGCGGCGGTATCGTAATGGAAGGCCGGGTTCCTTGCGCCTAGAGTCGATTCGAGCGGCGAGACCGAAGCCGGGCTCCTTGGCCCGGGCCGCTACGACTGCGAGCGGCGAGCGCCGGTTCTGGCGCTGGACGCGGAATCTGGCGGTCTTCGTCGTCGCTGGCGCGGCGGCGGGCTCCGCAGCGGCGCCTTCCTCCGGGCGGCTATTGAGCTCCGGGCCGCAGCTTTCGGCGTCGCTCGCGCTCGGGCCGATGACCAGCGCTCCGAGTGAAGGCAACGCGGAGCAATGCCGGCGCCGCATCGAACGCGTCAAGCGCGAGCCGGCGCTGGAGGGCGCGCCGGGCCTCGAGAGCCACCGCGCCGATTTGCTCTGGCGGGCGAAGGCCGATCCCGTGCTGTTCCTGCGCACGCCGCGAGAAACGCAGCCGGAGACGATCGAGATGCGAGCCTTTCGCTTCGCGCTCGGCCAAGGGCCGGGAGTCGGCTACGCGTTTTCGCGTGCGTATCGGCAAATCTATCGCCGGCCCGAGCTGGCGCGCGCCGTCCTGTTGCGCGAGGGCTACCTGTACGCCGAGTCGCCCGAGCTCGGCTCCGTGCTTGCGCGCGCCGTCGAGCTGAACCATCTGTTTCAGGAGCCCGAGCTCGTGATCGAACGCGGTGCCGAGCGCCTGACCGCGGTTCGCGGAGAGCACTTCTACGAGTATGCCGACGGGCCGGAGCGCGGCCGTCGAGCGACGCTATTGCTGTTCGATCGCGTGCGCGTAGCGGGCGCACCGGCCGCGGCGCCGCTTCACGTCAGCCTGCGCAAGGTGGCTCTG
>Ga0111538_10007746_pt1 | contig 14457 bp, 11 predicted proteins | sample SoiMethybrSBSTD1_FD_79669 | JGI IMG/M metagenome (GOLD analysis project Ga0111538, IMG submission 79669) | Bulk soil microbial communities from a Populus tree surrounding site in Tennessee, USA - Soil MetaG P. TD hybrid SBSTD1 (version 2)... | ecosystem: Environmental > Terrestrial > Soil >... | reverse complement strand
GCTCGGGGTCGAGCACTTCGAGCAGCGCTGACGCCGGATCTCCGCGGAAATCGTTCCCCAGCTTGTCGCTCTCGTCGAGGATGAACACCGGGTTCTTCGATTCGGCGCGCCGCAGTCCCTGGATGATCTGTCCCGGCAGGGCACCGATATACGTGCGGCGATGACCGCGGATCTCGGCTTCGTCGCGCATGCCGCCGAGCGAGACGCGCACGAACTTGCGACCGAGCGACTGCGCGATCGACCGCGCCAGCGATGTCTTGCCAACTCCCGGGGGGCCGACAAAGCAGACGATCGGTCCCTTCAACTCCGGATTGAGCTTGCGCACGGCCAGGTATTCGAGAATGCGATCCTTCGGCTTCTCCAGCCCGGAGTGATCGGCGTCGAGAACCTGCTTCGTCTTCAGCAGATCGATGACCTCGTCGGTTCGCTTCTGCCAGGGCAGGGTCACCAGCCAATCGAGATACGTCCGCGAGACGGTGTACTCCGCTGCGGCGACCGGCATCTTCGCGAGCCGATCGAGCTCGCGCATCGCCTCTTTCTTCACCGCCTCCGGCATGCCGGCGGCCTCGATCTTCTCGTGGAGCTCTTCGATCTCCTTGGTCTGATCGTCGCCCTCGCCCAGCTCCTTCTGGATCGCCTTGAGCTGCTCGCGCAGGAAGTACTCGCGCTGGTTCTTGCCGACCTCGGACTGCACCTGCGACTGAATCTTGGACCCGAGCTCGAGCACCTCGAGCTCCTTGATCAGGATCCGATTGAGCGCGTCCATGCGCGCACGCACGTCGAGCGTCTCGAGCACTTCCTGTTTGACCGGAGTGGCAATCGTCGTGAGGCTCGACGCGATGAAGTCGGCGAGCCGCCCTGGCTCCGTGATGTTCGACGCGAGCGTCTGCAGATCGTCGGACAGCAGCGGTGACAGCGAGACGACCTGCTGGAAGTTCGTCTTGATATTGCGCAGCAGCGCGTCGATCTCGAGCCGATCGTCTTCGTTGAACGCCTCGGCCGCCGGCGTCACACGGGCGCGCAGATAGGGGCGCGTTTCGGTCACGCGCTCGAGTGTCAGGCGCGTCAGCCCCTGCACGATCAGGCGCAGGCTGCCGTCGGGCAGTTTGAACATCTTGTGGATGTGACTCGCGGTTCCGACGGCGTACAGGTCGTCCTGCTGCGGCTCCTCCACCGACGCATCACGCTGCGTGAAGACGCCAATCAGCTTGCCCCCCGAGATGGCTTCATCAATCAGGCGGACGGAGCTCTCGCGCGCGACCGCCAGCGGCATGAACGAGTTGGGAAACAACACCGTGTCGCGCAGCGGAAGGATCGGCAGCTCGTCGGGCAGCTGCAGCGGCCGTTCGCCGGTCGAGAGCTCTTCGAGGTCCAGAGTGTCGTCGCGTTCGGCCATGGTGCGGATGTTCTCCTACTTTGGTGAGACGCGAAAGGACGAAAAAAAATCCCAAGCCCCCACGGGGACTTGGGATTCGGGTCTTGAGTGGCGGTTCGGGCTGCCGCGTTTAGTTGGACATGTCGAAGAAGAGCGCCGAGGAACCGCGCTTCTGCGCCATGACGCGCTCGCGCTGCTCCGCCGTTTCACGTTCCTCCTCGCAGTCCTTGCAGCGCACCGCGAACGGCAGCGCGCGCAAGCGCGCTTCCGAGATTTCGTCGCCGCACTCGAAGCAGTTGCCGTAGGTCCCTTCCTCGAGCCGTCGAAGCGCCGCGTCGACCTTGTTGAGCGTCTCCGACTTCATCTGGATGAGCGCGATCTCGATGTCCTCCTGGATATCGACCTCGGAGCTCTCGCCCTGATCCAGCACGTCGCGGTCCTTGCCTTCCGAAGCGCGCACGTCGCGGATTTTGCCCTGCACTGCGTTCATCAACTCGCGGCGGCGGGTCTCGAGCATCTTCCTGAGCTCGTTATAGCGGCTCGATTTTGCCGCTGCCTTTGTCTTTGTCGTCGTCGCCATGATGCCTGCCGCTCCCTTCACATCGCCTGTATGCCAGGCGTGTCTATGATGGCGCCCCCTAATGCAACTCGGATGCCGGACGTGCCTGTTTGGGAAGTTTGCCGGACGTGCCGAAGTGCGTTCAGGGGGCCGAGATGCGTCCTGGAACAGATAATTGGCTCCAAGTCGCTGTATTTGTTGTAATTATGCCGTCTGACCGTATTCCATTTTCCGAATCCATGGCTTTAGACGCCGGAGAAGCGTCGAGGGTTCGGGGGTGGAAATGACCAGTTTGGAGGACAGAGGCAAGTGTGCGTGGCGTGACTCGCCAGCCTCACTCGAGGTTAGTAGGGAACGGCAGGACGACACTGCGACGTTCCGCCGGAGACGGGGTGAATTCGTCGATCAGGCGTGTAAATCTTGGCGCATAGACGACTTCGTACGTGGTGGCGCCGTCTGGAAACAGGGTCAGGATGCGTTCGCGAACGCTTTCGACGAGCAGCTCGGCTTCAGCACGAGACATTCTCGACTGCATGATGAGACTTGTCGATATATCGACAAGTTGTCGAACTTTCCGCACTCGACGCGTCTCATCCGCCAGCTGCTCAGGTGTCGCCACATTTTCTACCCCGTTTTTGTGCGGCCCTGACATCCCGTTGCTACTGAATGAAGCGACTGCCGACAGATCCGTTGGGAACGATTCCACGCGCCGCCAGCAGGTCACCACTGCGTCGGCTTCCCGTCCTCAACCACTTCTCGTACAGTCGGAGCAGGTCGGAATTCGAGGTCAGCGAGCTGCGTTCGCTCACCTCGCTCAGAACATCGACAAAATCGGAGAACTTCTCGGACAGCTCGTCGAAGACGTCGCCGAACGTGTCACTCGACGCCTGTCGCGCCAGTGAGCCGTACGCCGAGCCCCCGAGCTGAATGTAATAGTCGACGTCGACGAGACCGCGATTCAAACTGTCGGCGAAGAAGCCGGAAATAAAGAGCGACAGATCGCCGACCCTGCGCAGGCCGTCACGCTGCGCGATGCCGGCAGCCTGCAACGCTTTGGCAAACGTCACGGCAAGTGGCTGGTCGTCGGCACCGGCGGAGCGATCGAGGTGGATGAAACCAGTGAGCATGTTCACGACGTAGAAGGACGTCAGCTCGCGCGCGGCAACCTTCTGGTGCTGCATGGCGCTTTCTACCAGCTCACGGAAATACTCGGTTGCCGACTCGCTCCGGACCAGGCGATCCGTCATGCGTCCTCCCGTCGACCGGTCGGGGCCGTTGCCCCGCGTCTATCGCGGGGTTGCAAAGCGTATTCCGCAGAAATGCGTTGATTTTCTGAGGAATTATAGAAGGTGTGCGAAGGTGAGATATGACTTGTCCCATTTGCCGCCAACGAAAGGCGCGTCGTCACTGCCCCGCACGCGGCGATGAGATCTGTTCGGTGTGCTGCGGAACGAAGCGGCTCGTCGAGATCGACTGTCCCGATGATTGCCCGCATCTGAGTGCGTCGCGTCAGCATCCTCCCGCGGTGACGATGCGCCAGCAGGAGCGAGATGTCGCGGCGCTCGTGCCGGCCATCCAGGACCTCACGGAGCGGCAGTATCAGCTGTTCGCGCTGTTCAACGCGCACATCGCGCGTCACACGCCCGAAGGATTCGTCCGACTCGTTGATGATGACGTCGCTGATGCCGCTGCGGCACTGGCGGCAACACTCGAGACCACGGCGCGCGGCGTGATCTATGAGCACGCGGCGCAGTCGCTGCCTGCGCAGCGGCTCGCGACCGAGCTCACGGCCCTGCTCGCGCAGATGCGCGAGCAGGGCGCGAAGATCTTCGACAGCGAGGCGGCCATCGCGCTGCGCGCCACCGAACGAGGCGCGCGCCAGACACGCACGCGTGCGGACGGCGGCGACGTCGCGTACCTGCAGTTGACGACGCGGCTGCTCAAGTTGAACCGGGCACGTCCCGAGGAAGCCGCAACGCCGTCGCGGCCGGGCAGTTCACTGATTCTGCCCTGATGGCCTGATATAATTCGGAGTTTGCGCGCCTTCAAAAGGATCTTCAATGGCAAAGCGATGTGAAGTCTGCGGTAAGGGTCCCGTGGTGGGCCGGACGGTTTCTCACGCCCACAACGTGGGACCGCGGCGGTTCGAGCCCAACCTGCAGACGGTTCGAGCCCTGATCAACGGCGCCACCAAGCGAATTCGTGTCTGCACGCGCTGCCTGCGCTCCGGCAAGGTCACGAAAGCTGCCTGATTTGAGCGACGACGCGAGCGCGACGCGGACCGCGATCTCGGCGCCGGATGCGCCGAAAGCCATCGGCCCCTACTCACCAGCGATCCGTGCCGGCAATCTTCTTTTCGTCTCCGGCCAGATCCCGATCGACCCGGCAACGGGCGCGGTCGTGGACGGCGATGTCAGCAGTCAGACCGATCGTGTCATGCGAAACATCGGCGCGCTGCTCGAGGCCGCCGGCTGCGGCTTCGAACACGTCGTCCGCACGACCGTGTTTCTCGCCGATCTGAATGATTTCGTCGCGATGAACGAGGTCTACGGTCGCTTCGTCCTCGATCCGCCGCCGGCGCGGGCAACCGTGCAGGTCTCGCGGCTTCCGCGCGACGTGCGCGTCGAGATCGACGCGATAGCGGTGATCGAGTAATTCAAAAGGCAAAATATTACACGCGCGCGCTCCTCTCCACTCCAATCACGCCCTGGACGCCTTTGATCGATTTGATCACCTTTTCAAGGTGCTTCAAATCCTTGATCTCCACCGTCATCTCGATGCGCGCTGGTTGATCGTCGCCGGTCCGCGCTTCCATGTTCGTGATGTTGGTGTTGATGTCCGACACCTTCGCGCTGATCTCTGCGAGCATCCCCTTCCGGTCTTCGACCTGCATCGTCAGACGCACCGTATACGGCGCATGATCCACGCCGGTCGAATCCCATTCGACGTCGATGCGACGCTCGGGATCGAACATCAGGTTGATGACGTTCGGACAACTGGCCGAATGCACGGACACGCCCTTGCCGCGGGTGATGTAGCCGACGATGCGTTCGCCGCGGATCGGGTTGCAGCACTTCGCGCGGAACACCATCACATCGTCGGTGCCGCGCACCTTGATCTTGTCCGGTGCGCTGCCCGGTCGCAGCACGCGCTTGACGACCGACACGACCGCTGAATCGGGCGGCTTCTCCTTGAGCTCGGACGGCGGAACTGCCTTCTGAATGATCGTCCGCGCGGCCAGCTTGCCGTAGCCGATGTGGGCCAGCAGCTCTTCGGAGTTCTTGGCGCCGTATTCGGTCGCGAACCTCGCCAGGCCGTCGCTCTCGAGCAGCGTCGCCGGATTCAGTCCGAACCGTCGCGCCTCCTTGTCGAACAGACGTCGACCCAGCTCGATGCTGCGCGCCCGTTCCTCGCCCTGCAGGACGTGCTTGATCTTGCTTCGCGCGCGCGAGGTCGTGACAAACGCCAGCCAGTCGCGGCTTGGCTTGTGCCCTGTCTGCGTGAGGATCTCGACGATGTCGCCGTTCTGCAGCCGCGTCCGCAGCGGCACCATCTTTCCGTTGATGCGGCCACCCACACACTGATTGCCGACGTCGGTGTGAATGCTGTACGCGAAGTCGACGACAGTGGCGCCCCGCGGCAGCGACCGCACCTCGCCCTTCGGCGTGAAGATGTAGACCTCTTCGGGGTAGAGATCGATCTTCAGGTTCTGCAGGAACTCCTGCGGATCGCGAACCTCCTGCTGCACCTCGAGGAGCTGGCGCATCCACTGGAAGTAGCGCTCGTCGCGGTGATCGCCGATGCGCCCTTCCTTGTATTTCCAATGGGCGGCGATCCCTTCCTCGGCTCGCAGGTGCATCTCCTCGGTGCGGATCTGCACCTCGAACGGAAAGCCATGCTCGCTGATGACGGAGGTGTGGAGCGATTGATATCCGTTGGGCCGCGGCATCGCGATGAAATCCTTGATGCGGCCAGGAACCGGCGACCAGGTTTGATGGATGATGCCGAGCGCGCCGTAGCAGTCCTTCACCGATTGCGTGATGACGCGCAGCGCGGCGAAGTCGTAAACGCGCTCGAGGTCGATGTTCTGTCGTTTGAGTTTGAGGTGGATGCTGTAGAGGCGTTTGGTGCGGCCATCGATGCTCGTGACCGGGACCTGGGCTTCCTCGAGCTTGGCGCGAATCGTCCTGATCAGCCCGTCGACAACTCCGTCGACGGTCTTGCGTTTGGAGTCGACCTTCGCGCGCAGACCTTCGTATGCCTTCGGCTCGAGATACTTGAACGACAGTTCCTCGAGCTCGTTCTTCACCTTGCTCATGCCGAGCCGATTGGCGATCGGCGCGTAGATGTCGAGCGTTTCCTGCGCGATCTTGATGCGGCGCTCTTCCGGCAGATGGTGCAGCGTCCGCATGTTGTGCAGTCGGTCGGCGAGCTTGACGAGGATGACCCGGATGTCATCGACCATCGCCAGCAGCATCTTGCGGAAGTTCTCGGCCTGCCGCTCTTCCTTCGACGAGAACGGGATCGCCCCGATCTTGGTGACGCCCTCGACGATGTGCGCGACTTCGGACCCAAACAACTCGTCGATTCGTTCGGGCGTGGTCAAGGTGTCCTCGACCACGTCATGCAGCAGCCCTGCTGATACGGCCACGACGTCGAGCTTCATGTCGGCCAGCAGGTCAGCCACTTCGAGGGGGTGCACGAGGTAGGGTTCGCCCGAATGGCGTACCTGTCCCTTGTGCTCGAGCGCGGAAAACACATAGGCGCGCCGGAGCAGTTCCAGGTCGGCCTCGGGGCTGTACCCGCGGACCTTCTCGAGCAGGGTTTCGAAGCGAATCATGAAAAGCGGTGTCTAACTGAGACGCAGGTTCCGGGCGAAGCGGTACCGCCGAGATCTTCATGATAGCCGGACCCTTGACTGCCCGGAAAACCAGTCACTATACTGGCGCGCTTGCGGTGTTCTTGCGGGCCGGATCATCCGGTCGCACGGCCGGCGAGTCTCGCACTACGACAGCGTGTAAGGGGGATACGATGCGGAAGTTTTCGTCGGCGGCAGCCGCGCTGATTGCGACTGTCGTGCTCGCGGCGGGTGTTGCCGGCTGCAGCCAGGTGAACATGCTCAAGGCCAAGATGGCGTTCAAGGACGCTAACGCCTTGTATCAGGGTCAGGACTACAAGGCTGCCGCCGAAAAGTACGAGGAGGCGGTGACGCTCGATCCGAGTCTTGGCGACGCGTATTTCTTCCTCGGCAACAGCTACGACAACATGTATCGCCCCACCAAGCGCGGCGACGCAGCCAACGACGGGTACCTGACGAAGGCGATCGACTACTACAAGAAAGCGGCGGAATCAGCCAACGATCCCAAGATCAGGAAGCTGTCGCTCGAATATCTGGTCGCCGCCTACGGTCCGGACAAGCTGAACGACCCGACGCAATCCGAGCCGATTCTCCAGAAGATGATCGAGCTGGATCAGAAGGAGCCGAGCAACTACTTCGTGCTCGGGAAGATCTACGAGGACAACGGCGATTACGAGCGCGCCGAGCAGACCTACATGAAGGCCCGGGAGATGAAGCCGAACGATCCGGCGGTCTACATGACGTTGGCCGGCTTCTACAATCGCCAGGGCGAGTTCGACAAGACGATGGAAGCGCTGAAAGCGCGGGCCGAGCAGGAGCCGAACAATCCCGAGGCGTACTACACGATGGCGACGTTCTACTGGGAGAAGGCGTACCGTGACTTCACGACGCCGGAGCCGCAGAAGGTGCAGTACGTGCAGTCGGGGCTGCAGTCGGTGGACAAGGCGCTCCAGCTCAAGCCGGATTACTTCGAGGCGCTGACCTACAAGAATCTGCTCCTGCGCGTGCAGGCGAATCTCGAAAAGAACCCGCAGCGCCAGCAGCAACTCCTGCGCGAGGCGGATCAGTTCCGCGACAAGGCGCAGGAAATCCGCAATAAACAGCGCGCGTCCGGCGCCGGCGAGTAGCCCACAATAACCACTCGTGTCCGGCTTCAGCCGGACGATTTGTCGTCGCAAAACTGTTACGCGGAAACGGCCGTCGCCCCGCTCGGGAGGCGGCCGTTTTTCCTGTACAATCCATCTCATCCAAGAGCAGTCTCACCGAATACCCCTCGGCCCCGGCTGAACGCCGGGATAAGTGTTGGAGAACATGATGAAGTACATGCGTTGGACGGTCGTGTTCGTCGCCGTCTGCGTCCTCGTCGCCGCTCGGCCCGGTTTCGGGCAGGGCGTCACCACCGGCTCTATCGGCGGCCTCATTACCGACAACCAGCAGCGTCCAGTCGTCGGCGCGAGCGTCCTCGCGATCCACGAGCCGTCCGGCACCACGTACGAAGCAACGACGCGGGCCGACGGCCGCTATTCGATCAACGGCATGCGCGTCGGCGGACCCTATACGGTGACCGTGAATTACGTCGGGCAGGGCACCGCGTTCGAACCAAAGACCGTCGAAGGCGTCAGCGTCAACCTCGGCGTCGCGAGCGACGTGAACGTCAGCGTGAACGCCATCTCCGTCCAGGAACAGGTCACCGTCACCGCCGTCGTCGACCCGGTGTTCAGTTCAGGGCACACGGGAGCGGCGACCACGGTCAGCCGCGATCAGATTGCACTGCTGCCAACGTTGAGTGGCCGTATCAACGACGTGACCCGATTGACACCGCAGTTCAGCGGCACAGGCAGTTTCGCCGGTAATGACAATCGGATGAACAACATCACGGTTGACGGCTCGACGTTCAACAACGCGTTCGGCCTTGGCGGTCAGCCTGGCGATCGCACCGGCGTTGCGCCGATCTCCCTCGAAGCGCTCGAGCAGATCCAGGTGAACGTCGCCCCGTTCGACGTGCGTCAGGGCGCGTTTGTCGGCGCCGGCGTCAACAGCGTTACGCGGAGCGGCGCCAATCGCGTGAGCGGCTCGTTTTACCACCGGTTCCGTAGCCAGGACTGGGTCGGCACCGAGGCGATGGGCCAGGCCGTCAATCCCGGCACATTCACGTTCCGCAACACGGGCGGGTGGGCATCGGGGCCGGTCGTCAAGAACAAGTGGTTCGTGTTCGGCAACTTCGAAAACGAGAAGGACAAGCGTCCGCTCACGACGTTCCGCGCGAACCAGGGCGGCGAACCGGTCGGCGGCCAGACAACGCGCGTGCTCGCCTCGGACCTGACGGCACTCAGCTCGTATCTCGGCACGAACTTCAAGTACGACACCGGACCGTTCAATGAACTGCCCGACGAGACGCCGGCGAAGCGTTTTCTTCTCCGCAGCGATTACAACATCAACAACTCGAACAAGGTCAGCTTCCGCTACAACCACCTGAACTCGTTCAGCGACACCTATATCTCGGGTTCCACGTCGGCGCTCACGGGACGCAGCGCGCAGAGTACTGCGTTCCTGACGTTCCAGAACTCGACCTATCAGCTGCTCGAGAACATCCGCTCGGGGATCGGCGAGTGGAACGCGGTCATCGGCAAATCCGCGGCAAACCAGTTCCAGAGCGGATACACCACTCAGGACGAGAGCCGCAACAGCCGCGGCAACGTGTTCCCCCTGGTCGACGTCTACGAAGCCGGCACGTCGTACACGAGCTTTGGTTTCGAGCCGTTCACCTTCGGCAATCAGCTCCGGTATCACACCTTCCAGCTTCAGGACAACTTCACCAAGTTCACGAGCGCGCACACGTTGACGGTCGGCACGTATGCGGAGAAGTACCACTCGGACAACGTGTTCCTGAACTGCTGTCCGCAGAGCGCCTACAAGTACAACTCGCTGGCCGATTTCTACACCGACGCGAATGGTTTCCTCGCCAACCCCAATCGGACGGTTTCGCCGGTGACGCTGGGCGCGTTCCAGATCTCGTACAGCAACCTTCCGGGCGTCACCGAACCCACGCAGCCGCTCGATGTGTGGTACTCGGCGGGATATGCGCAGGACGAGTGGCGGCCACGGCGTAACCTGACGGTGACCGGAGGCGTGCGCTTCGACGTCTCGAATTTCAAACCGACCGGTTATGACAATCCTTCGGCGGATGCATTGACGTTCCGCGACGAGAAGGGGAGTGCGGTCAAATACAACTCGGGGAATCTGCCGGACACGAAGGTCCTGTGGTCGCCACGGGTCGGATTCAATTGGGACGTGGCAAGCGACCAGACGATGCAGGTTCGCGGCGGGACGGGGCTGTTCAGCGGCCGTCCGCCATACGTGTGGATCTCGAACCAGATCGGCAATACGGGTGTCCTGATCGGGCAAATCATCGACACCAATCCGGGGAACCGGTTCCCGTTCAACCCGAATCCGGATGCGTACAAGCCCGCGTCGGTAACGGGCGCACACGCCCCGAGCTACTCGTTGAACGTCACCGACCCCGACTTCAAGTTCCCGCAGGTGTGGCGCAGCAACATTGCCGTCGACCGGAAGCTGCCATGGGGCATCGTGAGCACGTCGGAGCTCCTGTACGCGAAGGACGTCAACGGCATCTACTACATCAACGCCAACCTGCCCGCCGCGCAATCGGCGTTCAGCGGCGTCGATGCGCGACCACGTTGGCTGGGAACGCCGTGCGTGTCTGGAGGCAACGTCGGCGGATGTTCCACGCGCATCAACTCCGAGCCCGGAAACGTGGTGCAGGTGAACTACGTGTTGAAGAACGGCAACGAGGGACACTCGTGGAACTTCGCCCAGTCGCTGTCGAAGACCACGCGGTTCGGACTGTCGATGCGCGGTGCCTACAGCTACGGCGTGTCGAGGAGCATCTCTGATCCGGAGTCGACTGCCGCAACGAGCTTTGCGCGGAACAGTCAGTTCTCCGATCCGAACAATCCCGGTTCCAGTTACGCGCTCTGGTCACCTGGTAATCGCGTCTACGGCCTTGTCACGTTCACACATGACTACCTGCGTTTCGGCGCCACAGGCGTCAGCCTGTTCTGGGAAGCTCGGGAGAGCCTGAGCTCAATCGCTTCGTCACGACTGAGCTACGTGTTCGCTGGTGATATGAACGGCGACAGCGTGACGGCGAACGACTTGATCTACATCCCGCGCAACACGTCGGAGATGAACTTCGTCGGCTTCGCCTCCGGCACCAGGACCTTCACGGCCGACGAGCAGGCCACAGCGTTCGAGAGATACATCCAGCAGGATGCGTATCTGAGCAAGCACCGCGGCGAATATGCCCAGCGCAACGGCTTCAGCATGCCGATGTTCGCGCGTGCCGACCTGAGCGTCACTCAGGATCTCTTCCACAACGTCGGCGGGCAGCGGAACGCGTTCCAACTTCGCCTCGACTTCATCAACTTCAGCAATCTGCTGAACCACAACTGGGGCGTGGCACAGCGACCAGTGGCTGCGCTGAGCACGAACAACCAGCTGCAGATCCTGACCAACCCGGGCGTCGACGCGCAGGGGCGTGTCAATTACCGGATTGCGCTGGTCAACAACGAACCGATTACGAAGACCTATCAGTCGTCGGCGACGACCGGCGACGTCTACCAGTTCATGATCAGCCTGCGGTACGGATTCAACTAAGCCGCTGCGGGAGGACCCGCGCCGGCGGCCCAAAGAACAGGACCCGCCCTACAGACGTTTGTAGGGCGGGTCTTGCCGTGTAGACCCGCCCAGGCCTACCGACGTGAACGAAAAATGTCGTCGAGGAGTGCGGGAGTGGAGCTGTTGCGCTCCAGGCGCGGGTAGCGAAGGCCACCGCGGTAGTCGAGGACGACAGTTCGGTACGCATCGCCGTAGCGCATCTGCAGTGCTATCGGATGCGCGCCGGTCTTGTTGTCGGTGATCGCCATCTTCAGGCGATCGGCTCGGTACGCGATGCCGTTGACCGACACGATCTGCTGGCCGCGGACGAGGCCGGCCTTGAAGGCAGGACTGTCCCACATCGCGGTCGTGATTTGTCCGCTCGGCGTGATGATCAGACCGATCGAATAGCCGAAGTCGCTCGTGTTGTTGTCGGCTTCGACGTTGCGGAAATAGGCCGTCGGTGATTCGGAGTACGTCAGCCGGTAGCCCCCGCGCGTCACGCCGTCGAGCGGTCCTCCCGGACCGTGACCATCGAGCCGCGCGCGCAGGAACGACGCCCAGTCGTACGGCGTCACCTCATTCAGCGTCTGCACCACATCATCGAACTGATACGTGACCGGGACGAAGCTGCCGTTCTCGATGCCGAAGAACGACTTCGCGAAATCATCGAGCGAGCGCTGGCCATGGGAACGCTGGCGGATCAGCGTGTCGACATCGAGCCAGATCAATTGCCCTTCGCGGTAGTAATCCTCGCTGCGCTGCCAGCTGGTCCACGCCAGCGGACGACGCTGCGCCGTGATGGGATCGTTGGTCGAGTCCTGCAGCGACTTCCAGTCACGTCCGGGCCGGAGCTGATCGTAGGTTGCCGCGACGATGGCCAGACCGTCGAGCGACTCCTGCGGCGACAGCAGCCCGGCGCGGGCGGCGAGCACGATGCCCCAGTACTGCGTCTGGCCTTCGTACACCCACAGCAGGCTGTCGCGCATCGGGACGTTGTAATTCGGCGTCCAGAGATCGGCAGGTCGCCTGAACTTGCCGTTCCATGAATGGGTGAACTCGTGCGGCAGCGTGGCCCGACTGTTGATGTTCCGGTCCCAGTCGATGAAGAAGTTCGGGCTCTCGGTGATCTCGGTCGACTGGTGGTGCTCGAGTCCGATGCCACCGATCTGATCGGTGAGCGCGACCAGGAAGTCGTAGTGGTCGTAGTGCCTCGACCCGAACAGCCGATTGGCCTCCTGCACCATCGCCCGGTACGACTCGAGCCGCTCAGGCGAGATGGCGATGGTATCCAGACGATCCGCCACGACGTTCAAACGAACCGGGGCGCCTCCCTTCGAATCCAGGTCGAAGCTCTTGAAGTGGCGACCAGCGAATACAGGCGAATCGACGAGCGTCTCCAGCGTGACACGCTTGAACGAGACCACACCAGAGACCGTCGCGGACCGCTCGAGCGCGGTCGCGAACTCCCATCCGCTCGGAAATTTTGCCTCGGGCTCGACCTGGATCTGCCGCGTGAAGTACCCGGCCGGATAGAGCACCACCTGATCCCACTGCAGATCGAGCACGTCCTGCCCCACGACGACACGCCCCTGACCGGCATCCAGTGGAGAGTCGAAGTCGAACTGGACGTCGAGTGCCGTCGCTCCGGCCGGCGGCCGCACGTGGAAGGCAGACACGTCGACGAGGTCTCGCGTCCAGTCGACGCGTTGACCGCTTGCGAAGATCTTCAGCCCACCCACATGATCGACTCTCCCACGCGGCGAATGTCGACCCGGAAGCCACAGGGGATAGAGCAACGTCAGCGGCTCACCACCGCGAACCGGAATCGTCTCCGTGACGCGAAGGATTCGCCGATCGATATCGGTGGCATCCACGCGCAGCCGGATGGTGCCTTGATAAGGGATGTCGCGCGGTGCAGCAATCGGCGGCGGCATCGGGATCGGCTGCGGACCCGGCGACTGCGCGCGGAGTCCAACCGTCACACCTGCGATGCTGCAGGTCAGAGCACACAGGGCGATGAAGCGAGAAGTCATTGGAAGCGCTCGAATTTTACGTTAGGAGTTACGGCCGAGCTGTCGAAATCGGCCCTCCTCGTTCGACCAGGGAGCAGAACGCAAACCGAAGTCACGCCGGAGCCTCGGCGAAGGCGGAAGAAGGAGCACACGATGCGCTACATGCTGCTGATTTACGAGTCCGAAGCGAACCTGCAGAAGATGACCGAGGAGGAAGGCAACAGAGTCATGGGCGAGTACATGGCCTTCACCGACGACATTCGTCGCAGCGGCCAGTACGTGGCGGGGGCACCGCTGCAACCGACGCCGGCGGCGACCACCGTACGCGTCACCAACGGCAAGACGCTGACGACCGACGGGCCGTTCGCCGAAACGCGCGAGCAGCTTGGCGGCTACTACCTGGTCGAGGCGAAGGATCTGAACGAGGCGATCGCGCTGGCGGCGCGAATTCCCGCGGCGCGCACAGGCTCCATCGAGATCCGTCCCATCATGGAGATCCCTGCGCAAGTGTGAGCGGCCGACTCTGGGCTTTCGGCTTTAGGCTTTAGGCCTCCAACAAGACCAAGAGCCTAGAGCCCAAAGTCAAAGGCCGGTTCTACCATCCCGCCGCCTGTCCGTCCTTGCGGTGATCCGAGCCCGCCCGGTAGACGCCGTTCACCGGATGGTCCTCGGTCACCGCGCGCCGATCGAAGACTGGTCCGGGCAGCGTCGGATCGCGCGTGAACAGGATCCCCTGATAGCCGCCCACGGCGCCGCCGTCAGCCGGCCGCACGCGATGCCCTTTGGCCATCAGCGCGGCGCCGACCTGATCGAACAGGTGCTGTTCGAGCGAGAGCACGTTGGTCGTCTGATTGTGCGTGAACCGCGCCGCGTCGGTCGTCATCTGCACGTTCATCCCGAGATCGATCAGGTTCACGATGTGCTGGGCGTGCGTCTCGGGCTGCACGCTCCCGCCCATGTTGCCAAAGGTCAT
>Ga0111538_10007745_pt1 | contig 14459 bp, 14 predicted proteins | sample SoiMethybrSBSTD1_FD_79669 | JGI IMG/M metagenome (GOLD analysis project Ga0111538, IMG submission 79669) | Bulk soil microbial communities from a Populus tree surrounding site in Tennessee, USA - Soil MetaG P. TD hybrid SBSTD1 (version 2)... | ecosystem: Environmental > Terrestrial > Soil >... | reverse complement strand
TGCCTGATCTGAGTTCTCACAAGAGTGACCCTCGAGCAGGCGGGCCGACGCGTGGGTGGCAGTCGCCAGTCGGGCAGCCACCAGCCCGTGCCCGTCCTGGATTTCGGAGAACCCCGGCCGCCCGCCGAGCGTAATGGCTGGCAGAGCGGAGGTGTGGGATGCGGCGCTTGCTTCTCTCCCTGACGGTGGCGGCTAGCCTGGGGCTCAGCGGGTGCGGCGGGGCCGAGTGGGGGCTGCACGCGCGGTCGACCACGACCGAGACCCGGCCGCTCGCCAGGGATGGGCGGTTCGAGCTCGAGAACACCAACGGACGGGTCGAGGTCACCGGCTGGGACGAGGAGAAGGTCCAGATCGAGGCGACCAAGCGGGCGGGCAGCGAGCGGGGGCTCGAGAAGATCCAGATCGAGATCACCGGCGAGAAAGACAGCGTCCGCGTGCGCACGCGCTTTCAGCGCGCACACTGGCTCCTCGGGGCTGGGCGGGTCGACTACACGGTCCGAGTGCCCCGCGGGGCGCGGGTTCGGGTCGAGAACGTCAACGGCCGGGTCGAGGTTGCGGGGGTTTCGGCCGAGGTCGCCGCTTCCAACGTGAATGGCTCGATCGAGGTGGACGGCGCCTCAGCAGTCGACGCTTCGGTGGTGAACGGGACCGTCGCGGTAGCGCTCTCCCGCGTCGATCCGCAGGGCCACAGCAAGATCAGCACGACGAACGGGGCCGTCCGCCTGACGCTCCCCGCCGACGCCAACGCGGAGATCGACGCCCGCACCACGAACGGCGGGATCGGGTGCGACTTCGACCTGGCCGACGAGACGCGTGCGCGACGCCGGCTTTCCGGGCGAATCGGATCGGGCGGGGCGCGCTTCGAGCTGCGCACGGTGAACGGCGCGGTCAACATCGATCGCGGCCTCTCGAGCCGGGCGGCGGAACGCCAGCCCGCGGAGGCCGCGCCCGCATCCCCGGAGAGCCGCTAGCCCTACAATTGCTTCCGATCCTTCCCGGAGGCTCTTCATGGCACTCGATCGCCGGTCGTTTCTCGCACGCGCGGGGCTGACGGCCGCCGCGACCGGGCTCGTCGCGAGCAAGGCGACTCCGCTGCGCCTGCTCGCCGCGAATGGCGAGCCCGACTGGACGGCGGTCCGGGCGCTCTTCGACCTCTCGCCCGACCTCATCCACCTGTCGAGCTTCTTCATCTCCTCTCACCCGAAGCCGGTCCGAGACGCGATCGACGCGTACCGCCGGAAAATCGACGCGAATCCCTTCTGGGTCGACGAGGCGCTCTTCGACACGGCCGACGGAACGGTCCCGGAGAAGGTGAAGGGCACCATCGCCCGCTACTGCGGCGGAGCGGCCGCCGAGATCGCGCTCGTCCCGAGCACGACCGTGGGGCTGGCGCTGCTCTACAACGGCGTGCGGATCAAGCCGGGCCAGGAGATCCTGACGACCGAGCACGACCACTACGTGCACCACGAGTCGATCCGGCTCTCGAGCGAGAAGAACGGCGCGACGGCCCGCAAGATCGCGCTCCACGCGTCCTCCGCGCAGGCGAGCGAGGCGGAAATGGTCGCGCGGCTGCGACAGGCGATCACGCCGAAGACGCGCGTCGTCGGGCTGACCTGGGTCCACTCGAGCACCGGCCTCCGCCTGCCGATCGCCCTGCTCGCCGACGTGGTCCGCGCCGCGAACAAGGGCCGGTCCGACGCCGACCGCTGCCTGCTGATCGTCGACGGGGTGCACGGCTTCGGCTGCAGCGACGAGTCCGTCGCGGCGCTAGGGGCCGACTTCGTGGCGGCGTCGACGCACAAGTGGATCTTCGGGCCGCGCGGGACCGGGCTCGTGTGGGGACGGGCCGACGCCTGGCCGCACATCCGGCCCACCGTTCCGACCTTCGACTCGCCCGTGCCCTTCGACCGCTGGGCGGCGGGCCAGCCGCTCGACCCGAAGACGCAGGCCGGGTTCCTCTCGCCCGGCGGCTTCGCCGCGTTCGAGCACGTCTTTGCGGTCGAGGCCGCTTTCAAGCTGCACGACGAGCTCGGCCGGGCCAACGTCACACGCCGTGTCCGCGAGCTCAACGGACGCTTCTGCAGCGAGCTCGCGGCCATGAGGAACGTCACGCTGCACACGCCGGTCGACCCGAAGCTGCGGGCCGGGATCGTCTGCTTCGAGGTGAAGGGCCTGACGACGGACGAGACGGTCGCGCGGCTCAAGGCGAAGCGGATCGTCGCGTCGGGGTCGCCCTATGCGGTGAGCTACGCGCGGGTGGCGGCCGGGGTCATGAACACCGAGGACGAGGTCGAGACGGCGCTTCGGGAGATCCGGGCGCTTTAAAAATCGGCCGGTGCCCGGTCGTCGTCGGTGAGTGACGGGTGCAGGGGAACGGTGCAAACCCTTGTGCCGTAGACTCGTGCGAGAACATGAGCTGCTCCCCGCGCACGACGACGGTCCCCGGCGCTCCTCCCAAGGTGGAGTGGAAGCGCGCTGCCGACGGGATCGGCCTCTGCGTCTGGGCCACCTTCCTGCTGCTCACCACCACCGGCGTCCTGCCCTGGTCGTTCTGGATGGACGCGATCTCGCTCTGGCCGCTCCTGATCATGTCGGCGGGGATCCAGATCACGTTCGAGAAGACGCGGACGCCGTGGCTCGTGCTGCTCGGGCCGGCGGTGGTGCTTGCGGGTCTCGTGTGGGTCGCGACGGGGCCGAACCCCGACCTGTCCTCCGGCAACTGGAAGAGCGAAGGGCCGCTTCCCCGGCCGGAGGGGGCGAAGCACGTCAAGCTCGACCTCGAGCTCCTCGGCACGCGTCTCGCCGTCGAGGCGCGGGACGTCGAAGCGGGCGCGCTCGCCGACGCGCGCTCGATCGAGCGTAGCGAGAAGACGCAGCTCCAGGTGGACCGCCAGGACGACGTGGCGCGCTTGCGCCTCGACACCGGCAAGAGCGGCGTCCCGTTCGTGCCGGGCCACAAGCAGCGCTTCGACCTCGGGGTGCCGCGCGACCTGCCTGTCACGCTTCGCCTGAAAGGGGCGATGAGCCGGACGAACCTGGACCTCGGCGACGGACTCCTGGAAGGCGGCTCGATCGAGGGCGCCTTCCTCGCGACGCAGCTCGTGCTGCCTCCGGTCGAGCAGACGGTGAAGATCGTGCAGAAGGGCGCATTCTGCGCGCTCCGCATCAACGTACCCGATGGCACTCCGGTCAACGTGAGGGGCAATCGTTTCCCCTTCAACATCGTCAAGCGCGACATCAAGGGAGCGCCGGGACGCGCCGGCTACGAGATCCAGCTCGAGGGGGTCTTCAGCGCGGTCGCCCTCGAGGTCCGCCGCGTCCCCAAGCCGGCGGAGATGCCCGCTCCTCCCGAGGCGCCGGCCTCTGCGGCGCCCGCCGAGCGCCCGAAGCCCGAGGCCGAGCCCGTCAAGGCATCCCCCACGCCATCCCCCACGCCCGACCGCGGATAAGATCGAGGCGAGGCGGTCCGCATCGCCCTCGATCGAGGTGACCCCATGAGCGAGGAACGTCCTTCTGTCTTCGTCCGGCTCGGCCGGCTGATCGACGGGCTGCGGCGGTTCCTGATCAACGTGCTCTTCTTCGGGCTGACCGCCGGGCTGCTGATCGCGAGCCTCAGCGGTCGCATCAAGGTGCCCGACGGCGCCGCGCTGGTGCTGAACCCGCGCGGGACGATCGTCGAGCAGCTGTCGGGCGTCGACCCGGTGGAGCGCGCGGTCGCGAACGCCACGGGCTCGGGGTCGGTGGCGGCCGAGACGCTGCTCAAGGACCTGGTGGACGCGCTCGCGCTGGCGAAGGACGACAAGCGCATCAAGGCCGTCTACCTCGACACGAACGACATGTATTCGGGAGGCCTCGCCAAGCTGCGCCAGCTCCGCGACGCGCTCGCCGACTTCAAGAAGAGCGGCAAGAAGGTGATCGCGTACGGCGACGGCTTCGGCCAGCCGCAGTACTACCTCGCGGCCCAGGCCGACGAGGTGTACCTGCACCCAGAGGGGGCCGTGCTGATCGAGGGCTTCGGCGGCCTGCGCAACTACTACAAGGAAGGCCTCGACAAGTTCGGGATCGACGTGCACGTCTTCCGCGTCGGCGAGTACAAGTCGGCGGTCGAGCCATACCTGCGCGACGACATGTCGAAGGAAGCGAAGGAGATGACGCTCGATACCTACGGCGACATCTGGCGCGACTTTCTGGCCGACGTCGCCGAGGCGCGCAAGATCGCGCCGGCCGACATCACGGGGCTCGTGGACGCGTTCCCCGATCGGCTCCGCGCGGCGCACGGCGACCTGGCCGTGCTCGCCAAGGAGGCGAAGCTCGTCGACACGCTCGCGCCGCGCGACGAGGTCCGGAAGCGCCTGATCGCGCTGACGGGCGAGGACAAGGAGAAGCACTCCTTCCTGCAGATCGGCTACGCCGACTACCTGAAGTCCAAGGGCGGCGACCGCACCGGCAACACCGGACGCGGCAAGGCCGTGGCCATCGTGGTGGCCAAGGGGACGATCCTCGACGGCTCGCAGCCGGCGGGAACGATCGGCGGCGACTCGACGGCTCGGCTGCTGCGTCGCGCGCGCGAGAACGACGACGTCAAGGCCGTCGTGCTGCGCGTCGACAGCCCGGGCGGCAGCGCCTTCGCGTCCGAGATCATCCGCCGCGAGTGCGAGCTCGTGCGCAAGGCCGGGAAGCCCCTCGTGGTCTCGATGGGCAGCCTGGCGGCCTCGGGCGGCTACTGGATCTCGACGGCGTCCGACGAGATCTGGGCGCAGCCGGAGACGATCACGGGCTCGATCGGGATCTTCGGCGTCTTCCCGACCTTCCAGAAGCCGCTCGCGAAGTACCTCGGGGTCCACACCGACGGCGTCGGCACCACGCGCTTCACCGACGCGGTCCGGCCCGACCGCGCGCTCGATCCGGCCGTGGGCGACATCATCCAGCAGTCGATCGACAACGGCTATCGGAAGTTCCTCGCGCACGTTGCCGAGGCGCGGCACATGACGACCGAGCAGGTGGACAAGATCGCGCGCGGGCGGATCTGGAGCGGCGAGGACGCGAAGGGGCTCGGGCTCGTCGACCAGCTGGGCGGGCTCTCGGGCGCGATCGAGTCGGCCGCCAAGCGCGCCAAGCTCGAGAAGGGCTACCGCGTCCTGTACGTCGAGAAGGAGAAGAGCTTCCGCGAGCAGGTGGCCGAGATGCTGACGGCCGGCGCGTCGTTCGTCATGGGCCCGGCCGAGGCGTCGATCGAGTCACCGACGGCCTCACGCTTCTCGGTGGCCGAGCGCCTCCGGGAGATCCAGCGCGATCTCGCGGAGGTGGCGCGCTGGAACGACCCGCGCGGGGTCTACGCCCACTGCTTCTGCGCGGAGCAGTGAGCGGCGGCCGGCGCCGCGTCCGGGAGCTGGACGCGGCGATGCGCTAATTCAAGACCTGACCCCTTTACACCGTCGCGGCGCGGATGCGGCGGTTCAGGCGGTGGTACTCGCGACGCAGGGACTTCAGCTTCTTGCGGTCGCCGCCTTCGATGGCCTTCGCCTTCTCGGCCTTGATCGCGTGCATGCGGGCCTTCATCTTGGGCTTGTCGATGCCGACGGCCGCGTGGTGCGGGTGCTTGTGGAACTCGATTCCGAGCGCCTTGCAGAGGGCCGGGAGCAGATGGTCCTTGTTCATCTGCGTGTAGCCCTTCACGGCCTCGTGCTCGATGCCCTTCGCGATCTCGCGAAGCTCGTCGATCGTCTTGCCCTTCAGCTCTTCGTACGTGTGCGCCATGAGGTCTCCAGAAATAGGGGAACGGAATTCTAGCCCGGATAGGGTAGCCTGATCCCGGAGAGCCCGGATGCCCGACGAACTCGACGATCGCGACGACGACCTCGACCAGTACGAGCTCGAGCCGACGCGGGGGCTGGACGACGACGACGGCAGCACCCGCCCCGTCGAGCGCGGCTACGAGCGCGGCTACGAGCGGGACTACGAACGGCCCAAGGGCGGCATCGGCTTCCCGGCCATCCTGGCGGCGCTCGCCGTGCTGATCACCGCCCTTCTCGGCGTGCTGTTCCTGATCTTCCGCCAGCCCGGACGGCCTGCGCCCACACCCGCGCCGCCTCCGCCCGTCGCCCAGGCGACGCCGGCGCCGACACCGGCCACCCCGCTCCCGAAGCTCGAGGACAGCGATCCCTTCGTACGCACCCTCGCCGAGACGCTGTCGCCCAACCCGGAGCTCAAGCGCTGGCTCTCGCAGAACGGCCTGGTGCGGAAGGTGACGGCCGTCGTCGAGAACGTCTCGAACGGCGAGACGCCCCGGCCGCACCTCGAGTTCCTGGCGCCCAAGCAGCGCTTCAAGGCGGCGCGCAAGCCGGGCCGGACGATTGTGCCCGACCCCGCGGGGTTCCAGGGCTACGACGTGGTGGCGGACGTCGTGGGCTCGGTCGACGCCTCCGTCGCCGCGACGACCTACCGCACGCTCGCGCCGCTCTTCGACGCAGCCTATGCCGAGCTCGGCCACCCGGAGGGCGGCTTCTCGAAGGCGGTCGACCGCGGGATAGCGGCCCTGACCGCCGTGCCGGTGCTGCGCGACGACGTCGAGCTCTTGCCGCACGCCATCGGCTTCCGCTACGCCGACCCCAAGCTCGAGGAGCTGACCGCCGCGCAGAAGCAGTTCCTGCGGATGGGGCCGCGCAACGTGCGGATCATCCAGCAGAAGCTCCGCGAGCTGCAGCCCGCGCTCCAGGCGCCCGCGGCCCCCTGAACCTCCCGAGCCTCGACAGCGGCGGACCCGGGCGCATATAGTTCGGGCTTCTCATGAGCCCGCCGGTCCTCGTGCTGGAAAACCCGATCCAGAACTACGCCTGGGGATCGCGCACCGCGATCGCCGAGCTGCTCGGGCGTCCGACGCCCTCCGAGCGGCCCGAGGCCGAGCTCTGGATCGGCGCGCACCCGAAGGCGCCGTCGCGGATCGCCGAGCCGGCCGGGCTCGGCACGCTCGACGCCGCGATCCAGGACGACCCGGTGGGGCTGCTGGGCGCCGACGTCTGCGATCGCTTCGGCAACGAGCTGCCCTTCCTCTTCAAGGTGCTCGCCGCGGCCGAGCCGCTCTCGATCCAGGCGCACCCCAACCAGGAGCAGGCGCGCGGCGGCTGGAACCGCGAGAACGCCGAGGGCATCCCGCTCGACGCGCCGCGGCGGAACTACCGCGACCCGAACCACAAGCCCGAGCTCGTCTGCGCGCTCACGCCGTTCGTGGCGCTCAAGGGCTTCCGGCCGCTCGACGAGACGGTGCGCGCGCTCGAGCCGCTCGCCCGGCCGGAGCTCAAGGACGTGCTGGGCCGCCTCGCGCGCGAGAGCAACGCCACGGCGCTCCGCGCGCTCTTCGCGCGGCTCATGACGCTCGAGCCCGAAGAGCGGGCGCCGATCCTGAAGCGCGCCGCGACGGAGGCCGCGCGTCGGAGTTCCGATCCTGCGTGGCGCTGGGTGAAGCGCCTGCTCGAGAAGTACCCGCAGGACCTCGGGGCGCTCGCGCCGCTCTACCTCAACCTGGTGGCGCTCGAGCCGGGCGAGGCGCTCTTTCTCGCGGCCGGCGAGCTGCACGCCTACCTCGAGGGCACGGCGCTCGAGATCATGGCCAACTCCGACAACGTGCTGCGCGGCGGGCTCACGCCGAAGCACGTGGACGTCCAGGAGCTGATGGCGACGCTCGTGTTCGAGGCGCAGGAGGCCGCCGTGCTCAAGCCCGAGGCTCCCGGGCCCGGCGAGTCCAGCTTCGTCACGCCCGCGCGCGAGTTCGAGCTCGGCTTCGTCGAGCTCACGCCCGCACGCGCGTTCTCCGCGGCCGGCGGACGTCTCGAAATCCTGCTCCAGCTGAGCGGCAGCACGCGGCTCAAGGCCGACGGCCGCGAGACGGCGCTCGATCAGGGACGCACGGTGCTGGTGCCAGCCGCGGTGGCGTCCTACGAGCTCGAAGGCAGCGGCCGGCTCGCGCGTGCGCGCGTGCCCGCGTAGGCGGGCGCGTCGTTTGCCGGACGCCGCGGATTCGCGCATAGTGGGACGCTCATCCTGTGGCACTCGCCTTGACGGACAGTCGACCTCCCCAGCTGACTGGAACACCCGCGGCCACGAGCTCCTTCAGGTCCGATAGCCCAAATCTGGATCTCATTCGATCGGTGGCGGTGCTGTGCGTGTTCTTCGCGCACCTCTTCGAGATCGCGAGCGGGCACCGCTCGGAGGTCGGCTGGCACTTCGCCCAGATGGGCGTGCTGATCTTCTTCGTCCACACCAGCATGGTGCTGATGCTCTCGCTCGAGCGGGCGCGCAGCGAGGGCGCCGCGCTCTTCGGCTCGTTCTACCTGCGCCGCTTCTTCCGCCTCTATCCGCTGAGCATGTTCTGCGTGGCGCTGGCGTTCGTGCTGGCCGCGAGCCCCCACCCGGGCGAGTTCGTCCGCCACTGGACCACGGGAGAGCTCGTCTCCAACCTCGCGCTCACCATCAATCTCACCTACACCGACGAGATGGTGGGCGGCATCTGGACGCTTCCGCTCGAGGTCCAGATGTACGTCATGCTGCCTTTCCTCTACCTCGCCTGTCGCGCCGCGCCGGTGCGGCGAGTGGCCGTCCTCTGGCTCGCATGCCTGGCTCTCGGGCTGCTTCAGCCGCACGTCAGCCAGCGGCTGGACGTCTTCGCCTACGCTCCCTGCTTCGTCGCGGGCGTGCTGGCCTGGCGCCTGTCCAGGTCGACGCACAGGCGGCTGCCCGGGTGGCTCTGGCCCGCCGCCTTCGCCGCGACGTGGCCCGTGTTCCTGGTGGCCACGCGCGAGGCGAACATTTACTACCGCTGGGCCTTCTGCCTCACGCTCGGCCTCGCGATCCCGTGGTTCCAGGAGCTGCGCTTCCAGCCGCTCGTCCAGTCGACCAAGCTCGTCGCGAAGTACAGCTACGGCATCTACCTGTCCCACGTCGGCATCATGGTGTTCCTGTTCCGCCTTCCGCTGCCCGCGCTCGCCCAGTGGTCGGCGTTGGCCGTCCTGGCGATCCTCTGTCCCGTGGCCATGTACCACCTGATCGAGCATCCGATGATCCAGGCGGGCCAGCGAGCCGCGAGCCGTCTGTTCGGCCGCTCGACGGCCGCTTCAGCGAGCGCGCCGTCTCTGGTAGCCTGAGGCGATGGTGGTCGTGCTCACCCCGCGGCGGATCCTGATCGCGCGCGTGCTCGCGATCGTCGTGGACCTGGCGCAGTACGCGCTGCTGCCCGTTGCGCTCACGCCGCTCAACAACGTGATCGACACCGCCACGGCGCTCGTGATGGTGGCGCTCCTCGGCTGGCACTGGGCGTTCCTGCCCGCCTTCCTGACCGAGCTCGTGCCGTTCGTGGATCTCGTGCCGACCTGGACGATCGCGGTGTACCTGGCGACGCGCGGCCAGGACGTGACGCCGGGCGCCCCGAAGATGCCGGGGCCGAACGCGGCGCTGCCGCCGGGTCAGGCGCGCGACGTCTCCGGCTCGTAGAGCAGGCCGATCTGGTAGAGCCCCGGCGGGACCTCGAGCGGCACGCTGCCGAGGCCGTCGAGCCTGAGCCGCTGCTCGCGGCCCCCGCCCTCCGGCGACAGCTGCACCACGATGTCGCTCAGGGTCGGGATGTCGGGCAGCTGCACCTGCAGGAAGACCTGGCGCTTGCCGTTCGCGCTCTCCTCCTCGAACACCCGCAGCGGGCCGAAGTCCGCGAGCGCGCCCAGGTCGTCGGGAACCCGGATGTGCGGCGTGTCGTGGCCGAGACGCTCGCGCACGTAGCTCTGCAGCGCCATCTCGACCTCCATCAGCCGGAAGAGCGAGCGCTTCTCGCGGTTCTTGCGCAGGATCGCGAGCAGCGGCGCCGCCACGACGTCGCGCGCGAGCGACCACTCGCCGGCGGCGATCAGCGTCGCCAGCTTGTCGAGGTTGCGGAACAGCACCTCGCTCTCGAGCGGGGCGAGGCGGACGCTCGAGACCTCGAGCAGGATCGTCTCGACGAGGCCCAGCACCTCGCGCGTGTCGGGGGTGAGCTCGGCGCCCTCCCCGGTGTCCTCCCACGCGAGCTGGACCAGCGTCGGCATCAGCCGGAAGAAGGTCGTCTTCACCTCGCGCGCCGGCGCCGGGTCCAGCGTCGGCACGAGCGCCTGGAAGAAGACGACGAAGCTCTCGGCGGCCTGCGCGGCCTCGCGCCGCGGGCTGCGACGAACCGACTCGATCACCCCCGTGCAGCGCTCCGCCAGCACGCCGTCGGAGAGCCCGAGGAAGGCCTGGTCGTTGAGCGGCGGTCCGCCGCGCGTCACCGGCGCGAGGAAGGCCGCGAGCGTCTCGAGGTAGCCGCGCGCGCCGGTCTCGCCGCCCGCCACCGACGACACCGTGATGCCGGCGTCGGTGACGAGCCCTTCCAGCTCGGAGAGGAACGCGGAGTCGAACGTCTCCTCCGTGGGCGGATCGGGAATCCTCGGCCTCCTCGACAACCCGCAGTGTATGCGCGAGCCGCCCGCAGGGGCAACGAGGTCATAATCCGGCGATGAAGCGTGTACTCCGGCACGCGTCCCAGCTGATCCCGGCCCTGCTCTCGCTCGGCCTGCTCTTCTGGGTGCTGCGCTCGGCGGACCTCGGCAAGGCGCTCGAGCTCGTGCGCTCGCGCGGCCCTTGGCTGCCGCTTCTTCTGCTGCCCAACCTCGTCGCCGTGCTGTGCGAGGCGCTCGGCTGGTGGCTGTGCCACGACCGGCTCGGCGAGCGGCCGCGCTTCCGCGGCCTCGTGACGGTGCGCGTGATCGGGGACGCGCTGATGCTCGGCTTGCCGTCCGGCGCCGTGCTGTCGGAGACGGTTCAGCCGTACCTGCTGAAGCGCCACTGCGGCGTGCCGACCGAGGCCGGCGTCGTCTCGACGATCGCGCGGAAGTTCTTCGTGATCCTGTCTCACGGCTTGTTCCTGGCGCTCGCGACGTTCCTGGCCTGGCCGCTGCTGCAGCGCGCCTCGCGCGCCGCCATCGGCCGCGGCGGCCTGCCGATCCTGCTGCTGGCCACGGCCCTGGCGCTGATCGTCGTCGCGCTGCTGCTGGTGGCCGCGACGGCGAAGGGGCAGATGGCCGACCGACTGCACCGCGGGCTCGAGCGGCTGCTCGGCCGCTGGCTCGGCGCCTGGCTGGAGCGCAACGCGCTCCGCTTCCAGCGCACCGACCAGGCGCTCGCGAGCTTCTTCAACGCTCGCCCGCTCGGGCTCGTCGTGCCCGTGCTGCTCTACATGGCGGGCTGGATGGTCCGCTCGCTCGAGACGCTGCTGTTCCTGTACCTGCTCGGCGTGAACGCGCCGCTCAGCGCCACGATGGTGATCGAGACGACGCTGATCCTGATCCGCGCGCTGGCCGTGCCCGTCCCCGCGGGCCTCGGCGTCCAGGACCTCGGCTACTTGCTGAGCCTCAAAGCGCTCGGCGTTCCGGCCGTGACGACCGTGGGCGCCGCTCTCGTGCTGCTGAAGCGCGGCAAGGACATCTTCTGGATCCTCGCGGGCTTCGCGCTGCTCGGCCTCGGCCGCCGCGCGCGCGCGCCGCTGCTCGGGGCTGCCGCCTAACGCGTAGCGCGCTTGTCAGCCGCGCGGGGTCGTGGTTGACTGCCACCGATGCGTCTCGTCACGCGGCCCGACCTCGACGGGCTGACCTGCGCCGTGATCCTGTCGGAGTGCGAGACGATCGACGCCGTCGAGCTCGTGCATCCGCAGGACGTGAGCGAGCGGCGCGTCACGATCGGGCCCGACGACGTGCTCGCGAACGTGCCCTACCACCCGGCGTGCGGGATGTGGTTCGACAACCACCTGCTGACCGACGCGAACGCCATGCCGCCGACCGGCTTCAAGGGCCGCTACGGCAAGGCGCCGAGCGCGGCGCGGCTCGTCTACGAGCACTACCTGGAACGCCACCCGGGCATCGCGCGGCACGAGCCGCTGCTCTCCGAGACCGACCGCCTCGACTCGGCGCAGCTGACGCTCGAAGACGTCGTCTCGCCGTCGGGATACGTGCTGCTCGGCTTCACGCTCGACCCGCGCACCGGCCTCGGCAGCCTGCGCGAGTACTTCGACAGCCTGCTGCCGGCCCTGCGCACGCGGCCGATCGACGAGGTGCTCGCGCTGCCGGCGGTGAGCGAGCGCACGGCGCGCATGCGCGAGCAGGACCAGGCCTTCAAGGACGCGGCGCTCGCCCACTCGCGGCTCGAGCAGAACGTGGTGCTGACCGACTTCCGCCCGCTCGACCCGATCCCGGTCGGCAACCGTTTCCTGATCTTCACGCTGTTCCCGAAGGCGAGCGTCGCAGTGAGGCTGCAGCGCGGGCCGGATCGCCAGCGCATCGCCGTCTCGGCGGGCCGCTCGATCCTGAACCGCGGCTCGAAGGCCAACATCGGCGTGCTGATGTCGCTCTACGGCGGCGGCGGCCATGCCGGCGCGGGCGCCTGCCTGCTGCCGCCCGAGACCGCCGACGCGCAGGTCCGCGAGATCCTGGGAGCGCTCCAGCGGAATGGCTGAGCTCGTGGTCGGGGCCAACCTGCCCTGGCTCGACTACGGGCAGGACTTCGGGGCGAGCGCGTGGCGGCCGGACGGCGGCGTCGCGGTTCCCGCGCGGCTCGAGCTCCTCGGCGCCGAGCTCGCGCGTCTCGCCGCGGCCGGGGCGTCGCTGGTACGGCTCTGGCTGCTCGCCGACGGCCGCGCCGGGCTGGTCGAGGACGAGGCGGGACGGCCCGTCTCGCTCGACGACCGCGTCGTCCCCGATCTCGACGCGGCCCTCGGCGCGCTGCGCTCCGCGGGCCTGCGCGCGCACCTCGTGCTCACGGACTTCCTGTGGTTCTCTCCGGCGCGGACCGTGAACGGCGTGCGCCTCGGCGGACGGCGCGACCACGTGCGCGATCCGCTGCAGCGTGCGCGCCTGCTCGCGCAGGTGTTCGAGCCCATCGCGGCGCGCTACGGCCAGGCGCCCGAGATCGCGGGCTGGGACCTGCTGAACGAGCCGGAATGGGCGACCTTCGGCGTCGGCAGCATCGACCCCGGCGCGACGATCTCGAGGACCGAGATGCGCGCCTACCTCGGCGAGCTCGCCGGGCTCTTCCACTCGAAGGCGACCCAGCCGCTCTCGGTCGGGCTGGCGAGCGCGCGTTGGCTGTCGCTGCTCGACGGCCTGCCGCTCGACTTCGTCCAGGTGCACTGGTACGAGACGCTCGACAGCCTCGCGTCGCTCGCGCGGCCGGTCGCGCCGTCTCGTGACGGCGGTGCGGCGCCGGTGCTCGGCGAGTTTCCGACCCGTGGAGCGTCCGTGCCGCCGTCGCGCCTGCTCGAGATCGCGCGAGACGCCGGCTACTCGGCGGCGTTCGCCTGGTCGTCGCTCGCCTCCGACACGGCGACCGACAAGGAGGCGTGCCTCGGCGCGCTTCGCGCCTTCACGGGCCGGGCCGACCCGGAGAGCGCGCGCGCCTGAGCGGCGATGCCGGTCTACCGCCTCGACGAGCGCCTGCTCTTCCCGCCGCCCGAGCGTGGACCGCGGCGCGGCCCGATCGCGGTCGGCGGCGACCTGCGGCCCGAGCGGCTGCTGCTCGCCTACTCGATGGGCATCTTCCCCTGGCAGGGCGAGCCGCTGCACTGGCATTCGCCCGACCCGCGGCTGGTGCTGCTCGCGGACGAGCTGCACGTCACGCGCAGCCTGCGCAAGGCGGAGAAGAAGCAGCCGTACCGCCTGACGCTCGACACGGCGTTCGCCGAGGTGATGACGGCCTGCGCATCGGTGCCGCGGCCCGGGCAGGACGGCACCTGGATCACTTCCGGGATGATCGACTCCTACGGCGAGCTGCACCGGCGCGGCGTCGCCCACTCGGTCGAGGCCTGGGACGGCTCGCGCCTCGTCGGCGGCCTCTACGGGCTGTCGCTCGGCGCCGCCTTCTTCGGCGAGTCGATGTTCGCGCTCGAGCAGGACGCGTCGAAGCTCGCGTTCGTGGCGCTCGTGCGTCAGCTCGGCCGCTGGGGCATCCCGCTCGTCGACTGCCAGGTCTACACGCCCCACCTCGCGCACTTCGGCGCGCGCGAGTGGCCGCGGCGGGACTTCCTCGCGGCGCTGCGGAGCGCGCTCGATCGGCAGACGCGGCTCGGACCGTGGCGGTTCGAGACGGAGTGAGCGGCGTTACTTTTCGTTACTCGTTCCGGAACGAGTGGACGGCCGCGACGAAGTCGGGCGGGATGGGCGCCTCGAGCCGCAGCGGCTCGCCGGTGACCGGATGCGGCAGCGCCAGCCGCCAGGCGTGGAGCATGAGCCGCGAGACGCGCGAGTCGGCGTGCCCGTATGTCGGATCCCCGACAATCGGACATCCCGCGTGGGCCAGGTGAACGCGGACCTGGTGTCGGCGGCCAGTGAGTGGGTGCACTTCGACGAGCAGCGCGCCGTCGAGGATCTCGCGCACGAGCACGTCCGTCGCAGCCGGCTGCGCGTCCGGGCCGC
>Ga0111538_10007739_pt1 | contig 14469 bp, 15 predicted proteins | sample SoiMethybrSBSTD1_FD_79669 | JGI IMG/M metagenome (GOLD analysis project Ga0111538, IMG submission 79669) | Bulk soil microbial communities from a Populus tree surrounding site in Tennessee, USA - Soil MetaG P. TD hybrid SBSTD1 (version 2)... | ecosystem: Environmental > Terrestrial > Soil >... | reverse complement strand
GCGCCTGACGACGTCAGGCATCGGCGGGTGTTCGTCGGGATGCCAGTCCGGAACGTCGGAATTGTTCCGTGCCTGCGTCAGCGTCATCCCGACGGTGCTGTTCGGGACATGGAAGACGGTCCCATCGTCTTTGGGACCGGGCACGGCGGCCGCCACGGGATACGCCCATCCCGGAATTCCAGGCGCATTGGTGACTGCAGGCGCGGTCTGCTGCTGTTGCTGCTGCGCCTGCGGCACCACCGCGAAGGTGACGATCGTGGCGAGCGCAATCGTCGACGCCGCAATAATTCTCACGTCACCCTCCTATTCATTCACTGCCACCTACTGCGACGTGTCGCTGCCACCTGCGACCTGCGACCTTACTGAGTGCCAGCCGCCGTCTTCATGAAATTCATGTGCTGCTGCGCCTGATTGAGGCCGCCTTCAGGTTTGTTCCAGCTAATCTGCCCGTTCTTGTCGGCGTCAACGCCTGTCGTCAGCTGCTCGGCCTTGGTCTGCATCTCCGCCGCGAGCTTCTGCGCTTCGTCCTGCGACGTCGACATCCGAATCTTCTGCGCGAGCGCGACGACCTCGTCCGACATGGAAACGACGTTGGTCGCAGCGGTGCTCACGTGCATCGAGTGGGTCTTCACCATGTCGTTGGCGTTGGCGGCGTTGGCGGCAAGGCCGGCATGCTGCGCGACGCCCTGTGCCGCTTTCTTTGCGCCATAGCCCTTGCCCGGACCCTGTGCGACGACCGTTGGATCGATCGCGTTGAGCACATGCCCGGCGTGTGTCTGAATCATCTGCAGCGAGGTCGCCTTCGCGGCCAGTGCCGCGTGGTCGGCGGCAACTTTCGCTTCCGCCATGGCCGTGGGCAGGAGGCCCATGTTGTCCGGCGTGCCGTTGAAGCTGTCGAGAACGTGACCGATGTGGGTCTGGGCCGTCGCGCCCTGTGCGGAGAGCCCCGCGCGCCATGCGCCGAACACAAGGAGGGAGATTGCGAGAGCGATGGAAGTAACAGTACGCACGGTGCACCTTCCTTCGTGACGTGTGGGGGCCTGTGCACGCTCACAGGCCCCGGTGGAACACGAATTATAGGCGCATCCTCGACCCTACGGCGTTGCGACGTGCCACACCATGCCGCGGCCGTCTCCGGCCTTGTCTCCGGCGGCCTTGTCCATCGAGAAGTAGTAGAGTGGCTTCCCCTTGTACGCCCACTGCTTCGTGCCGTCGTCTCGCGTGATCACCTTCCAGTCGCCCATATCCTTGGCGGTCGCCCCGGCTTTCAGCACGGGCCAGTTGTTCAAGCAGTTGCCCGTACACGCCGACTTGTTTGGCTCTTTGTCGTTGTCGAAGGTGTAGAGCGTCATCCCCTTCGCGTCGGTCAGGATGCCGCCGGTGGCCTTGACGTCGGACGGCATGTTCTGCGCGGCGACATTGCCCGCAATCATCAAAGCCAGAATCGCTGATGCAACGATGGTCATTGCTCGCATAGTGTTCTCCTGAGGATGGAACGTTCTTCCGGGGGGCGGGTATGAACGTGTAAGTGGCGCAGATTATAGGCCTTTCAGCGCGGCTTGACACGCTCGCGGCGCCGGCTCTAGTCTCCCCGCGCGGCATACTCGGCCGTAGTTACTTGTGGGGAACCTCGACTGGAGGAGCGATGAAGGCAGGTTTCACGCGATTCGTGTTCGCCGCCGCCGCCCTGCTGCTTGGTGCCGTGTCGGCTTTCGCACAGCAGGCAACCATTACAGGAACCGTCACCGATACGTCCGGCGGGGTGCTCCCGGGCGTGACCATCACCATCATCCACGAGGAAACGGGCAATACCTTCGAAGCGGTGACTGATGCCCAGGGCCAGTTCCGGGTTCCGGTCCGCGTCGGCGCACACCGACTGACCGCGAGCCTCTCAGGCTTTCAGACCATTACACGCACAGGGCTGCAGCTGTTGTTGAACCAGACGCTGGCAGTCACCCTGCAGCTCGGGCCGGCCACGCTCACCGAGACGGTCACCGTCACGGGCGAGGCGCCACTCGTCGATACGAAGGAATCCACCGTCGGCGCCAACATCGACCCGCGGCAGGTTCAGGATCTGCCGATCAACGGGCGCAACTGGATGGACCTAACGCTGCTGGCGCCCGGTGCACGGCGCAATGAAGGCGGCGGCCTCGTGCAGAACCGCCAGGGCTATGCGCAGACCAACGTGGACGGACAGCAGATCACGACGAACTACCATTCGACGCCGGACAGCGAGCAGGCGCAATTCAGCCGCGATGCGATCGCCGAGTTCCAGGTCGTCGCCAATCGTTTCGACGCCACACAGGGACGCTCCTCCGGCATGATCGTCAATGCCATCACCAAATCGGGCACCAATGCGCTCACCGGCACGTTAGGCGGCTATTTCCGCAACGATCGATTCAATGCCGAGGACCCCATCCTTCATCGCGTTTTGCCGTACTCAAATCAGCAATTCAGCACGACCGTGGGCGGCCCCATCATTCGCGACCGTCTGCACTTTTTCGCCGCGTACGAATTCGAGCACGAGCCACGGACCTTCAACTCCAATAGCGCGTACGCGTGGCTGAATCGAGAGATCACCTATCCGAAGAAACAGCACACGGCAACGCAGCGCATCGACTGGCAGCTCACGCCGCAGATGCGCGTCGTCGGCCGCACGACGCAGTTCGTGACGGACTTCTACAACGGCGGAAGTCCGACAAGCCCGATTGGCGGCACGCGAGGACGGATCGCGCCGCAGTACTTCGGCACGCTGACGCAGGTGCTTGGCACCAACGCGATCAACGAGATCAAAGTCGGCCGCACGGATTACGAGCGGCGCGACCAGCCGGATGTGCGCTGGAAAGGGCAGGACTTCCCGTATCACCCCTCGCTCCATGGAGGAGCAATCATCACGCAGTTCACGGGACTCACCATCGGTGCGTCGCCGCTGAACATCTTCCAGGACAACACGTCGGTCCGTGACGACTACACGACAGCGTTCAACGCGAGAGGACGCCACGACGTGAAGATGGGAGCCGAGTACATCAAGTTCCACAACGCGTTCATCTGGTGCCTGCGGTGCGACGGTTCCATCAACGCACAGGGCGGCCCGATTCCGAGCGCGGCGGTCCTCCAGCAGATGTTCCCTGATGTCTACGACGCCTCGACGTGGGATCTTGCGCCGCTGGCGACGTTGCGCAGCCCGACGGGCGCGCCGCTCGTGCGCTGGGTGGATCACTCGCTGTCCGACACCGAGCATCGCTACGACGTCACTCGGCACATCTGGGGCGCCTGGCTGCAGGATGACTGGAGTCTCACGGGCAGGTTGACGCTGAACCTCGGGCTTCGGTACGACCTCGACTCGAACGGCCACAATGAGAAGACCGAATTCAGACCGTGGCTGCCGGGCGGCCTTCCGATTGAGAAGACCAATTTCGCGCCGCGCACGGGCTTCGCGTTCAAAATCAACGATCGGACCGCGCTCCGTGGCGGCTACGGGTTGTTCTATGCCTTTGCGCCGAACGACGGGGTGCAACAGACCGAAGGTTATCGGCACCGCTTCGAAAATCAGATCACCTACGACGGCACCGCGGACTTCACGACCGTGAGGGATAACTTCTGGGGATGGTTCCATGGGCCGAAACCAAGCTTCCAGGCCTCGCTGCAGAACGCGTGCGACATCGTGAATAGGACGTCCGGTTGCGCCTTCCGCGCATTGACCCAGGAGATCAACTACCGGGGCCGCAAGACGTCGTATTCACACCAGGCTTCCATTGGCGTGCAGCATCAGATCGGCACACAAGCCTCGCTCGAGGTGAACTACGCATACACGGGCGGCAGACGCGAGGAGCCGACGACCACGGTCAACGCCAACCTGACGTACGACCGCGCCACAGGTGCGAACATTCCGTTCACCAATACCCCGGCGCGGCCGTTCCCCACTTGGGGCACGGTGAACTTCGAACTGCTCGACGGCTGGTCGAACTACCACGGAACCGACATTACCTTCACGAAGCGGTTCAGCCATCGCTGGCAGGCGAACGCCACCTACACACTGGCGTTCTTCAAGGATGCGAACCCACAACGGGACCAGTGGTACCTCGGACCTGACGGAATCGTCGCGCGCCGGACGCTCGATTTCGCGCTCGCGAAGGACCTCGGCGGTGAGTATGGATACGCCGCCGACGATCAGCGCCACCGCGCGAACGTCAACGGCGTTGTCGATCTCGGCTACGGATTCCAGGTGAGCGGCATCTACTTCTATGGCTCGGGGATGCGCTACGCGGTCACGGACGGCACCGATCGCCGCAGCGAAGGCGGTAGCGGGGAGAACCGGCTTCGTGCGGACGGCTCGATCGTGGCGCGCAACAGTCTCGTGGGCCGGCCGATCCACCGTGTGGATGTGAGGCTCCAGAAGTCGTTCCCGATCGTCAGCAGGGTGAAGATCGACGGCATGATCGAGACCTACAACCTGTTCAACCATGCCAACTACGGCAGCTACACGACGAACATGGCCAACGCCAGTTTTGGCAACCCGAACCAGAGTACGGCGCTCGCGTACCAGCCACGCATGCTCCAGCTGGGCGTGAAATTGACCTTTTAGTCGTTCGGATCGTTCGAGTCGTTCGGTTCGTTCATTCGTTCGCCCGGGCCGCCGGAAGAGGCGCCCGGGCGTTTTCGTTTAGGATCCGCTTCATGAAACGCGTCGCTCTCTTCTTATCCGTCTCGTTGCTGCTCGCCGGCAGCTTTGCCACGCACGCTCAGCAGTCTCAAGCAACAACGGCCTCACCGTGGTCCGCCGACATCGGCGAGATTCGACGCACCGCAGCCCTCATCCCCGGACGCAAGGCCTCCCGCATCAACGTGCTGAAGTTCGCCGAGAGTCATCGCACGAAGAACTTTTCCGTCAAGGGTGAACCGGCGACTCCGAGCGTCCAGGCGAGAACCGTGTTCCAGGTGGTGTATCCCGATGGGTACGTCATGGTCGATGCTGGGATGGACGAACCCATGCATAAACAGATCGGGCGCGGTGCCGAGGAGCCATACTTCGCCGAACAGGCTCAGCAGGTTGACAAGGCGTTGCGCGGCGCGCGCGCCATCATCTTCACGCACGAGCACGGTGACCACGTCACGGGCGTCGTTCGCACACCCTACCTGGCTGAACTGGCGGCCAAAACGATTCTGACCCGCGCGCAGGTGCGTACGTTGGAGACGACGCCTCAGTTCCCCGACCTGCGCATGACGGAAGAGCAGGCGCAGCGTTACCACATCATTGATTACGACCGGTATATGGCGTTTGCGCCTGGCTGGGCGCTGATCAAGGCCGCGGGTCATACGCCCGGGTCTCAGATGATGTTCATCGCGCTCGATTCGGGACGCGAGTATCTCCTCATCGGCGACGCGGCCTGGCACATGGACGGCGTCCGTAACGTCAGCGGCAAGGATGCGCCATGGATTGTCGAAGACACGGCCTCAGTAGGCGATCAGTTGAAATGGCTGAACACTCTGTCGAAGACACAGAACAACCTCGTCATCGTTGCCAGCCATGACGACGATGAGCACAAGGATCTGATCGCGCGAAAGCTCCTCGGCGGAAAGCTGGAGTAATTACGGGCGCCGCGGTCGGCGGTTGGAAATTCTCGCGCGCCGCCTGGGCGGACGGGGCAGGTCGGGAAAGAAGTCGAACAGGTCCATCAACTCGTTTCCATGTACATCACGAACCACTTGCGGTTTGCGCGGGTTCGGCGGCGCAGCGATGCCCCGCTCGGGCGGTGGCACGGCGACCGGCTCGGGCGGTCGCGGCTGCGCCAGCGGATTGCCACGCGGTGTGCGTGGCACGCCGCGCGCCGGCGGGACCCTGCTGATTTTTTTCATCATTGCGCCGCGCTCGATCGCGTATACACTGCGTCGATTATTACAGGCGGCAGGAGGCAGCTGGCAGGATCACCTCCTGCTCCCTGCCCACTGACATCTGCGACCTTGATATGCGGGCAGCGCACTGCGTTGCCCGCCGCTGGTTGCGAGGGAGCTCGCGAAGGAGGAGTATGCCACCACGTGGCAAGAAGAAGAGCAAGGGGAGCCGCAAGAAGAGCGCGGCCCGCGGCCGGAAATCCACCGCCGCCCGCAGCGCAAAGCGCTCGACACGCTCGCGCGCGGGCGCCTCACGCAAGACGAGTGCACGAAAGAGCGCGGCTCGAAAGAGCGCGGCTCGAAAGAGCGCGGCTCGAAAGGGAGCGGCTCGAAAGGGAGCGGCCAAACGCAGCATGAAGCGGAGCGCCGCGGGCCGCAAGGCTTCGCCGACCCGCCGCCGCGCCGCAGCAGCTACCGCAGCAGCCGCGAGTGCGCCGTCCTTTGGTGCCGCCATGAACGAGGAATCCGGTCGCGAAGATATGGACACGCTCGGTAATGACGAGCTGATGGACGAGCCGGACATCGACCTCGGCGGGGATGACGAAGGCGGAGACGACGACCTCGAGGGCGTGTAGGTACAGAACTCGCAGCAGACGCTCCAGGAGGGAGGAGGACTCATGCTGCAGTTCGCAGTGCTGTTCCTCGTCGTCGGCATCATTGCCGCCGTCCTAGGCTTCACGTCGATTGCGGGCGCGTCGTTCGCGATCGCGAAGTTTCTGGCCGGCTTGTTCCTGGTGTTGTTCGTGCTGTTTCTGATTCTTGCGATAGCAGGTGTTCGCAAGGTGTTCTAACTTCGAGGTGGCAGGACGTCCTCCTGCCACCTCTCCTAGGTACAATTAAGTTCCTTTGCGAACGGCTGCTTTGAGCCTCATCGCCGTCGTGCTCGTACTCGTCTGCGGGCCGCACGCGCAAGGAACGGCACCCGCCTCGCCGCTGACCCTGATCACGCGCGAGGGGCGACGCCCCGTTGCTTCGACCGTTCTCAACGGCCAGGAATTCATCGGCCTCGACGATCTCGCGGCGCTGTTGATGTTGGCCGTGCGCGAGGACGCGCTTGCCGGCGGCGTGACCGTCACATACAAAGGACGCACAGTCGTCGCGTCGGCGGATCAACCGATGGCGTCGGTCAACGGTCGCGTCGTCACGCTGGCGGCGCCGATTGCACGCGCCGGCAGACGTCTCCTCGTGCCGCTCGACTTCATTCCACGCGCGATTGCACCCATCTACGATTCCGTAATCGAGCTGCGCCGCGCGTCGCGGCTTCTCATCGTCGGAAATGTGCGCGTGCCGCGGGCGGCGATTCGACTAGAGGCGGCTGGCCCGCCGACGCGCCTCACCGTGGACGTCGTCCCGCCGTTTGCCGTGAGCACCGCATTCGATGCGGGCCGCGTGCTCGTACGCGTCGACGCTGACGCGCTCGACATCGCGACGACGCCGGCTGGTGCGGGGTTGATCGATCAGATTCGTACGGGCGACCAGACGACCACGATCGCGATCGCGCTCAATGCCCGTGCCGGCACGCCCCGGATCTCCACCACGACCACAAACGAAAGCACGCGCGTCCTGGTGGAAGTGCCCGTCGCCGCGCAGCAGGAGACGGCGGCACCTCCCCCGCCGCCACCACCCGCACCGGCGCCCGCCGCGCCTACAGAGGCGCCGCCGCCTCTGCTCGCAGCGCGCACCGCACGGCTGCAGACGATGGTCGTGGACGCAGGGCACGGCGGAGAGGATAACGGCGTGCGGGGCCCGAAGGGCACGCTCGAGAAGCAAATCACGCTCGACGCCGCGCGCCGTCTGAAAAGGCTCGTCGAATCACGGCTTGGTGTCCGCGTCGTGATGACCAGAGACGACGACCGCGCGGTCTCGCTCGACGAGCGCAACGCGATCGCGAACAACAGCAAGGCCGACCTGTTCCTCAGCCTTCATACAAACGGCTCGCCCTTGGCATCGGTGAAGGGAACCGAGGTTTACTACCTCCGTCTCGATCGTGCGGGAGAAGAAGCGCGCAGAAACGCGGCGGCAACCGAGCTGATTCTGCCCGTCGTCGGCGGAATTACCCGTCCGATCGACATCATCCCGTGGGACCTGGCACAGGCATCACACGTCGACGCCTCATCACGGTTCGCGTCCATGCTGGAGGAAGAGCTCGAGAAGCGCGTTCCGGCGGGTCCGCGACCTCTCCAGCAGGCGCCGATGCGCGTACTGAGCGGCGCCAACATGCCGGCGGCCCTGATTGAGATGGTGTACCTGACCAACGGTGAGCAGGAACAGCGCGTGAAGTCCGACGATTTTCAGGGCGCCCTCGTTGAGGCCATCTACGGCGCGATCGTACGGTTCAAGGCGTATCTCGAGGCGCCGCCCACACCATGAGTCGGACCCGATGGCTCCAGGTCGGCGGAATCGTCCTTGTCTTCGCCGTCGCCGCGTGGATAGCGTCAAGCGTCCTCGAGCGCGTGGTTGCGCCGGCGCCTGCGTCCTCTGCGGCACCGACGCCAGCCGCACCTGCGGCAAGTGTGCCTCACATCATCGCGACGCTCTACTACGGCACACCTGATGGACAGGCGCTCGCGGCCGTGAAGCGTGAGGTGCCGCTCGGCGAAGGGCCTCGCGAACAAGGCCGGCAGATCCTGCAGAGCGAGCTCGAAGAAGCACCCGCGCCCTACCTGTCACTCATCCCGCGCGGCACAACCTTGCGTGCGTTTTACATCACGGACCGGGGCGATGCCTTCGTCGATCTGAGCGCCGAGGCATCGACGATGCACCCGGGCGGGACGACACACGAACTGTTGACCGTCTACGCCATCGTCAACGCCGTGACCGCCAATCTCGCCTCGGTCGAGCGCGTGCAAATTCTCATCGACGGCAAGCAGGCAGACACGCTCGCCGGTCATGTCGACCTGCGACGGCCGTTCGAACGCGACACCGTGCTCGTGCGTGAGACGAAGGGAACTCAGTAATTCAACAGCCAAAATGCAACATTCAAACACGTTCTGTTTCGAGCGTCGGGGGTGAACGTCGCCGCGCCGCTCACTCCGTTGTCACGAATACAAGTACTGTTTGCATTTTGAATTTTGAATTTTGAATTACAGTGACACTCCATGAGATCTGACGGACGGCTCGACGAACAGCTTCGCCCAACGCGCATCACGCCGAATTATCTGCTTCACGCTGAAGGCTCGGTCCTCGTCGAATCGGGGAAAACGAAAGTCATCTGCACGGCGAGCGTCGAGGATCGCGTTCCACCGTTCCGGCGGAATTCGGGGAAGGGATGGGTCACCGCCGAGTACGGCATGCTCCCGCGCGCGACAAGCACGCGGACGCAGCGTGAGTCATCGGCAGGCCGTGTCGGCGGCCGTACCCAGGAGATCCAGCGATTGATCGGCCGATCGCTGCGCGCGGTAACGAAAATGGAGGAACTTGGCGAGCGGACCATCACGCTCGACTGTGACGTCATTCAGGCCGACGGAGGTACCCGGACCGCGTCGATCACCGGCGCGTTCGTCGCCCTCGCCTTCGCGATCAACAAGATGCGCGAGCAGGATCTGATTCGCACGATCCCCATCGTCGATTACGTCGCCGCCACCAGCGTCGGCATCGTCGAAGGGATGCCGATGCTCGATCTCGCCTACACGGAGGATTCGAAGGCCGACGTTGACATGAACATCATCAAGACCGGAGCAGGTCTCTATATCGAAGTCCAGGGCACGGCGGAAGCGATGCCGTTTGGACGAGAGGCGCTGAATCGGCTGCTCGACCTTGCAGACACGGGCATCCGTCAACTCATCGCGCTGCAGCGAGGGCTCGTGGGCAACATTGTCGGCAAGTAGGTGCGCACCCTTCTCGTTGCGACCACCAATCCAGGCAAACTACGAGAAATCCGGCAGTTGATGACCGGCGTTGCGGTACGTCTTGTCAGCCTTGCCGATCTGCCGCCGATCGAGGAGCCTGAAGAGACTGGAACAACCTTCGAGGAAAACGCCCGTCTGAAGGCGCTCTACTACTCTGCCCGCAGCAGGGTGTGGACCGTCGCCGAGGACTCAGGCCTCGTCATCGACGCGCTTAACGGGGAGCCGGGAGTGAAGTCGGCTCGGTTCCTTCGCCCAAACGCCACTTATCCGGAACGATTTACTGAAATATATCGGCGGCTCGATGCACAGCCGGACGCGCCTCGCACTGCTCGGTTCGTGGCGGCGCTTACAACCGTCGAGAACGGCAACGTCATTTACGAGACGAGGGGTGTTGTCGAAGGCGTGATCGCCGACACGCCGCGCGGGAGCGGTGGGTTCGGATACGACCCGATTTTCTTCTATCCACCGTACGGCCGAACGCTCGCGGAAGTGACCGAACCCGAAAAAATTGCGGTCGCGCATCGCGGGATCGCATTCCGTCGCTTCGCCGAGTGGATTGAACACCGCGAGGAACGATGAACGGAGAACGGAGAACGATGAGTTGTTCTCCGTTCGTCACCCAGAGTCTGGCCGCGGACGCTAAAGCGTCCGGGAGTTCGAGGGCGGGGCGTGTTGGCCGGTCGGCCTTACGGCTCGTGAGGAAGGAAATGCACCGACCGGCCTGGCAGGTTCAACTCGTCAGGTCCGAACGGCTCGCGCCTGATCGGACCGCATGAAAGCGCCGTCCCGTGTACGGGACAAAAACTTCGAATCGACTAACGCACCGAGCAGCGCATCGCATGCGGCGCGGTCGAGGCCCCAGAGCCGCTGTGCCTGCGCCGTCGTCAACCGCAGTCCGGGCATTTCGATGTACTCGCCCTGGACGCGTCGCAGTACGTCGTCAAGCGGCTGCTGTGCTGGCATTTACGTGGCTCCCCATTTCCAAATATGAGTAAGTAGATAGAGGAATGAGCAACGCACATGCCACAGCAGTGCACTGCAGAACGGCCTAGTGGCGTCGCTCGGATCACTCCAGAAACCATGCCCTTTCAGGGCACGACGCTGCCGGGGTCGAAAAGCGCGGGTGTTTTAGGGCATCAGAATCCTGTATAGCCAGTGACGTACCCTTAAGCGGATCTGTAAGGAAACTAGTCAACAAATCCTTTCGCCTCAGATTTTTGCCGTCCTGTTTTCCTTCCATCCACTCATCGTCTCTACAAGGGGCATTTGCGTTGCAAACACCAGTGCCAGGTACCGCAACGGAATACCCGAGGAGACGACGCATGGCGATGAATCTCGAACTGCACCGGAGCGATGAAAGCATCTGGGACCGGGCCGACGATCGGTTGAACTGGGATACCGAGCGCTGGCTGCTTGGCGCGGCCGCAGGTGTGTTTCTGTTTGCCGGCCTCCGCGTCCGATCGCTGACCGGTCTGGCGCTGATTCTTGGAAGTGGGGCGCTGGCCTGGTGGGCCTCGTCAGAAATGGATCAGCGCAGGCACCGGCGCGGACGGCTGCGCGCCGTGATGCCGGCGCGCAAGTCTGAGGATCCCATCGGTGAGGCGTCGGAACAATCGTTCCCCGCAAGCGATGCCCCTGCGTGGACGCCGACGACCGGCAACACCACAACAACGCCCGAGAAGCCGGGCGCGCGCCGCCGTGCACAGTAGGAGTGTTCCATGGCGGTACTGCTTGCGTATCTGAACGTCCCGCTGACGTGGCCGGAGGTTCTGAAGCGCACAATGCGCGAGGCGATGGCGGACAGCGTCATGGGGATGTCCGCGCAGCTGGCGTACTACTTTTTCTTCTCGCTATTCCCCGCTCTGCTGCTGCTGATCGCCATCGCAAGCTACTTTCCCGTGCAGACCCTCGTTGATGAAGTCTTCAAGTCGATGAGCGGCTTTGCACCACCCGAAGCGCTGCGCATCATCACCGATCAGATCCAGAAGATTCGGGACGCGAAGCCCGCCGGCCTGCTCACCTTTGGCGTCGCGACCGCTGTGTGGAGCAGTTCCTCGGCTATGACGGCGATCATCAGCACACTCAACAGCGCGTACGACATCGACGAAGGACGTCCGTGGTGGAAAGTGCAGCTGACGGCAATCCTGCTGACGATCGGCGTTGCGCTGTTCATCCTGATCTCGTTCGCACTCGTGATTATCGGTCCGACGCTCGCGGAAAAGGTCGCGGACTGGATGCATATGGGAGCTGCATTCGAGTGGGCGTGGAAGATTCTGCAGTGGCCCGTCGTCTTCGCGCTCGCGTGTACTGGCATCGCGATGATTTATTACTTCGCGCCCGATGCGGACCAGGACTGGGTGTGGCTGACCCCTGGTTCCGTCCTTTCGACAATGCTCTGGTTGCTCGCGTCGCTCGCGTTCAAGTACTACGTTGTGAACATCTCCTCGTACGCCGCAACCTATGGCGCTCTAGGCGGCGTGATGGTGTTGATGTTGTGGTTTTATCTCTCCGGCGCAGTGATCCTGTTCGGCGCTGAGATGAATGCCGAGATCGAACACGCGTCACCCTACGGCAAGGAACCAGGGGAAAAGGTGCCGGGACAACGGCGCGTCATCGGCTCGGCGGCCATGCGTGCGTGGCTCGACAAACGAGGCGGTCGCGACGACAAGCCGCCCAGTGCCGACGAAATGAAGCAAGCGACAGAAGAGCAGCCGGCGCTGAAGGCCTTGCGAAAGACGCGCGCCTGATCAATCGTACGCGCCTCAACTCAGGTCGCAGGTGGAGGCCGCCTGCCTCCTGCCACCTTTGACGAGGCGCGTATGACGACGATTTCGAGAAGAGTTCTGATCGGACGGATCGGCGCGGTCGTTGGCGCTGCCGCTCTGACGCCGCGCTCGGCGACCGCCCAGGGTGCCCAGGCTGTCCCTCCTCCCCCGCCGTTTGACACGCACCGCGACTACCGACCCAATGCGGAACCGGTCAGCTATCCGGATCCCGACATCATCACCGTCGATCCTGCTTTCAACGCGCTTCGTGTGAACAACACGGCGATTCACCGACTGTGGACAGGCGGAATGTGGTCGGAAGGACCGGCGTGGTGCAGCCAGGGAAAGTATCTCGTCTGGAGCGACGTGCCGATGGGAGTGCAGCGTCGATGGATTGACGACGATGGTCGCGTGACGGTGTTCCGGAATCCCTCGAACAACAGCAACGGCAACACGTTCGATTTCCAGGGCCGGCAGGTCACGTGCGAGCACACGGGACGCCGCATCGCAAGGTATGAGCACGACGGATCGATCACGGCCATTGCCGAAGCCTATATGGGCCAGCGCCTCAACTCGCCGAATGACGTTGCGCCGCATCGCGACGGAAGCTACTGGTTCACCGATCCCCCGGCCGGGTTCACGTTGTACGAGGGAGCGCCGGAGGTTGCGGGTGCTCCCGGCAATGCGGACGGCCGGTATAACTCACGGGCCGGACAAGCAATTGGCGTCGGCGCGGCCAAGCGCGACATCCCGATGGCGAACGTCTACCGCGTCGATGGCCAGAACGGGCGCGTGGACATGGTGATGAGCGCCTCGAACCTGCCTGGAAATCCGAACGGGATCGCGTTCGCACCCGACTACAAGAAGGTCTACGTGGTCACCAACGGCATCGTGCACAGCTTCGATCTCGGCGCGGACAACAAGGTGTCGAACCAGAAGGAATTCAGCAACTTCATGGTGGACGGCGTGCAGTGCCGCACCGACGGCATGCGGGTGGACGTGAACGGCAATCTGTGGTGCGGCGCGAATGCGGGCAGAAACCTCGGCTACAGCGGCGTCACCGTGTGGTCGCCGGAAGGACGCCTGCTCGGGCGCATCCGTCTGCCGGAGACATGCGCGAACCTGGCCTTCGGCGGACCGAAACGCAATCGACTGTTCATGACCGCCGCGCAGTCGCTCTACGCGGTCTATGTGAATACCCAGGGAGCGTCGCCGGGTTAGACCATTCGAAGTCGGACTCTTCGCACCGCGTGATCGCGTCCTTTCTCGAGCACGAGATGGGCGCGTTCACGCGTCGGCAGCACGTTCTGACGCAGGTTGACCAGGTTGATCGTTTCCCAGATCCGCCGCGCGGTCGATTCGGCCTCGGCGTTGGTCAGCGACGCGTACCGGTGGAAGTACGAGGACGGGTTCTGAAACACGGTCGCGCGCAGTTTCAGGAACCGTTCGATATACCACTGTTCGATGTCTGACTCATTCGCATCGACATAAATCGAGAAATCAAAGAAGTCCGACACGAACATCGCCGGCGACTTCTTCTGCTGCGATCCGGTCTGCAACACGTTCAGCCCCTCGACAATCAGGATGTCGGGCTGGCGCACGGTCTGAAACTCACCGGGGACGATGTCGTACGCCAGGTGTGAGTACACGGGCGCTGTGACTTCGGGCAAACCGGACTTCACGTCCGCGAGAAAGCGCAGCAATCGGCGGACGTCATAACTTTCCGGAAATCCTTTCCGATGAGTGAGGCCCTGTGCTTCGAGGGCGCGCTGTGGAAACAGGAAGCCATCTGTCGTCACCAGGTCGACCTGCGGGTGGCTTGGCCAGTGTGACAGCAGCGCTTTGAGCACGCGGGAAGTCGTGCTCTTGCCGACCGCGACGCTGCCGGCGACGCCGATAATGAAGGGAATCCGCAGGTCCGCCGATGCGCCGAGAAACGTGGTCGTCGCGGTGTGCAGGCTTTG
>Ga0111538_10007738_pt1 | contig 14469 bp, 11 predicted proteins | sample SoiMethybrSBSTD1_FD_79669 | JGI IMG/M metagenome (GOLD analysis project Ga0111538, IMG submission 79669) | Bulk soil microbial communities from a Populus tree surrounding site in Tennessee, USA - Soil MetaG P. TD hybrid SBSTD1 (version 2)... | ecosystem: Environmental > Terrestrial > Soil >... | reverse complement strand
GGCGTTCAACAGCGTAGGCCCGTTCGACGAGCGTCTGCGGCGGCTGGAAGATCTGGACTGGTTCATTAGATTCGGCCAGAGAAGTGGCCACCTTCACGTGTTGCCTTATGTCGGCGTCATCGTCGCTCCTTCGTACTCGGGGAGCTTTGATGCCGTCGACCAAAGCACCCGCGTCATCGAAGCCAAGTTCAACGCTTGCAGCGATACGGCGCTGCCCCCGAGCGCATGGCGCCGGCTCCAGGCCTATCTGGCACTCGAGCGCGGTGCCGCTCTTCTGCGCGAGGGTGAGACCCTCAAGGGCCTCTGCTACCTGCTCTTCTCGTTCTGGCATAAACCGCGCCTGCAGGGCGCCGTCAAGCCGTTCTGGGAGCGTAGTTCTGATGTGCCGCCGGACGTGCTCATGATGTTTGCGGAGATGGCCGGCAGGGTCTGAGCCAGGCTTCGCCTTCTGCCTTGCAGACGAATCGTTTGCTCTGCCGCCTTGAGTGCCCGCCGATACCTCTCAGCCGTGTCGAAAGCAAAGCTTTCATGCCACCTCATCACGTACGCAGGTGGTTGCGGTTTTCCAGGAAGCTCTGATACGTGAGCGCCAGCCCGCTTTGCAGCGAAGTCGACGGGCGCCAACCCATGCCGGCCAACCGCGAAACGTCAAGCAGCTTGCGCGGCGCGCCATCCGGTCGACTTTTATCGAATGCGATGGTTCCAGCATAGCCGGTGACACGAGCGATCAAGCCCGCCAAATGCTCGATAGTAACGTCCTCGCCTGTGCCTATGTTGACGTGAAGTGTATCGGAATAACATCGCATTAGGTGGATACAGGCGTCGGCCAGATCGTCGACGTAGAGGAACTCACGGCGGGCCTGGCCAGTACCCCAAACCACGACCTCTGCGCAGCCCTGCATCTTTGCCTCGTGAAAGCGGCGAAGCAAGGCGGGTACGACGTGACTGTTCTCGGGATGGTAATTGTCGCCCGGGCCATAAAGGTTGGTCGGCATCACGCTGATGAAGTCATCACCATACTGTCGACGATAGGATTCGGCGAGCTTGATGCCCGCGATTTTGGCAATGGCGTAGGGCTCGTTGGTCGGCTCGAGCCGACCATCGAGCAGCACCTCCTCGGCCATAGGTTGCGATGCAAGGCGCGGATAGATGCACGATGAGCCCAGAAACATCAACTTGCATACGCTGTGGGCATGCGCTGCATCGATAACATTGGCCGCGATCATCAGGTTATCGTAGATGAACTGGGCGCGCAGCGTGTTGTTGGCATGGATGCCGCCGACGGTCGCGGCCGCAAGAAACACAACATCCGGCCGCTCGCGTGCGAACCACTCGCGGACCTGCTGCTGCTCACGCAAATCAATCTGAGCGCGCTCGACGGTCAAGACCGTGTACTCCTCGCGCCGCAGGCGTCGCACGAGCGCGCTGCCGACCATTCCACCGTGACCCGCGACAAAGATGCGCCGGTTCGCGAGCTCGAAGCCCATGTTTGACATCCACAGTCCCAAATTTCTCGTGCCACGCAGCAGTGCGGGTCACCGCGCACCTATCGGCCACCCAACGGTGCGCTGCCCTACTTCAGTGTTGCCCGTCAAGACGAAATGGTCGACACCCGCGCCTCGGTTGGGGAAGGGACAAGGAGCGCGGTTGACATTCATGTCCTGAATGAGCTAGCCAAGCCGCGGAGAGGGGGAAGGGGGACACTGGGTTGCGTCAGGAGCTGGAGCGACATCTCGATCTGCTGTCTGCCGTAGAACGCGGCGAAACTGTATCGCAGGCTACGCTTTCACAGCGGGTCGGCATCGCAGTCGGATTGGTCAACGCCCTGCTCAAGCGGGCCGTACGGAAGGGCTTTGTCAAGGTCAGCGAGGCACCCGCCCGTCGCTACGCCTACTATTTGACCCCAACCGGGCTCGCCGAAAAGAGCCGTCTTGTCGGCGCCTACTTGCACCACTCGCTCGAGTTTTTCCGAGAGGCGCGCGCCGACTATCTTGACCTATTGCTGCGAGCCGCGCATGCCGGACGCTGGCGAGTCGTGCTCGTCGGTGGCGGCGAGTTGGCCGAGATCGCCCTCATTGCCGCTGCGAACGCTGGTAGCAAGGCGGTGGCTGTTATTTCGGCCGATATCAACCGCGAGCGGCATTTGGGGTTGCCGGTCTATGCGTCCATAGAAAAGGTGAAGGATTTCGATCTGGCCCTGCTCACCACCTACGAAGGGGCACAACAGCGCTACGACCTGCTGGTGCGTCATCTAGGCAGCGACCGTGTGGCGGCCCCCAGCTTCCTGCGCGTGGTCGAGGAACCAAACAGTGAGAATCGTCGCAAGAAGGTGGCGCATGAAACGTGAGCATGCTGGCAACACGCACCTGCTGACAGAAAAGCCGCTTAATCCCAACGTCTGAGACAAAGGAAAGGATTGTGGGTGGCTAGCACCACGTCGACAGGCGATGCAAAAGTTGCCTTGATCACTGGCGCGACCGGCCAGGATGGGGCCTATCTTGCCGAACTCTTGCTCTCCAAGGGGTACACCGTGCACGGCCTCAAGCGGCGATCATCGTCGTTCAATACGGGCCGTATCGACCACCTTTACGCCGATCCTCACGAGCAAAATGCCCAGTTCCACCTCCACTATGGTGACATGACGGACGCAACCAACTTGATCCGCGTCGTACAAGAGGTACAGCCCGACGAGATCTATAACCTCGCCGCCCAGAGTCACGTGCAGGTGAGCTTCGAGACCGCCGAGTACACGGCCAACGCCGACGCCCTAGGGACACTGAGGCTCCTCGAGGCCATGCGCATCTTAGGTCTGGAAAAGCGCACCCGCTTTTATCAGGCCTCAACGTCCGAGCTTTACGGCAAAGTGCAGGACAGTCCACAGAACGAAACAACGGCCTTCTATCCGCGCTCTCCTTATGCCGCGGCCAAGCTCTATGCCTTCTGGATCACGGTCAATTATCGCGAGGCCTACGGCATGCATGCCTCGAACGGCATCCTGTTCAACCACGAGAGCCCGGTTAGAGGCGAAACCTTTGTCACACGCAAGATTACCCGGGCGGTAGCGGCGATTCGATGTGGCGAGCAGGACTGCGTCTACCTCGGCAATCTAGATGCCAAGCGCGACTGGGGACATGCCCGTGACTACGTGCAGGGTATGTGGCGGATCGTGCAGCAAGATACGCCGGACGATTACGTGCTGGCGACTGGCGAATCGCATTCGGTCAGAGAATTCGTCGAGTTAGCCTTCGCCGAAGTTGGTTGCCGGATCCGCTGGCGCGGCAAGGGGGCGGAAGAGGTCGGCTACGAAGCGAGCTCTGGTAAAGTTTTGGTCAGAGTCGATCCGCGTTACTTTCGACCGACCGAGGTCGAGATGTTGCTGGGCGACGCCAGCAAGGCCAAGCGCCTTCTCGGGTGGTGCCACAAGACAACGTTCCAGGAACTCGTCAAGGAGATGGTTGAGGCAGACCTGGCAGCGCTGGATCTTCAGGCTCGTCGATAGTCGTGGGCGTGATGATGCCATCTTGCAGGGTGCAGATTGCTGCAAAAGGCAAGCCGGCCCAGTGCTGAAAGGTGGCCTTTTCAGAGATATTCCTCAATGCGCTACCTAGAAGAGGACGGAACCCCGGTCACGGTTTATCTGCCGAACGAACGTCGCGGCGGCCTGATCTGGGGGCTCAAGCAGGCATACGAAGACGTCGTTGCCTCCCGTCACGTCATATTGCGGCTGTTCTGGCGCGATTTCATCGCCCAGTTCCGTCAGAAGATATTGGGTTACTCCTGGGCCCTGCTGAGCCCATTGCTCGGCATCGCTAGCTTTCTATTCCTGTTCTTGATCGGCGTGTTGCGTCCGGGCGAGGGCGAGATTCCATACATGCTCTATGTCCTGGTCGGCAGCACCATCTGGGGCTGTCTGCCCGGTGCAATGGGCGCGGTCAGCGGAGGGTTGCAGGCTCAGGCAGACCTCATTATGCGCACGCGCATCCCAAAACTCGCGCTCGCCGTCAGCTCGCTGGCAACACTTACCTACAGCATCGGCATCAGCATGATCACGATGGTACTCATCTTCCTTGCCGTTGGCTTTCGACCCTCCTGGTGGTTCCTGGCCTATCCGTTGCTCGTCCTGCCAATGGTGCTGCTGGGCACGGCCGCGGGCCTCGTGCTGTCAGTGTTGGGCGCTATCGCCCGAGATCTGGTGCCGATCGCGACGCAGGCGCTCAGCCTCCTGATGTTCTTAACGCCCGTGGTGTACCTGCGCACGACGCTGCAAAACCCCATCGTGCGGGCGCTGATCGATTGGAACCCGATCAGCTATCTGATCGATGTACCGCGCTCCCTAGTTTGCCTCGGTCACGGTGATCAAACCGGTCTGTTCCTGGGGGTGGCGCTGGGTGTGTTGGCTCTCGTCGCTGTCGGCGTTCGCATCTTCTACTTGTTGGAAGACCTTGTTGCGGAGCGCCTGTGATGGCCAAATCCGCGGTGACGGTCGAAAATCTGAGCAAGAAGTTCGGTCTTTCCCTCAGGGCCGGGCTGAAGTATGGCCTGATCGACAGCTGCCGGCGGTTGCTTGGCCGCGGGAGCGATCATAGGCTACGCGACGGTGAATTCTGGGCACTAGATAACATCAGCTTTTCACTGGCGCCGGGCGATGCGCTCGGCATCATGGGGGTCAATGGCTCGGGTAAGACGACGCTATTGCGCGTCCTCAACGGCACCTACGCTCCCGACGCAGGCAAGGTGACGTTGCGCGGCCGCGTCGGCGCCCTGATTGCGGCCGGCGCCGGCTTCTCACCCATGCTAAGTGGTCGCGAAAATATCCACATCAGCGGCACGTTGCTTGGCATGACCCCGGCCGAGGTGCGGCGCAAGTTCGACGAGATCGTCGCCTTCGCCGAGCTCGGTGACTTTCTCGACATGCCCGTGCGCAACTATTCGAGCGGTATGGCCGTGCGCCTCGGCTTCGCAATAGCGGTGATCGGCACACCGGAAATCTTGCTGGTCGATGAGGTGCTGGCGGTTGGCGACCTCAGCTTCCAAAAGAAATGCTTCGAACGCATCCAGCATCTCAGACACCAGGGGACCACCATCTTGCTGGTGTCGCATGCACCAAGCGCAATCTGGTCGGTGTGTGATAAGGGTCTGGCGATTCACCGCGGCATCACGCGTGGGATTTTGAGCGTCGAGGATGCCTGCAAGGAGTATGAGACCTATAACGCGCTGGCACGACAACAAGTGCAAGCAGCCGAGGCGGCTGCGCGGTTGCCAACCACCTATGGCGGCGCCAGGGGAGGCACGGGCACAGCCTTGATTTCGCAGGTACAAGTGCTGGATTCGACCGGGGCGCCGGTTAGCGGCCTCGACTACGGCGAGGACTTTATTCTGCGCTACCGCCTCGATGTCCGGCAGCGCATCGACAAGGGGCTACTGCGGATCTTGATTGACAGCGAGATCAATAAGGCCATCAGCATCATCGACAATTACGAAATCCACAAGAAATTCATTGCAATGGACGTCGGATCACACGTCCTCGACATCCGCGTGCGAAATCCCAATCTCCGCCCTGGGGTCTACACGTTCGGGGCGGCCATCATCAGCAAGGAGATCGGCGTTCACATTTTTTTTGAGCACAACCATGCATCATTGGTGGTCAGGCAGCCGAAGGACATGTTCTTTTATGCCGATTACCGGTCTTCGCTTCAGCTCGACGCCAACTACACCAACGCGTGTTGGTTTGAAGACGCCGCCGAGCCTAGCGCGCTCGCTTCGTAATGTTCCATTTCAAACGCAAGCTCAAAGCGTATATCGATCGAGCCGTGCTCGAGGCCACGGCGAAGCCGGCCAATTATCCGGCGCTGGAAATACTTAGCGAGCTGCATGGCCATGCCAGGACGCGCGAAGTGAAATTACCCGTTGCCGCCGATGGCTCGCCCCTGCCTTGGTATACCTATCCCGCCATTGAATTCTTTAACCGGCTGCGCGCCGACGGCCTGCGCATATTTGAGTATGGCAGCGGAAATTCATCGCTTTACTGGGCCAACAAGGGGGCGAAGGTGTGGTCCGTGGAGCACGACAGCGGCTGGCATGAGACCATGCGCCAGAGGGCGTCGGCACTCCAAGATCTATTGCTCCGCGAGACGCCCGAGGCATACGCGGGGGCGATCGAGACGGTGGGGGGTGAGTTCGACATCATCGTCATCGACGGCGCCTGGCGCAATGAGAGTGCCGCCAAGGCGCTGCCACGTCTCAAGTGCGGCGGCATGCTGATTCTCGACAATTCGGACTGGTATACGGATGTTTCCCAATTCTTGAAGGACAGCGGTTTTTTCCAGATCGACTTCAGCGGGTTTGGACCGATCAACGACTACTGCTGGACGACGTCGGTTTTGCTCCGGACGAGGTCCATATTTGCCGACCGCGTCTATCACCCGAAACCGATCGGTGGCATCGACGTCTATAAGGCTGACAAATGGTGAGGAGACCGATCGATGTTGTCAGTGCGGGGGCCGCACGCGCACGCGACCGGGTGGCGCGATTTATTGTCAAGTCGTTGACCTGTGTCAGCGTGGCGACTTCGCGAGCCGAATGGCTTAATGCCGTCAGCGAGTATCTATCCCGCGGACAAATCGATGGACGCTCCGCGGCGCGCTTGATCACCATCGCCTCGGCATCGATCACACCGGCGACGGCAAACGATGACCTGATTGCCGCCTGCGAGAGGGCGCTCGGCGGCAGTTTCCACTACAGCCAGGAAGGCGAGGATATTCTGCTCCTGCGCCTGTTGGGCAATAAGCGGGACGGCTTCTTCGTCGACGTCGGCGCGCACCACGCCACGCGCTTCTCCAATACCTATGCCCTTTACCGGCGCGGCTGGCGCGGGGTGAATATCGACGCCACGCCTGGCTCCATTGCCTCGTTCGAAGCGTTGCGGCCCGAGGACACGAATGTCGAGTGTGCCGTGTCCGATGGACCACAGCGCTTGACCTTGCACGTGTTCCAGGAGAGCGCCCTCAACACCTTCGACAGTGGCCTCGCCGCAAGTTACGTGCACGGTGGCTATGCCCTGAAGGGCACTGTCGAGCTGACGGCTCGGCCACTCGCCTCGATCCTCGATGATTGCGTCCCGGCTGGCCGCAAGATCGATCTGCTCAGCGTCGATGTAGAGGGCTCTGAACTCGCCGTCCTGCGGTCGAACGACTGGGCGCGCTACGCCCCCGAGATCGTCATCATCGAGGTGCTCGATACGCCGCTGTCAGATGTGCACCGCCATCCCTGCGTCATCTTTCTGGACGGCAAGGGCTACGTGGTCGTTGCGCGTTTGACCAATTCCATAATGCTGCAACGAAGGAACGGATCATGTGCGGCATCCTAGGACACGTGTTCAGACGGCCTGCCGTGCGCGAGCCTCTCTCCGGCCGTGTGCTATCGCGCATCGCCCACCGTGGACCGGACGGAAGCGGCGTTTTCACCGATGCGCACGTGCAGCTCGGCCACACCCGTCTATCCATCATTGACCTCAGCGCGGCCGGCAGCCAGCCGATGCTTAGCACGGACGGCCGCTACGTCGTCACCTACAACGGCGAGATCTACAATCATCTGGAGCTGCGCGCCGAGCTTGAGGCGCTCGGCGAGCGCTTTATCAGCCACTCCGACACGGAGGTTGTGCTCGTCGCGTACAAGATCTGGGGCCGGGCCTGCGTCAAACGTTTCCGCGGCATGTTCGCGTTCTGTCTCTGGGACGCAGCCACCAAAACGGCGTTTCTGGCGCGCGACCGTTGCGGGGAGAAGCCATTATTCTATGTGCGTGAGGCTGACCGCCTCAGCTTCGCCTCTGAGCTGAAGGCCCTGGTGCCGCTGCTGGCGACGTGCCCCGCCCTCGACGCAAAAATCGTCGATATGTACCTGCATTATCAATACGTCCCCGAGCCGCATACGCTGTTGCGCGGCGTCCATAAACTCCCGGCTGCACACACCCTGGTTGTGGGCGTCGACGACTGGTCGGCGGAGCCGGTCCGTTACTGGTCGGTCGAGGACACCGGCAGCCTCGAGGTGCCGCGCGCGCCGTGCGACATTCTGGCGGCGGTACGCGCCGGTATCGAGGATGCGGTCAAGATGACGTTGCGATCCGACGTGCCGGTCGGGGTCGCGCTCTCGGGCGGCATCGACTCCGGCATCATCGCGACCTTCGCGCAGAAGCACTCTGCCGAGCCGATGCATGCCTTCTGCGTCGGCTATCCCGGCCGTCCCGCCTATGACGAGCGCGCGCAGGCACGCGAACTTGCCGAGGCGCTCGGCATGATCGTCAATGAAGTGGAGCTTCCGGTCGCGGACTTCGTCGATTTCTTCCCGACGCTGGTGCGCATCATGGACGAGCCAATCGGCGATCCGGCGGCGTTCGGCCACTATTCGGTGCCAAAGGCCGCCGCCGATCGGGGCATCAAAGTCCTGCTCTCGGGCATTGGTGGTGATGAGCTGTTCTGGGGTTACAGCTGGGTCAATCAGGCAGCGGCCGTCAACCAGATGCTCAGCAAGCAGCCGTCGCTTGCCGCGTTGGCGCGCTGGGCCACCCATCCCAAGGTGAGGGGCTTTCTCAGCCGCGCGGCGCAGGCTGACGCGCTGCCCGAACCCGTACGCCATTGGGCATGCCTCGTGCACGATCTCAGCCTGACGGCAGGCCCCACCGACCAGCTGCGGTTCTATATGGGGGCACCCGAATTTAGGGATGCCTTGGTGCTCAAGGGCGCCGTGATCGGGCCGGCGCTCGCCGATCTGCACCCCCACAACGCCTTCACGCCCACGGCCATTGGGCCACGGGGACACGATGCCGTTCCGGCCGCGATTATCCGGCTCCTATTCGACACCTGGCTGGTGTCGAACTGCCTCACACTTGGCGACCGCGTAAGCATGGCGGTTGGGGTCGAAACCCGGCTGCCGTTTCTTGATGTGCGGCTAATCGAACTGGTGATGGCTCTGCGCGCCCAGACGCCCGACCATCGTATGGGCCAGAAAGCGTGGCTGCGCGCCGCCTTAACGGGCGTGCTGCCCGACGCAGTGCTGGCTCGCCCGAAGGCCGGTTTCCGACCGCCAGTCGGCGAATGGCTATCTGGCGTCGTGGCCCGGTACGGTTCCGCCTTGCGCGACGGGAGGCTCGCGGCCGAAGGTCTGGTCGACCGCAAAAAACTATCCCACCTGCTCGACGTCACGTCGCGGCAGGACTGGGGGGGATTGTTTATCGCCTACAAGCTGGTCTTGCTCGAGCTGTGGATTGGGGAGATCGCGACCAACACGGTTGCACTGGATATGGCAAGTTAAAGGGCAGGACGTTCTCAAGAACGTGCGAACAGATTCAAGTTGTTTTAGGCAGCCCACGGCGTGGAAAGCCGCAACGATGCTATACGATGCGCTACGGATCACCAACACCGCGCCTGGTTCCCGCCTTAGGGGGTGCGAGGCTGGTTGGTGGCTCCATCGCGGTCGCGCGAGCACTGCGGTGGGGCCGGGTCCCAGCTTCGCCTCGGCATGTGACTGAGCGACTTGGTGATTGGCACTGCGCGCGCGGCTGCGCCTTGCCTTATTCTTTCTTTATAAAATCCTTGTTTCTCGCATCTGGTAGACACTTGCATCTGGTGGACAAATGTCATCGCAAAATTCGAAACGCTCATGCATTCTCATCTACAATCCCATTTCCAATCATGGCCATCTCGATTCGTGGAACGCAATCTTCATTGCCTTGCTTCTTGACAAGGGATGGCGAGTCCTTGCGTTGACCCCGAACGTGACCGCGTTGACGTCGCGCTTGCCGGACAAGCATCGTTCCAACTCAACACTGCAAATATTGGATTGGAATGCACGCACGAAAACCCTCGATTTGAAAGCATACCTGCGTCCGATTTGGTGGCGTTGGGTTACGTTTGGCGACATGTATCTCTATGGCCGCCCTGGAAGCGAGCCAAGACCGGATGCGCCATTTCTACTGCGTTTGCGCAGTCGTTTTTTTCAAGCAGTGATACCCTTCTTATTCCGAGCAACACACTATCTGTATAGGCATTATATTCGCAACAAGTCCCCGGTTGCCAATACTCCCGGCAGCAACGATGGCGAGTGCAATCTTGCTAATCCGGTCGAGATGGTTCGGCGTGTCGGCACCGCATTGAGCCGGGCGAAGTGGCAACCGGCGCTTTGTCTCAATATGTACATGGATCTCTATCGCACCAAGCCAGAGCCTTGGCGGCAATTTGAGGCCATCAATACGCTTCCCTGGGTCGGCATCCGCTTTGTGCCGCCCAATACACCACAGGAGGCGTGGTACGGTGTTTCATCATTCAGGGGCATGTGTTTTCTTGATGAGAACGTCTGTCGCGCCTACCGAAATGCGCTTCCGAATAAACACTTCGAATACTTGCCCGACGTCACGGAGACCGCGCAGCCGCCAACATCCACGGCGCTCGTGCAGAAAATTCGACGCCAAGCCAATGGCCGCAAAGTTGTATTTATGGGTGGTTCCATTGGTGGGCAGAAGAACCTCGCGCGCTGGTACGATCTGATTGCGCTCGCGGATCCGGCAACGTGGTTTTTCGTTCAGGTTGGCGAAATCCACCGTGACACACTTACCACCGACGATATCATCGCGCTGGACCGCGTACGGCAAGCGCCGCCGGCAAATCTGTTAATGTACACCGACTACCTGCGGGACGAACGCGCATTCAATGCCATCATCGCCGCCAGTGACCTGATTTTCGCAGTCTATCGAAATTTTCCCTTCAGCAGCAACATGCCCAACAAGGCCGCGCATTTCCGCAAACCAATTCTGGTGAGCAACCGCTTCTTGATGAGCGAGCGGGTCACCCGCTATGGCATAGGCCGTGCAGTTGCCGAGGACGACGCGGCTGCCATGCTCGAGACCCTCACGGCAATGGGACGTGAGTGCTTCCGGGAGGAGAATTTTGCCCACTACTGCGCAGATTTCAGTCCCCACTCTCTGGCCGAGAGGCTCGATGGGTTTCTCATCCACTGTCTGAAAGACAGGCCGTGTCATGACCGTCATCTTCGGTCCCGCCAGATCGAAGATAGCAACTCGACCATTCTCGGGGGGTGAGTGAATGGTGCTGGACAGACTCAAGTCGCTCAGCCGCAGCCTCTCTGCCGTGCGGCCCCCTGCATCGGCGATGGGGGAGGCTCTGAACAACAGGCTCGCGGCTGCCCAGTCGGCAGGACGGCGTGTCATGTGCAATCTCGGTTGCGGCACACGGCATCATCCGGACTGGATCAATGTCGATTTTGTCGGCGACGGCGTGCACGTCCTCGCCTGGGACTTGCGCTACGGCTTGCCGCTGCCGGATCAAAGCTGCGACGTGGTCTATTCGTCGCACATTATCGAGCACTTCGACCGCGCTGGCGCCCGTCAATTTTTGTGCGACTGCCGGCGGCTGCTGAAGCCTGCAGGAATCGTCCGGGTCGTAGCGCCGGACCTCGAGGGACTGGCGCGCTCTTATCTTTCCCGCCTTGCCGCGGCCCGCCGCGGCGAGCCAGATGCTGCCGCGCAATACGAGTGGTCGGTGATCGAATTGATCGATCAGATGGTGCGCCATAGGAGCGGGGGCGAGATGCTCGAGCATTGGTGCCTGCCCGAGGTACCGGCCGAGGAGTTCGTCGCCGAGCGCGTCGGTACCGAGTACTGGCAAGCGCGCCAGCACTGCAAGGGCAGGAAGCCAAGCCGGGCCCGACTAGAGGCGCGCGGCGTGGGGCGATTTCGCCTCGGCGGGGAGGTGCATCAATGGATGTACGACAGTTATTCCTTAAGCCGTCTGCTCACGACCACTGGTTTCATCGACGTGCGATCTTGTGCGGCTGAGGAGTCGCGCATCGAAGATTTCGCCTCCTTCCTTCTGGACAGCCTGCCGGATGGCGCCACGTACAAGCCGGATTCATTTTTCATGGAAGCCGTTGCGCCGGCGGCCCGGTCATGACAGCTGCACCGGTCGCCATCTTCACTTTCAATCGTCCCAAGCATACCAAGTCAATGCTGGCGGCCCTGGCGCGCAACCATCAGGCGTCGCAGACTGATGTCGTCGTTTTTAGTGACGGACCAAGGTCGGTCGCAGATGCCAACGCGGTGGCTTCGGTGCGTGATCTCGTGCGTAAGACTGACGGCTTCAAGACGCTGCGGCTCGTCGAAAGGGCCAGCAATTTCGGTCTAGCGCGCTCGATCATCACCGGTGTCTCACAGCTATTGGAGACCCACGACAGTATAATCGTGCTGGAGGACGACCTGCTCACCTCGTCCGGATTTCTCAGCTTCATGAACGAGGCGCTCGCCCGTTATCGTGACGACCGGTCCGCATTCTCGGTGACCGGCCACACTTTTCCCCAGAAGTACCTGCGGATTCCGGACGACTACGCCTTCGATACCTACGCGGGGGTGCGCTGCTCGTCATGGTCTTGGGGGACTTGGCGCGACCGCTGGGCGAGGGTCGACTGGGACATGACGTACTATGGCGCCTTTTGCCAAAACCCCGAGTTGCAGACGGAATTCAATCGTGGCGGACAGGACATGACCATCCTGCTGCACAAGCAGCAGCGCGGCGAAATCAATTCTTGGGCCATCCGGTTCTGTTACGCCCACACGGCCAACAGGATGCACTGCATCTACCCGGTGCGTACATTGGTCAAAAACATCGGTCTCGACAATTCCGGCACCCACAGCAAGCCGGACCCGCGCTTTGAGCACCCAGCGCTCGACGATGGGTGGCAGCCGCGTCGATTTTGCCAGGCCGACATGGTCGATCCTCGCATCGCGGCTGCGTTCCGCGGCATCTTCGATCCGCCAAGGGCGAATCGAGCGCGATGCCTCGTGCGCAAGGCGCACAGCAGCAGCCGTGTCGCCTATGGCATCGCCCGCCGTTTCGCCGGCCGGCTCAAGCGACTGCTCTTTCAACCGAAGCAGGCGGCCGAGGTACTGATCCTCAATACCTACCAACAAAGCGGGGGCGCCGCTCGCGCGGCCAATCGCCTATTCCTTGGCGTTCGGCGGCACTACGCCGGCGCGCGTTATCTCACGTTGCTGCGCGACGGCATGGAACCGGACGTCTTTGGTCTTGCGAGTACCTCGATCCGAGGTGCGATAGCGCAGCTCTTGGTCCGCCTCGATCAGCTCCCCCTGCTGCGCTACCGAGGACGCACTGGTGCAATCTTCTCGCCGGCTCGCCATCCAAACCCGCTGCGCATTCGGCTGTCGCGCTTCTCACCGCGGCTGGTGCACCTGCATTGGCTCGGTCGAGGACTGCTGCGCGTTGAGGAGCTGGCGGCATTGCAGGTGCCCGTGGTCTGGACGCTGCATGACAGCTGGGCGTTTACGGGCGGGTGCCACTACACGGGTGCCTGCGAGGGCTATACGAAACGCTGCGGAACCTGCCCGCATTTGGCTAGCACCGAGGAGGAGGATCTTTCGCGCACCGTGATGCGACGCAAGGCGCGCACATATGCCTCTCTCGAAATTACCGTGGTCGCCCCAAGTCAGTGGCTCGCCGCCATGGCCGCGCGCAGCAGCCTTTTCAAGGGACGGCGCATCGAGGTGATTCCGAATGGCCTCGACACCGATGCCTTCAAGCCAATTCCGCGCGATATCGCGCGCGACTACCTGTCCGTTGCGCGCGACCATCCCGTCGTCCTGTTTGGTGCAGAATGGCTGCCAGATCCGCGCAAGGGCGGTGATCTACTCTGCCAGGCGTTGGCAGGATTGGAGAGACCGTGCACGCTGCTGACCTTCGGCGGCGGCCGGCTGCCGCTCAACGGTGCGCCGCAAGTAACGCTGCGATCACTAGGCAATCTCTCGGACGCGGCGAGCCTCGCTTTGGCCTACTCGGCGGCGGACGTCTTCGTGTGTCCATCGCGCCAAGACAATCTTCCCAACACGGTAGCCGAAGCGCTCGCCTGCGGTACTCCATGCGTCGCCTTCAACATCAACGGACTACCCGATATGATCGAGCACCGCCGCACGGGTTGGCTGGCTAGGCCCTTCGATCCATCCGACCTAGGCGCAGGAATCCAATGGGTCACGGCTCAGCCGGACCAGGCTGCTTTGCGCGACGCCGCGCGAAGAAAAGCACTTACTGACTACAGCCTGGAGATCATGACCAAGCGATATTGCGACCTCTATGCCGAGCTGCTGGGCAGGTGATACCCTGACACAATTAATCTCGATCGTGACGCCTACGCTGAACCGCCTCGCAATGTTGAAGGAGGCGGTTGAGAGCGTGCGCGCGCAGGGCTACCCTTGCGTCGAGCACCTGATCGTCGATGGCGGATCGACCGACGGCACAGGGGACTGGGTTGCGGCCCAGGTCGACCTCACGCTGTTGCCGGGACCCGACCGCGGCGTCTACGACGCGATGAACAAGGGAATCTCGGCAGCGCGGGGTGAAATCATAGGCTTGCTCAACTCCGACGATTTTTACGAGCCTGGCGCCTTCGCCGCGG
>Ga0111538_10007737_pt1 | contig 14471 bp, 11 predicted proteins | sample SoiMethybrSBSTD1_FD_79669 | JGI IMG/M metagenome (GOLD analysis project Ga0111538, IMG submission 79669) | Bulk soil microbial communities from a Populus tree surrounding site in Tennessee, USA - Soil MetaG P. TD hybrid SBSTD1 (version 2)... | ecosystem: Environmental > Terrestrial > Soil >... | reverse complement strand
TCTGTTTCTCGGTCGCCCTGTGGAACGAGCGCGACGCCATTCTGAAAGAGCGCCTCTTCGGTCTCACCAACGGCGAAGGCAACCACGGCGAAGACGTGAAGGAATATTACTACTACCTCGACAGCACGCCGACGCATTCCTACATGAAGTATCTCTACAAATATCCGCAGCAGCCGTATCCGTATTCCCTGCTCCTGGAGGAGAACCGCAGGCGCACGCGAAATGACTTCGAATACGAACTGATGGACACGGGGATCTTCAATGAAGATCGTTATTTCGATGTGTTCATCGAGTACGCGAAGGCCACGCCGGAAGATATCCTCATCGAAATCTCAGTCTATAATCGCGGACCCGAGGCGGCGAGCCTGCACGTGTTGCCGACGCTCTGGTTTCGCAACACCTGGACGTGGTGGCCGGAACAACAAAAGCCCTTTCTGCAGGAAATCGGACGCAGCAAAACCGCGCGAGTCATCACGACCACGCACCCACAACTCGGCAATCGCTTCTTTTATTGCGAAGGGAACGCGTCGCTTCTCTTCACCGAAAACGACACCAACAATGCGCGTCTTTTCAACGGCACGAACGCGGGTTCCTACGTGAAGGACGGGATCAACGACTACATCGTCCATGGCCGGAAGGAAGCCGTGAACAAAGCGCAGACGGGAACCAAGGCGTCCGCGCATTACCAGATGAGTGTCGGCGCCGGGCAGAAGGTGGTCCTTCGCCTGCGGCTTTGTGACAAGCCCGTCATGACCGGGAAAGAACCGTTCGAAGATTTCGATTCGATCATGGATGCGCGTCGGCGGGAAGCCAATGAGTTCTACCGCTCGATCATACCGGCAACATTGACCGAGGACGAAACGCGCGTCATGCGCCAGGCCTTTGCGGGGATGCTTTGGACCAAGCAGTACTATTTCTTCGACGTGGACAAATGGCTGGAGGAGCGGTCGGCCCATCCGTTTCGGTTCGGCGCCCGCGAAACGAGGAACAAGGACTGGTTCCACATGGTGAACGATCACATCATCTCCATGCCGGACAAATGGGAGTATCCGTGGTACGCGGCCTGGGACCTCGCGTTTCACGCGATCACACTTTCCGCGGTCGATCTGGAGTTTGCCAAGGAGCAACTCGAAATCATGCTGAAGGAGGTGTATCTGCACCCAAGCGGGCAGGTGCCGGCTTATGAATGGAATTTCAGTGATGTGAATCCGCCGGTGCACGCCTGGGCCACGCTTTACCTCCACAAGATGGAGCAGGCCCTGCACGGCGAAGTAGATATCGGTTTTCTCAAGCGCTCCTTTGCCAAGCTCGCACTCAATTTCACGTGGTGGGTCAACCGCAAGGATCGCTTCGGCAAGAACGTCTTCGAGGGCGGTTTCCTGGGGCTGGATAATATCGGCGTGTTCGACCGCAGCGCGCCGCTGCCCACGGGCGGTTGCCTCGAACAGGCCGACGGCACCGCGTGGATGGCGTTGTTCTGCCAAAATATGGCCGGTCTCGCCGTCGAATTGGCCGCTTACGATTCCAGCTATTCAGACATGGTCTCCAAATTCGTCGAGCACTTCCTCTGGATCGCGACGTCCGTGAACCGTGTGGGGCACGAAGGAATGTGGGACGAAGAGGACGGATTCTATTATGACGTGCTGCGGTTTCCCGATGGCACCGCGACGCGCCTGAAAGTGCGTTCGATGGTGGGGTTGCTGCCGCTGTGCGCGACATCTGCCACGGAGAAATGGCAGCGCGAACGGGTGCCGGAAGCGATGGCACATCTGGAGGCCCGCATCCGGCAGATGCCGGAGCTGGCGCATTCGATGCACCCCACAGGGCCGGGCCATTATGGGGTCTCCGAGCGCGGCATCGTGGCGCTGGTGAACCCGGACCGGCTGCGCCGCATTCTCTCGAAGATGCTCGATGAAAATGAATTCCTGAGCCCGCACGGCATTCGGGCGTTGTCGCTTTATCATGCGCAGCATCCGTATGTGTTTAATGTGGGTGGGCAGGAATACCAGGTGAATTATCTGCCCTCGGAATCCAACACGGGAATGTTCGGAGGCAATTCCAACTGGCGCGGTCCCGTCTGGCTCCCGGTGAACGCCCTGATTCTTCGCGCACTGATGGAGTTCTATCTTTATTATGGAGATAACTTCAAAGTGCAATGCCCGACCGGCTCGGGAAAAATGATGAATCTCTACGAGGTTGCCATGGAAATCACAGGACGGCTCGCGAGCATCTTTTTGCGTGACGAGCATGGCTGCCGTCCTGTTTTCGGCGGTGCGGAAAAATTCCAGACGGATCCGCACTGGAAGGATTACCTGCTCTTTTACGAATACTTCCATGGCGACAATGGCGCCGGGCTTGGCGCCAGCCACCAGACTGGCTGGACCGGTCTGATCGCAAAGATGCTCCAACTCCAGGGTACGCTCGATGCGAAAACATTCTTGAAAGTCGGTAATAAAGGGCCTGCGTCGCAGAAGCCGGCCCGACAACCTGAGGAGGTTCGTGTATGAAATCGTCTAAATATCCATTGATTTACGAGATCAACACCGCGGTATGGCTCACTGAGTTGAGCCGCAAACATCATAAGGCGATCACGTTGGGGAACATTCCCGCCGGCGAATGGGATGCGCTTGCGCAGTTGGGAATGGACTCCGTCTGGCTCATGGGCGTGTGGGAACGCAGCCCGGCCGGACGCGCCGTCGCCCTGAAGAATGATGGGTTGCGGGAAGATTTCCGGCGCGCTCTGCCGGATTACACGCCGGAAGACGTCATAGGTTCTCCGTATTGCATTCGCCGCTACACCGTAGACGAACAGTTTGGCGGACCCAAAGGGCTGGCCACCGCGCGAAACAACCTGGCGGCGAGAAAGGTCGGACTGATCCTGGATCTCGTGCCGAACCATGTCGCGCCGGACCATCCGTGGGCTTCCGAGCACCCGGAATATTTCATTCGCGGCGATGTCAACGACCTGAACAAGGACCCCCAGTCCTTCCTCAAAACAGGAGGCGAGGTTTACGCGCGCGGGCGCGATCCTTTTTTCCCGGCATGGCCTGACGTTCTGCAACTCAACGCCTTCAACGAGGGCTTGCGTAACGAGGCCATCCAAACATTGATCAGCATTGCCGAGCAATCCGATGGAGTCCGCTGCGACATGGCGATGTTGCTCCTGAACGAGGTCTTTGCGAGGACCTGGGGAGGCCGGGCCGGGCAACGGCCTGCGAGCGAGTATTGGAGCAAAGTGATTCCCGCGATTAAGAAAAAGTTCCCCGACTTTATCTTCATCGCTGAGGCTTATTGGGACCTGGAGTGGCAATTGCAACAACTCGGCTTCGATTACTGCTACGACAAACGTCTTTACGATCGGCTCGAGCACGAAGGTCCGGAAAACGTGCGCTCGCATTTGTTGGCGGATGCGGCTTACCAGGATGGATTGGTGCGGTTCATCGAGAACCACGACGAACCGCGGGCCGCGTCCGTCTTTTCGCTGCCCAAGGAAAAGGCTGCCGCAACGCTGGTCACGACGTTGCCGGGAGCGCGACTGATCCACGAAGGGCAGATCGAGGGACGAAAAGTCAGGTTGCCGGTTTTCCTCTCGCGCCGCCCCGACGAACCGGTCGAACCCGCCTTGCGCGACTTCTATTTGCGCCTGTTAAAATTGGTGAATCGCGATGCGTTCCGGAATGGCCGCTGGCAGCTTTGCGAACGCAGCGGATGGCCGGATAATTCATCCTTCCAAAATCTCGTCGCCTGTTGTTGGACCGGAGAAAAGGAGCGCTATCTCATTGTTATAAATCTCAGCGACGCGCAATCACAGGGGTTGATCCAGGTCTCGTGGGAAGACCTGCGCGGCAAGACCTGCTGGCTGGCCGACGCGTTATCGGTCGAAGCCTACGACCGCGAGGGAACTCAGATGCTCTCCCCCGGCATGTTCGTCGATCTGAAACCATGGGGCATGCATTGCTTTCAAGTACAGATGACGAAAACCCCCAAACCGGAAAGCAGAAATACCTCGGCTCCAGAGCGTGCACAACCGCGCCCCATCGAAGAGGACGCGGACGTTTTGGAACCCATTGGCGCAATCGGACGATAGCGTAGAAAAAGCCCTCCCTAATGCATTTCTACGTCGCACGTGCCGATGCCGGGGCGATAGAAATTGAACTGGACGTTGGGATGATCGGCCAGAAGCGACATCGGCACCGACGAGTCGGGAATTTTTTGCGAGATCATCCACGTCGTGAGCCGCTGGCCGAACGGGTTGTCGTGCGTGCCCGCGTGCCAGATAGACACCCTCTCGGCACGCCAGGTTTCCAACGGTCCAACGCTGATGGCTTTGGTCGGCACGAGCGCGATGTTTCCGCCGCCAGAGGTTCGCGCGTTCTGCGCGATGGTCAACGGATGCAAATCGACCACACGCGTAGGAAACTGCCGATATTCGGCGGGCGAGGGCGGATTGTCTTTGTGTTTGCCGCCGCGCCGCGGCGGATCGTTGAAGGCCCAATGCTTCACGTCGCCCTGGCCGCCCTGCATGATCGCGCAGCGCACGCCATCCCAGCTTTTCCGGTACGCGGTCGTGTCCGCCTTCGGGAAATGCAGGTTCGAGTTCGGCATCACCAGTTCGGGCCTGATGCGGTTGAAGCACATCTCGCGATCCGCGCGCTCGAACGACAGTGGATGCGCCACCGGGACTTCGCGATCCCCAAGAAACCATTCGTCCATGCCCCAAAAATGCGCGGACTGCAGCGGGATGCTGAGTTCGTTCACGATGCGCGCGACCAGCGGCAATTGCTCCGTCGGACCGATGGGACCGCAGATGCCCACCGGATTGTCGGGCGTCGATTGCCGCCACGCGTGGATGTATTCGATCGCTTCGGCGAGATAAAACTCCTCGAGCGTGTCGTACATCATCACGCGAAAGCCGGGGCGCGAAAGTTTCAGCATCGACTCGGGCGTGAGGCGAGCCGCCGCCTGGATGATTTCATCGTCGAGCGTCGTGTAATCCCACCAATCGGGCGCGATGGAACTCTGCTTGCGTGGCATGAATGAACGCTACGAACCGGCGGCGGGATTCACAAGATAGTTGTCGCCGAAGATCGACTGAAGCGGATCATCGTCCGTCGCGCTGAATCCCACGTGCAAATGGCGGCGCCAGCCCTCCGCGTGCTCGAATCGGCCTGACATCCGGCCCACTTCCAGCGATAGGTTGTCCATCGCGACGAGATACGAGTCCATGCCCTGACTGGCGTCGAGCCACGCCTTCTGGCTTTCGTGCGCGGCGAGTGCGTCGCGCTTCAGCGCATGCACGGAGGTTGTGTCCACAAAAAAATCGGGCACGACGGGGCGACGCAACGGATCGCGGAGGCTGTGCGGCATCGCGTGGTAAAGGGTCACGTCGCTTTGGACGGCCTGCCGAGATGGAGCGGTGCGAAAATTGGGCATCCCGCGCGCAAACGCCGCCGTCACAACCAATCGGCACGTGTTAGTGTGGTCTTCCATGTAGTCCTGCGGCGAATGCGTGAGGATGATCGATGGGGCGACTTCGCGAACAATGGCCGCCAGCTTTCGAAGCGTGCGAACGTCGTAAAAAATTTCGAGGTCGTCGGCGAGGCTTGGATAGTACGCCGCGTCCATCATCACGGCCGCACGCTCCGACTCGCGTTGACGAATCTTTCGCAGCTTCTCAGGACCGATGGTGAGACTTCCGCACGAGCCGCTGCTCAGCGTCATGTAATGAATCGCGAAACCCGCTTCCCTGAGCAGGAGGAGTGTGCCTGCCATGTAGAACTCGATGTCATCAGGGTGGGCTCCGATGGCAAATGCCGAAGGCGGTTTTGCTGCGGGAACGGGTTTGCCGGCGCGCCGAGCCACAGAGATTAATGCCGCCGGTGAGCGTGGCGGTCCGCGGAATTGTCCGCCGCGAAAATCACTTCATGGGTGCGCATCGCCTGTTCGAGGCTCGTCAACGGCATCTCCTGGCCGTTCTCCAGCGCGGCGAAGAACGCCTCGAACTGCCGTTGGTAGGGGTGGTCCGCCACGTCGCCAGAGTCGAGCAGTTTCATGGAAAGCTGGCTCCATCGACTCTTGTCGAGGCCGCCCAGATGCGAAGAGTAAATCTTGTTGTCCAGCAGGCTGCCTTCACTGCCCACGAGGTGGACGTGGAAGTAATACGGCTGCAAGCAATCGATCACGGAGGCGCACTTGCCGACTCCGCCATCCTTGAACTTCAAAATCGTGACGCTCGTCGTCGGATATTCATATTTCGCAAAATCCAAGTTCGTCGAGTTCGTCGAGTACGCGCTCACCACCTCCACATCTTCGCCCATGCACAACAGCAACGCGTCCATCGCGTGGCAACCCGCCGACAACAGGCTGCTCCCGCCGGACTGTCGGGTCGTGTTCCAGCGATACTGCCCGTACCACGGGCCGATGCCGTGGTAGTAATCCACTTCGCCGTAATGAATTCGCCCGAGCAACCCCTTGTCGAGGATCGCCTTGATGGTGATGAACTGGCTCGAAAAACGGCACTCGAAACAGACGCACGTCTTCACGCCCGCCCGTTGCACGGCCTTTTGCACCGCCTGGCAATCCTCCCACGAGAGCGCCAGCGGTTTCTCGATGATCAAGTGCTTGCCCGCTTTGGCCGCGGCAATCGCCTGCTCCGCGTGCTGCTGCGGATAACTGCAGATCGAGACGACGTGAATATCTTTGTCGGCCAGCAACGCGTCGATCTGGTCGTAGGCTTTGATCGATCCGCCATGCTTAGCGCTCAGCTCCGCCGGATTCAATTGGCGCGACGAATAAATGCCAGTGACCTGAGCCTGCGGCGTGGCGTTGATCGCGGCGATGTGCGCCCCGCTTACCCAACCGTAACCGATAATGCCGACGTTGTACTTCTTGGCGGCCATATGAAATGCAGGCCCATGGCATCGGTTCGCAGGGCAGTTGTAAAGGCAAAATGGCAGCGTCGGGCGACTAAGGCAGGTGAGGGGCTGGCTTGTTTCGGTGGCGGTTCGGTGGCAGTAATGAGCAGTATGAAGTTGGGGAGTTGCAATGCGCAGAATGCGCGTGTTACCGCGTGGATGAAGCAGATGGCTGATCTATGCAAACCAGAGAAAATTTTCTGGTGCGATGGATCGGAGGCGGAGAAGGAGTTTCTGACCGAGGAAGCGGTTCGGCAGGGGGTGCTGATCAAACTCAACCAGGAGAAGCTGCCGGGCTGTTATTATCATCGGTCGCATCCGAATGACGTCGCGCGGGTGGAGCAGTGCACGTACGTGTGCACCGAGGGCGAGGAGGAAGCGGGACCGACGAACAACTGGGTTCCGCCCGCGGAGATGTATCGCAAGCTTTACGGATTGTGCGACGGCGCGATGCGCGGCCGGACGATGTACGTCGTGCCGTACCTGATGGGACCGCTCGGATCTCCGCTCAGCAAAGTGGGCATCGAACTTACCGACTCGATCTACGTGGTGCTAAGCATGCGGATCATGACGCGCATGGGAAACATCGCGTATCAGCATCTCGGGGAGAGCGATGATTTCAATCGCGGGCTGCACACGATGCTGGATCTGAATCCGGAGCGGCGGTTCATCGCGCATTTCCCGCAGGACAACACGATCATCTCGGTAGGTTCCAACTACGGAGGCAACGTGCTGCTGGGGAAGAAGTGCCTGGCACTGCGCATTGGCTCGTATCTCGGGAGAAAGGAAGGGTGGCTCGCCGAGCATATGCTCATCCTCGGCGTCGAATCGCCGACCGGTGAAAAGACGTTTGTCGCGGCCGCGTTTCCGAGCGCGTGCGGCAAAACGAACTTCGCGATGATGGTGCCACCCGAGCGTTTCAAAGGCTGGAAGATTTGGACGGTGGGCGACGACATCGCGTGGATGAAGCCCGGCGACGACGGACGGGTGTACGCGATCAATCCCGAGTTCGGATATTTCGGCGTCGCTCCCGGTACCAACGTTAAGTCCAACCCCAATGCGGTGCGGATTATTCAGCGCGACACGATTTATACGAATGTGGCGCTCACACCCGATGGTGACGTGTGGTGGGAAGGCAAGGGAGAGGAACCGCCTGCGGGCACGCTCGATTGGCAGGGACGCCCGTGGAAGCCCGGCGAACGCGCCGCGCATCCCAACAGCCGCTTCACGTCGCCCATGACGAACAACCCGATGCTCGCGCCCGAAGCGATGGACCCACGTGGGGTTCCGATCAGCGCGATCATTTTCGGCGGACGGCGTTCGACGACGTTGCCATTGGTGTGCGAAGCGTTCAATTGGGTCCACGGCGTTTATCTCGGCGCGACGATGGGATCGGAAACGACTGCCGCGGCCGCCGGCGCGGTCGGCCAGGTCCGGCGTGATCCGATGGCGATGCTGCCGTTCGTGGGATACAACATGGGATTCTATTTTCGGCATTGGCTCAATATGCGGAAGCGCATCAAGTACCCGCCGCGGATATTTTCCGTGAATTGGTTTCGCAAAGACGAACGCGGCAATTTCCTCTGGCCCGGGTTTGGCGAGAACATGCGCGTGCTGGAGTGGATCGTCGACCGTTGCCATGGCTGCGTCGGCGCGCATGAGACGCCGCTGGGGTGGGTGCCGCGCACGGAGGACTTCGATCTTCAGGACCTGCCGGGCTTTTCGCCGCAGGACTTCGAGCGCCTCCAAAAGATCAACATCGAAGAATGGCGACGTGAAGTCCTCTCCCAGGACGAACTGTTTATGAAGATTTATGCGTTCATTCCAAAGGAGATGATCTTTCAGCGGGAATTGCTCGTTGCCCGGTTGTAAGATGCTGCTGTCCTGCTTGTTACACGCAAATCCCTAAAGAAATTCAGGGGCTCGCCGATGGGTCAAAGGTATGAGCAAGCTGAAGAAATTCGCTGTTGCTGGTGGGTCGGCGCTGGTTGGGGTCGTCCTGCTGGTGATGGGCTTTAAGGAGTTTCGCCAGAGCAAGCAGCTCCAGGCGGAAGGCAAACAAGTTTCGGGTGTGGTGACGGATAGCGAGGTGCAGCGCGGGCGCAAAGGCCGGCGCACGTATTACCTCACGGTGAACTTCAAGACCGAGGACGGCAATGCTTACGAGGCGCGCAAGTCGGTTTCCAAGTCTGTGTTCACCGAAGCGTCGGAGGCCGGCTCGGTGGCGGTGATCTATCTGCCGTCCGATCCGAAGGTTCTTACTTTTGGCAAGGCTGACACGAAGTTCGGCGGGCTTGTCGGTGGTGTGATTGCGCTGGTTGTGGCGGGGGTTATCGGCTTCGCAAAACCGGAAGGCGACGACGCGGCGCCGAAGTCCGAGGCGGATGTCGAAAAGGATTTGCTGGCCGACAAATCGAAGTACGACGACCAGCAAAAGGCCGCTTAATTTTGATCCGTCGCGCGCAGGCGATAAAACGCGGCGCCACTCACCGGATTCAAATCGCGAAATGTGAAGCGCTGTGTCCCATCGGGCACGGCGCTTCCGATTTTTTGCCAGTCGATCAAATTGGTGGAACGCTCGATGTCGTACATCCGGCCCGGCACACCTTGACCCTCCACAATCACTTCGGGTACAGCGCGGTTTAGCGAGGCGATTCGCGGGATCACTCCAATGCGCAGGTAAACCAACGCCGGGTCGTGGTCGGTGACGCGCTCGGGCTGATCGACAACGTTGCGACGCGTCGCCGCGAAGTCCGCATTGACGCGCGGATAGAGGAACCGACTCACCCGCGGACGAAGCGTTTCGGTGACGAGCACGTGATCGATCGCCTGCGCCATCCCGTCAAAGACGTACGAATAGCGGCTGGAGGGTGGCAGCGTCTCAATCAGATTAAACAAATCCGGCTGAACCAGGTCGGCGCTTGCGAGTAAGACGTGATTCGTTGGCGCAGGACGGCCACTGATTGTCCCCATCACGTCGGCGTATCCGTCGTTGAATTCGAAGGCGTTGAAGTCGCCCATGACGATTACATTTTGTCCTGCGGCCTGACGTTGTTGAACGAGTTGGGCGACGTGCTCTGACTGTGCTCGCCGCTTGGCGCGAATAAAGTCTGCGTTGTCGGCATCATCGATGCCGATCATTGAGCGGAGATGATTTATCATGACGGTAAACTCCAACACATTGGTGGTGAGCGGATCGGCCACGCTGGCGCGCAAGAGAAGCGGCGGACGGTCGTGAAGGCGCTGGTTGGCGCCGGCGTGCGTAAACTGGTTGGTCTTTCCCTCCTGGCGCACCTCAATTACAGACACGCGCGTTGTGTTCACCAGAAAACCCACATCAATACCGCCGGGATCGCTTCCTTCGAACAAAAATGCGGCGTAGGTCGGTGAGATACGCGCGGCGAGATCGGTTAATACGGAAAGGTTTTCCACTTCCACCAGCCCAACGATCGCCGGAGCGCCCATCACATCACGAATCAGCCTGGCGGCTTTGTTCAGCCGATTGCTGTACGCGGTCGAACTCAATATGACATCGCCGACGTTCGCGTCATCGACGTCATCGTAAAAGCGCTGGAGATTTAGCGCGCCAATGGTTAGTTCGTCCGCCCCGGGCGCTGGAGGCAGTTCTCTCGCCGGCGGTGGAGAGTTCGCCAGCACTCCGGGATCTCTCAATAACGTGTAACGGCGCGACTCATAAAAGAGTACACCGGTGAGGTTTGACAGCACCGTCTGCGCGTCGACGTTCAGAACAGGGACTCCAAGTTGACCGTTGCTGTCGACGCGCAGCAACTCGGGGTTCTCGTCAAAGCGCGGAATGCAACACGGCGCGCCGGAGGGAGTTTCCTCCAGAATGCTGATCCCCGGTTCGCGAAACGGTCGCGGGGCTTGAGCGGGCGTTCCGTAAAAAACGCCGGTGGAAATCGCGAACGCATTCGGCTCATCAAGAAAGCCCTCCGTCGGCGCGGTTACGCGGAAGGCCTCAAAGTGGATGCGCATTCCTTCGAACGATTCGAGTTGATGCAAGCCAGCGTCCGCTCGCAGCTCATTGGTCGTGAGCGTTACCGCCGGCGGCAACGCGTTGCCGCTCGACACGACCGCGACACTCGCAGCGTTGAGCTGGGTCCTCGTCGGACTTAAGGGATCGCTTGCGGGTCTGAACTCCGTAACGGTCCCTGACACAATCACACCATTGCTTACAGCGACGCCTGGCGTGCCTGCCGTGAGCACGAAGAGCCCTTCTGAAGTTAGTGGGTTTGCATCCTCTTCTCCCGCGAATGTTTGCATGAAGAAGCCGTTGTTGCGAAGGGCAGTGACCACATTCGTCGTTGTCGTGACGAACTGATCGGCTATCGGCGACAAAATGTTGGTTCCCTGGATCTCGTGAATCGCATGCAGCCGTGGCGCGACGTCGCAACCATGGACGGTGGAATTGCTGTTGCGCGGCAGCACCGGAGCTTCGGAGAAATCCACGCCATTGTTTTCGGTGTCCGTGCAGCCGTCGAAGAGCCGCCGTATGGATGTCGTGCTGCTGTGGCCGGGAGCGGGATTGCTTTCGGCACAGGACGCAGTCGAGCCGTAACCCACAAAATCAACGATGGTGGAGTTGGTTGGACAGGTGCCGGCCAGCGCGAGGGAATTGGACACGAGAGCGATTTTTCCCGCGGTGGCGCTCATGAAAGTTCCACTCGCGACATCTGGCGCTGGTAGTGGCTGACCGACAGCGCCGCCGGAAGATTCCTGGATGAGATAATATTGGCCGGGCGCAAGCGTTCCGGAGAGCGCCGTCACCTGCCAGGTGCTGCCGGCCGCGGAGGCGTACTGAACAGACCAACCATTTATTGCAATGGCGTTCGTCCCGCGGTTGAACAGTTCGATGAAATCGTTGCGGTAAGTTGCTCCCACGTTGCCGCCGCCGCCGTAAACCTGACTGATGACAATGGTTCCCTCAACGGTCGCCGCTGCCCACAGCGCAAGCGCGACAAGAACTCGGATCAAGGGAGCCATGCTGAATGATAACAATGCGGGTGGCCCTGAGCGAGCTAAAAACTGGCGCTGGGCGCTTCACCGACGTTGCAAATACGCCTCGCAGTCGTATGCTGTCGCGCAGTCGGGGTATCGCAGGCTTATGGAAGAGGAAAAAATTGTTTGGCACGGCAACCCATCGCAGCTTCTCAATCTCCACATCTTTTTGATGTGCCTGCTCCTCGGCGGCGTGTTGCTTTTCGGGGCCATTTACTTTCGGCACAACCTTAGTTCGCCGTGGCCATACGTTATCGGCGCGCTCGCCCTTATACCATTCGGCGTCGCGATAGCCCGGTACCTGCAAACCAAATTCTGGCGCTACGAACTCACCTCCGAGCGACTGCGCATTCGGCGCGGCGTGCTCTCGCGCCGCACGGACGAGGTCGAACTGTATCGCGTCAAGGACTATGTTCTCAGCGAACCGTTTGCGCTGCGCATGTTCGGCCTGGGCGATCTCGTGCTCACCACCACCGATGACACGAACCGAACCGTGCTTCTGAAGGCCGTCCGCCGCCCCACAGCCTTGCGCGACGAAATCCGCAAACACGTCGAGGTCCGCCGTCAGGTCAAAGGCGTGCGCATCACGGAGATGGAGTAGGCGAAGGCGCCTGCGATTCCCGTGCGTTGACTTGCCGTGGCGCCAAAAATATAGTTCCAACATGGCGATGCCCGGCAAGCAGGCGGCAAAAAAAAGGTTTATCGATTTCCTGGGCACCAGGAACTTGCGCCTCACTTCGCAGCGTCAGGCCATCATCGATACGGTTTTCAATACCGATAAGCATTTCACCGCCGAGGAATTGCTGGAGTGGTCGCGCGCCAGGGACAAATCGGTTTCACGCGCTACGGTTTATCGAACGCTGCCGCTGCTCACTGAGAGTGGCCTGGTCCGCGAGATGGACTTCGGCAAGGACTACAAGTTTTACGACCCGAATTACGCCGATCACCCGAACCACAACCACATCATTTGCCAGGACTGCGACAAGATCGTCGAGTTCGAGAGCGAAAAGATCGCACGCATCGAGAGCGAGATCAGCCACAAGCTCGGTTTCGCGGTCAAAAGCCAGCGTCTCCAGATTACCGCCAGTTGCGAAGAGTTGAAGAAGATGGGTAGTTGCAGGAAGAAAACCTGCCGATGAATGAGCTTCCGCCCGCAAGTTCCCGGCCCTCTCGCCTCTCGCTTGCCGCCCATATCGTGGTCGTAGGTTCACTCGCGCTCAGCTTTTTCTCCGGCGTTGCGCTTTGGTACGGTCAGTCCGCCTCCGCCGAAACGTTCTCGCCGCCTTCCTGGCTGCACGGCACGCGTGTACTCCACGGCGTCCTGAACCCAATCCTCTGCGCGGTTTTCGGTTTCCTTGTCTGCCAGCACATTCGTTACGGCTGGGCCTTGCGCGCCAACTGGATTACGGGCCTGCTCATGGAAGGGGCTTTTGCGGCGCTGATCGTTTCGGCGCTGGCCATTTATTATGCTGACGAAGGGGCTTTTCGTGGCTTGCTTGCCTCGCTGCATCGCTTCCTTGGCGCCGCCCTGCCCGCCATTTTGGCTATTCATTGGGTGGCGGCGCGGCAGTGGGTTAAAAAAATTTAAATGGTACTTGCAATTGAGACGCAGTCTCAAAATACTTCGCCCACTGAGACTGAGTCTCAGCACAAACTTGAAGATCGGAAATGAATACAACTAAAAATGCAGTGTTAATTGCCGCCACTTCGTTGGCCGCGGCCACCGGTTACGCCGACGAGCGGCTCTTTACCTACTCCTACGAAGCCGACGTACTCCCCAAAGGCGGAGTCGAATTCGAACAATGGGTCACCCACAAACGCGACCAGGCTGATGGCCTGTTCTCACGCTGGGAATTTCGCGAGGAGCTGGAGTTCGGCCTTACGGACCGCCTCACCACGGCGCTCTACCTGAACTTTCGCGAGACCACCGTCAAGAACGACGCGGCGGGAATCGACGACAGCGAGTTCGAGTTCAAGGGCGTTTCCTCTGAATGGAAATACCAGATTCTCAATCCAAACAAGGACGTGATCGGCCTGCTCGGTTATGGCGAAGTCACTTACAGCGGCACGGAACTGGAATTGGAACAGAAGATCGTTTTGCAAAAGAATTTTGGCGACCACTGGGTTAGCGTGCTCAATGTCACTCTCGAGGAAGAATGGGAATGGGAAGATAATGCCGAAGAGCGCGAATTCATCATCGAATTCACCGCCGGCCTCTCCTATCGCCTTACGGATTACTGGGCCGTCGGTCTGGAAGGCCGGCATCATCGCGTCTACGAAGATTGGGATGAGAAGCTCGGCAATGCGTGGTTCGTCGGGCCGGCCGTGCATTACGGCAGCGGCAAGTGGTGGGGCACTCTCACCGTTCTGCCCCAGGTTGCCGGGAGTCCCGATACGGCCCATGGCCTCGAACTTGAGGAACATACCAAAGTCGAAGCGCGCCTCATTGTCGGCTATAACTTTTAGTCGGTTGACGCGCTGCTATTACTTCCTCCTGTTGCTGCTCGGCCTGTCGACTGGAGTAAGTCGGTCTCGGGC
>Ga0111538_10007736_pt1 | contig 14472 bp, 9 predicted proteins | sample SoiMethybrSBSTD1_FD_79669 | JGI IMG/M metagenome (GOLD analysis project Ga0111538, IMG submission 79669) | Bulk soil microbial communities from a Populus tree surrounding site in Tennessee, USA - Soil MetaG P. TD hybrid SBSTD1 (version 2)... | ecosystem: Environmental > Terrestrial > Soil > Tree... | reverse complement strand
GGCAACCAATCCTACCCCGCGATCGCGATGTCGGGATCCGGAGAGTTCGTGGTCGTCTGGCAGCACGGCCTGGGCCTCGGGGCCGACGTGTTCGGGCAGCGCTTCGCCGCGACCGGCGCTCCGGTCGGCAGCGAGTTCGCGGTGAACACCTTCACCACGGACCGCCAGATCTTGCCGGCGGTGGCCGTCGACGGGACGGGCAAGTTCGTCGTCGTCTGGGAGGGCCAGGACGACAGAGATGGCGACGAGGCCGGCATCTTCGCACGGCGCTACGACGGTGCGGGGGTGCCGCTCGGCGAGTTCCAGGTGAACGCCTACACGACGGGCCGCCAGATCTTTCCTCGGGTGGCGGCCGGACCAGGGGGCTTCGTGGTCGTGTGGGCGGGCACGGACCAGGACGGGTCGTCCTACGGCATCTTCGGACGGCGGTACGACGGGGCGGGCGCTGCGCTCGGCGGCGAGTTCCAGGTGAACACCTACACCACCGGCTTTCAGTTCTGGCCGGACGTGGCCATGGATGGGGCCGGTAACTTCGTGGTCGTGTGGGCGAGCTCCGGGATCGTCGGACAGCGCTACGACAGTGCGGGCGTTGCGGTCGGCGGCGAATTCCAGGTGAGCACCGACACGGCACTCGCGAACGAGGTGCCGCACGTCGCGATGCAGGGCGCGGGGGGCTTCCTCGTCGTGTGGCGGATCACGCGTTCCGTCTCGGATCGCGACGTCATGGCGCGGCGCTACGACGGCGCGGGCGTGCCCGCCGGCGCAGAGTTCCAGGTGAACACCTACGCGAGGGGGCGCCAGCAGGGCGCCACCGTTGCCGTCGACGGCGCGGGGGGCTTCGTCGTCGCATGGGGGAGCGACGACGACCAGGACGGCTCGGCGGGAGGCATCATCGGGCAGCGCTACGACGCCGCCGGGCTGCCGCTCGGTGGCGAATTCCAGCTGAATACCCATACGACGAGCGACCAGCGGGCTCCCACCGTCGGCGCCGACGGCGCCGGGAACTTCGTCGTCGCGTGGGAGAGCTGGTACCAGGACGGGCCGAGTCTCGGCGTCTTCGGGCAACGCAACAAGCCCGATCGTGTCGTCCGCGGGCACACGTTGGTCGTGCGCAACCCGGGAGACGAGGACGATCGGCTTCTCGTCGCCATGGGGTCGGAGAAACCGACGGACATCGGCACGAGCATAGACGGCGATCCGACGGCGGCCGGCGCGACGCTGCGAGTGATCACCAGCGGAGGCACCGATACGGATCAGACGTTCGTCCTCGACGCGAGCGGCTGGCGCCGCCTCGGCAGGACCGGCTTCATCTACGCGGGACCGACCGGAGGCGACGGAGATCCCGTACGACGCGTGGTGATCAAGCGGAGGCGGGGGCGGGGGGGACTGGCGCTCTTCCGGGCGATCCTGGATGGCGGCGTCGGGAGCCAGAGCCTGGACGTGGTGCCACCCGATCCCGGCGACGAGGTGCGCCTCGTCCTCCAGTTCGGCAACGGCGGGGGCACGTACTGCGTGACCCTCGGTACTGCGTTCGGCAGCACCGAGAGCGCGGACACGGCGCAGCTCTGGCAGCTCAGCGGCGCGACGGCGGAGACCGCCTGCCCGCCGTGAAGTCGAGCTCGTCGCTCAGGCCAGCAGATACGCCGCCAGCGCCTCGCGCCACGGCCGCAGCGGCGGCAGCCCCGCCGCCGCGAGCCGCGTGTTCGCGAGCACCGAGTACGCCGGCCGCGGCGCCGGCAGGCCGAGCTCGTCCGTCGCGATCGCCGTGACCTCCGCCCGCACGCCTGCGAGCTCCAGCGCCGCGACCGCGAACTCGTACCACGAGCACGCGCCCGCGTTCGTCACGTGGTAGACGCCGTTCGGCGCCGTTCCATCCACCAGCCGCGGCACGAGCCGCACCATCGTCTCCGCGACGTCCCGTGCCCACGTCGGCGCCGTCACCTGATCGGACACGATCCGGAGGGGCTTCCCCGCGCGCGCCTGCGCCAGCGCCTTGTCGACGAAGTTGCCGCCCTTGCCGCGCGAGCCGCCCTCCGCGTAGAGGCCCGCGACGCGGAGGATCGCGTGGCGCGGGGCCAGCGCCTGCGCGAAGAGCTCTCCGGCAAGCTTCGTGCGCGCATAGGCGCCGAGCGGCCCGACCGCGTCCTGCTCCGTGTACGGCCGCGTGCTCCGGCCGTCGAAGACGTAGTCCGTGCTCACGTGCACCAGGAGCGCGTCGTGGTCGCGGCAGTGGCGGGCGAGCGTGGCGACGCCGAGCGCGTTCACGGCGACGGCGTCGCGCGCATCCGCCTCGGCGGCGTCGACGCGGTTGTCGGCGGCGCAGTTGACGACGACGTCGGGGCGGAGCGACTCGAGATGCGCCGCGACCGCCGCCGCATCGTGCAGGTCGGCCTCGGCGCGCGTCAGCGCGATCGTGTCCGCCGCCGGCAGGAGAGGGCACAGCTCGCGGCCGAGCTGTCCGGCGGCTCCCACCACGGCCACGCGCATGGGCCGAGTATAGCGTGCTCGCGGCCGTGCCGCGCGAGGCGCCGGCTCAGCCGCCTCGGAGGTCGACCACGCGGTTGTAGACGGAGCCGATGGCCCAGCCGATGACGCCGCCGACGACGGCACCCCAGAGCAGTCCGATCACGCTGCCGGTCCAGGTGACTGAGTAGCCGTAGAAGTACTGCTCGAGGAGCCGGAGGTGGGCGCCGACGTCCTGGCCGCCCTTGACCAGAAGCCAGGCGGTCATGACGAACACGCCGCCGCCGCCGACGAGCGCCAGGACGATCGCGAGGGCGCCGGCGTGGATGCGGGCGATCGCACGCTCGATCTCGCTGCGGCGGGCCATGGTGTCAGATGCGGTCGAGCAGGCGACGGCGCTCGGCGCGGCCGCGTGCCACCAGGGCATAGGCGCGCATCGTGCCGTTGCGGAGCGCAGCGACCACGTATCCGAGCCCGAAGCCGACGATGGCAGCATCGGCGGCCCCCATGACGGCGCTCGTCCAGCTCATGCCGAACCCTGGTAGATAGTGCGCGAGGAGCGCCAGGTTCGGCCCAACGACGGGACCGCCGCGGAACAGCAGGACCGCCGTCGCGATGAACAGGCCGACCGCGCCGACGACCCCGAACGCGACTCCGAGCGCCAAGGCATCCAGCGGCGCGAAGACGGCATCGAGCTGCCGCCGGAGGCGCTCGTCGATGCCGGCCGGTGTTGGGACGAGCCGTGACGGCACGAGCCGATCGTCCGACGGGCGCGGCGCGCGGTCGGCGGATTCGAGGTATTCCTGCTCCGTGTTGATCTCCCAGACGTCGTAGGCGGCGCCTGCGACGTTGCGCGCGGCCCACACGCCGGCAAGCATCGAGTGGTCCTGGTTGTTGTAGCGGTGTTGGCCGTTGCGGCCGATGACCTGCAGGTTCGGGAACCGCGCCAGGTGCCGTCGGACGATCGCCAGGTTCTCCGCGTAGTCGAGGTCGTAGATGGGGTAGGCGTGCTTCATGCGGAGCACCGTGCCGTCCTCGACCTCGCCGGGCTCGATGAGCCCGATACGCGCGCATTCCTCGACGCCGTGCTCGATCAGGCGTTCGTCGGGCCACGTCCACTCCGCGTCGTGGCCCCAGAGGAAGTACTCGAGACCGAGCGACGTGCGGCTCGAGTCCGGCACCATGGCGGGGCTCCAGTTCTTGTAGTTCTGGATGCGTCCGACGCGCACATCCGGCGAGTGGACGTAGAGCCAGTTGTCGGGAAACACATGCTCGCGGCGCACGATCAGCACGACGGTGAGATAGTCGCGGTGCCGGAGTGCATTGGCGGCGCGCAGCACCTCGCCCGGGGCCGCTGGGTCGAGGGCGCGGACGACGTCGCCGATCGGCATGCTGGCGATGAAGTCATCGCCGGCGAGCTCGACCGGTGCGCCGTCCTCGTCGCGCGCGACCGCGTGCCGCACGCGGCCGTCGCGGTGGACGAAGCGCTCGATGCGGAGCCCGCAGTGCGTCGGCACCCCACGCGCCTCACAGAGGTCCCTGCAGCGCTCCCACATCATGCCCGGCCCGAGGCGCGGATACTGGAACTGGTCGATCAACGTCGTGATGATCTCGCCGTCGCGGGTTCGGCCCGTGCCCAGGAGCGCGTTGCGGAGGGCCTCGCCGAGCGACAGGTTCCTGATCCGCTGGGAGGCCCAGTCCGCCGAGATCTCCGAGCATGGAATCCCCCAGACCTTCTCCGTGTAGCTCTTGAAGAAGATCTCGTAGAGGCGATTGCCGAAACGGTTCGCGACCCATTGCTCGAAGCTCCGCTCCTCGCGCCCGGGGAACGCCTTCGCGTGCGCGTACGAGAGCCCGACACGCAACGCTTCCACGGGGCCGAGGTTGGCGAGCGCGTCGAGCGGTCGCAGCGGATACGCGAACATCCGGCCGCCGTAGCGTATCCGGGACAGCCGGCGGCGCAGGAGGAAGTCCTCCCCCAGGATCTCGCGCCACAGCTCGTTGACGAGCGGGATCTTCGAGAAGAAGCGGTGCCCGCCGACGTCGAAACGATATCCACGAAAGGCGACCGTCCGGGCGAGTCCGCCGACCTGACGATCGGCCTCGACGACGGTCGCACGAAGGCCGAGCTTCGCCAGCTCGTACGCCGCCGTGAGGCCCGCCGGTCCTGCACCGACCACGATCGTCATGGTCCGCTCAAGCGCGCCGCTCGGGCCGACCTCGCAGCTGCGGTGTGAGGTCGACCGCCGGGAAGTCGACGACCACGCTCACGCACGGCACGCCGATTCATGTAGGGACGCGCCCTGCACAATGTCAAGGTAAATCATGGCGCCGTTCGACTCGCCCCCCGCGGGGATGGGATGACCCTCCTCCTCGTCCACACCGAGATCCCGGTGCTCTATCGTCGGTTCAACGTCGAGCCGGCGTCCACACCCGCGCTCTGGCGACTGTACCCATAGCGCGCATCCAGCCAGCGCTCGAGAAAGTACAGGAGCCACAGCGGCTCGGCGCGGCCCGTGCGATCCGCGTCGGCGACGACGGCGGCGATGGCGGACGGCTGGAAGAGCGTGCCGATGTGGGCCCTCCGGTCGAGGAGCGCCCCCTCGACCGCGGCGCGCAGGGCGCCGCCGGCGGCGAGCCACGCGGCGACAGGCGGCACGAACCCCTGCTTCGGGCGGCGCACGAAGTCGTCGGGAAACGAGCGTCGCAGGAGCGCGCGTGGCGGCTGCTTCCCTTCGGGGACCGGGCCGCCGTCCCGGGCGATGAGCAGCTCGTCGGGGATGGTCGCGGCGAATTCGACCACGCGACGATCGACCAGCGGCGTCCGCACCTCGAGGCCGTGGGCCATGGCCGCGATGTCGACCTTGTTGAGGATCGCCCCGGGTAGATACGTCCGGTAGTCGAGGAGCTGGGCGCGTCGCATCTGCGGGAGGCGCCGCGCCGGCGCCGGCTCGCGCAGCGGGTCATCGCCGTCACCCAGCCCGCGTCGCAGCTCGGGCCGCCAGAGCGCGCGGCGGGCGGGGGCCCGCAGCACCATCATCGCGTACGCCTCCCACGGCGCGGTCGCGGCGAGCCAGGCCGACAAGCGCGTACGGAGCGAGAACCGGCGATGGTAGCGGCGGTAGCCGACGAACGCCTCGTCCCCGCCGTCGCCGGACAGCACCATCGGCACATTCCGGCGCGCCAGGCGCGCGAGGTGGTAGATGGGCACCGCCGACCAGTCGCCGAACGGCTCCCCGTAGTGGCGGACGAGCGTCTCGAGTACGCCGAGCGCGTCGGCGGTGACGATCTCCTCGTGATGCGTGGTGTTCCACCGGTCGCGGACGACGCGCGCGTACGGCAGCTCGTCGTACTCGCTCTCGCGAAATCCGATCGAGAAGGTGCGCACGGGCTCGCGCATCTCCTGTGCCATGAGGGAGACCACGAGCGAGGAGTCGATGCCGCCGGAGAGGAATGCGCCGAACGGCACGTCGGCCACGAGATGGGCGCGCACCGACTCGCGCAGCACTGCCTCGAGCTCGTCCAGCCACTCGTCGGGGGCCCGTCGGTGCTCCGGACGGAGCGCGAGCTGCCAGTAGCGCACGGGGGCCTCGACCCGGCCGTCCAGGTGCGCGACCACGTAGTGCGCCGGCGGGAGCTTCTGCACGCCGCGAAATACGGTGAGCGGCGCCGGGATGTAGGAGAGCGCCAGATAGCGGTCGAGCGCGCCCAGGTCGAGCGTGTCGGGGAAGCCGGGCACGGTCCGCAGCGCCTGCAGCTCGGATGCGAAGCACAGGCGCCCGCCGTCGGCGAAGTAGACGAGCGGCTTGATCCCGAAATGATCGCGGGCGAGGAACAGCCGCCCCCGGCCGCGGTCGGCGATCGCGAAGGCGAACATCCCTCGGAAGCGCTCGACGCATCGCTCCTGCCACTCGACCCAGGCGCGGAGCACGACCTCCGTGTCGCACGCGGTGGTGAAGCGGTGCCCCAGGCCCTCGAGCTCGCGGCGCAGCTCCCGGAAGTTGTAGAGCTCGCCGTTGTAGGTGATCGCCACGCGACCGTCGTCGGTCACCATCGGCTGGCTGCCGTGAGCGGGATCGATGATGGCAAGACGGGTGTGGCCGAGGCCGACGCCGCCCGAGACCCAGCGACCGGAGCCGTCCGGACCGCGATGAGTCAGAGCGGCCGTCAGCCGTTCGAGAGCGGCCTCGTCGACCGGTGCGTCGTCGAGGCGGACGATGCCGGCGATGCCGCACATCAGTAGAAGTCGGAGGCCACCATGCGCAGGGACCATCGCTGCAGGTCGATCAGGTCGACGCCGTCGACCGACCACGCGGCATCGGCGCGGATCGGCCGGATCATCAGCGCCGGGAGGACCCACTGCACGGGTGGGTCGGCGATCGGCCGAAAGCCGGCCGCGCGCCAGACGGCGTCGAGCGGTGAAGCCGCGCCGTCTGGCCACACCGACAGCGGCTCACCGTCGCATCGGGGCCCGACGTGACGCAGGAGCGCCTCGAGCGCCTGCGGCGTCGCGGCCTCCCAGTCGACGACGTTGACCCCGGTGTCGTGGCCCTCGACGTGGGTCTGGAGCACGACGTAACCGTCCAGCAGGTCCCCGGACTGGTGGTACGCGAAGCGGTAGCGAGACAGTGGGTTCGTGAATCGCCAGGAGAAGAACGTCGCATCCTTCGCCGCACGGATCGCGTCCTGGCGCGCGAGCCCGGCGGCCAGTGCCGCCATCTCCGCCGGCCGCGGCTCGTCGGAGACCGAGAGCGCGGAGTCGGCAGGGCGCCGGCGGTCGAGGACCGCGAAGGGATCGACCTTTCGCGGGAAGACGCGCCGCCAGCGCGTACGGGCGCGCTGCGTGACTTCGGCGACGAGACCCGGCGCGCGCTCGCGCGCCAGCGGCCGGATGAACGGCATCGTCCGCCACCCCTCGTGCAGATAGAGCGGGCGCATGGCCCGGTTGGTGCTGGTGCTGAGGAGGTAGTCGCGATCGATCTTCTGCAGCTCGGCGCGCATCAGCTCACCCATCCGCGGGAAGAGTCCCCGCCCGCGATGATCGGGATGGATGATGTTGTCCCCAGTACAGGCGACGCGGAGCGGCAGGCCCGCGGCGCCTACGATCCAGGGCGCGCCGTGCACGCCGCGCATGCCGACGACGCGGCCGTCGGCGATCGCCAGGAACGCGAGCGGTCCCGCGAGATAGGGATTCTGCTCGTACTTCCAGCGGAAGTAGCGGTCGTTCAGGTCGTCGCGGCTGGTCCAGAGCAGCCGCTGCAGCTCGAGCACCTGGCCGCGCAGCTCGGGCGTGTAGCGTTGGATGGAGTAGGGCACGTCGCAAACCGCCCGAGCGGCTGGTCTCTCGAGCGGGCGGTATATTATCCTGCCCGGCCGAGCCGATGAACCTGCTCATCAGCTGTGGCGTCTTTCATCCCCGCACGGGAGGCGCCGAATCGCTGTTCCTCGACCTCTCGACGGCGCTCGCCGGGCGCGGCCACCAGGTCACCGTGCTCACCCGCCACCTCGACGCAGGCACCGCGGCGCACGAGATCCTGGACGGTATCCACGTCGTCCGGCTCGCCTGGCCCGTACCATACGAGAAGCTGCGATTCGACCGGAGGTTCGTGCTGGGCTCGCCCCGGGCGCTGCATCGGACCTGGAAGCTCCTCCGTGCCCGCCGCGTCACGAGCGTCTGCATCGGCCTCCTCGACATGAGCGCGATGTACCTGCTCGCGCTGCGACCGCTGCTCCGCTTCCGCCTCACCACGTATCTGCACGGCGCGGAGGTGCGCGCGCTGCCGCGCGACTCGGCCGCGTTCCGCCGCCTCGTGGGGCGCTGCCTCGCCGCGAGCGATGCCGTCGTTGCCGTGTCGTCCAGCCTGGCCGACACCGCGGTGCGCGCATTCCCGGTGGTGCGCGACAAGCTGACGGTCATCCCGAACGGCATCGACCTGGCACGCCTCGCGGGCGCCGCCGTGAGCACACGCGCCCGTCCGTACCTCCTCTACCTCGGCCGGCTGGCCGGCGAGAAGAACGTCTCCCTGATCGTCGAGGCGTTCGCGCGCGTCGCCGATCGCATTCCGGACGTCGATCTGGTGCTCGCGGGGAGCGGCCCGGAGCGCGAGGCTCTCCAGGCCCTGGCCCGATCGTACGGCCTCCTCGGGTCGCGCATCGAGCTCTGCGGCGAGGTCGACCGGGCGCGCGCATTCGGGCTCGTGAAGGGCGCCCGCTTCCTCGTCCTCGCGTCCGACAGCGAGAGCCATCCGCTGGTGGCGATCGAGGCGATCGCGGCCGGCAGGGCGGTGGTGGCGCCGCGGGTGACGGGGCTCGACGACATGATCGAGGACGCCGTCCACGGCGCGCTCTATCCTCCAGGGGATCGCGACGCGCTCGGTGAGCTGCTCGTCGAGTATGCCGCCGACGGGGGCGCGCGCGCGGCCGTCGAGCGCCACCTCGCGAGCGCCGACCGGAGCCACCTCGACTTGCAAGCGCTCGTCGACCGTCACCTCCGCGTGCTGGAGCCCGCGGCGTGAGCGAGTCGATCACGGTGCTGCTTCCCTGCGGCGTTCAGAAGCGTGAGTATCTCCTGGAAGCGGTCGGCTCCATCCGAGGGCAGACCTCCCCGCGCTGGCATCTCCTCGTCGGGCTCGACCCTTCACCGCCGCCGGGCGTCGACGAGTGGCTCGCGGCGGTCGACGACCCTCGCGTCCGACGCCTGACGGCCGATCGTCCCGGGTTCGCGCCCGTGCTGAACGCGCTGCTCCGCGCCGCGACGACGCCGTTCGTCGCCATCCTCCTGAGCGACGACCGCTGGGCACCGCATGCCGTGGAAACGCTGCTTCGGCACCGCGTGCGCGATCCCGCGGTCGATTTCTTCCATTCCGCGCGCCGCTACATCGACGCCGCGGGACGGCCCTTCGGCGACGTCATGCCCAGCCGGCGGTCGTTCACGCTGGACGACTTCCGGCGCCAGGGTTCGCCGGTGAAGCACCTCATGTGCTGGCGCCGCGAGCTGGCGCTCGCCATCGGTGGGATGAACGAGGCTCTCAGCCCGCACGGCTGCGACGACTACGACTTCCCCTGGCGGATGGCCGAAGCGGGCGCCGTCTTCCGGGCCGTCAACGAGTGCCTGTACGAGTACCGCGTGCACGACGAGGCGCCGCGCCTGACGACGCACACCCCGCTCCAGATGCAGATCGCGACGCTGGAGCGCATGTTCCGCAGCCACGGCGTGGCGGAGGACGCAACGTGCGCGTACCTCCAGCGCGCCGCCGACGACTATCTGCCGCGATCCCACGCGGGCCTCGCGTCGATCGACCCCCAGCCGGGACCGCCGATCGCGTGCTTCCGCGAAGCGGACGCCGGCGCCGTCGACCGGTTTCGTGCACACGGCTTCACCGGCCGCGCGAAGTTCTTCCCGCACCGGCTCTACCTGGTGCCTCGCCCCGGTCCCGACGGCATGCAGCTCGCCCAGGAGATGTGCCGCGTCTACGACGGTGCCACGCTTCGCCAGGCGGGCCTCTATGCCATGCCCGAGGCCGCGCCGGACGTCCCCAACGAGGTCTTCTTCGACGACGACGTCGTCTGGCACCGTCAACAGCTCGGGCTCGCGGGGCTGGTGGCCAACGCGAACCTGGTCCTGGCGGGGCCGCGGCTCTACGTGACGCTGGTCTTCTCCGATCTCGTGCAGCGCATCGGGCGTCGCCGTGAGCTGAAGACGCGTGTTGAGAACCGATTCCGCGGCTGGGCCGACCTGCTCGTCAACGGAATCGCGGCCTACGCCCGCGATGCGGGCCTCGAGGAGGTCTGGTTCCCGAGCGCCGGCGTCGCCATGGCCCACACCGACCCAGCGCGCCCCGTGCAGCCGGAGCTCTTCGAGCGCGTCTACGACCGCACGGTCCGGAGCCGTCTCGTTGTCGCTGCGGTGGACGGCTGGTGGCGGGCACGGGTCGGCGAGAACGAGGGCCGGGTCGTCCCGCTCGAGCGCCGGATCGAAGTCCTCCCCGCGGCGAAGACGATCTGCGTCGTGCACGACGTGGAACGCGGCCTCGGGCACCGGGAGGCGGAGCCGGCCTTCGCGGCCCGCGCCGACCGCGAGGCGCCGGCGGCGCTCGCCGGCATGCTGGCGATCGAGGCGGCTGCCGGCGTCCGTGCCACGTACTGCGTCGTCGGCCTCCTCCTCGAGGAGCTGCGGGCAGCGATCGCGCGCGGCGGCCACACGATCGCGTTCCACTCCTACGAGCACGTCGTGCCTCCGGCGCCGCCGTTGCTCGCGCGCCTCCGCGGACGGCTGGGCCTGGCAGACGAGTCGGACGACCCCGTTGGGGCGGCGCGCGCGGGCGTCGACTTCCGAGAGCTCGTGCGCTGCCGGCAGGTCGACTACCGGACCCGCGGCTACCGGCCCCCGATGTCGCGCATCACACCGGGGCTGCACGATCGGCACCTCGCCTACTTCAACTTCGACTGGCTCGGCAGCTCGAGCTGGTATCTCGGGTTCGAGCGCCCGCGCGTCGAGAACGGGATCGTGAAGATCCCGATCCACCTGGACGACTTCGACCTCCACCGGGGCGCGACCGGCTGGGAGGCATGGGAGCGTCGAGCGCTCGAACTCGTCGCGCGGAACGACTTCGTGGCGATCGGCCTCCACGACTGCTACGCGGAGCACTGGCTGCCGCACTACCGCGAATTCCTGGCGAAGCTCGCGGCGCGCGGCCGGCTCGCGACGTTCGACGAGGTGGCCGACACGACGCTGCTCGCCGGGGCGCGTTGGCGATAGCGCGATGGCCCGGATCGTCACGGTGTTCACGCCGGAGCGCCGGCCGTTCGTCCCGGTGGACATGTCGTACATCCGGTGGCTCAAGATATCGGAAGCGCTCGCCGGGCTGGGGCACCGGGTGGACATCGCGGCGAACGAGCCGGGGCTGCGGCGGTGGCTGCCGCTCCGTCTCGGCCCGCGGCTACGCCGTGTTCCGCTCGCCGGCGTGCGCTGGGACCGGTACGACGTGGTGAAGACCCTCTTCCACATGGGATTCGAGACGCTCGAGCGGCACCGCGGCGCGGCGCATCCGTTCATCATCGCGAAGCTCGGCTCGCTCGTCGGCGATCGCGACCAGGATGGGGTGTATTTCCTCGGCGAGGAGCGGCGCCGGCTATTCGAGACCCAGACGCGCATCGCGGCCCGCGCCCGGTGGGTCTCCCTGCTGACCGAGCCCTCGCGTGCGCTCTGGCGGTCGTGCCACGGTGACGACGGGCGCCCCCTCCTCGTGCCGGGCGCGGTGGACGCGACGCTGCCGCGCGCCGGGCCGTCTCCCTACGCGCCCGGCGCGCGCGTATGCGTCTTCGCCGGCAACATCTACGACGGCTGGTATCAGGCGGCGGTGCACGAGACGCTCGTCGCGAAGATCAACGCGCTCGGACGGGCGCTCCGCGCACGCGGCCTCGAGCTGCACGTCCTCGGGCACGGCGATCACAGCCGCCTCGACCCCGCCGCCGTGGCGGCGCACGGACCCGTCCCCTACGAGCGGTCGTGGGACTATCTCCGGGGCGCGCAGGTTGGCGTGGTGCTGGCCTTCGGACCGGAGCCGAACCACAACGAGTCGACGAAGATATACCACTACCTGCGCGTCGGGCTGCCGACGGTCTGCGAGGCTGGCTTTCCGAACCAGGGGCTCGTGGAGGAGGCACGGCTCGGCGCCGTCGTCGTCAACGGCGACATGGACGCGATGGCCGAGGAGGTGCACCGCTGCGCTCGCGCGGCATGGGACCGTGACGCGGCGATCCGGTTCGTGCTGGAGCAGCACACCTGGGACGCCCGCGCGCGCATCTATCACCACCTCATCACGTGAGGAGACGCTCGTAGATACGCTCGTACTCGGCGATGACGGCCTCGAGGCCGTGTCGCGCGGCGAGGCGGGCCCGCGCGGCGTCCACGTACCGCGCGCGGCGCTTCGGGTCGCGGGTGAGCGCCTGGAGCTCGCCCGCGAGCGCGCGCGGGTCGCCGGCGGTGAAGAGGCCGCCGCAGCCGCCGTCCGCCACCAGCTCGCGCAGCGCCTCGAGGTCGGAGACGAGGAGCGGCGTCCCGAGCGCCATCGCCTCGAGCGCCACGTTGGGGCATCCCTCCGACGAGCCGGAGGGCAGCGCCAGGATTTCGGCGTCGCGGATGAGCGCGAGCGTCTCGGCGAAGCCGCGGCGGCCGAGGAAGGAGATGCGGCCGCGCCCGGCGCCGGCCCTGGCCTGCGTCTCGAGCGACGGCTGGAGCTCGCCCTCGCCGACGATCACCAGGGCCGGCTCGAAGCGAGGGTCCGCGCAGGCGCGGTGGAAGGCGTCGATCAGGGTCGCAACGCCCTTCATGTTCTCCAGCCGTCCCGCGAACAGAACGTACGGTCGCCGGGCCACCGCCTGCGGCGCGGCCGCGGCGGCGATCGCCTTGGGGATGGCGGGATTCGGCACCACCTGCGACTTCTCGCGGACGGCGGGGACGAGCGCGCACGCCTGCCGGAGCAGTGCGCCCGCGACGGCCGTCACGTAGTCCGCTCGCCGGAGGATGCCCTCGACGTAGGGCCGCCGGCGCCGATGGGCGGCGATCCAGTGCTCCGTCTCGCCCCCCCGGAGGGTCACGATCGTCCGCGCGCCCGTCGCCTCGGCCCCGACCGCGGCATACCGGGTGTCCACGTTGATCAGGTGGCAGTGGACGATCTGGATGCGGCGCCTCGTGCACCAGCGCCGCAGCGCGATCGCATTCACGGCGTCGAGCAGCACGCGCCTCGCGACCGCCCGCGGCCCGAAGCTGAACGGTGTCGGGATGTCCAGGCCGAGGACGGGGATGCCGTCCTGCACGCCCGTCGATCCGAGGAGCCGGCCAGCCCGGTGTGTGGCGATCGAGATCTCGTGGCCACGCGCAGCGAGCGCCACGGCCAGGTTGTGCACGGACCGCTGCACGCCGCCGAGGGTCGGTAGGTAGAGATGCGTGAGAAGCAGAATCCTCATCGGCGCCGTTTCGCGAAGGCGCTCCTGGCCGTCGCGTGGCTCGTGGTGCTCGGCATCGGCCTCTGGCTCTGGAACGCGTTCCGGGATCCCGCCGCGCTGCCCGCGCCTGGGACCGCCGGCGCACGGGCGCTCGGGCTACTGGGCTCCGTGCCGTACAGTGACCCGGCGCTCGTGGCAAGGGTCCGCGCGACGCGGCTCGTCGTCCTCGCCACGTTCGCGTGCCTCGCCGCGCTCGGCTGGCTCGAGCGGGTGCGTGTCGCGGCGGCGGTTCGCCGCTTCTTCACCACGCACGCGTACGCGATCGACCTCGCCGTCTTTCGCATCGTCGTCCTGTGGCAGGCCTACCGTCTCACGTCGTTCGACTCCGCCGCCTGGGTGGGCGATCTGCCCGTCGGCCTGCAATTCCCACCCGACACCGGAATCCCCGCCGTCGGACCGCTCACGGCGTTGGCGCACTGGCCGCCGCACGTGCTGACGGCGTCTCAGATGGCGGTCGGGCACCAGGCGATGGCGGTGGCCGCGGTGATCGGGATGCTCGGCTGCTTCAGCCGCCTGTCCGCCGCCGTCGTCGCCGTGTTTCTCTTCTACGTCTGGGGCGCGTTCCAGTGGTACGGGAAGGTCGACCACCACCATCACGTGCTCTGGTTCGCGCTCGTGCTGGCGGCGTCGCCCTGCGGCGACGCGCTGTCGATCGACGCACTCTTCCGGCGCCGGCGGCCCGCGGAGCCCGCGCTCGCGTACGGCCTGCCGCTGCGAATCTGCATGCTGCTCATGGGCGTGGCCTACTTCTTCCCGGGCTTCTGGAAGATCTGGCGCTCGGGCTTCGACTGGTTCCTCGGCGACGCGCCGTTCAATCAGATCCACCTCAAGTGGCACATGATCGGCAACTGGATGCCCGCCTTCCGTATCGACCAGCATCCATGGCTCGTCCACGGCGGCGCGCTCGGCACGATCCTGTTCGAGCTGTCGTTCATCTTCCTGATCTTCGGGCGCCGGACGATCTGGCTCGCGGCGGTGGCGGGCGTCACGTTCCACACCACG
>Ga0111538_10007734_pt1 | contig 14473 bp, 17 predicted proteins | sample SoiMethybrSBSTD1_FD_79669 | JGI IMG/M metagenome (GOLD analysis project Ga0111538, IMG submission 79669) | Bulk soil microbial communities from a Populus tree surrounding site in Tennessee, USA - Soil MetaG P. TD hybrid SBSTD1 (version 2)... | ecosystem: Environmental > Terrestrial > Soil >... | reverse complement strand
GTACTCTCCCTTCCGCGACTTCGTGCATTGCAGGTTTGCCGACGCCGGCCGACGCTGGGTGTGGCTCCGATCCCCCACGGCCGGCATCCGCAAACCTTCACAAAACCGGACGACCCACCTCACCGACCTTTTCTTGTAGTGCGCGATGATCTGTTAACTGATGATTGCGGCATAACCATTTCAATGTGTGTATGGGAAAATTTGGTGGAGGGGGCCCCTCAGCCGTCTTTGGAGGCGCTCGAATTTCCAAGGGCACGGTTTAGGTCTCTCACCAACGAGTGCAGCCATGCATCGCCTAAATTCAATTCGTTCACCTTGAGCGCACCAAGAGCAGCGGGTATTTGCCTAACCAGAGCCAGGGCACGGTCCTCCAAATTCGATGTGCTGATCTGCCTACGCCGGGTCTCGTCATCAATCACTGCTAACGCCGCGACATGGCGCTGGCGCTCCGTCGCCAAAATCGCTTGCACTTTATGAAGCTCCTCCTCACGCGCTACCAATTCACGCTGGTGATCCAGGCGGGTGGCCTGCAGCTGGGCGTCAGCCGCAACCTTGAGTTTTTCAGCCGCATTCTTGCGCTCCAATTCTCGTCGCTCAAATTCTTGCTCCTGGAGCGCGATTTGCTCTTTCTGCGCCAAGCGCTTCTCAGCAAGCCGCTGCTCGGTTTCCATAGCGCTAGCTTCGCTTTCCAGCCGCATCTTGTCTCGAAATGGCGCTTGCATTTGCTTGAACAATTGCTCCGAAAGCACCTTAACGTTGCGTATTTCAACGGTCTCGATCAACAAACCCCATTGGCCAGCCATATAAGCCAGCTCCTTCTTGAGTTGCAGGATGATGCTGCCGCGTTTCCGAAGCACGTCCTCTATGGTCATGTTCGCAACCTGGTGCCGGATGGCAGATTCCACGACATTGCGAAGGCTTTCGCCGATGGACACGAGCGCCGAAGGGCTGTTGGAAAAATCGAAATTTGAGCTGGCCTTTTGCGGATCATCTATCTTCCACACCGTGAACCCGGCGATCTCCACACCTTGGTTTTCTGAGGTGATCTGATCCGCGGCAAAATTGAGGCTCTGAGCTGAGGAGGGGATAAGATAGTAGCGATCTATCAGAGGTAGGCACACAAAGCTGATGCCGAGTCCCATCTTGCGAGTGCGACCGCGGCGACGGTGAATGGCGAATTCCGATGGCCCAGCGACGACGTATCCGAACCGTTTTGCGCTCGTCATGGCATGACCTCCCTGCAACTGGTTGCCACGCTCCACCTTTTGATCCTAACCGTCTGCCAACGGCCTTTCGTCACTTTCATACCGAGCATTAGGTCTGTTGGTGACTGTCGAGCCACAGCGTTGGCTAAAAATCATTTGTCCAAGCATTGCCGTCGCGCGCTGCTTCAAAGTCTTTGTCAAATTGGCAGTGGGAGGCATGTGCGCGCTCAGGTCCCCGCACCACCTTGGACGCAGGCATCCCACGAAGGGCGTCCGACCATTTGATGGGCGCTTCGCTATTGCGGTCCGGACAGTTCATCTAAATAGCAAGGCGCCCGTTCGCCAAGCCAAGAGGGTCGCTCTGCTGATCCGTGTGCCACCCAGCGTGACCAGGTCTTGATCCATTGGGCGAAGGCGTTCCATGGGCCCGCAGTGGCTACATCATCGCTCCGCAACGACGCCTGAGGCAATGCAGGGCGTCTATAGGGAGGAAGAAAAAGCGAGGCTCGGAGGAAAAGAGCTATCGTGGGTCAGGCCATGCTCATTTTGGCTAATCCGCCGCTACCTTTGGCTTCGTCCTCCATCTACAACTCACCCACTGGCAAAACTCCGTTAGTCCTGCAACCAGATGTTGGGGACGCGGATCTCACGCGAAGGAATTGCCAGATCGAAATTACTAACAACAATTAGCTGATTTGACCTCGCCAATTGCCACAGAAATTCCGCGAATCACAGACGCAAATGAAACTATAAGCAAGAGGGGGAGTATTGCCGTGAGCGCGATTGAAATAGCCGCGAAGGGTGTGATCGATGTGGTTACGAAGAAGGCGATCGTTGCCGCTACCAAAGCTTTTGAGGGATGGAGACAATGTCAACATAATGCCGCGGCGATAGCTTTTGAGAGTCGGAAACAATGTCAACATATGTGGGCCGCACCAAGGAACCTCGAAGCCCTTAAAAGGCGCGTGGCTGAGCTGGAGGAGAAGCTAGGCAGCAAGCGCCCGCCCGATGTCTGCCAAGCCTGTGGGGAGAGACAAGTACGTCTAAGCTGGAGCGCCCCCGGCAGCACAAAAACACTAATCTACCAGGCGTGGAGTTGTAAGGCTTGTGGGTTCGTCGAAACGAGATATCTGCACCCTATAAGGGCGTAGCAGGTCAGGACCCGCATATCGCACGGTGTGCCGCGACCTCTTAAGTTCAACGCAATTTGCGACTGGCACGGTCGTACTAATCAAGATGCTGCGCGTAATTCCGTGTAAGGATCATATTATTTTTTTTTCCGACAGCGCTACCATTTCTCGAAGGGCCGCCCACTCGAGGTAAACGCCTTTGCTGATTCTGCTTGCTTCGTAAGGTCCGCTTGAGTTCTTCGCAAACGACGACTGAGGGTTCCTCATAAGAGAACGTCGAATGACATCTACACGTATTAGGTGCGTTTCTCAAGAATGCGGTGAAGCTTTAGGCGCAGCTGATGGCGTGCACGATCCATTCAATTGCACCAATTCCCTGTTGCTTTGCCCCGGGGATAGCGAAATTCTGAGCTGGCTGCGATGGCGCGATGCTCCTAATGTCTCCGGGTGACTGTCCAGATATTCTTGCTCGTGCTAAGGTTTGTTGGACTGGTGGGGAGCCAAAACAACGGGATCGGAAGCAGCGGTCCCAGAGAGGCGTGCGAATTCTCATGAGCTACGTAAGTCGCCGTTTACTGATCGCCAGCATCCTCGCATTAAGCGCAGTAGCCCCCCTTCATGCTCTAGCAGGAGCAGCAGGGACTGACGAACGGGTCGCTTTGAGGGGGTATGACCCTGTGTCGTATTTTTTGAAAGCCGCTCCGGAGAAGGGTTCGCCGGAATTCACTGGCTCATACGATGACGCAACGTATTGGTTTGCGAGCGCCGAACATCGCGCACTTTTCTTGGCCAATCCTGATCGATATGCACCGCAATTCCGCGGTTTTTGCACAATAGACGTATCACGCGGCGTGAAGACTGAGCCGGATCCGGAAGCATGGACGATTGTTGATGGCAAGCTCTATGTATTTGGAAAAAAGCGGGGCCCTGGTGTGTTCGCGCAAGATGGTGCCGCGATTCTTGCAAAGGCGACCGATGCCTGGCCCAAGTTGAACGAACAGCCTAAGTAACGCCTACAAACCGGCTTTCTGTAGAAGCTCACGAATTTTCTCTTTCTGGACCAGGTCCTTTAGTTGCGATCCAAATTCCTCCCGTGAGAACAACGGAAATTTTTGCCGAACAAACTTGGCTTGTCGCTCAGCTTCCGGCAAGCGATTGGCTGCCGCATACGCTGCTGCCAACATGATGTTCGTATTGGGTTCTTCTCTATTGCGATCTAACGATCGTTGCAAAGTTCGAATCGCGTCCTGGTTTCGTTCAGCCAAAACATACGCGGTAGCAATGTGGAAGGAATCGGGCGCCGAGAGTTCTGGCTGAAAATCCATCAGAAGCTCTCCCGCCGCAATAGCCTCCTTTGTGTTACCGCGCCAAAGCAAAACAGGTACAAGCCCCCCTAGGGCTTCAGTATCGCTGTTGTTGAGGTCAATCGATCGCCTCAGCTCATCGTATGCGCGATCAGTGTCGCCGAACTGGAGAAGCACCTGGCCTAACAAGGCGTGAGCGCCGGGATTGAGATCGTCTAGTGCTATCGCCTTTCGAGCAAGATTCTCTGCGCGTTCCAAAGCTCCGCTCGGATCACCAGTCCAGCCCTGAATTGCGGCGTAGCGATTAACGCGCCCCAACCCAATGTAGCCGGGAGCATAGGTAGGATCGATCTCCACCACGCGATCGAAAATGAGGCGCGCCTCTGCATTACTTGCCCTCGTCAAGCGATGCAATAATTCCCGACCGCGCAGCACTAAGTCGTAGGCCTCCAAATTCGTTGGCACCTTCGCTTTTGCCGAAGCGGTTTCCAAACTGGTTACACGTGCCGCGAGGGCGCCACTGATCCGGCGAGTGATCTGATCCTGCAGGCTGAAGATATCCTTCGGTTCCGCATCGTACTTCTTTGACCATAGCACCGTCCGACGCGTGACGTCAGTAAGGCTTACCGAGACACGAATGCTTGTCAGACTGCGGCGTACGCTCCCATCAACGGCGTACCTTACCTTAAGCTCACGTGCGATCTCCTCTGGAGATGGATTTTTGCCTTTATAGATGAAGACGGCGTTGCGCGACATGACTGCAAGATCGCGGAAGCGCCCGAGGGCTGAGATGATGTCTTCAGTCAATCCATCAGCGAAATAGTCCGGGCCCCCGTCAGGGTCCAGTGAGCGGAGTGGCAGCACCGCGATAGTGGTGCGACCTGTCCCAGCCAAATTAAAACGAAGAGGGTCTCCCTTACCTGGGAACATCCGCCAGGTGACGACACTCCCTGCGATCATTAGTACCACGACGAGTGCACCCAGAACGGACGTGCGATTGTGGCGTGGCAGCCAGGTTACAAACCTTGGAGCTGAGCCTGTGACCCACGAAAGATCCGAGGATTCCTGCTTGGCTGAGGGGACGGCAAGGCCCGCCAAATCGATCCGATGTGCACGCACTGGGCGGGAAATGTTCTTAAGCGACTGAGGCCCTAAGTCCTTGCACCGAACGGCGATCTTGCCATGAATTTCCTGGTAAACCTTATCCGAGATGCAAATCCCACCGGGTTCTGCAATACTCTCCAACCGAGCCGCTATATTGATGCCGTCACCATAAATACGCGTCTCATCATACATGACGTCTCCAAGATTAATGCCGATGCGGTAGCGCATGCGCTCCTGCTCTTCCAACTCGGCATTTCTACGGGACATCGTCTCCTGAATTAGTATCGCACATTCAACTGCATTCACGACGCTCACAAACTCAGCGAGAATGCCATCGCCTGCTGTGTCTATTACGCGCCCACCGTATCGGGCTATCATTGGTAGAATAATGGCCTGGTTGGCCTTGAGCTGGGTCATCGTACGCGCCTCATCGGCGCCCATAAGGGAACTATACCCAGCGATATCAGCGGCGAAAATCGCAGCTAGACGACGTTGATGGCGCTCGGTCATCCTCTTGACCAAGCCTCTTGAAACCCAATTTGCGACAGGACCGGTCTAATCATGTTGGGCGATCGCTCCCGCTCGTTGTCCAGTCTTATAGACTAGTCACACACACACGCACATGCAGCCGAGATGTGTCCTTTCCTATCGCCCGTGAACAGGTTTGCAATCCTTACGACCCACTTTTCCAGCAAATCGATCTTGACCTGAACAGCAACCCATTTTTTGGTAGGCGGGATTTGTTGGTTCGTCTTGTGCGCAGGGTCTGCTTTAGTTCTACGAACGTATTGGATAACGCCCACGCGAGTCATGTTCAATGCGGCAGCAGCCCCCGCCCACGTGTTCGAGCAGCGATCCGGATGAGACTCGCCGTCATCCGCGGGCCAGAACGTGTCCTGAGCGAAGATGCACAGCTCATTAAGTGAAATGCCCTCATCCAACGTCAAAGTTAAGACAACATCCTCGCGGGTCTGCTTCGACTTCTTCTTCAGGTCCCTGGAATTGGCCATCGCACACCCCGTCCGTTGCCGCTCAGAGCATCCGAATCTGATTTGCGCGGCGGTGGGAATCCTCTTCCCTCACCACCCGTTCAGCTATTTCCTTCTGGAAAGTATCTCCAATCTAATTTTGCCCACTCTCTCCTTCGCCCACTCCACATCTGCCAGCTCCACCAGATTATCCTGGTCTACTGGTATCAAGTAATGATCGTCGGGTAGTGGGCCTCGCTTGATCAGTAGTTCTATGTATCTCTTTTCTTGGGCTCGCGTGCTCACGTCGAAGTGTACAGTCCTAAGTATGTCCGCATACGTTTCGATCAAACTCTTGGCCCTAGAATATGGAATTTTGACTGCCATTGCCGCACTCTCCAAGTCCCCATTCCCGAACCCTTACCATAACCATCTGACCAATAGCCCTGAGATCAAAACAGTTATAGGCGCACCTAAGCCCAGAGCTAAACCCATTAGCATGCTATCTGTTGATACGTCACCGCGCCCCGGCCAATCTGTCACTACGAAGGACAGAATAAGGCTAACCCACAGTGCTGAGGCTACCTACCATGTCCTAAATAGGCCGCGCTTCCAGTTCGTCTGAGGCATGCCGTCACCACCAACGATGGGAGCGAAGTATCTGAGCGAAAAGCCACCCGAGCCTCACCGCTACTGCAATCAGGAACAGCCACCCGATGATTGCGCCTGGGATGGAAACGGGCTCCACCCAGCCAGCCTTGTGTATGGCGAACAGGGCGATGAGAGCGCCAAGAAGTGCTAAAATGAAATCGTTGAACCATCGCGCTAACCTAAGGCGACTGTACTTCCGCTAGGCCATAGTTCCCCCCATGCTGAGCGCGGGGCCTCACGCGTTATGGGCTATCCGCTCCCGCTCCCATGCCCACCATCCGGTACTACACCGCCCCCGAGTGACACGTGCGCGGAGTTCCCCTGGTCGTACAACCGCTCCTTGAGCAAGTCCTTGATCGTGAAGTCCGGGTTGCGCAGGTTGAACAAGTCGAATAGCTCCGCCTTCAGCCGTTTGTAGGCGTCAGCGGATAAATGGAGGGAATTTTCCAACTCACGATGATCGCAGACGGCTGCATAAGCGTATGGCTGCACAGACTGTGGCAGATGTAAGTCCTGTATCACCCGCGTTGCCTGCCCAAACGTGCAGTGATCTTTGGCAGCGAAGGACTTCACTAGCTGCGCTGGTAAGGTGCTCACGACGGCTTTCAGCCGCTTCCGCCTAAAGTGCCGTGTAAAGAATGTGATCATTCTACCAGACCACGTCGTCGTCATCTCGAAATTCCCCTGAGACCATCAGCCCCTCAATCGATGTCACACCATCCAATTTGACGACGCGCCGCACAGGCTTTCTCATCTCTTTTTGCAAGGCCTCTGCGAGAAAATCGGAATGCGTAACGATCCAAATCCGCGTGTCTTGGGCTGACCGCGCTACGAGCCGCGCCAGCGGACCAAGCAATGAGGGATGCAAACTCGCTTCCGGTTCATTCACCGCAATGAGCGAGGGCAGTCTATAACCCATGAGCGCACCGAGTAGGCACAGATATTTGAGCGTTCCATCCGACAACTCATGAGGGCCAAAGGCTCGCGGCATATCCGGATACTTGAGGCTGAATACGCATCCGCTTCCTTCGTCGCTGGCGCTTAACCTGGCACCAGGGAAGGCATCGTCTATCGCGTTGGCGAGTTCTACGGTGTCCTCTCTGATGACGAATAACGTTGCGAGCACAGCAGCCAAATCATGACCGTCGTGCGATAAAGTGGGAGTCGTTATCGCGTGACAGGGTCGTCTAATGGGCGATTGCGCATCAGTCCGGAAATCATGATAGAGACGCCAGTCCAGAAACGCGCGACGAACTGCTTCAAGCTCGGGATAGCGCGCTCCATCTCTGAATGCAGCCAGTGCGGTCTCTGAGGGCAGCACGGCGTGTTTGTGATTTTCTCGCACCCCATCTTCGTTGCGGAGGGTCACCAACTGCCCTTTGCGTTCCATCATTGCAACGTCACGCTTGCCTTGGCGAACCGTAAGGCGCTCTTTCTTGACGAGAGGCTCGATTCTAAATGCAGCTTCAAACGGCTCACGCAGGCCCACCTGGATCTCGTAGGCATGTGTAATCTCTCCCCCAGGAGTGGGGTCACCGAAGCGCGCTTTGAGCAGTAACCGTGCGGATTCCTTTATGTGGCGGGGACCAGCCCACAGCACTGATCCGATCCCACCGTCCTCGGCTATCGCGCGTGTAATTGTACCGTTCGCTGCGCAACGAAGCCGCGCAAGTGCTCTATAGAGATTGGTCTTGCCAACACCGTTCGCGCCAACGAACACACTGCAGGCTTCTATTGGTAGCGTGAGGTTTCGGATAGAGCGATAGCCTTGGATAGTTACTGATGTGACATGCACGCTTGGACACCCATCAAGGACGCTAGAACCAGCTGGCTTTGACTCCGATCCTTAAAATCTGCAGGCGCGCCAATTTCGTCGCGTACGTGAACTCCCTTTACCCACCTTCTTCCAAATGAGTTTATCCTAAAGGCCCGCCTTACTTAAAGAAGGATCCTACGATCTCTAATATTCGATCCCTAATTTGAGTGTACTGATCTAGATGCTTTGACGAAAAAGCCACTTGTAGTTCCAAATCTTTGCGCTCGGATTTCATCCGACACCCTAACATTTCAGATGTTGCCACGTTCGCAGCACAGCGGATGATGAGATCATCACGGCCATGAGGAATAAGATATCTAAATTCCTTACGGGAGTGCGGTTGCGCCTGGTTGGGGGGTTGAAACACGTCATAGTAAAGATCAAATTCGTCGTTAAATGTTCCACCGTTAATGCGGTTGCTTCGCGTCCACTCAATGGATTTTGCTACTGTTCCCGGTACTGTCGCGCGCAAATCGATTTCGATCTCTTCATTACTGCGAAGCTCGATGCCATCTATTATTTCGCCCCGCGTCTTATGTCCGGCGCGGTCTGCTAGAAATCTTGGAAGGTAATCTGGCAAATAAACCGCCAAAGTAATAAATGTTTGGCTAATTTCACCCGGTTGTGAGATCTGGGCAATGTACGCTGGAGGTATTCTCAAAGCTATAACCTTGTTGGCGCGATTGGTCAGCTCAACCGTGACAGGGTCCATGTCCGTGCTTGGAGTTGATAACCTTAGCATAAAGGGCTCGAAGAACCACAGAGGGTTTGGACCGGGAATATCTTGCATGCGAGATGCACCAGTTGCCCCTGCGTGGACGCCTGCATAGGCATTAGCGGGACAGCGACAATCAAAATGATTAGGACTAGGGGCAGGTGGCGGCAGGTCGCGAAGACAGCCGCGCCAAACGCTCGTTGGGCCAAATGGGAGATCACAAGAATCCGCCCCTGTCCAAGGATCACAAGGAAGTAGCTCGCCGTGGCAAAAACTTCGTAACGCTGGACGGACGAAACGCTGTCGCCTTTGACGTAGCCCCCCAACGCCCACTAACTTTCAGGATTAGATGGAGGAACGAAGCTGCTGAGGGCATCCCTGACAATGGCGTCTTGTATGCCATTTCCTGTTCCGGATCTCCACCGTGAAGCGGCGACAAGCTCAAACTGACGTAGTGGGGGTCTTTGAGGAGGGATACCAAGGGCAATCCACTGATGATCTCTGGGCACATTGGCCAAGGCGCGATCGTTTCGGGCCTATCTTGCAAATGGTGAGTTTAAGGACCCGCGCACGGCGGGATTTTCAGAATCTGTGGCTCGCTTGAAACAGTGTTCCGAAGAGGCGGCAGCGCTCAACAAGGCTGCTGCGCCATAAGCGAACGCAGGAACGGACAATCGGAGGGGCCTAGCCTTGGGGCACGCTATGAACTGCGACGAAGCGCTTGCGAAGTCGCCTAGCAAATTTTGCACATCGTCGCACACCGCGCCGTCCAGCGCCCGCTTGATGACGGCGTGATCCGGTAGCAGTGCCTGCAGCTGTCTGCGACGTCGGGTTCACGCCTTCCTTATCCCCTTCGTGCGCACCCCACAAAATACCCCATACCAAACAGGATAACCGCGAACGCCGCGACGCTTAAATACTGCCGGAAGTTGAATTGTTGAATGATTTCCCCTAGTGTCGCAGTTATCAGCGCTGTAAATACCACTGCGAGTATTATTGCGAAAATTGCTACTGCGCTCACTATGAATTCGCCCATTTGGTATAAGCGAGAATTCGCCAAATGCCGCTTCTCGTAAATCCGTGGAGGTTCTTGTATTCTCTTACTAGGTTCATCTATTATGTCAAGCGGATCGCTGGTTTCTAACTCATTTCTTGGGGGTTCTTGCGGTCGCTTAGGTTCCTCTATTATGGCTAGTATATCGCTGGCTCCCAACTCATTTGATTGAATTCGTGGAGGCTTTTGCAGTCGCTTGCTACGTTCATCAATTGATTCAAGTATATCGCTGGTTTCTAGTTTATTTAGTTGAATTCTCGGGTGCTCCTGAATTTTCCTATGCTCATCTATAACGCCAAGCATATCGTCAGTTTCTAACTCTTTTATTTTCCGGTCTAACTTTTCTAGATGTGCGTCAATTTGGTCTTTAGTCAATAATTGTGTAAGCATGTGTTCACCCATTGTGCTGCCTTTGCACGCAAGGCTATCCGATTCGCTGAGCTGCAGCATTTGGAGCTATTTCACCGCACTGCGCGCAGGTGCGTCCATCCAATTATGTTAATATTTTTACATTTTCGGGAGTTTCATTGCACCTCAGCATCAGGGCGCTGACGTCGTTAGTAGCTGTGGATAACTTTACAGACTTGTGCCCACAACAGGGCGAAAGTGACGGCCAGAGTGTTCCTTTATGAAGTAGGCATGGGCGGTAGTCCTCGGAAGGGCGGCGCAGCGGGCGAGAGGGAGGCAAAGTTAATCGCTGCCAGTAGTCCCGACCTCGCGCGTGTAGCGCTCCGCTTGTTTGATATCGAGCCAGCTGAACCACGCCATCAACGTGTGCGTGCTGGCACCTTTCTCAGCCGCCCGCGTCGCCGCTGCCTTGCGAATCCCGTGCGAGTTGAGTCCCGGCAAGCCGACTCCCTGGCACCATTCGGCCATCTTGTTGCCGAAGCCTTCAGCCGTGAATGGACGGCCATACTGGGTTACAAGGAACGTCGTCGCACCGACAATGGGCGTTGCTTCAATCACGCTTCGTAGCTCTGGCAACATCGGGATCGTCGTCTCTACCGGGTTCTCGCTGTTGCGCCCTTTGTGCTGCACCCAACTCAGAACGCCGTCGCGAACCATGGGCCAGCCTAACTGCACCACGTCGGATCGGCGCGCGCCGGAGAACATGAGCAGCGCGAGGGCGAGGCGTGGTTTGGTGCCGACCGGGTAGCTGCTTCGAACTTATCCAGGTCCGCGGGCTTCCACAGGGGGAAGCCACCCTTGCGAAGGGGTTTGAGCTTGGGGACATCGCGCGCCGGGTTCGATGAGATACCAAGCTCCGCGTTGGTGGACAGCATTGCCCACCTGAACATCGCGCGCAGGCGCTTCACGCGGTTATTGGCGGCTTCCGGTGTGGCCTTCTTGCGGTCGCGGATGATGCCAAAGCCCTTTTTCAACAGCATCGTTCAAGGCAGGTCATGGTAGCCTTAGTCCCGTTGCGTCTGGTGATGACGCTACTGCAAAAGGCGGCCAGTCCGTTTGCTTCACCGAGTGAATTTTTGGTTCAGGTTTTTCCAAACTGTAATCGCATCGGGGATGGCGGACGCAAGGCCGCTCGTCGGCCATCCGATTGCCGCAAAGACCGCTTCTGAGAATGCAAAGAACTGGGAATTCTCGCCACTAGTCGGCCGCCTGCCGAGGTTGTGCCAGGCCTTGGCAAGGGTTCACCAAGCCGTATTGCCGATGGTTAAGCGGACGTCGACCCACCGCCTGCTCCGGGCAGATGAAGCATATCTTCCAGAGCCTGCGTTAATCCGCGTTCAAGGAGGTTTAGCAGGGCGCGAGTTGTCTCCAGCGGGTTATACGACACGCACAAAATTCGAGCTTCAATCGACACCTCTTCTACATTGCGGCGACGGGTCATTGCCCGAATGGGAGTGCGCGCCGGTAGTCGCTCACCCTGTGGCACAGGATGGTGCTCGAACAGGACGTGTGGTTGCGGTGCAAAGCAGTCACCAGGGAATTGCTCCCTCAACCAACGCGCGCTTAGCGCCGGTCCGATAGAGCGGCCCATGGCGCGCAACCCTCGCCGTGCACCAGGTCCAATCTTCTTCGGAGTGTCTTTCTGCGCCGCCCTAATTGCGTCTAGCGCTTTTTTGAGCGCCTCCCCATCAGTCGGAAGGTCAGGCGAGAGACGTCTAGATTGAATTAGATCGGCGAATGCTTCGACAAAGTTGAAAAGAAACTCTTGCAAGTCTTCCGTAAAAGCCTGGCCGATCTTAAACGTTCTGCAGATTGCTTCAAAATCTTCATCATTCAGTGGTTTGGGTGCCTTGATATCTCTGGCGCGAATTGCGGGACTAACCATCGTGAGCAATCCTTTGCATTTCTGCCTCGCAACACAGCTGCGGTCGTTGGCAATGAGGCTGTGACACGTGCGGCGACATGCTCAGTGGTCGCGCCTGTCCAGATCCGCCGGTGGGCTACCCACGGGAAAGTAGCACTCGTCAGCACCGAGTGAGCCTTGACGCCGCCCTCCTCCCGATACGTTTGTTCTTGGGACGATCTCGCGTCCGGCCGTGGGTGTCGGTCGTTTGTGTTGAACTCAGCCCTTTTCGTCATTATTTTCGTCACAATGAAATTCCGACGCCAAGATATGGGCCGCTAGGGCGCCCAAAAGGCCACGCCGCAACCCAAGGCGCTGTGCATACTGTCGCAGCAGCTTCAGACCGAGAAAACGCGGTCGACCACCTATATTTTGCAGCCCTGCTTGCAGGCAACGTGCTTACGAGCGGCGGCACGCAGGATTCGGCGCTCCGATGGCAGCGCTGGCACGGGATACTGACATGTGCGCGTAAGGGACGTCATTCGGGAAGAAATAAGGGCAATCCTGCTTGCGGCGGGACTGCTACGTCCTGAAGACATGCACAAAATCAAGGTACCCGAACGGCCCAGCGGTCGGCCAGCGCATATAGTCATGCGGGAACTCGGGATCACGGCGCCGCGCCGCCGCAAATGAACAAAAAGGCTGTCGGCAGGGAGCGGGGCGCCAGCTTGCAACGAGAAGAGCGGCGTGCGGAGGCATACGGGCACCGATTGCGCCGCAACAATTGCGCCCTGCGTCAGATCATCTGATAGTCTGTTCCCGTCATCGTAGATGGGGGCGCGAGTGGGGCGACGAGAGTTCATGGCACTGGTCGGCGGTGCGGTGCTCGCGGGGCCGCGCCGCGTCTCGGCCCAACCGACCAAACGCAGCTATCGCGTCGGCTGGATAAGCGTCAGCCACGGTTTCTCGGAACCCTACGCCATGGCGTTCGTCCAGCGCCTGGGGGAGTTGGGCTTCGTCGAGGGGCGTAACCTAACCATTGAAAGGCTCCATGCCGACGGAAAGCTCGAAAGATTGCCCGCGTTGGCCACAGAGCTTGCGAAGCTCGAATGTGACGTTTTTTTTGGCAGTGGCCACCGGGCCAATCTTGCGGCGCTGACACAATCCAGTCGCGATACGCCGATCGTTTTCTTGGCTGTAGACTTCGATCCGGTCGCCACCGGGGATGTTGCGAGTTTAGCGCGGCCAGGCGGCCGTCTCACTGGCGTGACCGCGCTCCAGTCGGAGCTGCTGGCCAAATGCGTTGAGTTGCTCAAGGAGTTGTTGCCCAAGGTGGGCAAGGCAGCCGTGTTTACAAACGAACAATCGTCGGTGCAGCTCTTCCTGGTGCAGGGCACGGCCAGGCGGCTAGGTCTCCCACTTCATGTCGTGGATCTCAAGCATCCACAGTTTGACTATGAAGCCGCGTTTGCCGACACCCTGCGTGTCAAGGCCGATGCGCTCCTGGTGCTAGCGTCCGGGCTCGGGGTAACGGCGCGGTACAAGATTCCCGAGCTTGCCCTAAAGGCCCGGTTACCGACCGTGTTCAACCAATCCCAGTGGGCCAAAGCTGGCGGACTGATGTCCTACAGCTTAAACTTCCTCTGGATGTGGCGGCGCGGTGCGGAGATGGTGGCGGCTATCCTTCGCGGCGCCAAGGCCGGCGACATCCCGATGGAACAGCCGACGAAATTCGAATTAGTGATCAACCTGCAAACTGCCAAAGCGCTCGGCCTCGCCGTGCCGCCCTCACTACTGGCTCGCGCAGATGAACTGATCGAGTAGTTCACCTCTGGTCGACCGCTTGGCGCATGGCTCCGCAGCGATCGTGCCTAGGAGATTCCGATGAGACTCAGCACCCAGCGCTTCCTCACCACTCACACCGGTAGCCTGCCCCGACCAGATGATTTGACTGATATGATGCATGCAAAGGAAAGAGGGGTGCCGGTCGATCGCGCTGCACTCGCCGCACGTGTGCGTGAGGCGGTAACCGAGGTGGTGAAAAAGCAGGTAGAGGCCGGCATCGATCTAGTCAGTGACGGCGAGATGTCGAAGCCCAGCTATGCTACCTATATCAAGGATCGGCTCGCCGGCTTTGGCGGAACGGGCAACACCTTCGTCTACCAGGATCTCGCCCAGTTTCCCCGCCTGGAGAAGCGGGTGTTCGGCGACCCCGGGCGCTCGCGGCGCAAGACGCCGGCGTGCAACGCGGCAATCAGCGTGCTCGACGCAGAGG
>Ga0111538_10007733_pt1 | contig 14473 bp, 10 predicted proteins | sample SoiMethybrSBSTD1_FD_79669 | JGI IMG/M metagenome (GOLD analysis project Ga0111538, IMG submission 79669) | Bulk soil microbial communities from a Populus tree surrounding site in Tennessee, USA - Soil MetaG P. TD hybrid SBSTD1 (version 2)... | ecosystem: Environmental > Terrestrial > Soil >... | reverse complement strand
GACGCGACGACCGGCGAACGCAAGTGGGAGTTCAAGTACCCGCAACCCACGATGGCGGGGGTCTTGTCGACCGCGTCGGGACTCGTCTTCGCGGGTGATAACGAAGGCAACCTGATGGCGTTCGACGCGAAGAGCGGCAAGAACCTCTGGCGCTACTCCACCGGTACCCCGATCTGGGGTGCTGCGCCGATGACCTACATGCTGGATGGAAAACAGCACATCGTCGTTGCGTCGGGTACGACGCTGCTCTCTTTTGTGCTTCCGTAATTACTTTTTCTGTTTTTCCGTCGCGCGCGCGCCGCTGAGGATGTTCTGGAGCGCGTAGTTCCCCTCGTGGCACGCGTACTCGAAGATGCGATAGTCCGGATCTGCGGTGAGCGGAAACGAGATCGTCCAGGGCCGCGTGTAGATCTCCGGGTCCTCGATGGTCGCCGAGTAGGTGATCACATCCTTCGACACGCGCTTGAATCGTTCAGTCACGCGCAGCTTGTCGCTGTGCGGAATCCCCTTGATGCGGCCGCTCGCCGCGCTGGTCGTGATCCACCCCTTGTTGTGGTAGTTGGTGGTCTCGACGACGAGCGTGTCGCCGTCCCAGCGTCCGCGCGGCTCGCCCATCCACGTCTGCATCCGCGCCGATCGCGGTCGATTGTCGAGCGGGATGATCCGCGCGTCGTGAATCATCTCGTAGTGGATGGTGACGTAGCCCGGCGTCTGGATGATCTGATACGCGTTGTTGTAGCCGGCCGGAAACATCGAGCCCGGGACGCCGCGCGTGATGCAGCGGTCCCACGGGCTCATGAACTCATAACTGTCGTCGTTGCGCGCCGCGTAATCGTCGCGGCGGGCTTCGGCGGTTGGCTTGACCGGAACGCGTCCATCAGGCGGATCGACGACGAGCGAAGTTTGCCGCGTCGCGAGCACCTTCGTGCCGTCGTCGTACCACGCGCGGTTGTAACTGCCGGATGCGAGCGGACCCATTTTGTCGGTTGCGGCGCGATTCTCCGCGGTGCGCTTCTCGATCGCCGCGGCTTCTTCCTCGGTAAGAAAAGCCTTGTCCTTCATCGACGCCGGCCGCTCGAGCGGCGTCAGCGTTGCGTTGGTCCAGATGCCTTGCAGGTCAGGCTGGCCATCCGCCGTCTTCGGCGCCGGCCATTTTGCCTGCCCGTTCAGGGGGTCGGGACCATTTAGAAAAACCAGAAGGACGATTAGGCCGAAAACACGTAACACCGGTGTTTTCATAGGGATCCTGCTTTCGAAGTCCCGCCCAAAATACACTCATTTGGCGAAAAATGGTCCCGACCCCTTGAACCTCACCGTTTTCGCGGCGGTTCCGGGCAGAAACCGGGCTCGAAGCCGCGCGCGCGTTCACGACGTAACAGAGGATCGGCCGTCGGAGCCGGTGGCAGGACACCGAGTTTGACGAGTTGCGGACGGAATTCATAGCGGATGTTCACCGTGTGCGAGGGCGATTCTTCAAGATTGAGCCACACCTGCTCGATCGCGTGGCCGGTCCGGCGACCCATGCCGGTGGCGGCGTACTCGTCATACGCCTTCGATTCGTCGCGAGCCGCCACAGAGGGCTCCTGCTTCGTCGAACCCGATGGGCTCGGGGCCGGCTGGCGGCGGGCTCGATCTTTCGACGTGTCCGGCACGTACGTCACCACGCGTTCCTTGAAGAAGACCGCGGAGACCATGCCGAGGTTGGCCGTCTTCCCGAGGGCCTGGCCGTACGATTTTTCCTCGGTCGTGAATTCGAATCGCCGCGCCTCGGTCTGGCTCGTTTGCCATCCGCTGATGACGACCGTCTCGTAGGGATCGAGCACCCATTTGCGGGCGGCGGCCGCCGTCGTCTCGCGCGCATCGATGGTGTTGAGCCCATCGACCGACAGCGCCACGCCCACGCGAACGCCGTACGGATTGCGCAGCCGGATGGCATATTCCCGCCCCTTGCGTGCCTCGACATACCAGCGCCCAGCGTGGGCGAAACGCGGTTGGGCGACGCCGTCGACAAGGATGTCGACCACCTCAGCGGGTCGGGGCGCAGGTAATGCAGACATCACGGCCGGCGGTGCGGCAACAAGTGCGAAAGTGGCGGCGATCAAATAGGCGAAACGGCGTGTCATAGGGCCTCCTACCCCTTAGAACGGACCAGTTTGGAAATCTTGCACGGCGGACGCGGCAGCGTTGACGATGGCGGGGTTTGGGCGTAGCCTCCTGCCATGAAGCGACATCTCTTCGGGATCGCGGCGGCCGTTCCACTCGCTTTGGCCCTGGCCGGGCTGGCGTCCGTCCCGTCGTCGGCACAGGCGCCGGCGCCCTCCGCTGACGTCACCTTCACGAAACACATCGCGCCGATCCTTCAGCGCAGCTGCCAGCGTTGCCATCGTCCAGACGGCGGCGCGCCGATGCCGCTCATCACCTACGAACAGGTGCGGCCGTGGGCGCGATCGATCAAGACGCGCACCGGGATCGGCCCGCACGCCGGCGTGATGCCGCCGTGGTTCGTCGAGAAGAACATCGGCATCCAGGGTTTCAAGCAGGATCCGTCGCTCAGCGACGCGGAAATCGCAATGATCGCGAAGTGGGTCGACACCGGCGCCCCACGCGGCAATGCCGCCGACATGCCGAAGGCGCTCGATTTCGAGAACGCCGACAAGTGGCAGCTCGGGGAGCCGGATCTGATCGTGAAATCCCCGGAGGTCGTCGTCCCCGCCAGCGGTCCCGATCGGTGGGGCTCACTCGGCATGGTGCCGACGGGTCTCAAGGACGATCGCTACGTCTCGTCGGTCGAAGTGCGCGAGGTCAACGACATTCCGATCGGCGGCGAAACCAAGACGGTCGGCGGACGTTACGTGTTTCACCACATGACCTACGAGAGCGTGGCGCAAGGCGAAGGCGCGTCGACCGCGGATGCGGAATCGTCGGGCACGAGCTGGCCGATTCACGAGGTGGGCCGCAACCCCGACATCTTCCCGCCTGAAGCGGGCCGGCTGCTGCAAAAGAATTCATCGCTGGCCTTGAGCGCCTACCACTGGCATTCGAACGGCCGCGAGACGAAGGCACATCTCGAATTCGGCTTCCGGTTCTTCCCGGCCGGATACAAGCCGCTCTACAAGCGCTCGACCCTGCGTCTCGGTAACGGCATCGATCTCGACGTGAAGCCGGATCAGAGAAACCAGGAGCTGCATTCGTACGCCACGCTGCAGGAGCACACCAAGATCATCGCGTTCGAGCCGCACCTCCATGCGCCCGGCGTGCGCATGTGCCTCGAAGCAATCTGGGGCCACAACATCCTGACGCTGAACTGCGTCGGCTACGATCACAACTGGGTCAAGCAGTACGTCTATGAAGACGACAAGGCGCCGCTGCTGCCGAAAGGCACCATCGTTCACCTGATCGGCTTCCTCGACACGACCAAGGACAACAAGAATCCGGCCGACTCGCGCAACTGGGCGGGCGGCGGGCGCCGATCGATCGCGAACATGTTCATCGATCTCGGCTACTCGGTCACGCTTAATGAAGAGCAGTTCCAGGCGGAGATGGCGAAGCGGCGCGCGAACATGAAATCGCGCAACGACTACGACATCGGTTGTCCGCTGTGCTGGGCGCCGCCGGTGCAGGCGACGCCGACCGCGACTCGCGCGCCGGGCCAGCAACAATGATGCGGCGGATCCTGATCTCGGTCGCGTTGCTGATCGGTGTCGCATCCGGCTTCAGCCGGATTGAAGCGCAAACGCGGTTCATGTATGCCAGCGGCCAGACCCTCAATCCGGCGTACGAGGGATGGCTGCCGAATGCCGACGGATCGTTCACGCTCGTGTTCGGCTACATGAATTCGAACTGGCAGCAGGAGTTCGACATTCCGCCCGGACCGATGAACGCGATCGAGCCGGGCGGTCCCGACCAGGGCCAGCCGACGCATTTCTATCCGCGCCGCAACCCGTTCCTGTTTTCGATCCGCGTGCCCGCGGACTTCGGCAACAAGGAGCTGATCTGGACGTTGACCGCGAACGGGAAGACCGAGAAGGCGTATGCGTCGCTCAAGAGCGACTATCAGATCGATCCGCAAGTGATCTCGACGGAAGTCGGCGGCGACTTCGGCAGCCTGCGCGATGAGTTGCGCTCGAACATACCGCCCGAGCTGAGCGTCGCGGAGACGAAACGTAGCGTCAAGATCGGCGAGCCGGTAACGCTCGTGGCGGTGGCGAAGGATCCGGACAACATCCCGGCGCGGCGCGGCGCCGCCAAGCCGCTGCCCGAAGGACAGACACCGACGATCTCCGCGGCGGCGCTGTACCGACCGCCATCATCGATCGTCGCAATCAGCGGGCCGGGATTGCGTTTCTCGTGGATCGTCTATCGCGGCAACGCGGCCGCGGTCACGTTCTCGCCCGACCAGATGAAGGCCTGGACCGACACCCGCGCGTATGCCAACTCGCCGTGGTCGCCGCCGTGGACGATTCCGCTGCCGCCCACGGACAACAAGTGGCAGACCCAGGTGACGTTCAGCGAGCCCGGCACGTACGTGCTCCGCGGCGTCGCGAGCGACGGATCCCTCTTCACCTACGAAAACGTGACGGTGATCGTCAGCCGCTAGCTACTTCTTCTTCGGCTTGAACGCTTCCTGCACCTGCTTGCGGATGTCGCCGTAGTTCTTGCCGAGCGTCTTCTCCTCGTCTGCCGTCAAAATCCGGAAGGGCACGCGGAGGAGCGACTTCTCGAACTGCACGTTGAGGAAGTATTGTCCGTGCTTGATGCCGCCGGGGATCTTGAAAAACAACCGGCCGGCACAGGCTCGGCGATTACTGAGCTCGACTTCATCCCACATCCTCGCCGGGCTGCCCAACTCGGCAAAGAAGCCAATGCGGCAGGCCTGTGACGCCATCGGCGGGAAGTAGTTGATCGAATCGCGTTGGACCTTCGCGCGGGCGTCCAGGGCGCTCAGGTTCACCGAGCGATACTCCTCATGGTTCAGAAGCGGAATAGTCGTGTTATCGGGCGCAGTCACCGCGATCTTGTCGCGCTTGAGTACGTAGGCTGGAGTGTTATCGAGGACTGTGGTCCCGATGTCGATCATCATGTATTCCTCGCCAATCGATCGATTGGCGACCTGGTAACCGATGATGACGTAGGCCTCGTTGTTGTACGCGGCGCGGACGAACTTGCCTTCCATCGTCATGATCTGCGGCACGCCCGGGTCCGGGATCTGGACCTGGACTTTCGGTTTCTCCTGGCGCTCGGCCTGGAGGCCGGCCATTCCGGCGACCGCGACGGCAGCGAGACACGCCAACCAATTCTTCTGCATAGAACCTCCGGCCCCGCTGATGCAGAGGTCATGCCCTCGGAAACATGGAAAATCGGCCCGGAATTCACGTCACACGGCGGGCCGTCACGGACGGCCATGATCGAGCGACGGTATTCCGTGAGCGCTCTCGCTCGATCATCTGTGGATGGTGTACCCGGGGTCGTTATCAGTATCCGTGGACGAACGGAATACCGTTCGTTCGTCGTTGGTGAGGCAGCCTCAAGTCAAAAGCCGACCCTCGCGCCCCACTGGATCTGGCGTGCGTCGCGGGCCGTCCTTCGCTCCAGAAACGCCGTGGAGTTCATGTTGTGGATCACCGAAGTCGGTACGATGTTCACGTGATTGGTGACGTTGAACGCCTCGGCCAGCAGGTCGATACGCAACCGTCGGCCGGCCCGGAACGACTTGGAGAAACGCAGGTCGAGCGTGCGGTACGAGTCGAGATCGAGGAGCGCGGGATCGACGGGTGGCAGAGGGTTCGGGGTCAGGCCGGCTCGAAACTCGTTGATCAGCAGGAGCGCGGCGTCCTTATCGTTGCGTCCTACCGTGATCGGCAAACCGCCGGGGCGGTCTCCAGTGTCCGAACGATCGCCGTCCAGATCCGTGCCCGCCTGCACTTGCATCGGCGATCCGCTGATCAGCTTGAGGATGGCGCTGAACTGCATCTCGAACGGCAGCGGTAGTATCGCCGCCGCGGTCAGGTTGTGACGCTGATCGCCGGGGCTGTAGCCCTGTTCCTGTGGCGTGCGCTGCGTGCCTCGCTGTGTGATGAAGAAGTCCACGCCGTCGAGCCACGTGCGCGAAAACGTGTACGAGACGTGAAGCTGACCCCCGCCACGTAGGCCCATTCGAAGTTCGGATTCGAGCGCGTTGTACCAACTCCGGGTGTAGTTCTCGAGCATCACCACCTGGGTAAAGTGCGGCTCGGGCCTGGGATTGCTCGCACTAATCGCTCCCGAGACCGGCAAGTTGCGATCCGTCGAGCCGGTCTGACGATCCCCATATGAGTGGATGTAATCCACGTTCAGCGTCGTCGCGTCGCCGATTTGCCAGGCGATGCCCACGGACGTGTTCTGCGCGAAGGCCTGGACGAAATCGTCGGGAATGACCGTGCCCAACTGTGGAACGCTCCCGTCGAGGACGGCTGCGACATTGGGATAGAGCTGCAACCGCGCCGGGTCTTCGACCAGCACGGCGGGCGAGGCGAGCTGGTTCATCGACCGGAGCTGAAACCATGGTCGGTTGCGGGTCACATACATGCCCCAGCCGCCGCGCAGGAGGAACTCGCCGTTCCCGCGCAAGTCCAAAGCCGCGCCGACTCGAGGCTGGATGTTGTCGGTATCGGTGCCCCGGTCGCCGCTGACGAAGGTCTCGAGGCCGGCCAGCGACGGATCGGCGAGCGCGGCCGCGTAGAACTCGTTGATGCGAAGCGTCGGGTCGAGGTCGTAGCGCAGACCTGCATTCACCCGCAGGCGCGAGCCGACGCGCCAGTCATCCTGCGCGAAAAGCGCCAACTCCCGTGCTTCATAGCGCTGCACGTTCGGGACCTGCCACGTGAACTGTGTCGGCCAGGTTCCCTGGTCGTTCGGATTGAAAGGTGCATCGCTTCGAAACCGAAACAACCCGTCCTCGAAGAAGTGGCCGCCCAGCTCATGCCAGCCCAGGTCGAATTCTCCTCCGACCTTCAAATCGTGCGTGCCTGCGGTCAGGTAGATCGCATCGAACAGCGCCAGCCGGTCCCGCGGAAACGTCAGCCAGTCGCCGCCAACGGTCAGTCCTGTGCCTACGGATGGCCGTATTTCAGCCGGACGACGATTCGCGTGATGCGGAACGCCGCCGCTGGTCTGGTGGAACCAATGCGCGCGAAACGTGTTCACAACGCGCGACGACACCGCCCAGTCCTCCTCGCCAATGACGCTGTGCGCGCGGTTGAACTGGTCGATCTGGCTGGTGTCCGAGGACGGATTGAGCAGGCTTCGCTCGCCGTCCTGATTGTCGTAGACGTAGCGTACGAACGCGCTGTGCGCGCCTGAGAAACGGTGGTCGATCTTGACGACGGCCATGCGCTCGTCGGACCGGGCTGGGAAGATCCCGTTCTCGCGAATGGCGAAGCGATTTGACGCCGACAGCGCGACAATCCGTGCCGTGTCCTGCTGGTCCGACTCGTACGCGCCGAACATATGCGTGCGATTCCGGACGAGCGGGCCGCCGATCGACAGACCCAGACGCTGTTCGTCGAAGGGCGGCTTGGTTGGCGCGAATGCATTGCGTGCGTTGAGCGAGTCGTCGCGACCGAAATAGAAGGTGCTTCCTCGGACGTCGTTGGCGCCGCTCTTGGTGACGACGGACACGACGGCGCCAAGCGCCTTGCCGTACTGCGCGTCGAACTGATAGCGGAACACCTTGAATTCCTGCACGCCCTCCTGCGTCAGGTTCATTGTTGGACTGCCCCACTGCGCATCGTCGATGTCGCCGCCATCGATTTGAGTAGTGAAGCCGCTCCGCTGGTCGGCGACGCCGCCGAACTTCGTGGTCGCGGAACGTGTGACGGTGGCGTTGAGGGGGCCCGACCCCGGCAACAGTTGCGCCATGACGAGGAAGTTGCGGCCGATTTCAGGGAGCGAGGCCAGTTCGCCTGCGACGACGTGCGAGGATGGTCGCGCCTCGGCGCTCGAAGCCAATCCGGCATCGGCTTCGACAACGACGCTGGTGGCAACGCCGGAAACGGTCAGCGTGAAGTTCAGCGTGGTTTCAGTGCCGACGGCGAGCGTGACCTGGCGTTCGATTGGCGTGAATCCATCGAGCGCCGCAACGACGCGATAGGAAGCTGGTTGCAGGGCGACGGCTCGGTACTCGCCGCGCTCGCTCGACACCACGGTTTGTGCGCGGCCGTTGGCAATGTTGGTCAGGCTCATGGAAACACCCGGAACGCGCGCGCCGCTTGCATCGACGACGGTGCCGCCGAGTGTCGCGCCAACAACCTGGGACAATGCCGGGGCGCACAGACCGAGAGCCGCAATTGCCAAACACAGGGTGCGCCGCATCACGGCTTCACCTGGGAAGCTGCGCGGTCCAGTTCGTCAATAGCGTCAGCGGCGCTACTGCGGGATCGCGAAGAACCCGGTTGACGAGCAAACGCTGTCCGTCGGGCGTCAGTTCGTAGGCGACGTTCCCGCGGAGATACCCCTCATAGAGGGATTGCTGCTTGAACATCATGGTCGGCGTGCCCCGCTGCACCTGACGACCGAGCGTCAGTGGCACGGACACGACATTGAAGTCGGGCGTGACGTAGATCAGTTCCTTCCCGTCTCGTCCCCAGCGCGGCGCGATGCCTCCAGCGGACGACACGCGATATCTCGCTCCCGCGTCATCGACCGGCGCCACATACACTTCGGCGGCTCCCGATTCGTTCGAGACGAACGCCAGCCACTGGCTATCGGGCGAGAAGCGTGCCGCCATTTCCCAGGCGAGGGTCGTCAGGTACTTCCTGGGTTCCTGGTTGTTGCCGAGTGGCAGCAGCCACAGATCCTGGTTGGTCTCGCGGTTCGCATCCGAATACACCAGAAGGCGGCCGTCGCCGGACACGTCCAGCGGTGATTCAAGGCCGCCAAGCGCACGGAGCAGTTGGTCGCCGCCCCTTCCGTCCGCGAGCTTCTTGTAGAGATCGGGTGGTCCGCCGGAGCGGAAGTAAACCGTCTCGCCGTCCGGAGACCAGACCGGGCCGCTGGAATGACCGTCGGAGGTGAAGCGGGTCGGGATCCCGGAGTCGCTATCGAACATGTACAAGTCGGCTGACGAGTTTGGTTCGACGATGTCGACGGCAATCCGGTGACCACTCGGCGACATGCGAAGGTTGCCGAATTCCTTTCCGGATGCCAGCACGCCAAGTTCCCTTCCTGCTCGATCGAGCCATACCAGCTCGGAGGACTGCGCGTTCTCCTGAATGGCCAGCAGCCCATTCGATGACGCCGACATCTCGACCATGCCGGTTCCGTCGTAAGACTGAACGCCATCGATAATCGGGATCGGGTCCCCGCGAAGCTGAAAGGTCGTAGTATCGAACTTCTGAGCCAGCACCGTGCCCGCGGTCGCGTAGAGGACATGGCCGGTCGGCACATAAAGTGCCCGTGAGGCGATGCCGGGCACCCGCACCGGAGGATCGCCGTTGACCGAACCGACGTACAACGTGTGGTCGAGGCTGCGTCCGCCTGGTGTTGGATGCGACGCGACGAAGAAGAAGTGCTCGCCATCGGGGAGAAAGCTCGGCCAGAAATGCTCGCGCTCGTTCATCGTCCGATCGAGCCGCGTCACCTGCCTGGGTTCGCCGCCGGTCGCCGGCACGACGAAGATCCCCTCCTGACCCTTCACCGAAAGATCCGAGAACAGGATCGACCCGCGACTGCCCCAATCTGGAAGTGACTCGACCACGGCATCGCAGATGATTTGTATGGCGCCCCCCGACACCGAGATGCGTTTCAGTGTTCCACCGGCCCGGAATCCGATCCACTGGCTGTCCGGGGACCAGAACGGGACCAGCGCGTCATCGGTGCCGGCCAGAGGGCGCGCAGCGGGCTCATCAAGCGCGCGCACCCACAACTGAAGGTTCCCCCGGATCATCGGTGCCATGGCCACGAACCGGCCGTCGGGCGAGACCGCGATGTTCGTGCGCGCCTCGCGCAGCGGCATGCGCACACCGGGTGGCAGCGCCATTTGGAGGCGGGCGAGCCGCAAGCCGACGGTGCTGGGGTCACGATCGAAGAGCAGTCCCGCTATGACCCCCGCGGTCGTCAGGGCCGCGGCGCCCAGGGCCAGCGCCGTTCGAGATCGGCGTGATGAACGTGGCTGGTTGCGACTCGATTGCTCAATCCACTTCAGTTCGAACAGCACGTCACGGGCGGATTGCCAGCGCTCGTCCGGATCCTTCGCCAAACAGCGTTCCACCAGATGATCGAAAGCGGGAGGCAGCGACGTTTGCACGCTCGACGGCAGTGGTGGATGCCGCGCCAGAACGGACGCCGTCAGGCTCGCCTGGCTGTCGCCGCCGAACGCACGCTGTCCCGTCGCCATCTCGTACAACAGCGCCCCGAACGCAAAAATGTCCGCACGCGCATCGATAGCCCTGCCCTCGATCTGCTCCGGCGCCATGTAGGCGAAGGTGCCAAGTACGGCGCCCTTCGCGGTCAGTGCTGGATCGAAGGAGCGCGTCGCTTTGGAAACATTTGCCGCGGCGGCCGGCTGACGAAGCTTCGCGAGGCCGAAGTCCAGCAGCTTCGCACCCGACTTGGTGAGCATCACGTTGCCGGGCTTCAGGTCGCGATGCGTGATGCCGCGCGCATGCGCCGCGTCGAGCGCGCTGGCAATCTCCGATGCGGTCCTGCAGAGCAGATCGAATGGAAGCGATCCGCGGATCAGTCGATCCGCGAGCGATTCGCCAGCCACGAGCTCAAAGACCAGGAAGTCGATTGGCGGCGCCTCGGCAGACGGCGTATCGTGATGCCGCGGAGCGTCGCGACCGACATCGAAGAGCGCGCAGATGTTCGGATGACTGAGCGCTGACACGGCGCGGGCCTCAACGTCGAACCGCTGGCGCGATTCGGCGTCCATGGCCAGATCGGCGGCCATCGTCTTGATGGCCACCGACCGATCCAATCGGACGTCGCGGGCACGATACACTTCGCCCATGCCGCCAGCTCCCAGCGGTCCGAGAATCTCGTACGGGCCGAGCTGAGTCCCCGCGGCCAACGTCATGAGGAACGCGCCGATTATAGCCATCGCCCAGCCACAAGTCCCCGGTTGAAATAACAAGGGCGTCAGGGCATCGACGCCGGCACGTCGAGCGTCATCGGGCGCAAGAAGCGCCGTTCCCAGAAATCGCAATTCGCCTCCTGAGGCCGCTCAGCGCTTCGAATGGTCGCATCCAAAATTAGAGAGAGGTCCGGCCCGCGTCCGAGCTCGTTCGGGCGCGTAAACGCGGGCCACCGGACGAGGCGTGAAGGCTCGCGGTTCGGGTTCCCCTTTGCCGCAAATGTGGTCCAGTACTCGCTCATTGTCCTGAACAGCGCGAGATCCGATTCACCGAGCGCGTGACTTGCGTACTGCGGCGGCACGTAGTTGTTGCCGAAGACGATGTTCGATTCGACCCCATGAATCACGTGATCGAGCGACAAGTCGTCGATCTGGTACTGATACGAGTAGAGAAACACGGGCTTTCCGGTGCCCTGAACGAGCCGTGCCAGCCGCCTCGCTTCGCACGTGAACTGACCGTCGCCAACCACGCGCGCCATCGCCTCCATCGGCGAGCCGTAGGCGGCCGACGGGTACGCGGCCAGCACCTCGGCAGCGTCCTCACCGAACTCTGCCGAGACCCACGATTCGTACTGTCCGGCACTGACGCCCATGGGGAAACTCCGCGTGATGAAATTGCCCCAGCCTTCGTCGCGGTTGCTGCCGACGATGAGAGGCACGTGGTGGAAGGCGTGACGCTCGAACAGCGTCCTCGGCTGGTCGGGAATCACCAGTCCATCGACAATAGGTCGCCAGTGAACGCGGTTTGGCTGCTCGACCACCTGCTCCATTGCCTGTGTCCCGGCGATCAACACTTCATCCCTCGTTTTCAATCGCATGCATGGCAGCAGCGTTGATGGATCCGTGCAGCCCAACCTTGCCGCAAACTCCTGTCCTCGATCCTCGGCCTCGGATAACGTCGGCGTTCGAAGGGTTGGGAAGGCGCTCTGAACGATGGCCCGCTGAAAAAGCGGTGCGCTGTCTGGTGAGACCAGGTGAAGGCCTACGCTCTGCCCCCCGGCCGAGGTGCCGGCAATGGTCACGTTCCACGGATCACCGCCGAAGTGCTCGATGTTGTCTCGCACCCATTGAAGCGCCGCCCGTTGATCGAGCAGGCCGTAGTTGCCGGTGGAGGGATGTGTTGGGTCCTCGTCCGCGAGCGCCGCGTGCGCCAGGAACCCGAACGGACCATGTCGGTAGCTCGGGGCGACGACAATTACTCCTTGCTCCTCGGCCAGACGTCGCCCGTTGTGGGAGGCGAAGTTGGCTGAGGCCGCCGAGAACCCCCCCGTGTGGAGCCACACGATGACCGGCGCCGGTTGTGTAGGAGGGGGATCGCTCACCCAGACATTGAGCTTCAGGCAGTCCTCGGAGCCGGACGGCGATCCGCTAAAGACGGTCGGACAACTGGGCGACGGTGTCGTGGCCGCGAGTACCGACGGCGACCACGGCACGGCGGTCTGCGGGGGTTTCCAGCGGAGCGCGCCGACCGGGGGCGCTGCGAACGGCACGCCCAGGAACGTGCAGGACGCACCGTTGTCGGTTCCCTGCACGTCGCCATCAACCGTCGTCACCAGGCACGATGGGCCCTGCTGGCGCGCTTCCCGCGCGGCTGAATGTTCGACGCCCACACACGCAGCAAAAGTCAATATCGACGCAACCCATTGAGTGCGCATAATCCACCTCACTGTGGGCGTAATATGGGCGCGCAACCGCCGGCGAGTCTCGAGCTTTCGATGAGACTTCCCTGACTTTTCGATGAGGTATGACGGTTTCCTTCGGTGACTTGACGCTCGACACCGACACGCGCCAAATCCGCAGAGGAGCGGTCGCGGTGCCCATCTCGCCCAAGGCCTTCGAGCTGCTGACGGCGCTGGTCGACGCGCGCCCGCGCGCACTCTCGAAGGCCGACCTGCACGAACGGCTCTGGCCCGACACCTATGTGACCGAAAGCAACCTCGCCGGTCTGGTGGCCGAGATCCGGCGAGCCATCGGCGACGATGCGCGGACACCGCGGTTCGTGCGGACCGTGCAGCGCTTCGGCTATGCCTTTGCCGGCGACCTGACCCCGGGCGCCCCGACGTCGAAAACCGCGGTCAAGTGCTGGCTCGTTTACGGCGACCGCAACTGGAGCCTCCCCGATGGCGAGCACGTGATTGGCCGTGGACAGGGGCCTGACGCGATCGATTCAGACACCGTGTCGAGACAGCATGCGCGAATCCTCGTGTCGGCGGGCAGTGCGACAATCGAGGACCTGACGAGCAAGAACGGAACGTTCGTTGGCGATGAACCAGTCGCATCGGTGCGGGCGCTGAAGGACGGAGACAAGATCCGCTTGGGTTCGGTCCGGCTCACCTTTCGCGCCACACCGGCCGGACCGTCCACACGTACGGCAGAAGTGTGAAGCTGGCGTTCAGCTCTTCGGCTCGAACCACCCGATCGTACGATTCGACGGCGCCAGGTACTTCACCGCCGCCGCCTGCACCTGATCGATCGTGACCCCATCAAGCCGGCTCCGAAGCGCGTGATACGCCGGCCACGTGGCAATCGTTTCGAAGTAGCCGATTTGATGCGCGATGTCGGTGACGCTGTCGCCGTCGTAGACGAACCGCGCGCGCAGCTGCGCGTGTGCCTTCTTCAACTCGTCGGGCGTGATGCCCTGCGTGCACAACCGATCGATCTCGCCCAGCACGACCTCTTCGACGGCTGACAGCGTGTGATCTTCGGCGACGCCGGCGGCGATGCCGTAGAGATACGGATGCTGCGTCGGCATGAGTTGTCCCGCCACGGTCGACGCGAGCCCCTTGTCGACCAGCGCCCGATACAGGCGCGCGCTTCGCTGCGGGCGGGCGACGCCGCCTCCCGACCAGATGTTGAGGCCGGCCGCGCCGTTCAAGACCGCGTCGGCGACAAGCAGCGGAAAGAACGAGTCGTGCTCGAATGCCGGCGCATGGAATGACGCCTTCCAGTACGCCGTCGTGCCCGGCTTGCGCAGCACGATCCGCCGCTCGGCCTGCTGATCGGGCTCGACCTGCTTGACGCGAGCCGGAGCCGTGCCAGGAGGAATAGCGCTGAAGTGTTTTTCAACATTCTTCAGGGCCGCGTCCGTGTCGACGTCGCCGACAATCACGAGCGTCGCGTTCGACGGCACGTAGTAACGGCGATAGTGCCCGTACAAATCGTCGCGCGTCATCGTCTGCAGATCCGACAGCCAGCCGATCGTCGGGTGGTGATACGGATGCACCTTGAACGCGGCGGCGGTCACCTCGTGATCGAGCAGCAGCTCGGGATCGTTCTCGCCGCCTTGCAGCTCGGAAATGATCACCGTGCGCTCGGATTCGCAATCGGCCAGATCGTAGAGACACCCGTCCATTCGCTCGGCTT
>Ga0111538_10007731_pt1 | contig 14474 bp, 12 predicted proteins | sample SoiMethybrSBSTD1_FD_79669 | JGI IMG/M metagenome (GOLD analysis project Ga0111538, IMG submission 79669) | Bulk soil microbial communities from a Populus tree surrounding site in Tennessee, USA - Soil MetaG P. TD hybrid SBSTD1 (version 2)... | ecosystem: Environmental > Terrestrial > Soil >... | reverse complement strand
GAGCTGGACGGCGTAAGCGTCGATGCGCACGCCATCCCGCTGAAGAACGATCGTGGCTCGCATGAAGTCCGGATCACGCTTGGCGCCACCGCTCGAGTTGGGATGCCAATGACGACGGCAGACCTCGCCTCGCACTGAGGGGCTCGCGCCACGGAGGGCGGCATGTCCGCGCAGGTCCTGGAGCTTTACCCGCACACCGGAACGATGCGCCCGCTGGACGGTACGTATCTCGCCCACGATCTGCACCTCCTCGGTACGCCCGAGCAGCCGTTCGTCTACGCGAACTTCGTCTCCAGCCTCGATGGCCGCATCGCCGTCGTGGAGGCGCATACCGGCGAGTCTTACGTCCTGGAAGACCTCACGAGCAGTCACGACTGGCGGCTGTTCCAGGAATTGCAGGCGCAAGCGGATTGCATGGTCACTCACGGCGGTTACCTGCGCGCACTCGCCGAGCGCAAGTTCGACGACATCCTGCAGGTCGGTCTCGCGAAGCAGGCGCTGGACATCGGTCATTGGCGCAACACGCATGGCCTCACGCGTCAGCCGGCCATCGCGATCGTGAGCCGTACGCTCGACTTTCCCATTCCACCCTCGCTCGAGCGACACGAGCAGCCGGTGCACATCATCACGGCCAATGACGCTGCGGCGGATCGGGTCGCGTTCTGGCGCGAGCGCGGGTGCGAGGTGGTATTTGCCGGTCCAGGCGCGTCGGTAGAGGGCGCGTCCATGATCCGCACGCTGGGTGCGCGGGGCTACGCCCGCCTGTATCTGTTGGCCGGACCGCAGATGCTGGAGACGGTCCTGAGAGACGGATCGCTGAGTCGTCTGTACCTCACGTTGACGCACCAGCTGATCGGAGGAGAAATGTTCCACACGTTGACCGCAGGGCCTCGGCTGGGGCGCGCCGGGCGGCTGCAGCTGCACACGCTGTGTTACGACTCCGCGGCGCCCAAGGGAACGGGGCAATGGTTCGCGTCGTTCAACGTGAGGAAGGAGGCATGAAAGGGCTTCGCTGAGGAACGTTGTTTGCGTCTACGCGCCGCTGGATCGTTTGCTCGCGTGGCTCTCAGATCCGATTCAGGAACGATGATGCCAACACAGACACGATTGATTCGATATGCCGTCGTCGGTTTGGGCCACATCGCGCAAGTGGCCGTGTTGCCTGCCTTCGCGCACGCGCGTCGAAATTCGCAGCTCGTCACCGTCGTCAGCGACGACCGCACCAAACGTCAGGACATTGGGAAACGATATCGACTGGACCGGACGTTCACCTACGACCAATTCGACGACTGCCTGCGCGAGGTCGACGCCGTGTACATCGCCTTGCCCAATTCCATGCACGCGGAGTACACGATGCGGGCCGCCCGAGCCGGCGTTCACGTGCTGTGCGAGAAGCCAATGGCCGTCACGGTGAACGAGTGCCGGCAGATGATTGGCGCCTGTCGCAAGGCGAACGTGAAACTGATGATTGCCTACCGTTTGCATTTCGAGACGATCAATCTTGCAGCCATCGAGCTGGCCAGACGCGGGCGGCTCGGAGAGCTGAAGTTCTTCAATTCCTCCTTCTCGATGACCGTCAGGCGCGGCGATATTCGTACCAAACGAGCCTACGGCGGCGGCACGCTCTACGACATTGGTGTCTATTGCATCAATGCGGCTCGAAATCTCTTTCGCTCGGAGCCTACTCAGGTATCGGCGGTGTCGATCAACAGTGGTGTCGCCAGCCTCGCTGAAATCGACGAGACGACTGCGGCGACGCTGCGGTTCGGCAACGATCGCGTGGCGACCTTCGTCACGAGTTTCAACGCCGCCGACGTCGGCTCGTTTCGGGTGGTCGGCACGAAGGGCCAGCTGCACCTTGATCCAGCGTACGAATATGCGGAGGGGCTGTCATACACGCTGACGGTGGGCGGCAAGAAGACTCGCAAGGCAGTCGGGAAACGGGATCAGTTCGCGCCCGAGCTGCTCTACTTTTCCGACTGCATTCTGAAGGACCGTGCGCCGGAGCCGTCCGGTGAAGAGGGACTGCAGGACGTCCGCATCGTCCAGGCCTTGTACCAGTCAGCGAAATCGGGGCGGCCGGTGAGGATTCCGCCATTTTCGGATGCCCATCGGCCATCATCTCGCCAACGTATTACGCGGCCGGGTATCAAGAAGCCGCGGCTTGTCAAAGTACAGAGTGCCAGCAGAGATTAGTACAGTCAGGGGTCGCGATTGGCGTTTCGCGGATCGGCGAGCTCACGGTGACCTTCACTGACTGAGCTCACGTCCAACGTCCTCGCCCTCCTCTCGGCGGCGTTTTACGGCGCGGCTGACTTCCTGGGGGGCCTCGTCAGTCGGCGCGCGTCGACGCTCGCGGTCGTGTTCCTGACACAATCGTGCGGCTTCATCGCGCTGGTCGTCGCCGTGCCACTGCTGCCCGCCGCACATCCCTCTCGATCCGATCTGATTTGGGGATCCGCGGCAAGCCTGAGCGGCAGCGTCGGCGTCGCGCTGTTGTATCGCGCGCTCGCTGTGGGAACCATGGCGGTCGTGGCGCCAACAACGGCGGTGTGCGCGGTGGCGATTCCCGTTGCGGTTGGCGTGCTGGCCGGCGAACACGTGTCTCTACCGGCATGGATGGGCATCGCGCTCGCCGTCGTTGCCATTGCGCTGGTCGGGCAGGAGCGACGCAGAAGCGCCGACCCGATGCAGACCACTTCATCATCACCGCGGCTGCCGCCGGGACTGAGCCTGGCTTTGCTTTCCGGTGTGGCCATTGGCGGGTTCTTCGTCGCGCTGGCGCGCACCTCGCCTGACGCGGGTATGTGGCCGCTCGTGTGGTCGCGCGCGCAGTCGTCGGTGCTGTTCGGAATCGCCGCCGTCGTTGCCGGCGTGTCGTTTCAGCTGCCGCGCATGCTGTTCGTTCTCGCGGTTGTCGGAGGCGTGCTCGATGTCGTTGCGAACGGACTCTATCTGCTCTCGACGCGGTCTGGATCACTGCCAGTCGTCGTCACGCTCGCGTCACTCTATCCCGCAAGCACGGTGCTGCTGGCAAGGTTCGTCCTGAAGGAGCGGCTCAACGCGCTCCAGGTGATTGGCGTGATCACCGCGCTCGTTGCTATAACGCTGATCGTGGCCAATTGACGCGCGCCGCTTAGTTGCGCGGCGGGGCGCTGCCGCGCGGAGCCGGGGGACCCGCGGCGGTCTGCTCCTTCACGAGCTTCTCGCGCGTCGTCTTCATCTCCGCGACGAACTGCTTATAGCCGGCCGCGTCGATGTACGGATTCGGGTTCGTTTTTGCCTGCTGCCTCTTGTACTTGCCCGTCAGGTTGAAGAACCAGCTGTGGGCGCCGAGGAACACATCGCACGGGTACGACTCCAGCTTCTTAATGGTCTCCGCCCATTGCTCCGCAGCGTTCGGATTCCCCTGGTTGTAGACAATCCGTGCGTCGTCGGGAAGACCTGCGCCGACAATGACGACGTTATATGTGCGTCCGTTGTCGCGCACCGGGAAGGTCCACGTCGTCGTCCCCAACGTATGGCCAGCCGTCAGGTGCGCGGTCAACGTCATGCCACCGAGCTCCACCTTGTCGCCGTCGTGGAGCACGCGATCGATCGGATGATCCTTGCCGGCAGCCTTCATGTTCTGCAGCGCCGGCACATCCTCTGCCATGAACATCGACTGCGCGCCGGTCATCTGCTTGAACATCGCGTCGCCCATCTGGTGGTCCCCATGCGCGTGGCTCGCGAGGAGGATCTTGGTGTCCTCCATCTTGAAACCGAGCGACTCGATGGCCTTCTTCATCAGCGGCAGCGTCTCTTCGTAATCGCTGTTGATGACGATGTTGCCCTGCGGCGTGGTGATCAGATAGGAGGACAAGGTCACGGTGCCGATGTAGTAGAGGTTCCCGACGATCTTGTGTGCGGGAAATCCGACCCGATCCTGCGACCGCTGCTCGGTCTGAGGATCTTCGTTCATGATCTCTGGCGTCGCGCGTTCGCTGACGACAGGCGGTGGACCACCGCGGCCCTGCCCCTGACCCTGTGCCGCCAGGTGCGTCGCTGCGAGGCCCAGGAAAACAAGAAGAGCAACAACGACGTTCGAAACCTTCATACGCACACTCCCGGCCGATTGGCCTGGGCGGAATCCGTCCCACGTAAGCGGACCCGCAGCTCGAAGAAGATGATGATAGTAACGATTAAGCGATAGCTTCGGAATACCCGGTGTGCGACGGGGGACTTGGCGGAGCGGGTGGCAGTCGGCGGCCTCCAGACTCTCGCCGTCGAGCACGCCCTACGCCGGCCGCAGTCGACGCATCGCCGATCGGATGTGCTCGAGCAGAAGGTCGGGATCGCACGGCTTGGCAACGAACGCATCGGCGCCTGCCCGGACCACTGCTGAGGGATCGGGAGCATCGCTTTGCGCGCTGAGCGCAAGAACGGGAACACGGGCCGTACGCGTGTCTGACTTCAGGCGTTTCAGCGCCTCCATTCCGTCGAGCACCGGCATCCACAGATCCATCAAGACAAGATCTGGCGTCGCGGCAGTCGCTTTCTCCAACGCCTCCGACCCATTGCGCGCTTCTTCGACAGCGAAACCCCAGAAGGTGAGCCACAGCCTCCACAATTCGCGAATATCCGGTGAGTCATCAACGATGAGCACGCGTTGAGGGCGACGGCTTGTTCGACGGTCCACAGCCTCACCGACTGCAAGATCGACCGCCAGGTTATGCGTCATTGGCGCCCGATACAGCACCGCGACAGTTCGTCGCAGAACGTTCCGCATGGATCGGTAGCCCACGAGAGCGGCCAGCAGGACGAGGAAGACGCCAGCCGCCTGGAATTCCCAGGCCCGCTCGACGGAGATGCGCCATCATCGAGCGCGTCACGAGCCGCGCCGGTCTCGGCGTTCTTCGTCCTCGTTCCGATCGGGCTGATGAGTCTTTTCAGGGTCTTCCGGGCGGTGCTCCGGCACGTCGTCACCACCCTGTCGCGGGGACGGATGCTCGTTATCACCACGGGTGGGCTGACCGTCGTCGCCTGAGCGACGCTGTGTCTTCAAGGTACGTTGGACCCCGCAACTGACTTCGATGCTAATGCGTCGCTACATACTGGTTATATGCGGCCACGGTCGCCAAGCGTGTCGCGCTCCATCTCTGACCACACTTCGTGCATTTCCAGGTCGCGCCCGCCGCGAGCGAACCGGACGTCACCGTCCTATTCACCGTGTGACACAGGGGGCACGACCCGATTGGAAGCGGGTCGGTTTGGGTGGGGCTGGGGGAAGCCATGTATCGACTTTACGCGGGGTTGCGCGCCGGCGCTGTTCAATAGCGGACACGCCGCGCCTCTCGCTCGTTGTCTCTTTCCCGTGCCGGACCTCTCATCGATCCGGCGGGAGCTCGCCCAGGGGCGATGTTCAAGATGGGACAGTGCGGGACGCGGCCGAAGGATAAACTGCCTTCTTCGATTCGGCCACGGGTGCACCATGAACGCTACCAGATGAGTCATCCTCGACCACCACCTGTCGGCGCCATGCTGTGCGCCGGAATCCTCACCGCGCAATTCGTCGCAGGTACGGCCACGCGCGACGCCTTGTATTTCGCACACCTCAGCGTGACCTCCCTTCCCCAGATCGTCATCGCCACTGCGATCTTTTCGATTGTGCTCGTCACCGTCACCTCCAGCACGTTCCGGAAGGTGCCTCCGACTACGTTCGTGCCGCTGGCGTTTGCGTTCAGCGGAGCGATGTTCATCGGCGAATGGATGCTCGCACGCGCCGCGCCCACGCTGGCGGCGCAGTTCGTTTACCTCCACGTCTCCGGGTTCGTCCCTGTGCTGGCCTCGGGGTTCTGGCTGATCGTCACCGAAGAATTTGATCCGCGCACGGCCAAGCGCAGTTTCGGCCAGATTGCGGCAGTCGGCACACTGGGCGGTGTCGTCGGAGGCCTGCTGGCAGATCGTGTTGCTGCGTACCTCGATGTGGTCGCGGTGCTGCCGGTACTTGCTGCACTCAGTGCGGTGTCTGCCGCGCTGATCTACCAACTGCCGAGGCCATCGAATCGGCGTGAGGGATACGGCACGCTCGAGCTCTCGCCTGAACTGGCGCCTGCCGCGCCGCAGTCAGGGCTACGCGTGCTGGCATCCACGCCGTACCTCCGGCATCTCGCGGGCCTCGTCCTGCTCGGCACGATGGGCGCGGTCCTCGTCGACTATGTGTTCAAGGCCCACGCGGTCGCAGTCTTCGGGCGCGGTGACAACCTGCTTCGGTTCTTCGCGACGTACTACGCAGCGATCAGCCTGATCACATTCGTCGTCCAGGCGTCCTCGAGCCGTCTGATTCTCGAAAGATTGGGGCTGACGGTGGCCACCGCGATGCCGTCGGCGGCCGTGATGTTCGGAGGAATCGGCGCGCTGCTGTTCCCCGGTCTCCCCAGCGCTCTCGCGGCCCGAGGCAGCCAGGCGGTGTTCCGTGGCTCGGTTTTCCGTTCCGGCTACGAAGTCTTCTACACACCAATAGGGTCCGCCGACAAACGCGCGGCCAAGTCCATCATCGACGTCGGGTTCGACAAGCTTGGCGACGCTGCCGGCGCGGGTGTCGTGCGGCTGGCGCAATCGCTGGCCCTCGCCGGCCAGTTCGCCGCCGTCCTCGCTGCCGCGGTCGCCTGCTCGGCGCTCGCCCTCGTGGTGTCGACTCGCCTGCGTCGCGGCTACATCCTCGCGCTCGAACGCAGCCTCCGCGATCGCGCGGTGGAGCTCGATTTGACGGAGGTGCACGACGTGCTGACGCGCACGGTCGTCCTGCGCGCGGTCCAGCAGCACGCGACGGTGGTCGAGCCGGCCACCGACTCGTCGATCACGGCCCGGCCAGACACCGAACTGCTGGCAATCATCGAGCTCCGATCGTGCGATCGCGTCCGCATCGTTTGTGTGCTCCGCGCCGCCGATGGAATCACAGCGGCCCTCGTGCCGCACGTGATTCCGCTTCTCGCCTGGGATGCGCTCGCCGACGAAGCCGTTCGTGCTTTGCGCGCGGTCGCGGAGGAACACGTCGGCCAGTTCACCGATGCGCTGCTCGACCAGTATCAGCCGTTTTCGATCCGCCGCCGTGTGGCCCGCGTCTTCTCGGCGTGCCGGACGCAGCGAGCGGTCGACGGCCTGATGCTCGGTCTCAACGACCCACGGTTCGAGGTTCGCCTTCAGTGCGGACGGTCGCTCGCGGCGATCACGAAGGTCAACTCCAGTCTGCATATCGAGAAGGCGCACGTGTTCGCGATCGTGCAGCGGGAAGCGATGGTCAGCCGGCACGTCTGGGAAAGCCGGCCGCTTCTCGACCGCGTGGATCCGGAGGAAGCGGAGCCGTTCGCGGAGGCGCTCGCCACCAAACGCGCCACGCAGAGCCTCGCTCACGTGTTCACCGTGCTCTCGCTCGTCCTTCCTCGAGAACCGTTGGGTATCGCCTTCCGCGGCCTGCAGACCGACGACGAGCGGCTGCGCGGCACCGCGCTGGAGTATCTGGAACTGATCCTGCCCCAGCCGATTCATGAGCGGCTCGCGCCGCTGCTCGACGGCTCCCGACCTGCGGGCAGCACGCGGCGATCGCCTGACACCGTCCTCGCCGAGCTGTTGAAGTCGAGCGACTCGATCCAGCTCAATCTGTCGGAGCTGGCACGACGCGCGACGGTCGCCCCGACGGAGGTGACGACGTGAAAGTGATCGCGCCCCGGCTGCCGACACATGTCACTGCGGCAAGCGGCGGCCCGTCCGCGCGGCTACCGGACGAGATCGTTGCCGAACAGCGCAAACGTCTCGAGGTGTTCATCGCTGTCGCCGGCTGTGTCTGGGCCTTCGGCGCGTTCATGGATGGCGTGGTATTTCCTCGCACGATCGGCGCAGTCGTGCCGCTGCCGGAGCTTCGCATCGAGATCGTCGCCATCGTCACCTCCCTCGCGCTCTTCCTCCACGTTCACTACAGGAAACACGCACCGGAGGCGGGCGGCCTGTTGTTCATGCTGCTCAACGCGGCCGGCATCGCCCTGATCAACACGTGGGCGCACAACCCTACGCTCGAATCCATGGGACACCTGTCGTGGACCACGTTCGTCATCCTCGCATCGTCGGCGATCATGCCGAGCACGCCTCGCAGGACGCTGGTCGCCTGCATGCTTGCGGCATCGCTCGAACCACTCGGGGTCTGGTTTGCACACCTCCGCGGTGCCCCGGTGCCGGGGATCGGCGCCACGCTGGCGCTGTCGATGCCGAACTACATCAGTGCGCTTGTTGCGACGGTGCCTTCACAGGTGTTTCACAGCCTTGGACGGAAGCTCCGCGAGGCACAGGCACTCGGAAGTTATCAGCTCGTGGAACTGCTCGGACGCGGAGGGATGGGCGAGGTCTGGCAGGCGAAGCACCGCTGGCTTGCGCGCCACGCCGCAATCAAGCTGGTGCGGCCGGAAGTGCTCGGCGCCGGTGCCGGTGCCGACGCCACGATGGTGCTGCGCCGGTTCGAACGGGAAGCGCAGGCGACCGCGAGCCTGAACTCGCCGCACAGCATTCGCCTCTTCGACTTCGGTGTGACCGACGAGGGCAGCTTCTATTACGTGATGGAGCTCCTGACCGGGCGCAATCTGGAATCGCTCGTTCGCGACTTCGGTCCGCTGTCTGCTGACCGTGCGGTCTACCTGCTGCGCCAGGTGTGCCACTCGCTCGCGGAGGCGCACGCGCGCGGCCTCGTGCATCGTGACATCAAGCCCGCCAACATCTACGTGTGCCGCATGGCCCTCGACTTCGACTTCGTCAAGGTGCTGGACTTCGGGCTCGTGAAGCTGCGGCGTGGCGACACGATGGACACCATGCTGACCGCCGACCAGACGACCACAGGTACACCGGCGTACATGGCGCCGGAAATGATCCTCGGGCAGGGCGACGTGGATCGGCGCGCGGATGTCTATTCGGTCGGCTGCGTCGCCTACTACCTGCTGACTGGCGAGCTCGTGTTTCCGTCGAGCACGCCGATGCAGACGCTGGTCGATCACGTGCACACGCGGCCGGTGCCTCCGTCCGAGCGCACGGAGCTGCCCATTCCCCCGGCGATCGAAGAACTGGTCCTGGCCTGTCTCGAGAAGAGCCCCGAGATGCGCCCGCAAAACGCCGAGGAACTCTTACAGCGACTGGAGGCATTCCACGCGCGCGTGGAATGGACAGGCGCCATGGCGCAGCGATGGTGGAAGACCCACCTGCCCGAGCTGTCGGGACCGCTTCCCTCGATTGACAGCCATACGCGGTCCGCCGCTCTGCTCGACACAGTCTGATCCAGGGAAGAGCTCATGGCATCCACTCTGCCCACGCTAGTGACAGGTCGCGAACGGACGAGGCTGGATCGCGCGCTCGCGCTCTTCGCCGACGTGCGCGCCGGAGAGGGCGCGGGAGCCCTGCTGCTGGCGGCGAACGTGTTCTGCCTCCTCACGTTTTATTCGGTGCTGAAGATCGTGCGCGAGGCGCTGATCCTCAGTGAGGGGGGAGCCGAAATCAAGAGCTACGCGGCGGCCGCGCAGACACTGCTGTTGTGTGCGCTGGTGCCCGCATACGCGCTGGTGGCGGCACGCGTCAACCGGATCAAGCTCAATTGCGGCGTCACCCTGTTTTTTGCCTCGCACCTGCTGATCTTCTATGTCCTCGGCATGGCCGGCTTCCGCGTGGGGATCGCGTTCTTTCTCTGGATCGGCATCTTCAATCTGGTTGTGATCGCGCAGTTCTGGTCGTTCGCCAACGATCTGTACGACACGGAGCAGGGCAAACGACTATTTCCGGTCGTCGGCATCGGCGCGTCCCTCGGCGCCGTAATCGGCGCGGCTGCGACGGCCCTTTCGTTCGGCGGTGTCGGCGCCTACCGGCTGATGCTGATCGCGGCCGCCGGCCTCCTCCTGCCCGTCGGACTCACCGTGTGGGCAAACGTCCGCGACCGACGTGCCCGTGGCAGTACGGCGCGACGCACCGAGGACCAGCCGCTGGCACGAACCGGCGGCTTCCGCCTGATCTTCACGCAGCGGTACCTCCTCCTGATCGCCTGTCTGATCGTGATGGTCAACGTGGTCAACACGCTCGGCGAATTCCTGATGGGCAGGTTGATCGCCGAGAATGCGGTCGCTGCCGTCGCCGCGGGAACCGCCGGCGGCCTCAGCGTACGCGACCTGATCGGCGCGATGTCCGGATACGTGCAGGCGTCGGTCAACCTGCTCGGATTCCTGATTCAGGCGTTTCTGGTATCGCGAGTGTTCAAGTGGATCGGCATCCGCGGGGCGCTGTTCATCCTCCCCATCATTGCGCTCGGCAGCTATTCGATGATCGCGCTGCTGCCGATCCTCGCCATGGTCCGCGTCGCAAAAGTCGTCGAGAACAGCACCGACTATTCGATCCAGAACACGGCGCGTCATGCGCTGTTCCTGCCGACGAGCCGCGAGGCCAAATACAACGCCAAGCAGGCGATTGACGCGTTCTTCTGGCGGCTGGGCGATCTGCTGCAGGCCGGCATCGTATTCACCGGCGTCTCTCTGGGCTTGAACGTGCGGGCCTACGCCGCGATCAATCTCGTGCTCGTCGCCGGTTGGCTGGCGATTGTGGTCGCATTGGCAGCGGAGCACAAAACCCTTGTCTCGACCGACCTGAACACGGAGGCCGCGGCGTGACGCCGCATCACTGCACCCGTTGATCCTGACTTCTTGCTTTTGAACTTCTTACGTTGGCGTCCCGTCGACTCAACGGGACTGGGCATGGGTCACTGGTCGTGTCAGCGGCGTTTGCCAGAGGTGACGGCAGTCGGGACAGAAACAGCTCTGCGTCTCGAACCGTTCGTACGCCACGATCGCCGTTCGCGAACCGCAGTGGGGACAGACGATGTACAGCCGAGGCGGCAAGTGAAAGAACAATCCCATCACCGTTCACTGCAGGGTCGACGTGCCGTCAACGAAGTACTTATCGAAGCACGTCCTGAATGCTCTCCGACATGCTCTGCGGAGGGTCGTTCCAATACCGCATCACCACGAGTGGCGGAAGAGCGGCGATCGCTGCAACGATGACCCATGCCGAGCGCGACGTGAGCTGTGCCAGCAGTCCCACGCTGCACACCACAATCACCCACAGGGCCGCCGATATTGCTTTCTTCTGTTGCAGTTTCATGGTTCAAGAATAGGGCGATGGCGCCAGGCACGCTGTTCCGAAGTGCACACGTCGGAACCGGACCCACCCATCGATGTCACCATGTCGCCCACCGGCGCGCCGGCGCTTCAGCGCCGTTGCCGACGGTCACACCCCCCATAGCCCTGCGAACCACACCGGCGGTCCGGCTTGAGCCGAAAGCTGTACCGCGGCGTGTCGTCGATGGCCTGAAACGTCATGCGATTGTTGATGGGCCGCACTCCCTCGGAGGGGAGTGCGTCGAGGCCGTCGCTGGAGAGGCTTTCCTGAGGCTCCTGAGCCAAACCGACATTGTCATTCACAGTCATTTACTCCGAAGGCGCCGAGGCCGTTTCTCGATTCGTTCCGCACGAAAGCGTGAATCTAACTTGGCGGCCGGATAGAGGGCTGTTCAATGTTGAACAGGGACGGCACGTGGATCCGTCTTCTCGATGTGTCAGTCGCGCAGCACGACGCTGAGGAGGGAATTGTTGATCTTCAGGCCGCCGTTGTACTCGATGAACCCGAGCTTGCGGAACTTGTTCATGAAGAAGTTCACGCGCGAGCGGGTCGTCCCGACCATCTCGGCCAGTGTTTCCTGTGACACTCTCGGCAGCACACGGTGTGTTGCCTCGGGCTCCCCGTAGCGCGCCAGCAGCAGGAGCGTGCGGGCGAGCCGCTTCTCACTCGAGTTGAAGAGCTGATCGATGAGATCTTCCTCGATGCGGATGTTCCTCGTCAGCATGTGGGTCAGGAAGCGGTCGGCGAACGCGGGATGCGTATGGAGGTGCCTCACCATATCCTGCTTCTCGACCACGATGACCCTGCAGGGAGCCATCGCCGACGCGGTCGCCATGCGGCGTGCCTGACCGACCAGACAGCCTTCCCCGAAGAAATGACCGACGTCGAGTACGGCAATCACCGCCTCTTTTCCCACGTGGGACACGACCGAGAGGCGCACGGTGCCTTTCTCGAGGTACATCACGCTGGCCGCCGGATCGCCCTGGGCAAAGATGGTCGTGTCCGCCTCGTAGCCGACGTGCTGGATCGTGGCGCCGCCCCAGTCGATTGCGCCAGCGACCGCCGGTGCCGACACAAGCGTGGTCTTACGCATCGTTGTTCGCAGCGCGGTCGAGGAATGGAACGTCGCCTTCGTGCATAACGTGTCTCGATTATCTCTCCGCGTCAGGTCAGCTGCGACGCGCGAAACTCGTGCAGCCATCGTTCGCTCATCCAGCCGAGGTGAGCGGTGTGTCGATCCCTGAACATCGATAACCGGGGGAAGATCAGTATCGACAACATGACGAGAATGCCGAGGAGGAGGAGAAGCATAGTGGGCCGCCGCGCGTTCCGTGGCGTTTGGCAATCCTGTCAGTTCCGGCGGTCGGTGTCTGTGCGGTTGTGCACACCGGCCGGCCCGGACGCGTTGCGCCGACCAGGCACCTCGGCAGCAAACTATCGGTCAGCGATACGGATCTGGCGTCGCAACGACACCATGCGCTGAATCGCGCCCGCTCGCAACCGCTTCGCATCGGCCGCGATCTGCGATTCACTCGCCCGTTCGACGTACGGGATCCGGCGGTCCAATGCCTCGACGATCTCCTGCAGCGCGAGCAGCAGCTCGGGCGCTGGCTTCTGCGCCGGCTGCGCGACCCGAGCGCGAGCGAGCGCGCCTTCAGCGTACACGTGCGTCAGGCCCGACGCCCATCGCTCTATTGCCACGCGATCCTGCTGACGGGTTTCGATCCCGGTGCTGCACGTCTGCGCTCCGTTCCGTCCCGCCGGAGCAAACTCGAGCCATCCTTCCCAGCCACCGTCGCCGCGGTCGCGCGCCATCACGCACGACCAGAACAGGCCTCGTACGTCGGACACCGTCTCTGAAAATTGCCTGATCACGTCGCTCATAGGGTCTCCTTGTTGCGTGTCCTGTCCGACTCGGCGTCGGCAGCTCAAGACGGCGATTGACCGACCTCCACGTCGGAGGTCGCCAACGGGAGATCGATCGTGAAGACGCAGCCGCGCCCAGGCATGTTGCGAATCTGGATGTCACCGCCATGCGCTCGCACGGCCTGGCGCGCGATCGACAGCCCGAGGCCAAGACCCGTGCGATCCCGACCGCGTCGGTCGCCGAAGCTGTGGAACAGATCCTTGTTGGTCTCGGGAATGCCGCCGCATTCGTCTTCGACCTCCACCAGCAGGCGCTCTTCATGCGCGTGCGCCCTGAGGATCACCGCGCCCCCCGCTGGCGTGTTCTTGAACGCATTGACCAGAAGGTTCATCAGCGCCGACGTGAGCAGCTGCGGATCCCCATCAACGGCCAACGCCGGATCGACCGGCACGACCGTGAAGCGGATCCCCCGATATTCCGCGTGGAGAGCACCAGTGGCCGCGATTTCGTCGACGAACATCGTCACGCTGAGGCGCTCGCGTCGTCGTTTTCCGGCGGCGAGCCGGACTTCCGACAGCGTCCGGTCGACGAGATCTCGCAGACTCGTCAAGTGACGTCCCAGCACCGCGCCCGTACTGCTGTTGATGGCCACGGCGCCGCGCTTCAGCGCGTGAAACGCAAGCAGGGCGCCATTGAGGAGATCGCGAAGCTCGTGCGCCGCCTGACCGAGCCGCTCGACTTCCTCGTCGACGCGTTTCTGCGTGGCGAGCCGCGTGTGCTCGGTGACCGCCTCCGCGATCGCGGTATCGAGGCAACGGTTCAACGTATGGAATTCTTCGACGGTGATCGGCGCGTGCCGCTCGACCGCGATCTCCGTGACGGCCTGGCAGATGTCGCCGTAGTCATGAACGACCTGTGCCACGCTGAAGCCGACGGCCGACAGCTCCGCGCCATGCCGTGTCGCCGTCGAACCGATCGCGTCGCTCGAAAACGGTGCGGCGGTCGCCTCCAATCGAAGAGTCTCCGCCAGCTGGGTCAGAAAGAGTGGCACTCCGTGCTCGATCTCCTGGCTCGACACGGACGGCCACGGTCGGACGCGAACACGCTCCCTCGCGCGGGCCACAATCTCCTCCCGGTGCATGGCGATGAACTCGTACAACATCGTCTCTCCTTCGTCGGACTTCTCAATCGCCCATTACATGACGAACCGCTGGAACCCAGAGGTCGTCGCGGACCGGTCATTCCTGCGTGCGAGCGCGGATGCGGAATTCGGTGCCGTCGGTCAACTCCAGATCGTTGCGGCCCTGGACAAACACCGACCCGGCGCCGGCGCCCGCACCGACCGCGGCGCCAATCGCGGCACCCTTGCCACCACTCGTCACAGCCCCTATGACCGCGCCAATCGCGGCGCCTATTCCGGTACGCTCCACCG
>Ga0111538_10007730_pt1 | contig 14476 bp, 10 predicted proteins | sample SoiMethybrSBSTD1_FD_79669 | JGI IMG/M metagenome (GOLD analysis project Ga0111538, IMG submission 79669) | Bulk soil microbial communities from a Populus tree surrounding site in Tennessee, USA - Soil MetaG P. TD hybrid SBSTD1 (version 2)... | ecosystem: Environmental > Terrestrial > Soil >... | reverse complement strand
TGGGATCTGCGCCCTCGGCGGCTGCTTGCCGGCGCACGTCGGGATCGCACAGCATGGCGATCGGCACCTCGTCGAGCTGCACGTAGCGGCAGCCGGCCTGGGCCAGCTCGGCGAGCTCGGCGAGGTAGATCGCGACAAGATCGTCGAAGTAGGCGGCGGTATCGGCATAGGCGCTGGTCTCGACCGACCTGCCGAGGCGGAAGAAGTGGAAGGCGCTTGGGGCGGGCATGGTGGCCTTGACCACTGCGCGGCGCACGTGCGGGTTGGCGCGCTCGAACTCCGGCAGCACGATGGGTGCGTGCCTGCGGATGCGGGCCTTCGCCACGCACGTCGCCCACTCGAAGGCGCAGCCGTCGGCGTCCTTGAACTTGAAGTGCGAAGGCTCCAGGCGGAACCCGTCGAGCCCTTCGAAGAAGAAGCCGAACCAGGAAGAGCGGGCAAGCTCGCCGTCGGTGACGACGCCGAGGCCGATGTCCTCCTGCCGGGCGATCACGCGGGCGATCTCGGCTTCGAGCACCGCATCGAAGGATGCCTGATCGATTCTTCCCTGCTGCAGGTCCTTGGCCGCATCCTTGAGGCGGCGAGGCCGCAGCAGGCTGCCGATGACCTCGGCGCGGAAGGGCGGACCTGCGGCCTGGGCAGGTGTCATGGCTTCTCCCCGGAGCGGTCCCGCCGCCTTGACGTTTGGTGCGGCCTACCCTAGCCCTGAATTGTGCCGACGTCTCGAAGAGCCCGGGGGCCACCTCTCATGCAGCGGATCACCACGTACGAGCAGCTTGAAGCCCTCTACGGCCAGCCGACCGAGGCCGCCATCGCCAAGGAGATCGATTACATCTCCGACGGCTACAAGGCGTTCATAGACAAGGCGCCGTTCGTGGTGCTGGCGACGGTGGGGCCGGATGGGCTCGACTGCTCGCCGCGCGGCGATCCCGCCGGCTTCGTGCGCGTCGTCGATCGCAAGACCGTGCAGATCCCGGACCGGCGCGGCAACAACCGGGTCGATGCGCTGCGCAACCTCGTGCGCGATCCCCGCATCTCGCTGCTGTTCATGATTCCCGGCATCGGCAATACGTTGCGCATCAACGGCACGGCCGAGATCCTGGTCGATCCGGCGCTGTGCGAGAGCTTTTCCATGCAGGGCAAGCTGCCGAGGAGCGTGCTGCAGGTGACAGCCGAGCGCGTCTACTTCCAATGTCCCAAGGCGCTCATTCGCTCGCGCCTGTGGAGCGCCGACGCGCAGGTGCCCAAGTCCGAGATGCCGAGCGCGGGCGACATCCTGGCCGAGATCACCAAGGGTGCCTTCGATGCCGCAGCCTACGACAAGGCCTACCCGCAGCGCCTGAAAGAGACGATCTATTAGGCGAAGGGGCGTACTCAACCCCTTCGCCAGCCGGGAAACCCGCGCCATGCGCGAGGCCCGGCGCAATGCGGCTTCGCCTTTTGCGGCCCTACACGGCGAGCTTCAGAACGCGCGCCAGGAAGGCCAACTCGGCCTCGAGCACGGCAATGATGGTGGAGGCCTGGCGGAAGCCGTGGCCTTCGCCGGCAAACTCGCGATAGTCCACGTCGATGCCGCGACGGCGCAGCTCGGCGACGATGAGGCGCGACTGCTCGGGCGGCACGACGCGGTCCTCCAGGCCCTGGAACAGGATCACTGGCGCGCGGATGCCGGCGATCAGGTTGATCGGCGAGCGCTGGGCGAAGACCTCCTTCCAGCGCCCGGGCGTGGTGCCCATCAGGCGATGCAGGTAGCCAGACTCGAACTTGTGCGTGTGCGCCAGCAGCAGGCCGAGGTCCGAGACGCCGTAGTGGCAGCTGCCGGCGGCGAACACGTCGGTCGTCGCAAGCGCCATCAGTGTCGTGTAGCCGCCGGCGCTCCCGCCCCCGATGGCAATGCGGGTGCCGTCGGCAAGGCCGCTCCTGGCAAGGTGGCGCGCGGCGGCAGCGCAGTCGGCGACATCGGCGATGCCCCACGCTCCGTCGAGCCGCTCGCGGTAGGCGCGGCCGTAGCCGGTGCTGCCGGAGTAGTTGACGTCGCAGACGGCGAACCCGCGGCTCGTGAAGAACTGGAGGCGCACCTTGAGGCCGGCATCCGTCATCGAGGTTGGCCCGCCGTGCGCGAGCACCAGCGCGGGCGGGGCGGCATTCGCAGGTCCCCGACAGCGGGGATTGGCCGGCGGGTAGTAGAACGCGTTGACGATCTGGCCATCTGGCCGCTTGAAGTGGTGCGCTTCGCCCTTGCTGATGTTTGCGGGCTCGAGCCCCAGCGGCGGAGCGGGCCCCAGCGGTTGGAGCCTACCGCCCGCAAGTCGCATGATAGTGGGCGGTGCCGTCGGGCGGCTGACCAGCGCGGCGAAGGTGCTGCCGAGCGCCACCGGATCGTCGATGCGCGCTGCCTTGGCCTGTAAGCCGGGATAGCGGCGAGCCTTCCCGCCGGGTCTGCCGATCTCGAGCAACGGCAGTCCGCGCTTGGTGTAGACGGCGGCCATCCGTCCGTCGGGATGAAGCGCGAAGCAGCGCGAGCCGAACACCCACTGCGGCCGCCACAGCTCGGCGCCGGCAAGCCGGCGCATCCGCACCACCTTGCCGTCCTGCCAGCGATAGAGGCTGCCCCAGCCGCCCTCGTCCCAGGCGAAATAGAGCCGGCCTTCGCCGTCCCACTCGGGCTGGAAGACGGCGCTGCCATCGCCGCCGGCAATGCGGCGCGGCCGGCCCAAGGCGCCGCTCGCCTGCATGCGCGCGACGTAGAGTGCGGCGCTGTCCCAGGGCATGTCCGGCAGGTCCCACGCCAGGAAGGCAAGCTGCGAGCCATCCGGCGACAGGCGCGGGCTGGCGTAGAAGTCGCGCCCCGAGACCAACTCGCCAACTGCGTCTGCCGCACCGCCGAGCGCGATGCCGACGAGGGTGTTGCGCGGCGGCGGGTGATCCAGCCCCTCAGCCTTTGCGCGGAACTCGGCGACCGCGATCAGCCGATTGCTTCGCGCGTCCCAGGCGAAGTCGGCAAAGCGCAGGGACGACGCATTCGTGATGCGCTGCGGTGCGGCGCCTTCCTGGAGCCGGTAAACCTGCTGGTCCCTGTCGTTGACGAAGAACAGCGTGCCCTCGGCAACAAGGAATTCCCCACCGCCGTACTCGTGCACGCGTGATCGGGCGGACCATGGAGCCGGCAGCAGCTCATCGACCCTCTTGCCGCGTATCCTCAATATGACCTGCCGCCCGCCTTCCTCGGGCCGCGACTCGCTCCAGTAAACGGCATCGCCGGCAGCTTGCATCGTGCCGAAGCGGCGGCTGGCCTTGGCGGCAAGCTCGGGTGTTATCTGCGAGGGCCATGTGCCGAAGGGCACTATCTTCTTTGCGGGCATGTCGGTCGGCTGGGGGAGGAATGGCTGCAAGCCAGGCTGGCAATTCGGATGCAAATCGAGAGGTCCCGTCCACCACCTGGCAGAGAGCGATGCTGCGGACCTCCCGATCCGGGTCACACTAGCCCGCCGTGACGTGGTCGGCCAACGTTCGTCGGAGATGACCGCGCTCGGCGACAGATCTCCATCGTGTCCGTTTTGCTCTCCGCGATTATTTCATCCGGTTGCAGCGCAGCAGCAGGCGACATCCTCCGGCTCAGGGATGCGAACGAGCCACAGCGTCCGTCAATCGCGAAATTTCGCTGAACCGAAATGGTTCGCTCCGCCTTTTAGTTTAGACTGCTGCCACGCCGTTCACGCCAGCGGTGAGCGGCGCAAAAAGCAGGATGCATGGGGAGGTGCGTTCATGGCTAGGCTATTGCCTGCGAGCGCTGACGCGCGTGAAGTCCAGCTGCCTCTCAATTCGGAGCTGGAACGCCCGACCCTCCCTGAAAAGCAAGCGCCGCCTCGTCTGGAGGTTCGCATTTGCGACAGTGTCGCCGGCATTCCCCAGCACGAGTGGGACGGCATGTTTCCGGGTGCGGCCGAGGACTGGGCCTACTATTGGGCCGCCGAGCATTGTCCTCCGCCGAATTTCAGTCTCGGCATCGTTGCCGCGTTTCAGGGCGGCGAGGCCATGGCGGCAGTTCCCTTCTTCCGCACCAGCTACGAGCTGCACACCTCGCTGCAAGGCGGCCTGCGCCGTGCCGTCGACCGCCTGGCTGCGCGCGCACCGCGTCTTCTGACGCTGCCGGTGCTGGCGCTGGGCTCTCCCCTGCTCGACCGCTGCGACATCGGATTTGCCCCCGGCACCACGCCCGAAGCTCGCAAGAGCCTGATGCGGGCGATGCTCGATGCGTTGCGGGAAAAGGCTGCAAAGGATCGCGTTGCGTTGCTCGGGCTGAAGGACGTCTCCAATGCCGACATGCGGGAATTCGATGCCGTCCTGACGGCCGCCGGGTTCGCCCGGATGACGAACGTGCCGATGGCCCACATCGATCTGCCCTACGACAGCGAGGAGGCCTATCTGGCGCATCTGCCCGAGAAGACCGCGAGCTATCTCCGGCGCAAGCTCAGGACACTGCCGCGCATTCGCATCGAGTACAGAGCATCCGTGAAGGGACTGGAGGCCGAGCTGCACGAGCTCTACCAGGCGACACGGACCAACAGCCAGGTGCAATACGGCGACTTCGACGAACTGCACCCGCGCTATTTCGAGACTGTGCTCGAAAGCTGCGGCGCGAAGGCCCGGCTCATGCTCTGCTGGTCGGGCGATACGCTGGTCAGCTTCCAGCTGTTCATGGTGGGTGAGCACGAGATCGCCGCCAAGTTCGTGGGCATGCGCTATCCGCAGGCACGCGAGCTCAACCTCTATTTCATCAATTGGCTGATGATGTTCCGCTGTGCGTTCGAGCAGCGCGTTCGTCACATTCGCATGGGCAATACCTCATACGCGGTGAAGCAGCTGCTCGGCGGCCACCTGGAAAAATCCTGGATCTACTTCCGCCACCTCAACCCGGCGGTGAATTGGGTGTTTCATCGCGTCGCTCCGTTGATGGACTACGAGAAGAACGATCCGGAGCTGCGCCAGCTGCGCCAGCGGGCGGACCAGGCCGGCAAGTCCACGCACTGACGGAGCGGGGGAACCGGACACCGTGCCGTGACGCTCTCAGCGACGCTCCTGCTCGCAGCCGTGCTGATGGGAACGTCGGCGGGACAACTTCTCTTCAAGGCGGCGTCCGTTCGTGGCGCACAGGCCAAGGTCGCGAGCTACTGGCTGGCACTCGCGCTCGATCCGGTCCTGTGGCTGGGGCTGGCAATCTACATCGCCGAGCTGTTCCTATACATGGCGTTCCTTTCCATCGTTCCCCTGTGGCAGGGGGTCATGGTCGTGTCGCTCGACCTGTTTCTGGTGATGATCGGCGGGCGCATCTTTTTTGCCGAGGAGCTGACACCGCCGCGCGTGCTGGCGATCGGGCTGATCGCGACCGGTGTGCTTCTCGTGGGATGGGGCGGAGCATGACGAGGTGGAGCCTGCTCCTTGCGCTGGTCCTGCTGATGGCCGTCGAAACGGCGGCGCAGATCGGGTTCAAGTTCGCCGGCGACTCCGCACTGCCGCTGACCCTGGATGCGCCGTGGATCGAGCGGCTGCTGAAGGAGCCGTGGCTGTATGTGGCCCTGGCGTGCCTCACCGCGTCCTTCGGTGTGTACATGACGATGCTCAAGCACGCGCCCTTGGGCCCGGTGTTTGCAGCTTCACACCTGGAGATCGTATCGGTGACGCTGTTCTCGATCGCCTACATGGGCGACCGGCTGACCCTGCTGCAAGTTATCGGGTGCTGCGCAATCGTGGCCGGCGTGCTGGTGCTCGCGGTCACCGAGGGCGAGGGGTAGCGTCCGCCGAGCGGCTATCCGGTCCAGCCGATTTCGGGACCGAGAAAGGCGTAGATGCCCGCCAGCGCGACACCAGCACACAATGCGAGGCCCGCCCATCTGAGAACGAGCGCCATCACGGGCAACGGGCTCATGCGGCTTTCTCCCTAGGTTCCCACTAGGAGCGACGACCGCGGGGATGCCGGCGTCCCCCTCGTGGCGTAGAACGGCGGCGGAGCCCGGAAAGTTCATGTCCGGCCGACAGGAGGATGGAGGAGCGTGGCGCGTTTGCGCTACTAAGAGTGCACGGCGAAACTCGGAGCGCGCGCCCATGCCTCTTCCAACCCGCAAGCTGGGCAGAACCAACCTCGAGGTGAGCGTGCTCGGCTTCGGGGCGGCGCCGCTCGGCGACATCTACGAGGTGCTGGACGACGCCACCGCGATCGCCACCGTCGAGACGGCGGCGCGCACGGGCGTGACGCTGTTCGATGCGGCGCCTCTCTACGGCCAGGGCAGCGCCGAGCACCGCGTCGGCACGGCGCTGCGGCGGCAGCCGCCGGGAAGCTTCGTGCTGTCGAGCAAGGTCGGCCGCCTGCTCACTCCCGCGCCCAACGGACGCACAAGGACCACGCGCTACGTTGGCGGCCTGTCGTTCAATGTGGTGCACGACTATTCCTACGACGGCGCGATGCGCTCGCACGAGCACTCGCTGATGCGCTTCGGGCTGCCGAAGATCGATATCCTGCTGATCCACGACGCCGATGCCTGGAGCCACGGTCCCGTGGAAGGGCCCAAGCGCTACCGCGAGGCCATGGACGGCGCTTATCGCGCGCTCGAAAAGCTGCGCTCGGAAGGCATGGTCGCGGCCATCGGCATTGGCGTCAACGATCCTGCATATGCGGCCAAGTTCCTGCGCGAGGGCGATTTCGACTGCATGTTGCTTGCCGGCCGCTACTCGCTGCTGGAGCAGCCGGCGCTGCAGGAGGTGCTGCCGCTGGCGGCCGAGAGGGGCGTCGGCGTGATGCTGGGGGGCGTGTTCAACTCGGGCATCCTGGCGACGGGGCCGGTGGCCGGCGCCCGCTACAATTATACGCCCGCGCCGCCGGAGATCCTGGAGCGTGTGCGCAACATCGAGCGCGTATGCGCGGCGCATAGCGTGGCGCTGCCGACGGCGGCCATGCACTTCTCCCTCGGCGGGCCCGCGGTGGCGAGCCTGGTGCTGGGCGCGGTGGCACCGGAGGAGGTAAAGCGCAATGTGGCCGCGTTGTCGACGGCGGTGCCGGCGGCGCTGTGGGCGGACCTCAAGGCCGAGGGCTTGATTGCAGCCACCGCGCCGGCGCCCGCGTGATCACGCGATGCCTCATCCCGAGGCCGTCGAGGGACGGGCCGCGAATGCCACTCGTGCTTCGACAAGCTCGGCACGGGGTTGGCGTGCGCGGGCAGCAGGCCGAAGCGGCAGGGCGCAAAAGGCGAGGCCGCATTGCGCCGATGCTACCGGCGTATCGGTGCAATGCGCTCCGCTTTTGCACTCTACGGCACAACGGGCTTGAGGCGGGTCGAGGGCTCGTACTGGGCCTCGAGGCGGTTGGCATGGCGATGGAGGAGACGCCACTCGCCGTCCTCGAAGCGGAAGACGTGGGTGACGCGGTTCGACCACTGGGTCGGGCCCTCCATGCCGGCCATGCGGGCCTGGAAGGTCTCGATGTCGGTCGCGTAGGCTAGTTCGGCCGTGACGACCGTGGTGATGTTCTCGTAGCTCACCGTGCCGCCCTTGAATTGCTGGCTGGCCCAGTCCCAGCGCTGCGCCACCGCGCCCCAACCCTTCTCATAGCCGCCCCAGCCGTAGAAGCTGGTTGCCTCACTGCAGTGCGAGTAGAGAGCGGTGATGGCGCCGATGTCGCCGTTGGCGACCTGGGCCATGGCAGCGTGCAGGCGGGCCACGGCGGCGGGGAAGGACTGTTCGGCGCGTCGTGATGTCATCGCGAAACATCGGTAAATAAATGCGCCGTGGCCCGCAAATCATCTTTGCAGGGGAAATTAGGTCAGCTATGCTGTCCTTTACCTGCGAGAGCCGTACAAGGCGCTGCGATCCCCTGGAATCCGACTGGCGGGACGCTTCTGCCGCGCGGGCGCTCGCTGAGCTGGGGTGATCTGCCGCAAGTACCGCCCCGCCGAATGCTGCAGCGCAAGGCCCCGTCCGATCCGGGAGATGAGGCATCCTGCAGACCGGAGGCGGGCCATGGAGCGGCGGCGTTCGGCTCCGCGCATCGTCGGGCTTGATCTCGCTGCACGAATGGGCATGCGGCGAGGGAGCCCAGGGTGCGCGCTGAGTCGCGACCTCGGGTAGGGAAGCGGGCAGGCAGCATCGAGCCGGAAGGCAATGGCCATGACGCTGGAAGCGAAGTCGATCCTGAGCGTGCCGCACCCGGATGCGGCCTATGCGATTCCCGAAGCGAGCGGGCTGTTCGATCCCAAGCGCGAATACGATGCATGCGGCGTTGGCTTCATCGCCAACCTCAAGGGCGCCGGGTCGCACCAGATCATCAAGGATGCGCTCTACATCCTCGAGAACCTGGAGCACCGCGGCGCCGTGGGCGCCGACCCGATCGCCGGCGACGGCGCGGGCCTCCTGCTGCAGATCCCGCACGCCTTCCTGGCCGAGGAGTGCGCGGCTCTCAAAATCAAGCTGCCGAAGCCCGGCCACTATGCTGTCGGGCATCTCTTCATGCCGCAGGACGAGCGGCTGCGCGAGCATTGCGAGCGCGTGTGGATGCGCATCATCCGCGAGGAGGGCCTGGAGTTCCTGGGCTGGCGCTCCGTGCCGGTCGACAACTCCTGCCTCTCCGAGATGGTGAAGGCGGTCGAGCCGGTGCATCGGCAGATCTTCATCGGCCGGCCGAAGACGATCAAGGACCAGCAGGAATTCGAGCGGCGGCTCTATCTCATCCGCAAGGTCGTCTCCAACGCTCTCTACTTCGCCTACAAGGGCCGCGACATCGGTCACTACACCGTGTCGCTGTCGAGCCGCACCCTCGTCTACAAGGGCATGTTCCTGTCCTACCAGGTGGCCAGGTACTACAAGGACGTGACCGACCCGCGCCTCGTCTCGGCCATGGCGCTGGTGCACCAGCGCTTCTCCACCAACACGTTTCCGTCGTGGAAGCTGGCGCACCCCTATCGCATGGTCGCGCACAACGGCGAGATCAATACGCTCAGGGGCAATGTCAACTGGATGGCGGCGCGGCAGGCGTCCGTGTCCTCGCCGCTGTTCGGAGCCGACATCACAAAGCTCTGGCCGATCTCCTACGAGGGCCAGTCCGACACGGCCTGCTTCGACAACGCGCTCGAATTCCTCGTGATGGGCGGCTACAGCCTGGCGCACGCCGCCATGATGCTGATCCCGGAGGCATGGGCCGGCAATCCCCTCATGGACGGCAAGCGGCGCGCCTTCTACGAGTATCACGCCTGCCTGATGGAGCCGTGGGACGGCCCCGCGGCCATGGCCTTCACCGACGGCCGCCAGATCGGCGCCACGCTCGACCGCAACGGCCTGAGGCCGGCGCGCTACCTCGTCACCAAGGACGACCGCGTGATCATGTCGTCGGAGGCCGGCGTGCTGCCGGTCGCCGAGGAGAACGTCGCCAGGAAGTGGCGCCTGCAGCCCGGCAAGATGCTGCTGATCGACCTGGAAGAAGGCCGCATCATCTCCGATGACGACCTCAAGGCCGATCTCGCCTCGCGCTACCCCTACGAGCAGTGGCTCAGGCGCACGCAGGTGCAGGTCGGCGACCTGCCGCTGCCCAAGAAGATCGCGCGCAAGAAGACCAACGTGTCGCTGCTCGATCTGCAGCAGGCGTTCGGCTACACGCAGGAGAGCCTGAAGTTCCTGATGGCGCCGATGGCGCACACCGGCCAGGAGGCGGTGGGCTCGATGGGCAACGATACGCCCGTGTCGGTGCTCTCCAACAAGCCCAAGCTGCTGCACACCTATTTCAAGCAGAACTTCGCGCAGGTGACGAACCCGCCGATCGATTCGATCCGCGAGGAGCTCGTCATGAGCCTCGTGTCCTTCATCGGCCCGCGACCCAATCTGCTCGACCTGGAAGGCACCGCCAGACACAAGCGGCTGGAGGTCTATCAGCCGATCCTCACCAATGAGGACCTCGAGCGCATCCGCCAGATCGGCCTCGTCAAGGACAACCAGTTCTCCTCGGTGACGATCGACATCACCTACCCGGCCGAGAAGAAGGCGGCGGGAATGGAGGCGGCGCTCGACGTCGTATGCGCCGAGGCCGAGGAGGCGGTGCGCTCCAAGGAGTACAACATCATTATCCTATCGGACCGCGGCACCGGGCCGGACCGGATTCCGATCCCGTCGCTGCTCGCCACGTCCGCCGTGCACCATCACCTGATCAAGCAGGGACTGCGCACTTCGGTCGGCCTGGTCGTGGAGACCGGCGAGGCGCACGAGGTGCACCAATTCTGCGTGCTGGCCGGCTATGGCGCGGAGGCGATCAACCCGTATCTGGCATTCGATACGCTGGAGCAGATCCTGCCCGAGCTCGACGAGAAGCTGACGCTGAAGGAGGCGCAGAAGCGCTACATCAAGGCGGTCGACAAGGGCCTGCTGAAGGTTATGTCCAAGATGGGCATCTCCACCTACCAGTCCTACTGCGGCGCGCAGATATTCGACGCCGTGGGGCTCAGGTCCAGCTTCGTGCGCAAGTACTTCACCGGCACGCATACGCAGGTGGAGGGCGTGGGCCTGCGCCAGATCGCGCGCGAGACCGCTGAGCGGCACCGCCTCGCCTTCGGCGACGTCCCCGTGCTCGAGCACGCGCTCGACGTGGGCGGCGAGTACGCCTACCGCGTCCGCGGCGAGGCCCACGTGTGGCGCCCGAGCGTGGTCGCCGATCTGCAGCACGCCGTGCGCGGAAACCTGCCCGACAAGTACCGCGCGTTCGCGCAGCAGGTGAATGACCAGTCCGAGCAGCTCATGACGCTGCGCGGCCTGTTCCGGCTGAAGAGCGCCGAGGAGATGGGCCGCAAGCCCGTGCCGCTCGAAGAGGTCGAGCCCGCGGCCAATATCGTCAGGCGCTTCTCGACCGGAGCCATGAGCTTCGGCTCGATCAGTCGCGAGGCCCACACCACGCTTGCCGTCGCCATGAACCGGATCGGCGGCAAGTCGAACACGGGCGAGGGCGGCGAGGAGGCCGACCGCTTCAAGCCGCTTGCCAACGGCGACTCCATGCGCTCGGCCATCAAGCAGGTGGCCTCGGGCCGCTTCGGCGTCACCGCCGAGTACCTCGCCAACTCCAACATGATGCAGATCAAGATGGCGCAAGGCGCCAAGCCCGGCGAGGGCGGCCAGCTGCCGGGACACAAGGTGGATGCCACCATCGCCCGGGTGCGCCATTCCACCCCCGGGGTCGGCCTGATCTCGCCGCCGCCGCATCACGACATCTATTCGATCGAGGACTTGGCGCAGCTCATCTTCGATCTGAAGAACGTCAACCCGCGTGCGGATGTGTCGGTGAAGCTCGTCTCGGAGGTGGGTGTGGGCACGGTGGCCGCGGGCGTGGCCAAGGCGCGTTCCGACCACGTGACGATAGCCGGGTTCGAGGGAGGGACGGGCGCTTCGCCGCTCACCTCGATCAAGCACGCAGGCAGCCCCTGGGAGATCGGGCTTGCCGAGACGCACCAGACACTCGTGGCAAACCGGCTCAGGGGCCGCATCGCCGTGCAGGTCGATGGCGGTGTCCGCACCGGACGTGACGTGGTCATCGGTGCGCTGCTCGGCGCCGACGAGTTCGGCTTCTCCACGGCCCCGCTGATCGCGCTCGGATGCATCATGATGCGCAAGTGTCACCTGAACACCTGCCCGGTCGGCGTCGCCACGCAGGACCCGGTGCTGCGGGCCAAGTTCAAGGGACAGCCCGAGCATGCCATCAACTACTTCTTCTTCGTCGCCGAGGAAGTGCGCGAGACCATGGCGGCGCTTGGCTACCGCACCTTCAACCAGCTGATCGGCCAGTCGCAATGCCTCGACACGGAGCGGGCGATCGGCCACTGGAAGGCGCGCGGGCTCGATTTCGAGAAGCTGTTCCACAAGCCGGAGGTGCCGGAGGGCGTTGCCGTCTACAACTGCGAGCGGCAGAACCACGGCCTCGACAAGGTGCTGGACAACAAGCTGATCGCTCTCGCCGGGCCGGCGCTCGATGAGAAGAAGACCGTGAAGCACGAACTCGGCATCTGCAACCGCGACCGGGCGACGGGCGCGATGCTGTCCGGCGAGATCGCCAAGCGCTACGGTCATGCCGGGCTGCCCGAGGATACCGTATGGCTGTCGCTGAAGGGCACGGCGGGGCAGAGCTTCGGGGCGTGGCTGGCGCACGGCCTGACGCTCGACCTCGTGGGTGAAGCCAACGACTACGTCGGCAAGGGATTGTCGGGCGGCAAGCTTATCGTGCGCCCCGATCCCAACTCGGGAATAGTGCCCGAGGAGAGCATCATCGTCGGCAACACGGTGCTGTACGGCGCCATTACCGGCGAGTGCTACTTCCGCGGCGTTGCCGGCGAGCGCTTCGCCGTACGCAACTCGGGCGCCGTGGCGGTGGTGGAAGGCACGGGCGATCACGGCTGCGAGTACATGACGGGCGGCGTGGTGGTCGTGATCGGGCCCACGGGGCGGAATTTTGCTGCCGGCATGTCCGGCGGCATCGCCTACGTGCTCGACGAGGACGGCACCTTCGAGCAGCGCTGCAATCTCTCCATGATCGACCTGGAGCCTGTCGAGGCGGAGGAGGAGGTGATGCGCCGGCTGTCCAACCAGGGCGGCGACCTCGAGAGTCACGGGCTGGTCGACGTCATGGAGGACATGACCAAGCAGGATGCCGAGCGGCTGCATCAGCTGATCGTGCGCCATGCCCACTACACCAACTCGGCCAAGGCCAAGACGATCCTCGAGAACTGGGCCGCCTATCAACCGAAATTCAAGAAGGTCATGCCGGTCGAATACCGCCGGGCCCTGTCCGAGATCGCCAAGCACCAGATCGCCGACAAGACCGGCTTCGACGTGCTGGAAATCGGCATTCCCGCGGCGAAGGGCTAAGGGGGCGGCTGGCGGGCGACCTGGGCGGCGTGCCCGGGGTCCACCCCATCAGCAGGCAGCAGCGCAACTGGAAAGATGGATGCCGGGGACAAGCCCCGGTATGACGGCGAAATGGGCAAGATTACCGGCTTCCTTGAGATCGAGCGCCGCGACAGGGGCTATCGCCCGGTCAAGGAGCGCGTGAAGCACTGGACGGAGTTCGTCGTTCCGCTCTCTCCCAAGGAGACGAGGGAGCAAGCCGCGCGCTGCATGGATTGCGGCATTCCCTACTGCCACAACGGCTGCCCGGTGAATAATCAGATCCCGGACTGGAACGACCTTGTCTATCGCGATCAGTGGAAGGCGGCTTCGCTCAACCTGCATTCGACCAACAACTTTCCCGAGGTGACGGGGCGCGTGTGTCCGGCGCCGTGCGAGGCCTCCTGCACGCTCAACATCGACAACAATCCCGTCACCATCAAGACGATCGAGTGCGCCATCGCCGACAAGGCATTTGCTGAAGGCTGGCTCGTGCCGGCGCCGGCCGAAGTCAAGACCGGCAAGCGCGTCGCCATTGTCGGCTCCGGGCCGGCGGGGCTGGCCGCCGCGCAGCAGCTTGCGCGCGCAGGCCACGAGGTGCACGTCTACGAGAAGAATGCGCGGCCGGGCGGATTGCTCGTCTACGGCATTCCAGACTTCAAGATGGAGAAGTACATCGTCGAGCGGCGCGTGAAGCAGATGGAGGCGGAAGGGGTCATCTTCCACTGCGGCGTGCACGTGGGCCAGACCGTCTCGGCGCAGGAGCTCGAGGCCTCGCACGACGCGCTGCTACTGGCGGGGGGCTCCGAGCAGCCGTTCGACTTCTTCGCCAAGTCCCCGGGCCGCAACCTCGACGGCATCCACTATGCCATGACGTTCCTGCCGCAGCAGAACCGGCGCGTCGCCGGCGAGCCGCAGCTGGACGAGCCGCAGATCAGCGCCGAGGGCAAGCACGTCATCGTCATCGGCGGCGGCGACACGGGCAGTGACTGCATCGGCACCTCGTTCCGCCAGGGCGCCAAGTCGGTGACCCAGCTCGAGATCATGCCGATGCCGCCCGAGCAGGAGAACAAGGCTCTCAGTTGGCCGCACTGGCCCCTCAAGCTGCGCGTCTCATCGAGCCAGGCCGAGGGTGCGAAGGTCGAATACTCGATCTCCACGACCGGCTTTGCCGGCAGCGACGGCAAGGTCGAGAAGCTGCTGTACACGCGTGTCGACAACAACCTGAAGCCGGTTGCCGGCAGCGAAGGCGGGCTGCAGGCCGAACTCGTGCTGTTCGCCATGGGCTTCTCGGGGCCCTTGGAGAGCGATGTCGTCAAGGAGCTGGGACTGGCCGTGGTGCCGCGCGGCCGCTTCAAGGGGCTCGACGCCAACGAGCGCGACTACCGCATCAAGGCGCGGGGCAAGGTGTTTGCCGCCGGCGACATCCGGCGCGGGCAGAGCCTGGTCGTGTGGGCAATTCGCGAGGGCCGGCAGGCCGCGCACGCCATCGACCGCTTCCTGATGGGGCGCAGCGACCTGCCGCGCTAGACAGATTGGGGCGAGATCCCGGCTATTCGTCGCCGCAGAAGCGCGA
>Ga0111538_10007726_pt1 | contig 14477 bp, 11 predicted proteins | sample SoiMethybrSBSTD1_FD_79669 | JGI IMG/M metagenome (GOLD analysis project Ga0111538, IMG submission 79669) | Bulk soil microbial communities from a Populus tree surrounding site in Tennessee, USA - Soil MetaG P. TD hybrid SBSTD1 (version 2)... | ecosystem: Environmental > Terrestrial > Soil >... | reverse complement strand
GACTTCACCGTGATGGCGTGGGTGCGGCGTCTGGGGAGCCCCGGCGCGTATAGCAATATCGTCGCCAAGGGAGCCGACGCGAACTGCGCGCGGGCGTCCTGGGCGCTGTGGGCGGGCCAGCCCGGCGACCACGGCGCCGCGTTCTACGTCGCAAATCCCGGTGGTGACAATGTGTTCGCGACGAACCCGAACGCCATCGCGGAGAGCGACGTCTGGGACGGCCAATGGCACGCGCTGGCCGGCACCTACGACGGCGACTTCGTGAACATGTACCTCGACGGAGAGCTGGTGTCGTCCACGGGGGTCGGCGGCGACATCCCCTACGGGTTCTCGAATGACAGTCTGAGGATCGGCAACTACCCGGGTTATGACCCGAGCACCAATTGCCTGCCGACGCCCTACAGCGGTGACATCGACGACGTGCGCGTGTACGCCGACGCGCTCACCGCGCAGCAGATCCGCGAGACGCAGTTCCCGTCCACCGGGGGCGGCGGTGGTGGCGGCGGCGGGGGCGGGGGCGGAGGCGGAGGCGGAGGCGGCGGCGGAGCAGGTGGCTCGGCGCCTGTCTCGCGCTTCACCGCACCCGGCCGGACGAGCCCGACCGGGCTCACGATCCTCAACGCAAGCGCGACCACCGGCGCGGCGCGCTATCGCTGGGACCTGAACGGCAACGGGAACCCCGACGTCGAATGCGGCGCCAACCAACCGTTCCTAGGCCTGCGCTTGATCAGCAAGGCGACGCTGAACGTGCAGCTCACCGCCGTGTCCTCCGACGGGGTCACGTCACGCAGCAGTCAGACGATCGACGTTACCGGCGGTCTCTCGCGCCGTACGGCCGCGAGTGCGCCGCAGGTCGCCATGTGCGCCGCGGCTGAGGCCGCACTGAGAGATGGCAGGCAGGGCTGTACGGGACGCGTGACCTTCGGCGTGATCGAGGCGCGCGGCTGCCTCGAGCGCGTGACTGAGCCCGGCGACATCCCATCTGGGGAGAAGGCGATCCTCCAGCAGCTCGTCAACCAGTTCAACAGCGAGCCGCAGCTGCGCGATTACGTCGTGACGCGCTGCCAGGAGATCAACCTCCGCAACTGCACGCAGTTCACGACGACGATCGACCGGCGCGACACACGCGGCCTGCTCTCTATCGACGCGCTCGACATCTACGTATCCAAACGGCCGAACTCGGTGCTGATCAACGGGCTGGTGTTCAAGCCCGAGTCGGGCGGCACGATCGTGCTGTCGCCCCAGCTCGGCCGGATCGTCTCCGGCAACGCCTCGATCAAGATGGGCGACACGATCCCCGTGCCCGGCAGCCGGAAGGTCAATATCGACGTCGAGGGCAACGGCCCGCTCACCAACGGCATCTTCGACAAGCCCGGGCGCATCTCACTCTTCAGCTTCAACGCCGCGAGGGCACTGCCCGACATCGCCGGCTTCCACTTCGACGGCCAGGTCGATCTCACGCTGGTGCGCGACAACACCTTCAAGCGCTACACCGAGGCCGGCGTGCGGCTCGAGCTGCCGGGCGTGTTCAACCTCTTCGGCGGTGACCCCCCCACCGGGTCGACCAAGTTCATCGCCGACAACGACCGCGGCGTCGTGCTCGACAAGCTCAGTGTCCGGGTCCCCGAGGCGAGCCTCGGCGCCCTGCGGTTCGCGAACGTCGGCTTCGACTACAGCGCGTCCGGGAACTTCGTCCCGGCGAATCCAGCACTCGACTGCTCACGCGGCTGGTGGAAGGCGACCGCCGACGTCTTCATTGGGGCGCTCGACGACGCAGGAATCAGGATGTCTCCGCCGCCGCCGCAGAACGGAATCGCATTCTGCGAGGCCGACGGCGCGCCGTTCTTCCGCAGCGCCGGCGCCGCAGTCGAGTTCGGCTCGGCGGCACCGCAGATCTTCCCCGGCATTTTCCTCGACGAGATCAACTTCGCGGTCGGCCTGAACCCGACACTCATCCGCGGCGGCGCTGAGCTCAGCGCGATCGAGATAGCGAAGGTGCGCGGGACGCTCTTCGCGGTCTTTGCGTCGCCTGACGCTCCCTACACGCTCACGGAAGGCGACACCGGAGGCGAGCTCGCTCCGCTCAACGGACGCAAGCTGGCCTCCACGACGTTTGCCCTGGGCGGCAGCTTCGGGCTGCAAGTGCCCGTCCTCGACGCGGAGATCCCGTTCGCCAACGCCTACTTCATGTACGCGTACCCGGCGCACATCGTGTTCGGAGGCGGCATGGAGTTCGGCTCGCCGGTCCTGCGCGTCTTCGGCCGCGTCGACGGCGAGATGAAGCTCAGCTCGAACCCGCTGTACAGCTTCCACGGCCAGATCCGCGCAGAGATCGCCGAAATCGGCGGTCTCGGAGTCGAAGGATGGATCACGAACATCGGCATCGTCGTGTGCGGCGATGTTCTCGACCTGCATCCTGGCGCCGGCTACAAGTGGGGCGACTCACTGCCCGAGATCTGGATTCCGGATGGCTGCAAGCCGAGCCCGTATTGGCCGGACTTCAATGCCGCCGCGGCGCAATCCGGGAACCTCACGTTCAACGTCGAGAAGGGCGAGGACTCGAAGAGCATCAAGCTCAACGGCCGGGGCGGCGCGCCGAACGTGCAGGTGACGGCACCCGGCGGCGAGACGATCTCGACCGCGGCGGCCAACTTCGTGAACGGCGATCACCTCGTCCTCCTGCGCCAGCCGGAAGGGAACCGCACCTACATCGGCGTCAAGAACGGCCCGGTGGGCAAGTACACGATCACGACGCTCGCCGGCTCCCCGGGCATCTCGCAGGTCTTCGAGACGCGGAAGGGATACGACAAGCCCGTCCGCGGGTCGGTGACCGGAAAGGGCCGCAAGCGCACGCTTCATTACAACGCGCGTCCGATGGCGCACAAGCAGGTGACGTTCTTCGAGAGCGGCGCCGGCGCGTACGCGCGCCTCGGCAAGGCGAACAGGAAGGGCAAGGGCGAGATCCCGTTTAAGCCCGCGCCAGGTGTCGGCGGCCGGCGCCAGATCGTCGCCGTCACGACGATCGACGGCGTTCCCGCACCGCAGCAGATCATCGCGACCTACAAGGCGCCGAAGCCGGAGCACGCGGACCGGCCCGGGAAGCTGCGCGTCAAGCGGCGCGGGACGAAGATCATCGCGAAGTGGCGCCGCTCCGACAACGCCACCCGCTACGGCGTCGTGCTCCGGCAGCGCAACGGCGTGCAGCGGGTGAAGCGGCTGAAGAAGAAGGCGCATCGGATCAAGTTCAAGCGCGTCGCCAAGACGCAGAAGGGAACGGTCAGCGTGCGGGCCCTCGGACCGCTCGGCGACTGGAGCCGCCCGCGCAAGGACAAGTTCCGCGCGACGAAGCACGCGCACAGCCGCCGGCTGCCGTTCAAAGAGCTGCGCAAGAAGCACTAGCCGCGCCCGTTAAGGACTGCTTCTTACCGCGGGTAACGCTGTTACCGTGACCTGCGTGGCGCGAACGAAGACGGTGGGACGCGGCGCACCGGGGCGCTCGCGGACCCCGCGCGCAGAGCGCGAGGAGCAGATGGTCGAGGCTGCGAGCGCGCTCTTCGCCGAGCACGGCTTCGGCGGCGTGTCGATGGACGACATCGCCAAGGCGAGCGGGATCACGAAGCCGATGCTCTACGCGTACTTCGACTCGAAGGAGGGCCTGTTCGCCGCGTGCGCGCAGGTGGCCGGCGAGGAGCTTCGCGATCAGCTGCGCGAGGTCAGCGAGCGCCGGGAGCTGGCACCCGACCAGCGCCTGTGGGAGGGCATCCACCTCGTCTTCAGGTTCGTCGAGGAGAACCACGACAGCTGGCTTCTGCTCTATCCGGACGGCGCGCTGGCGTCGGGCTCGATCGGGTCGGGCGCGATCGCGGCCCGCGACGCGATGGCCGACCTGCTCACTCAGCTCTTCATGAGGACGGCGCGCGAGCGGGGCCTGTCCGGTGATGCCCTCAGCCACGTCGAGACGATCGCGCACACCTTCACCGCGGCAACAATCGCGGCGGCGTCGCGGTGGGCGAAGCACGAGGACGAGCCGCGCGACGTCGCGGCGCTCCGGTTGATGAACATGCTGTGGATGGGCTGCGGCGCGTTGCTCGAGGGCAAGCTCTGGGTGCCCGAATTGCCTCCGCAGCCTTAGCGTCGGTACGGTCCCGGGCTGGCAGGCGGGTCGCGACCCGGCCGTCCTTCAACAATGAATGAATCTCCCTCTCAGCTGATAGACGCGCGGATCGAGGAGCTCGGCGACTGGCGGGGCGAGATGCTCGCTCGGGTCCGCACGCTCATCAAGGAGGCCGACCCCGAAGTGGTCGAGGAGTGGAAGTGGAGAGGGACGCCCGTGTGGTCGCATGCCGGAATCATCTGCACCGGCGAGACATACAAGAGCGTCGTGAAGCTGACTTTCATGAAGGGCGCCTCCTTGGAGGACTCGTCAGGCCTCTTCAACGCCAGCCTCGAGGGCAACACGAGGCGCGCCATCGATATTCACGAGGGCGACGAGATCGATGGAGAGGCGTTGAAGGAACTCATTCGCGCAGCCGTGGCGCTGAACACGGCCTAACGGGAGGCCCGAGGTAGTCGGGCCTCCCGTTCAAGCAAACCGGGCTCGCGTATCAGCCAGGCGTATTACTCCCGAGCCCGAGCTCGGCGAGGATGCGCTGGAGGTCGAGCTGCGACAAGCCACTCGTCAAGTCGCCGATCCCAAGCTGCGTCAGCAGATCCTGGATCTGTGCGTCACTCAGGCTCACGCCTAGCGACTGCAGCAGCGACTGGAGCTGGTCAAGCGACGTGATGTTCCCGCCGCCCGCAAGCGAGCAGAGCAGGTCGCCGAGCAATCCATGCCCCGGCTCACCGGTGATGGTCACCCGCACCGGGTCACTCTTGGTCTGCCCGTAGAGGTCGACGACAAGCCCGAGCAGGTCGAGATGCAGCGGCCCGAGAACCAGGTCGAGGATCTCACACGTGCCCTGATGCGTCGCCACGCGCACTGGAGCGCTCGTGCGCGTCGCGATCGGCGCGTCATCGAGCTCCCGGTTTATGCCCGCAATCGCCGTCCGCGGGAACCGAATCTCGGCGTCCGCGAGTGCGCAGAACAGGCGGCCCAGCACGCCGCCTCGCCTACGCGCCTTGACGTCGAGCGATATGTGGGACGTATCGACGTTGACGCCGAGGAGCGACAGGTGCACCGGCGCAAGCCGCAGAGCGAGGATGTTGCAGCCTCGGTCTGAGTTCTGGCTCACCCGGAACTTCGCCGGCGCGGTGTCGCGCATCACTGCGCCGCCGGCCTTCAACTTGCCGACCACCACGCCGTTAGCCACGAGCCCACCGCTCGCGGCGCGAACGCTCGTGACCTTCGCCGTCATCGTGAACTTCCCGGTGCGCTCGGCCGCGGATGCTGGTGCGGCTGCAGCCAGGACGACGACGAGGGGGACTACTAGTGCGAGTACGGCAGAAATCCGTCTCATGAGGATCCTTTCAGTCCGTGAAAGGCGCCTCCCTTGTCGAGTGGCGTGCCCGGGGGCTAAGGGCTGAAACGTCGTGTCCAGAGAGCGCGCCCGTCAGGATTCGAACCTGAGAACTTCGGTTCCGCAGGTTTCGTCGGTTCCGTAGGTTTCGCTTGTGGGGTGCGTTGCCCCACCGCACTCGTGGAAAGGAGCTCTACTCCCGCAGCCCCACGGCCTCGAGCGCCTCCGCGTGATCCCAGATGTACTGCACGTTGACGAGCAGGCCGTCACGGATGGTGGAGACGACGGTCCACTCCATGTCGCTCTGGGGCCCGCGCCCGATGCCGTGCCAGCCCGTTCGCACAACCACCCGATCGCCCACGGCGACGGGGTCGGTCAAGAATTCGACCGAATCACTGTCGAAGGCAGCCCGCGCCTGGTTGAGCTGCCGCATAACCGCGTCGCGGCCGACGAAGGGCCCGGACTCCGGCCAGTCGGTTGGCACCTCCATGACCGTGTCGGGGGCATACAGCTCGCGCACACCCTCCATGTCCCCAGCGTTCCACACCCTGAGATAGGTGCGCACGACCTCGATGCTCTCCTCGGACACAGCCCCCGCAGTATCGCTTCTGTAAGCGCGCCCGTCAGGATTCGAACCTGAGACCTTCGGTTCGTAGACCGGGGCCGAAGTTCGTCTGAGTTCGTCTGCGTACGGCGAATCGCTCAACTGAGCGGATTTCGAGCGCCTAAGCGGCCACGCGGGTTCGTCTGGGATCCGTGGGATGCGTGCCCCAAAGTTGCCCCACGCTCTCGCGGCCGCGCGCCCATCTATCGACTAGCTGCTCAGCAGACTTTCTAGTTCGATGCCGATGAAGAGTGCAATCACGAGTTCGCTGACGATCCACGAATTCGTATTCATCCAGTCGCGAACTTTTGGGAGCAAGGTCTGCGCACGGTCGCGCATCAGGACTACGAGAATTGCCGGGATCGCGAGCAGCAGGAGGGTCAGCGCCACGAAGCCCAGGGCGTGCCACCAGGGCGCTCCCTCGCGCGCAAGCTTCATACCCACAGTGACCGATGTGATGATGTCGGTCGGGAAGACCCCCAGCAGAAGCAGTCCCAGCTTGAACGAGAAACCCGGCTTCGCATCCTGCAGCTTGCCCATCCACTTCGGCGGTTCGGCCTCGTTGCGCCCGCGATAGACGCGGAACGCAAGGACGACGAGCAAGGCCAGCAGGATCGCATCGAGCGTCTGGCCCTCGCCCCCCGTGCTGGCCTCCCCCGACGAGCCTTCCTTGGCCCCGTTGACGACGAGAAAGGTGATCGTAACGAAGGCAGTGATCGAGATCGCCGCCCCGGTGATGTAGGCGAGAGAGTTCCGCGCCCAGCCGCGGCTCGTCGCAAGGAAGACCGCAGAGATGATCTGGGGACCGGCGATCATCACGAACGCCATCGGCAGAGCCGACGCCAAGGCACTCATAAGGTGACCCTAACCGCCGTTCGGCGCGGTCGGTGGGATATTTGCGGCCCGCGATTCGGCGCGCGACAGGATTCGAACCTGTCAGTCCAGTTAGCTGTTCATCACGGCGACGCAAAAGCCGATGGCCGTGGCAGCTCCGGCGAGCGCCCGACCGCGTTCGAATGCGAAGGGCATTAGCGAGTTCGTGAGCATGGCGAGCAAACCCCCAGCGGCCAGTGCCGCCGCACGCTCACCGGTCGCGGCACTGCTCACGTCGGTGATGAGATAGCCCAGCGCAGCAGCGAAGCCACACGCCATGACGATGCTGAACCACAGCAATCCGAGCCGCCGTATGTCCCAGCCAGCCGACTCAAGGTCGGCGGAGGGCGCAAGGGCTTGCGGGATGTTCGAGATGAACACGGCCGCTAGAAAGCTGGCGCTTATCGGGAATGCGGTACCGACCTGAATGCCAAAGATCAGCGATTCCGGCACGCCGTCTACGACGGACCCGACCACGATCCCTAACGCTCCCCCGGCGCCGGTGTCACCAAACCGCTTGTCCACCGCCCAGTTTCCGAGCAGGAAAATGGCTACTCCGGCGAGCATCCAAAGTGCGAACTGCCAGTTCGCGAGCTGCTCCGCTTCCGGTACTAGATCGAACGAAACCGCCGCGATCATTCCTCCGGCGCCGATGCCAGCGAGGAGCCCGACGATCTGACGTGGCACGGCGATCCAGAAGACCGCCAGACCCGCCAGAAGCAACGACGCTTGCGCCGCCGCTCCTAGTCCGAAGGCTTCGAGCATGGTCTCGGCTTCACATAACTTGCGACGCTGGGTATCGCCGAGTCTCGCACGCGACGCGTTCCACCGTAGGACGGCTTCTCGAAGCGCGCCGTCAGGATTCGAACCTGAGACCTTCGGTTCCGTAGACCGACGCTCTATCCAGCTGAGCTACGGGCGCGTGCGGCGCCAAGCCTAGCGAGGGCGCTCAGACCTGTTTGGAGTCGGAAGCGTCCGGCACCGTGATGCCGTCTGCATCGGGTCCTAGCTGCGCGAAGAGCGGCGCATGGTCGGAGGGCTTCTTCCCCTTGCGGTAGTCGCGCGCCATCCCCGCCCGCTCGACCTCGTCCGCCAGGTCGGGCGTCGCCAGCACATAGTCGATCCGCAGGCCAAGGCCCTTGTGGAAGTTGCCGGCGCGATAGTCCCACCAGGTGTAGGCCGTCGTGTCCGGGTGCAGGCGCCTGAACGTGTCGACCAGCCCGGCGTCGAGGATCGCCTCGAAGCGACTGCGCTCGTCGTCGGTCACGTGCGTGTCGCCGACGAACGCCGCCGGGTCGTAGACGTCGAGGTCGGTGCGGCAGACGTTGAAGTCGCCCGCAATTACGGCCGGCCGCTCGTCCGTCACCAGCTCGGGCACGCGCTCGGAGATCGCCTCCAGGAAGCGCAGCTTGTCCGGAAAGGCGGGCGCGTCGAGCGCCTGGCCGTTCGGGACGTAGACGCTCACGGCGCGAACGCCGTCGATGTCCGCCTCGATCCAGCGCGCCTCGTCGCGGGCGGGCTCGCCCTCGAGGCCGGCGCAGACGTTCGCGACCTCGGTCTCCTCGGGCACCACGAGCGCGACCCCGGCCCAGCGCCCCGCGCTGTGGTGGACGGCCTTGTAGCCGGCGGCAGCCAGTTCCATGTCGGGAAACGCGTGCGGCTCGCTCTTCGTCTCCTGCAGCGCGAGCAGGTGCGGCCGGTATTGCTCGAGCAGCTCGAGGACGCGCGGCATGCGCATCTTGAGCGAGTTGACGTTCCAGGTGGCTACGCGCAAGGCGAGCGCAACCTAGCGCGGCGCCGCCAGTACCTCGCGCACGCCCCGCAGTTCGATCCCCTCGCGCACGCGCGCGCGCGAGGAATCGAGCCGGCAGTCGATCGGGCGCGGGTCCGGATGCTCGGCTGCCAGCGCGCTCGCGAGCGCGTCCGGGTCGCGGCCCGCGGCGGCCGCGACGAGGCGGGCGAACTCGTACCGGCTGACGCCGTCGGCCCCGGCCACATGCAGAACTCCGGTGGCAGCGGAGCTCGCCGGTGCGAGCAGCGCCGCCGCCAGGTCACCCACGTGCGCTGGGCTGCGGAGCTCGTCGCTGAAGAAACGGGCGCTCGTCACGCCGTCGGCGGCGTCCAGCACCGCCCGCTCGTGCCTGCTCGGCTCCGCGCCCCCGTAGATGAGCGAAGTCCGGACGACGAGTGCAGATGGCAGCGCATCGCGCACGGCCTCCTCCCCCGCGAGCTTCTGACGGCCATATTCCATGATCGGCCGCGCGTCGTCGTCCTCGGTGTACGGGCGCCCGAGCGTGCCGTCGAAGACGAGGTCGGTCGAGACATGCACCAGCCGAGCGCCAACCTCGGCGCACCCGCGGGCAACGTTGCGCGCGCCGTCGACGTTCACCTCGCGAGCGTCGTCATCTCCGGCCTCGCTGTAGGCCGTATGGATCACCGCCGCGGGGCGCACCTCGCGCATCAGCCGGGCGACGGCATCCGCATCGCGTACGTCGAGCTGGACCGCCCCCGGACGGGCCGCGGTCAGATAGGTGCCGGTCGCATCGGGAGCTCGGCGCGCGAGCTCGCCGCCGAGGTAGCCCGATGAACCGGTGATCAGAAGTCCCGCCACGTGGTCTAATCATCGCGTGGCGGAGGGAGTCCCAATGCTGCGGGCTCTCGACGAGACCGCGATCAACCGGCGCTACGTGATCCTGATGGGCGCGTGCATGGTCGGCGCGGTCCTCGACCTGTTCGACTTCTTCCTGATCGCGTTCGTCGTCCCGATCCTGAACGACGAGTGGTCGCTGACCTTCGGCGAGGCCACCGCGATGCTGCTGAGCGCCGGGTTCGGCGCGATCGCCGGCAGCATCCTCTGGGGCCGCCTTGGCGAGAGCCACGGCCGTCGCCGGCCGCTGATCGCCGGGCTCACGATCTTCTCGCTCGGGACGGGAGCGATGGCGCTAGCGCCCGACGAGGGCTGGTGGTTCATCACGATCTTCCGTTTCATCGTCGGCGCCGGTGTCGCCGGTGTGGCCGTGATCGCGGTGCCGATGGTGCTCGAGTTCACTCCGACGCGGCTCCGCACGCGGATCGTCGGCTTCGTCACGACGGCGATGGTGCCGATCGGCATCCTCGGCGCGGCCGGAGCAGCCGCCGCGCTCGATCCGAACTGGCGCGCGATCTTCCTCCTCGGCCTGCTTCCGCTGATATCGGTCGTGTTCACGATCGTCTACGTGCGCGAGTCGCCGCGATGGCTGCTCGAGCACGGGCGGAAGGAGGAGGCGCGCAGCGTGATCGCGTGGCTCACGATGCGTGACGAGAGCGAGCTTTCGCTCGAGGCCGACGTCGAGCCGGAGCGGCAGACAGGGTTCCGAGAGCTTCTCCGCTATAGGTCGAGCGCACTCGTCACGACGCTCGCGTGGATCGGCGCGTCGGCGGCGGTCGCGGGCGTCTTCCTGTGGGGGCCGAGCTTCCTCGAACAGATCCTCGACGTCGATTCCGATGAGGCTGCCGCTCTGTTCGTGATCGTGATCGTCGGGGCCTTCGCGGGCCGCCTCTTCTTCTCGTTCTTCCCGCAACGAGCCGGCCGGCGCGTCTGCGGCCTCCTGATGGGTATCGGGGCGCCGGCGTTCCTCACGGTCGCGGCCTTCAGCGGCGAGACCGAGATCGCGGGCGCGTCGCTCTTCCTGATCGCGCTCGCGTGCGCGGCGTTCTTCGTCGACGGCGGGTTCGCGAACCTCGCTCCGTACACGTCCGAGATCTACCCCACCGCGATGCGCACGCACGGCATGGGCCTCGCGTGGATGATGAGCGGCCTCGGCCGGATCATCGGGCCGGCCGGCGTGGGGATCATCGCGGGCAGCGACGACCCGATCGACCCGGAGGCGACCCTGTCGGCGCTCAAACCCGGCTTCTTGTTCCTCGCCGGCTTCTCGCTGCTCGTGCTGCTCGGCTTCGTGCTCGTAAAGCTCGAGCCGCACGGATCCGATCTGGAGAGCTTCCACGCGCGGCTCGCGGCGGAGCGTTCGGATACAGCCGAGGTGAGCGCGTAGAAAGAGCGGAGAGGGAGGGATTCGAACCCTCGAGAGAGCTATTAGCCCCCTACTCGCTTAGCAGGCGAGTGCCTTCAGCCACTCGGCCACCTCTCCGGGTCAAACTGCAGTCGATTGTATGTCCCGTTCCCGGATCCGACTTCTGGCCGCCGTCGTGGCGGGGATCGTCGTCCTCGTGGCGGTGGCGACGCATTTTCTGCTCCCGCCGTACCTGGAAGGGAGGGTCGAGGACCGGCTGGAGGAGCACGGCGGCCATGCCGACGTAGAGCTGAGCGCGGTCCCGGCGATCAGGCTGCTCGCCGGGCACGGGGACCGGCTCGAAATCACGGGAAGCGGGCTCGAAGTCGACTTCGACGACCCGGACGAGGATGCCTTCGACCGCCTGAACAAGTTCGACGAGGTGGACATCGATCTGACCGACGTCGAGGCCGATCCGTTCCAGGTGACCACCTTCCGGCTGGAAGGCCTCGGCGACAACCACTACCGGATCGAAACGGACGCGAGCGCGACATTGCAGGACCTGGGTCGGATCGCCGGTGAGCAGTTCGGGCCTCTGGGTGGCCTGATCGGCTCGATCGTCGGGGGCAGTGCGCCGTTCTCCGCCGCGCCAGTGCCGATCGAGCTCGACGGCGAGCTCGTGGCCGAGGACGGGGACGTCGAGATGGTGTCGGGGGACGCGCGCGTCGCGAAGATCCCGGCGGGGCCACTCGCCCGCCTCGTCACAAATGCGATCCTGTCCGACCTGTGATGAAGACCGCGGCGGCCGCCCTCCTCATTGCCGTGCTTGCGAGCAGCACCGCCACGGCCGCGCCCGAGCCTCAGCCCTATGGCACGAACGACGCCGGCGGCATCCGCAACATCCTCCCGCCCGGCTCGCGCGGCCTCTCGAACGCGGTCGAGCTGGGCGCGTTCCTGGCGACAGGCGTGCGGCCCGCGCACTCGAGCGACCAGCTGCCGCTCTACCGCGATCTCATCACGGCGCCGCGTCCGTTCGACCAGGGCACCCTCAACACGCTCTACAAGGACGCCGGCTTCGGCGTGCAGGGCGCGGTCGCGCGCACCTACAGCCCGCGCGACGACGTCACGATCACCCGCGACGACGAGTTCGGCGTCCCGCACATCTACTCCGACTCCCGAGAAGGAGCGATGTTCGGCATCGGCTACGCGACCGCCGAGGACCGGCTCTTCTTCATGGACATCTTCCGCCACCTCGGCCGCGGGGAGCTCTCGTCGTTTGCGGGCGGCGCGCCGGCCAACCGCGCCTTCGACGCGCTCATGTGGTCGGTCGCCCCCTACACCGAGGAGGAGCTGACCGAGCAGACGGAGATCCGCCCGAAGGGCTTCGAGGAGGAGTCGGACCAGCTGCGCACCGAGCTGAACGCCTACCTCGCCGGCGTGAACCAGTACATCGCCGAGGCACGCATGAACCCGGCGAAGATGCCGGGCGAGTACGCCGCGATCAACGACCTCGACGGGCCCGACGACTTCACCCCCGCGGACGTGGTCGCGACGGCGGCCGTCGCGGGCGCGATCTTCGGCGTCGGCGGCGGCGAGGAGCTGAACTCCGCACTCGCGCTCGAGGCCGCGCGCAAGCGCTTCGGCCGTCGCAAGGGCGAGCGCGTCTGGCGCGACTTCCGCTCGGTGGACGACCCCGAGGCGACGGCGATCGTCCACGGCAAGCGGTTCCCGTACGCACGACACCCGCGCCATCCGCGCGGGCGCGCGCTGCCGGATCGCGGCACGGTCGAGTTCGCGGAGACCATCGAAAAGGCGGGAGCGCCGGGCGAGAACACGCGCAAGCTGCTCTCGTTCCCGAACGCGGAGTCGAATGCGCTGCTCGTGTCCGCGCGCGAGTCCCAGTCCGGCCATCCCGTCGTGGTGTTCGGCCCGCAGACCGCCTACTTCTCACCCCAGGTGCTGGTCGAGCAGGACGTGCACGCCCCCGGCTACGACGCCCGCGGCGTCGCCTTCCCGGGGGTGAACCTGTTCGTCCAACTCGGTCACGGGCGCGACTACGCCTGGAGCGCCACCACGTCCGCGCAGGACATCGTGGACACGTTCGCGGTCCCACTGTGCGACGACACCCACTACCGCTTCCGCGGCCGCTGCCGCGAGATCGAGGTGCTCGAGCGCACCAACGAGTGGAGCCCGAACGCCGCCGACCCGACACCCGCCGGCAGCGAGACGCTGAAGATCGAGCGGACCGCACTCGGCATCGTGATCGCGCGCGGGAAGGTCAAGGGCAAGCCGGTCCTCTTCACGCGGCTGCGAAGCACCTACGGGCACGAGACCGACTCCGGGCTCGCGTTCTCGCACCTCAACGACCCGCGCGAGATCCAGGGGCCACGCGACTTCCAGCGCGCCGCCGCGCTCGTCCCGTTCACCTTCAACTGGTTCTACGCGGACTCGGAGCACATCGCGTACCAGAACGCCGGCGCAAATCCGATGCGCGCTCGCGGCGTGGACGCGAGCCTGCCGACGCTCGGGCGCAAGCGCTTCGAGTGGCGCCGCTGGGATCCCGCCGGGACGACGCGACGCTCACTCGTGAAGAGCTCGACACCAGGACGCAAGCATCCGCGCGTCATCGACCAGCGGTACCTGACCGACTGGAACGGCAAGCAGGCGAAGGGCTACGGCGCGGCAGACGGCAACTGGGGCTACGGGCCGGTCTACCGCTCGAAGATCCTCGACGACCGGATCCGAGCCCTGATCAAGGGATCGCGCAAGGCGACGCTGCCGGCGCTGGACGAGGCGATGGCGGATGCCGCGACCGTGGACCTGCGGGGCGACGCCGTGCTGCCGTGGCTACTCCGGGTCCTGCGCGGCAAGCCCTCGGACGCCGTCGACAAGCTGCGCGCCTGGCAACGAGACGGAGCGCACCGCATCGACGCGGACGGCGATGGCGTGTACGAGCACTCGGAGGCGATCCAGATCATGGACGCCTGGTGGCCGCGCCTCGTGCGCGCCGAATTCGAGCCGGTGCTGGGAAAGAGTCTCTTCGAGGCGATGACGACCGTGCATGCGATCGACAACCACCCGAACAACCACGGCGACCACGTCGGCAGCGCCTGGCAGGACGGCTGGTACTCGTTCGTGCAGAAGGACCTGCGCACGCTGCTCGGCCGGCGGGTGCGCGGGCGCTGGTCGCGCGTCTACTGCGGCAACGGCTCATTGCGGCGGTGCCGCAAGGCGTTGGTGCGGTCGTTGAACGAGGCGCTGACGGTCAACCCGGCCGAGCTGTACGCCGACCCGGTCTGCGCCGACGAGGGCCGCGACGGCGAGCAGGCGTGCTTCGACGCGATCTGGCACCGGCCGCTGGGCGGGATCACGCAGCCGCTGATCCCGTGGCAGAACCGGCCTACCTTCCAGCAGGTCGTCGAGATCCCGGGCCGCGCGCCCCGCTAGCGCCGCAGCGGGTCCACGAGGGCGCGCAGGGCGGGCTTCGGGTTTCCGTCCTCGTCGAACGGAAGCGGCGCGGCGTCGGCACCGAGCCAGGACCAGCGGTCGGTG
>Ga0111538_10007725_pt1 | contig 14478 bp, 4 predicted proteins | sample SoiMethybrSBSTD1_FD_79669 | JGI IMG/M metagenome (GOLD analysis project Ga0111538, IMG submission 79669) | Bulk soil microbial communities from a Populus tree surrounding site in Tennessee, USA - Soil MetaG P. TD hybrid SBSTD1 (version 2)... | ecosystem: Environmental > Terrestrial > Soil > Tree... | reverse complement strand
GAAATCGTGGCGACGGCCGTGTCGGACGAGCTCCAGGTGACCGCGGTGGTAATGTCCTGCGTTGAGGCATCCGTGTAGACGCCGGTCGCGGTGAACTGCTGCGTCGTGCCCTTGGCGATGCTCGGTAGCGCGGGGGTCACGTCGATCGAGGAGAGCGTCGCGGCCGAGACCGTCAGCGTCGTCGAGCCGGAGATCGCGCCGGAGGTGGCTGTGATCGTGGTCGACCCCATGGCGGCGCTCGTCGCAAGTCCCTCGGTCCCCGCGGTATTCGAGATCGTGGCGACCGCGGTATCCGAAGAGGCCCAGCTGACCGAAGTCGTGAGGTCCTGCGTCGTGGCGTCCGTGAAGACACCCGTCGCCGTGAACTGCTGGGTCGTGCCCTTGGCGATGCTGGGGCTGGCCGGCGTCACGTCGATCGAGACGAGCGTCGCCGCGGTGACGGTCAGCGTCGTCGAGCCGGAGACCAGGCCGAAGGCTGCCGTGATGCTGCTCGTGCCCGGATCAACGCCCGTACCGAGGCCCTCGGACCCTGCGGCGTTTGAGACCGTGGCGACGGCCGAGTTGGAGGAGGACCAGGTTGCCGAGGTGGTCAGGTCCTGCGTCGTGGCGTCGGTGAAGAGGCCCGTGGCAGTGAACTGCTGCGTCGTGCCTTTGGCGATGTTGGGGAGGGCCGGCGTCACGTCGATCGAGACGAGCGCCGCGTTCGTCACTGTGAGGGTCTGGCTGCCGGAGACGGCACCTTTCGTCGCGACGATGGTGACGGTGCCTGCCAGGGCGCCGTTCACGAGGCCCGTGTTGACTCCCACACCGGCAACGTTCGTATCCGACGAGCTCCAGACAACGCTCGCGGTCAAGTCCTGCTTGCTCTTGTCCGCGAAGATGCCGGTAGCCGTCAGCTGGAGGCTCGTGCCCTTCGCCAGGCTCGGGCTTGCCGGCGTCACTTCAATGGTCTTGAGAACCTTGCCCTTTTTGTGCGAGCCCCCTCCGGAGCTGCAGCCGTGCAGAAACGCGAGCGCTCCCGGAATCGCCAGGAGCGCGAACGAAACCAATACCCACCGACCGCTTTGCACCGACAGTCCTCGCATCTTTCGCATGGTATTTCCTTCTTCGCGTTGGTCCGATGGCGAGGACGACACGGATACAGAATCAGGCCCTTCATGGACCTATCCCTCTGCGGCCTCGTCGGCGCCTGAGAGCGTAGTCATCGTGGAACGCGGCGCTCCACGGTCATGACGGCTATCGGCCGTGCGACGTCGAGAACTTTTGCAACGAGGCTCCGCAGAGCTGCGCGAAATGCGCACTTCGTCGCGGCGGATGCTTACCGCCCCGCCCGTCGGGCCGGAAACTCGCTGAACGTTACGCGCGAGCGTCGCCGGGCTTACCGGGGAGGTGTATGCGGAACGTCGAGCCTTCGCCGACCTTGCTCTCGACGGAGACCGTCCCGCCGTGCGCCTCGACGAATGACTTCACGATCGCAAGCCCGAGGCCCGTCCCGCCTTCTTTCTGCGGATCCGTCTCGAGCTTTTCGAAAATGACTCCGAGGCGATCTTCCGGAATGCCGGCGCCGTTATCGCTCACCCAGCAGTCGATGGCTCCCTCCGCGCCGGATGCTCTCGCTCCCAATCGAACGATGCCGCGGGGTGTGTAAGTGATCGAGTTCGTGATCAAGTTCTGAAAAACGCGGCGAAACAGGCCGGCGTCCGCGTAGACCACGAGATCCATGGGCACCTCGTTCAGAATCTGCGTTCCTTCGGTTGCTGCCAGCGGAGCCAGGTCGTGAATCAGCCCTTCGACGAACGGCCACAGGTCGAAGGTTCTCCGCTCGAGCTTGACGCCCGAGTCGCACTGCACGTTGGTATTCTCTTTGAGGACACGATCCACGAGCACTTCGAGGTGCCGGACGTTCCGATGGAGCGTCTGCAGCGCGCTCTGCGTTTCGCGCTGGCCTTCCCGTTGCGACAGGAGCGCTTCGAGCAGCTTGGCCGCGAGCGCGACGGCGTTCAGAGGAGTCCGAAGGTCATGGGCGACGAAAGATAGGTACTCCTCGCGACGCTGCTTGACTTCAAGGTTATGCTGTGTCGCGAACGTCTGCACGGCAAGCCCGATCGCTTCATCCAGCACGCTGTTCAAAATGCTGAAAGCTTTGGCGTCGAGCGGGATTCCCTTGCTCGCGGCGAGGTCGTGGATGCAGGCACGAAGAATGTTGTACTCGGCGACTACTTCCACGATGTCGAAGCCATCGTGGAAGCGGCGGAGCCCGTGCAGGGGAGGACTGCCCTTGAGGAGGGTCTGCGGGATCGGTTCGTCCGAGATTTGCCGGAAAGCCTGTGCCAGCTCGTCGAGGAGCGGAGGGACGTGGTCATTGAGCGTGGGCACGTCCAGGTCTTGAGCCGATGGGAAGCGCCTTACCTGAGCTCTCCAACGCGATAGAAGCGCTTCGCGTTCCTGCTCGATGAGGCCGGCCAGCTGGTCGAGGTGGGCCTTCATGCGCATCCTTCCGCGCTGGGGACGTGACGAACTCCTTCCTCCGCAGCATTTGCACGGATCCGACTCGGATCACGGAGGACGCAAGCCTCCGCGGAACAGCTTTCGAGCCCGATGGGACAGTCTGCGACCGCGTAAGTCATAGGTCTCTTGTACTCGAAGGCGCCATGCCTGGCGAGCCGGCTGCGCCGAGAGTGCCTGACCCGTACCGCGCGCGAAGCTGGCGGCGCTGCAGCCGGGGGCGTCGTTGACACGTGCAAGTGCTGCGGATATAGCCGAGGCGAGCCCGCAGTCTGCGGGGGCTCTGAAAAAGCCTGGGAGGACGGTCAACGCTCGTCGCGCGGCAGGGGCAGCATCTGCAAGCACCATCGTTTGCTGCGCGACGGCATTTTGGGTACGGGAGATCAAAGCAACGTGCGCCGCCGGTTCGCCGCTGAATGCATGCTGGTCCTTGCGATGGCGGCGGTGCTTCCCGCGCGCCGGCCCGTGGTCGCCGCCGCCGAATTCGTGCGAGGCGACACGGACGCAAGCGGGGTCCGCAACATCACGGACGCGATCCGTACCCTGGGGTTCCTCTTCCTCGGCAGCCCCGACCGGCTCGACTGCCTCGACGCAGCCGACGTCGACGACGATGGCCGGCTGAGCATCACGGATCCCATTGCACTCCTCCTTTTCCTTTTTTCGGGCGGCCGTCCGCCCCCCGAGCCCTTCAGCGCTTGCGGGGCGGATCCGACTTCCGACGGTCTCGACTGCCAGCGGTTCGCGCAATGCACGCAGCCTTCCGACGCGCTGCCTCCTCCGGAGCTCGAGCCGATCTCTTCGCCCACGAGCCTCCGCGTCGTCTCGCTGCACGGTCAGACGCTGCCCGACTCGAACGTGCGCGTCGATGGGGGGGCGACCCCGGCTACGGGCGCCGCGGATGCGACGGGAAGCTTCGCCATCGACGTCGAGCTTTTTGCCGATCGCCTCAACCGCCTTTTTGCCGTCGCCTCGGACAGCGAAGGGCGCACGAGCCCTGCCTCGGTCCTCGAAGTGATCCAGGACGGCCAGCCGCCGGAGCTTTTCGTCGATGAGCCTCTCGACGGCACCGTCCTCTACGAGGCCACGACGGTCGTGGCCGGCCGCGTGGCGGACACACTCTCGGGCTTCCGAGGGCTCGCCGTTGCCGTGAACGGGGAGCCGGCGGACGTCATCATCGGGATCGGCACCAACGGCACTTTCGAGCGAGGCAACGTTCCGCTGGCACTCGGCAGCAATTCGATCGTCGTCGAGGCAATGGACGTCGTCGGGAATCGCAGCACGAAGACCGTGACCGTCCGGCGCGAGAACTTGCCCACGGATCAGCCGCGCATCCGCGCACTGAGTGGCAATGGCCAGAAAGGAGTCGTTCACCAGCTCCTCCCCGCGCCGATCGTCGTGGAGGTTCTGAAAGCGGACGGCTCGCCATTCGCCGGAAAGCTCGTGGAGTTCGAGGTGACTCGATCGGACGGCCGGCTCGGTGGAGGGGGCGGAGGTGAGAACACGGTCCTCTACCAAACGCGCGCGGACAACGCGGGGCGCGCGCGGGCATTCTGGATCCTTGGCAGCGACGCGGGCTGCGGCAACCAACGCGTCGTCGCGACGTCGGCAGGGGTCGTCGGAACCGCGCGATTCTGTGCATCCGCGGCCGCAGGCCCGCCAACGCAGATCAACGTCGGGTCGGGAAACAACCAGCGAGGCGAGTCGGGGGTTGAGGCGCCCGAGAAGCTGCGCGCCTGGGTGAACGACGGCTGCAACGGTGTAGCCGACGTGATGGTCACTTTCCGGGTCGTCGCCGGCGGCGGAAAAGTGGATGGCAAAGTGGAGACGGTCGTCCCCACGTCGTCCACCGGCCACGCGGAGGTGCGACTGACGCTCGGCCGCGGCCTGCAGCAGGTGGAGGCCACTTTCGAGGGCAACGGAGCCGGGCCCGCGCTCTTGACGGCGTTCGGCGTCGAGCGGACCGGCACCGGCACGCGCTTCACGGGCGTCGTGCTCGACAACGCCGGCCAGCCTCTCGGGGGCGCCGTCTGCTTGCTCGAGTTCCCCGACCTCGAGCCCCTGCAGACAGCGACAACCACGGACGGCCGGTTCCTTTTCGCGGAGGTCCCGCGCGCGGGCCTCGCGTTTCTCCGCGTGGACGGAAGCTCGGCCACGCGCCTCGCTGGCGCCAACGTGCCCGCTGGCAGCTTCCCGCTCCTCTCCTACGACATCCTCCTCGTGGAAGGGGCGGAGAATTCGCTGCCGACGCCCGTGATCCTGCCACGTCTCGACCCGCGCAACGCGCGGACCTACAACGGTACGGCCGACGTCGTGCTGGAGGTCGCCGGAGTGGAAGGCCTTTCCATGCGAGTGCGCGCGGGCTCGGTCACTCTCGCCGGCGGCCGGCGGCCGTCTCCGGCCGAGCCGGCGACGCTCGGTCTGCACGCCGTGCATTTCGACGACATCCCCATGCCGCTGCCTGACGGTGCCGCGCCGCCTTTCGCCTGGACGCTGCAGCCCGCCGGCACAAAGTTCTCGCCGCCCGTGGAGATCACGGCCCCCAACATGGCGGGGCTGCCCGCAGGAGCGGTGAGCTATTTCCTGAGCTTCAACCACGACACCGGGCGTTTCGAGATCGTCGCGTCGGGCCGCGTCAGCTCGGACGGAGCCTGGATCCGGAGCGATCCCGGCGCCGGAATTCGCACGGCCGGTTGGGGCGGCAGCTGCCCCCCGTATCCGGTCGCCGGCGACACCGATTACTGCGAAGGCAGCCCGTCGGGGGAGGGCGCCGGGGGAGCGAGCGACGAATGCTGCCCGAAAGCGCCGCGTTTCGTGCGAACGGGGCCGGGGCGGCCGAACACGTACCTCGATCGGCTCCAGATCAGCAATTTCGTCACGACGCAGAGCCTCGACGAACCGAACGGACACAAAGACGTCGACAACTTCAAGCTCGAGGTGGTGGACGGCGACGTCGACGAAGATGAGGACGAGGTTACCGCCCGCATCGAGTCGCTCAGGCCGGGAGGCGGATCCTTCGCGCCGCAACGGGAGATAGACATCACGCTGAAGCGGGTGGGGGACACGAGCCGGTTCCGCTCCGGCTGGCTGCGCCTCGTCAGCGACGAGGTGGACGACGGCAGCACGACGGGCGGGGCGGCGGCCGTGGCCGCTCAGACGCTTCTCGTCTCAACGGACGATGCCGACCCCGGGCTCGAGATCATCGGCCAGATCGTCCGAGCTTCATATTCGAGCTGCAGCAAGGACCTGCCGGTCGGAGGGCCAGATTCGCCGTCTCTCGACGTGCACGTGCACGTGCTGTCCGACGTGCCCCCGAGCAAGGTGGACAACGGAGTTCAATCCAACCTGTCGACCAATACGGCAATTCGGGTGGTGGAGAAGCAAGTCCGCCGCATTCTCGCGCAGGCGAATATCCGTCTCGGCCAGATCCAGGCGGATCCGGTCCTCCCAGTGGAGAACTTGATCGCTGTTTCGGACGCGGACGGAGCCGCGGCGACCGGCAACAGCTTCGTCTCGATCGAGGTGACCTCGGTGCGGTCGCCGACAGAGACCGTGCACTGGACCCAGGTGCACTTCCTGACGGCCGGAGCCACACCCGTCCAGACGGCGCAAGCCATCGCCGACGCCTTAAAGTTCCTCAACCCCGACGCGCCCGCGCCCGGTGGCGATTTTCTCTCCGTGGAGGCTTTCGAGAACTCCGTGGTCTCCGCGACCGTCCTCAAAAACTCGGCGGACGTGCTCATCCGCGACCCGCACGGCGGGGAAGTCAAATTGATCGTCCTTACAGACGACTTCACCCAGAAGTTCGACGTCGCGCGCGCGGACAAGAACTTGAAGACGGCTCCGGGCACGAACGGGTCGAAAGCGGAGCGAGCACTGGCACGCAACTATGCCTCTTCCGCGCCGCGCATCGACATTTTCGTCGTGGAGGACCTCTTTCGCGAAGACGGCACGAACACCGGCATCAACGGCAAGTCGCAGATCCTACGTGGCCAGGACTCCGCGGCGGTGCGTACGCGGGAGCCTTTGCTTGGCTGCGTGTTCGCCAAGCGCTCCACGGGGGACGATACGAATCGAACCAAAGTGACGTTCGCGCACGAGATCGGGCACATCCTGCTCGATGCGGGCCACGCGACCAATGACGACACGTCGGACGGTCTTCCCGCGCAAGGAAACTGCACCCAGGTCATGGGAGCGGGCGGCGGGGAAGGACCCTGCCCGGACTCGGATCAGGTCGACGGGCGGAAACGCTTTCAAGACGGTAATTATCGGTTCGAGCACGTCGGGGGCAAAACGAACAGCGGCCCGATCAACCAAGTGCAACGGCTGCACATATCACCATTCCTCCACCCGTAAAAAAGATGCATCCCGTGAAACCTCGCCTCGCGCTCGCAGCGGCGCTCGCGCTGGCGGCGCCGGCTGTCGAAGCTCAGCTCGACGAGAGCTGGACCGTGCGCGTCAACGGGCAGTCGACGCCCGTGGCCCCGGACGGCAGCTTCCGCCTCGGGAACGTCTCCGCCAACGATGCTTTTGGTGAGGGCGGTCCCGGCACCGCGCCGGATGGCCGCAGCGACGATTTCTTCCAGCTCGAGGGCGTCAGCACGGCGGAGGGGATCACTCGCTACGTCGTGAGCGAGCCGTTCCAGATCTCCCGGGATCGTAGCTATCGCATCGCCCGACTGACCGTCAGCGAGTCGCCTCCTCCTCGACCGGTTGCGCTGCGGCTCGAGGGAGCGGCCGAGGTTGCCGCGGGCGCGGTGCTCCCCCTCAGCGTGATCGGCGTGCTCGGCGAAGGGCTGGAGCTTGACCTGACTCCCCGCCTCGCGAACACGATCTACCGCTCGAGCAATCCTGCGATTGCCACCGTGGATCCCGACGGGCGGCTCACCGGTCTCCGCTCTGGAATTGTCTTCATCACGGCCACGAATGGTGGAGCAACTGCCGTGAAGCGCGTCGACGTCCGCTCGACGTTCCTCGTCACGATCACGGGATTCGTCCAGCGAGAAGACGGCAGCCCGCTCGCGGGAGCGGAAGTCCACGTGCTCGGGATCACCGTCCTCACGGCGGCCGACGGTTCCTTCTCCCTGACGCTCGCCCTCGAGCCCGGCCACGACGTGCAAGTGCAGATCGTGGCCATCGTCGACGGAGTGACGCTTCAGGGAGCCTCGGCCCGGATCTCCGTCGTGGATGGACGCGAGATCGATGTTGGCATTGTGGCTGCGTTGCCTCCGCGAAGCTCCACCGGCTTCCTCTTCGCGAACCCGGAACTGCCCGTGGGCGAGAGCCGGCCGACGGCCCTTGCGTCCGGCGATGCCGACGGAGACGGCGATCTCGACCTCATATTCTTCGATGAGAACGATGAGCCGGCATTGGGAGTGCTCCTCAATGCCGGCGACCTGCGCTTCGAGGGGCCGATTCGGTCGCTCATCGGAGCCGACGAGGATACTTTCAGGGGCGATATCCTGTTGCTTGACGATCTCGACGGCGACGGCGATGCGGACGCTGCGCTCCTCTCCACGAACCGACTGAGCGGGCTGTCAATCTCCCTCAACGAAGGGGGCGGTCAGTTCTCGAGCCGAGTGGCTTTTGCCGTGGGCAACTCAGCGTCCGATTTCGTCCTGGCCCGGCTGGACGGCGATGCGGAGATAGACGTTGCCGTCGCGAACAGCGTTCAGCCGGGAACGTTGACGCTCCTTCACGGCACCGGGGATGGCGCCTTCGTCCCCGGCGGCACACTGACCGTCTTGGATCAGGATGCCACCGAGCACGTGGCGGCGGGAGACCTCGACGGCGACGGGCGCGACGACCTCCTGGCCACCGGCAGGAACCTTTCGTTGGCCGCCCTTCGCTTCCAGGACGCCGCCGGCGGCTTCGCGGGGCCAGATCCCGTCAACCTTGGGGGCTGGTCCGGCCGGCCCGTGCTCGCCGACTTCAACGGGGACGGCGTGGCCGACGTCGCGTACGCCCTCGAGTTCCATAACCAGCTGCGTATCGCGCGGAACGATGGCACCGGCAAGCTCGCGCCTCCAGTGTTCTTTCCGATCCCAGAACCCATCGGCATCACTGCGGCGGACTTCGATGGCGACGGAGATCTCGACGTCGCCGGCTCCGCCGAGAACGATGACGTCCTGACGCTGCGGAATACGGGCCAGGGAGACTTCGAAGTGGCCTCGAAGGCCTTCGGAGTCGAAGAGTTGACCGCCTTCGTGGCTGCGGACCTGACGGGGGACGGCCTGCCGGAGCTCGTTTCGAGCTATGGTGACGGCATCAACGTGCTCATCAACCTGGGGGGCACCTTTGGCGACGAGGAGCGCATCTCCACCGGCGGTTTCACGTCCCCGCAGGCCCACGCGCTGGTGGATCTGGACGGTGACGGCTACCTCGACATCGCGGCCGTCGTGCTGAGCAGTCCGACCAACTTCCTCCGCGAACTGAAGAACTCAGGATCCGGGCAATTCGAGCTGGATCCGATCTCGCCGGCTGTTCCGACGGCGCCGACGGCGCGGAAGCTCCTGGCCGCCAATCTCGACGCGGACGACTTGCCCGATCTGGTGGGCCTCGACGGGTTCGGCACGAAACGGCTTTTCTTCCACACCAACGCGGGTGCCGCGGGCTTCCTCCCCGTGGTTTTCCAGCCGGTCGCTGGTAACGTGGCCGACCTTGCCCTTGGCGACGTCGACGCCGACGGCGACTTGGATCTTGCCTTGGGATTCCAGGAGGGAGGAAGCACGTCCACAGCCGCGCTCTCGCTCAACGACGGGACGGGAGCCTACTCGCCCAGCGGGACGGTGAGCGTGACCGGCTTCCTCTACGCGGTTCAGCTCACCGACATCGACGGCGACGGCCGTACGGATGTCGTGAGCACTTCGGACGATTTCAGCCTGAGTCAGACTGGCCTCGTCGTGATCCACAAGAACCTCGGCCTCGCTGGTTTCGCCGGAGGCCGAAACGTGACCGTCGACCGGTCGCCTACCGCGTTCTCGGCCGATGACCTCGACGGCGACGCCGACCTCGACCTGGCGATCGCGCACACCGGGTTTCCGTTCCAAGTCACGGTGCGCCGGAATGACGGCACGGCCTCGTTTCCCGATGTGGAGGTCGCGGAAACCCCCCAGCCCTACGCACCTATCGCGCGCGACGCGGACGGCGACGGCATCCTCGACCTCGTCTTCCACTCGTACGGCGGAAGGAACGGATTCACGATCCTTCTTCGTAATGGCGCCGGATTCGCTGCGCTTGCAAGCTTCGGCACAGGCTCGGCAACCAACGATCTAAGCGCCGTGGACCTCGACCTGGACGGCAACCTCGATGTCTTCACGAGCCACGTTCAGGGGTTCTCGTTCCACCACAACCGGAAGGCTCCCCAGGCTCTCGCCGTGAATATCTCGGGCACCGTGCTCCTGCCGAACGGAAGCCCGGCGCCGGGCGCGCTCGTGCGCGCGGGGGCGAGCGCTCCCCTCGTTGTCAACGCGAGCGGTGCCTTCTCGATCGTCGTGGACACGGTAGCTGGGGCCGAGCTTACGGTCGAGGCAGAGATCGAGGTGGGGGGCAAGCTCCTCACGGTGACGGTCTCGGTCCGTGTGCTGCCGGACCAGAGCGTCGTGCAGGTCGGCGAGCTCCGCCTGCGGCCGCCCGCGCCTGACCGCTTGTTCCCCGTGCCGGCCTTTCCCTTCGAACTCGAATCGCAGATGAGCCGCCTTTCGAAGGCGGATCTCGACGGCGATGGCGACCTCGACCTGATCGGAAGCGACCCCGCGGGGAGCGAAGTGAAGCTCCTCCAGAACGACGGAGAGGGCAGGTTCGAGCCCTGGGGAGAGGCCATCGTGGTCTTTTCGCCGGTCGTGACGCGGGCCGCGGACCTCGACCGGGACGGCGATGCAGACGTCGTGGTCGCCAACCGCGACGGCGGCACTTTGTCGGTCCTGCGCAACCTCGGAGGCGGCTCCCTGGATTTCCCCGTGACCTTCCCCCTGGGAGAGAGCCCATCGACGCTTGCGCTCGGGGATCTCGACCGGGACGGCGACGTCGACGCCGTCGCCAGCGTGCGAAGCTTTCCCGGGCCCCTCGCAGTGGTGATGAATACTGGCTCCGGAGCGTTTGCCGCTCCCGTGCTGCGCGGTCCAGGAGACACGGGAGATTTCTGCGTGCTGGGCGACCTCGATGCCGACGGCGACCTCGACCTGGCCGCCACGATCGATGGCGAGCGTGGCAGCCTCCTCAATCCTGGGAATGGAGCGTTCAACGCTTTCGTGCCGATGCCGTTCACGGAGTTCGGCCTGCTGAACGAGCTACTCCTCGGTGACCTGGACCGCGACGGCGACCTGGACCTCGTCATCGGCGATGCTCAGGGACGCGTCCAGCTTTCGAAGAACAATGGCGCCGGGACGTTCGCTGCGCCAAGCAGCTACGTGACAGGTAACTCGCCGGGGCACATGGCCCTCGCAGATCTGGACGGCGATCAGGACCTCGACCTGGTCACGGCCAACGAGATTAACCCGCTGTTCGTCAATGGCTCGCCGGCCGAGCCGGACCTCCTGGTTCACCGGAATTCAGGCAGCGGCGCTTTCGTGCGCGGAGAAGCGTACTCCCTGGGCTACCAGCGCACCGATGTCCTCACGAGCGACGTCGACGGGGACGGGGACCAGGACCTGATCGTCGATGCCGAGCGGACTTACGTTGCAGTGCTGATCAACCGGGGAGCCGCGCTGTTCGACGCCAGCCCAGCGCATGCCGCCGGAGTGCGCCCGGGCGAGGTCGCAGTCGCCGACCTGAACGCCGATGGCCGCCTCGACCTGGCCACGGCCAACGAAGGCTTCTGCTGCGATATCGTGCAGAACACGCTCGGCGTGCTGCTGGCTCAGCCTGGCGGCTCATTCGCTGCAGTGCAGGGTTTCGGCAGTGGTTTCCAGGCCGTCGGCATTGCGGCAGGCGATGTCGACGGGGACGGGGATGTCGACGCGGCCCTCGTGTACCGTGGGAGCTGCTGCGAGTTCAGTGACGGCTCCGTGCAGGTGCTGCGGAACAATGGTCAGGGCACGTTCGTCATCGACCGCAGCTACGATCTCCTGCAAGAAGGCACCTCGATCGCCCTCGGGGACCTCGACGCCAATGGCCGCCTCGACTTGACTTGCACGCTGGGCGGATTCCCGGGGGGCCTCGTGACGCTCCGCAATCAGGGCTCGGGCCAATTCGCGCCCGCGACGCCCATCCCTGGGCAAGGCTTTGCCGATGATCTGAAGCTCGGCGACCTGGATGGCGATGATGATCTCGACATCACCGCCGAGGTTGGCGGGCAGTTGGCACTCTTCTTCAACTCGGGCAATTCTGCATTCGATTCGGTGCGGACCTATCCCGTCGGCTTCGGAGCCGAATCGCTGACGTTCGGAGAGTTCGACAGCGAGCCCGGAATCGACCTCGTCATGACGGTCGCGCAAGGCTTCCTCCTCTTCCATAACAACGGCGAGGGCGTTTTCATCCGCGCCGAGCGGCACGCCGAGGAAGATTCATCCCTCGGGGCGGTAGCCGCAGCGGACCTGGACCTCGACGGCCGGCTCGATATCGTCAGCGTCCACGCGTACAGTACAATTCTGCCTTTCTTCGGCGACGGGACGGGAGGATTCGTCGAGGGGCTGCGGTACCTGACTGGCCTCCAAGTGCAGGGAGTCACTGCTGGCGATCTCGACGCCGACGGCGACGTGGATGTGGTCGTGCCGAACCTACAGACAGGACAAGTGAGCATCTTTCGCAATGCGACGCGCCCTTGACGGAATGCGGTCTACCGCTCGCGCCTGCCAGCGAGCAGAATTTGGCAGGCCGCGTGCCGGGAACATCGCAACGGCGGCCGTCGTCGCGGCGGCCGTCATTGCCGCGCTCTTTGCTCCGGGGATTGCCGGAGGTGAAGAGCGGAAAGCGACGTTCGACGCCGATCCCGGCTGGGACGGATTCCAGCATCAACTCGTGCCGGTGCCGAGCCGGAAAACCCGGCAAGACTTCGGGTATCGTCCGAGCCGATTCGCTGGGGGAAGGCGGGCGGGCGAGGTCGGCGGCTGGGTCCAACGCTCGAGCACGCCCGCCTGGTACGCGAAAGTCATCGCCCCGCGCACTCTCGACGATCGCCTGAGCGCCTCAGGGAAATTCGCCGTGCGGCACGATGAAGGTGGAAGCGGCCTGCTTTTTGGCTGGTTCAACGAAAGCTCGCGGGGCTGGCGGACCTCTCATTCGCTCGCTTTCCGCATCGACGGCAACGGCGGCAAGTACTGGGTGTTTTTCGAGTACGGCACCCGCAACTGGCTGACGGGAGGTGGCGCCACTTTCGAGGGCGACTATCAGACGACGGCGACTCTGCCGTTTCGCTCGGATGGGTCGGTGCACGAGTGGTCGCTCGTCTACGATCCGGCGGCGCTCGGGGGAGATGGGGAGATCACTTTTATCATCGACGGCCGAGCGCACCGGGCACCGGTCCTTCCCGGCCACCGAAAGGACGGTGCCACGTTCGATCGCTTCGGCATCCTGAACCAGCAGGTCTCGGGCGACGGCATGGAGGTCTATTTCGACGACTTGACCATCGACGGCGAGGCCGTCGAGCTCGACGAGGACCCCGCGTGGGATGCCCACGGGAATCGCGTGGAGTTCGAGGACCGGCTGATCCGCCCGCTCCACGACTTCGGCTACCGGAAGACGAAGCTGGCCGGCGGACAGGCCGGAGAGGTCGGGGGCATCATCTGGCGGGACGAGAAATCGGCCTACTATGCGGCCCCGACGGGCCCGCTGTCCCTCGACCGCAGGCTGCGCGCGTCAGGCAAGCTCGCGTTTTCCGGCGCGGGATCGGACAGCGGCGTCTACTTAGGTTGGTTCGACGCGGACGCCAAGAGAACGCAGCCGGGCCCCGAAACCCGGCACCCGCCGCGGAGCATCCTCGCGATCCTGATCGAAGGCCCGAGCCGGATCGGGCACTACTTTCGCCCGGCGTACCGCACAGGCGGAGGAGAAGGGATTACGCGCGAGGACGGTCCGATCATCCAGCCCGACGGCCGGCCTCACGACTGGACCCTCGAGTACTTGCCGGAAGAGGCGGGGGGGCGAGGCCGGATCACGTTCTCGCTCGATGGCGACGCTCGTTCCCTGGACCTCGAAGCGGGTCACCGGGAGCACGGCGCTGTCTTCAATCACTTCGGCATCTTCAATCTCCAGTCGGGCGGCCATCACGTCATCCTTCACATCGACGACGTAGCCTACACGGCGGATTGATCTGGAGGACGAACGCGCCGACGGCGCTCTCGACTGTCCCCACGGCATGCGAGCAGCTTGACGGAAGCAGTTCGGCCTCCGCGTTCGTGTTCTTTGGCTCCCGTATGGCGGCCGGAGGTGGATCGGTGGAGAATGCTCCGGCGGCCGGACATTGCGCGAACTCGCGCTGACGGCGCCGCAGATCCTTTTGGAGACGGTTCATGAAGACGCTCGAATTCCTCGAGCAGCGCGTGCGTGTGTTCCAAGGCCTGCCGCGAGAGAGCATCGAACGGGTAGTTGCCGGCTCACGGACGGAATCTTTCGAGCCCGGAGCGCTCGTAGCTCGCCGGGGAGCCGATGCGACGCATTTTGGAGTCATTTTGAGCGGCACGGCGGCCGCATCGATCCCGGATGAGCGTGGCGTAGGTCGGATTCTGGGGCGGCTGGAGGCTGGAGACACGTTTGCCGAGGCAGCCCTCCTGACGGGCACGGCGCTCCTCGCGGACCTTACGGCCGAGTCGCACACGGAAGTGCTCTGCGTGCCGGTTTCGCTCTTCCAGTCCGTGCTGGTGGCCACGCCCAGTGCGGCTCGCGAGATCGCGAGAACGGTCGCGGAGCACATGCAGATCCTGTCGGCCGCAATGTTTGCCGCCGCGCCGGCGGGCGATGGGACGAGCGGAGCGACGCAAGACCCTTATGGCCTCGAGCTCCGGGGCGAGCGTCGTGAAAGAATCCTCGTCATCAATTGCG